>WNFC01001739.1_pt1 | contig 23155 bp, 21 predicted proteins | sample 5400541 | NCBI WGS metagenome assembly WNFC01 (sample SAMN13153342, study PRJNA577476) | soil metagenome | isolation source: 120 cm saprolite under Douglas fir tree site 2 hole 2 replicate 1 | place: USA:California | collected 2015-04-18
TGGGATCGCCATTGAATTCCTTCTCGATGCTTTCTTTTGCCTCGCCATACTCCGGGCTCGAGGCGGAGATCTCGATGCCTTCTTTCGAAACGGCCAGCTTCACGGCGTGGGAGCGCTGATCGGCAAGCTGCGAGACGCGCCGCACCGCATCGCTCAATTCCGCTCGCTCGATGACTACACTCTTGTTGTTGTCCCGCGGGAGCACCGCTTCGTAGTTCGGGAATTGGCCGGTGAGGATGCGCGAAATCAGCAGGCGATGGCCAACCTGGAAAAAGAGGTGGCTCTCGTCTTTTGCAAATTCGATGTGTGCGTCGGAGCCGGCGACGCTGGATAGTTTTTCGACTTCGTCCATGGCCTTCTTCGGAATAAGCACTTTTACTTCGCCATTCAGCCCAGCAAGTTTGTGATCGGTCTCCGCGAGCGCCAAGCGGTGGCCATCCGTCGCCACCATCGCCAGCGTGTCCGGCTTCAGGATCAGCAGGCCGCCGTTCAATGTGTACCGCGACTCTTCCATCGAGATTGCAAATTTTGTTTTCCCAATGAGGTTCTCGATGATCGCGGCGGGAATTTTTACCAGCGTGTGGGGCATCACTGGCAGCGCAGGGAAATTTTCCTTGGCCATGCCCACCAGCTTATATTTTTTCTTGTCGCTGACGATCTCCACCCAGTGATTCTCGAGAAGCCTGACCTTGATCTCGCCTTCGGGAAGCAAGCGCACGAGTTCCAAAAGTTTCTTGGCAGGGATGGTTCCCGCGCCTTCTTTCTTGATCTTAGCTTCACACGACGTGCGAATGCTCAACTCGAGGTCGGTCGCCGTGATCGTCAACTGGCTCCCCTTGGCCTCGACCAGCAGATTCGACAGAATGGGAATGGTAGTCTTGCGCTCGACGACGCCTTGCGTGGTCGAGAGTTCGTTCAACAGCGCGGATTTTGTGACGCTAAATTCCATCGCTTGATTTTCCTCGCGTGCCGTTCCAGGTGCGGTCATTGTGAAGTGTACCCTCAATCAGGCCTGGGACGAGGCCTTCGTTTGCCCATTTCTACCGCAGCGGTACTGTACTCGCTTTTTAGCAACTTATAAAGGCCGCTTCGTGCCTAAACGCTGTGGAAATAGGTGGGAAACACAGCTTCCCCTTTCTTGCATTCGCCGCAAGATCCAACCGCAACTATTCACAGACACCATCATCACAACAGAATATTTTAAAAATTTAGAAAACTATGAAGCTTGTTGTTGTGATGAGCGCTGTGAATCTGTGGAAAGCTTAGAAACTCCAATCGACTATTCGATTTACGGTGTCGATTTACATGTGGCGCTTTGTGAGAATCGCGGAAAACAGAGCCTCACCCAGCTAGTACGCCGCGAAATTCAGAATTTGGTCCACTGCCTTCAACATATTTTCCGCACCTTTCTCAAATCTTCTCCACAAGGCGTAAATACAGAATCCCGAAAGCATCAGAATTCCCAAGTGTTCGACTGTCACGAAAGAAGTGCTCGGAAACGCAGGCGGGAGTCACAGCTTGCGTTTCCGAGCGCGGTGAGAGGGAAAAGCCAGCGGCTTACTGCAACGCGTCCATTAGACGCGTGATCGTACGGTTCAAGTCTTTGTCTGACCGGCGCAATTCTTCGATCTTGTTGACGGAGTGGAGCACTGTGGTGTGGTGCTTGCCGCCGAATTGGCGGCCGATCTCCGGAAGCGATGCGGTAGTGAGCTGCTTGACGATATACATTGCCACCTGGCGCGGAAAAGCGATCGCGCGCGTGTTGCTGCGGACCTTCAGGTCCTGCTCTCGCAAATTGAAGTGCTCGCTGACTCGTTTCTGGATCAGATCGATGGTGACGCGCTTTTCCTGGGAAGCAATGATGTTCCGCAGCACCTGTTGCGCGGTCCCCAGAGAAACTGTCGCGCCCGTCAGCGAGGCGTAAGCCATCAGCCGCGTCAGCGCGCCTTCGAGCTCCCGCACGTTGGACTTGATGGCCCGCGCGATATATTCCGCCACGTCATCCGGCAAGCCGAAGCGCTCGTTCTCCGCCTTTTTCTGCAAAATGGCGATCTTGGTCTCGAGATCCGGCGGCTGGATGTCCGCAATCAGTCCCCATTCGAACCGCGAGCGCAGCCGCTCTTCGATCGAGTTGATGTCCTTCGGCAGGCAGTCCGAGGAAATCACAATCTGCTTCTGCTGCTCGTAGAGCGCGTTGAAGGTATGAAAAAACTCTTCCTGCGTCCGCTCTTTTCCCGCGATGAATTGGATATCGTCGACCAGCAGCACGTCGACCGTATGGAAACGGTCGCGGAAACTGATCATGCGGTCAAACCGCAGCGAGTTGATAACTTCGATGGTGAATTTTTCCGCGCTGACGTAGCTTAGCCGCATGGCCGGATTGCGCTTCTTGATGGTGTGACCGATGGCGTGCATCAAGTGCGTCTTGCCCATGCCCACGCCGCCGTAGAGGAACAGCGGGTTGTACGCTTTCGAAGGCTGCTCGGCTACGGCGCGCGAAGCGGCATGCGCGAACTCGTTGGACTTGCCGACCACAAACGAATCGAAGGTGTAGCGCGTGTTGAGCTGATGGTCGCTGCTCTCAAAATCCAATTTTGCTTGTTTCACGCCGGAGACCACTGGCGCCGACGGAACCGGCTCCTCTTCGGTGCACACGTACTGCACCTTCATGTGCGGAGTGCCGAGTCCATGGAAAACGGCCTTGACGATGTCGCCGTAAGTGCGCGTCAGGACCTGCCGGAAGACGGCGCTGGGGATCTGGATGTAGAGCGTGTCAACCTCGGCCCGGTTCAGCCTCGTCGGCTGGAACCAGGTCGTAAAGGTGTTAATGCTGACCCGGGACTTCACGTGCTCCAGGAATTTGTCCCACGGGTTAGCCACTTCGCGATCACGCCCAATTTGAGTTGCAGTCGTCATTAGTGGAGAAAAGAAAACCCTACGCTATTTCCACAGATGTGAAAAAGCTGTGGAAAGCAGGTCCGTTTGCGTCTTTCTTCAGGCTTCGGGGTTCCTGCCCGCGCCGGAACGCTCTACTTTGCCCCTGGCGCTCCGCGAGCGGCCCGTCTGGAATTGTCGGCCCACGTACCGCCGATATGAGTCAGCGCGGGATTGTCTCTGATTGGGGCGTAGGGGGCAAGGGAAAAATGTGTGAAGGCATTCACCGGTGTTCACACCCCATGCACAGTTTTTCCACAAGCACAAAGTTTGTGCAACCTGGCCGATTGTTGCTGATTTTAGCGGCTTTTGCGAATATATTTTCATCCCTCGCGCAAACCGTGCACAGAGAGCGCGCCGGTCTGCCTGAGGAAAACTTTGCCTATTTCTGATTTCTTTTATCGGGCCGGTCGAATTCGTAGATGCCCAGCGGGTCGCTTCCGATGATCAGACGGTCATTCTCCACGAGAATGGTGTTGGCTTCGAGCCTCGCGCCTTGCGGTGTGTAGATCTTGTAGGTGGCGCGCCGGTTTCCTTCCTTGTCGAAATGCAGCAGGGTGTTGTACAGCGCGATCCAGACTTCCCCATTTGTCCGATCGACGCCCACCGCGGTAAGAATGCGCTTGAATGACGGCTGATCGCCGCGGCGCTCCTGGCGCACGATTTCCTTGCGTGCGGCCTGTGCCGCGGGCATGGCGTCTAGCGCGGTGTACTGAATGTCCTGTCCCGCGTAGCCCAAGCGGTCGTATTGCCGCACCGTCGGTTCCGGCAGGTAAGCAAACGCATAGTAGAGATGCCCCTGAGCGTCCGTAGCAAGCTGCCCGATGTTCAGGTAGCGATTCAGCGCCTCACGCTCCGCAATCGGCTCCGGATCGCCGAACTCGCGCACGTCCCGTGCGTTCTTGTCGAAAACGATCACCAGGTGTGGCTCCCGAAGCGTCCCGACGGCAACCTCGCCTTCGGGCAGCGCGGCAACGGAAATCGGATTCTTTACGGAAATCGAACGAAGCAGTGTGCCGTCGGCGGAGAATACCTGGATAAGGTTGGCACCGCGGTCCGCCACGTAAATCTTTCCGTCGGCTGCGCCGTCGCAGTCTTCGCCGAAAGTGATTAGGGCGCGGCCTGTCTTGGCGCTGGCATCGGCTCCGGGGAGTTCGCCGATGGAGAGAACTTGCTTGCCCTGTGCGTCAAACACCAGCAAGCCGGGAGACGGCGAAGCCAGAATGTACAGCCGCCCGTCCGCGCCCCGCTTGACCGCGCGCAAACCGGGGCCCACGCCTGGGAAAATCCGCTGCCTGGCGATGAGGTCGCCCTCGTCCTGAGCAGCCGCACTCCCAGCGGCGCACGCCAGCAGACACATCACCGCAAGAACTCTCACGATTGGACCCACCCTCTGTCGCATGAATCTTCAGATTACTACGGACGTGCGCAGGTTGCCCCGCGTTGCAGCCGAGTGTCCTAACGATTAATCAATACGGAAGCGGAGGCGTTCGATGGAGCGCGCGCGCAGCCGGCCTGCGGCGTTGCGCGGGCCTTCGTCGTCCGTCTCGATCAAGACGCAATTCATCTGCACGTCGCCGGAAGCCACTTCGAACCGCGCGGGCAGCCCGCTGAGAAACTTTCCGATGATACCGTTGCGGTCCATCCCAATCACGCCGCCATGCGGCCCGGTCATTCCCACGTCCGTGATATAAGCCGTGCCTTGCGGAAAAACGTGTTCATCGGCGGTAGCCACGTGAGTATGCGTGCCGACGACCGCGGTCGCCCGGCCGTCCAGATACCAGCCCATGGCGATCTTTTCGCTTGTGGTTTCCGCGTGCATGTCCACGAACACGAAGGCGACATCTTCCGGAATTTTCGCCAGCTCGCTGTCGGCTTTCCGGAACGGATCGTCAATCGGTGTCATGAACACGCGCCCCTGCAGGTTCAGCACGGCATACTTCACGCCATTCTTGGCCGTCCCGCGATAGAGCCCGCCGCCAGGGTTGCCTTCGGGAAAATTTGCCGGCCGCAGCAACCGCGGCTCATGTGGCAGGAACTCCAAGATCTCTTTGCGGTCCCAGCTGTGATTTCCGCCGGTCAGCACATCGATTCCCATTCTTAAAAGCTCTTCCGCCAGCCTCGGCGTAATCCCGAATCCCGACGCCGAGTTTTCGCCGTTGGCGATGACCAGATCGACTTGCCGCTGCGTGACGATGTCCGCGAGGCGATCGCGAACAATCTGCCGCCCGGGCGAGCCTACGATGTCTCCTACGAAAAGTACGCGCATGCGATCAGTTCTTAGTCCTTAGTTGTTAGTTCTTAGTTCAAACTGCATCTCGTCTGGAGATTCTGCTGCTTCAGCTTGGCACTTGCTGAAGACATCCCCCCGGGTGCCGCCACAACAGCCGAGGCCCACCACTGCTTCCTCAGCAGGCTGCTGAAAAACTACTCAACTTGTCATTCCAAGGGCGAGGTTTGCCCGAGGAATCTACTTTTTCTTGGCTTTTTGAAGGAAGCAGATTCCTCGCTCCGCTCAGAATGACAATCAACACCGCTTTTTCAGCACCATGTTAGGACTACTAACAATCAAAAACTGCCCATCGCGCCTTCTTCGGTCCTTCTTTTTCCTCACTAACAATTAAAAACTAACCACTAAAAACTACAATGGAGCGGACTGCTTGGCCGTGGGGAGCTAGGCCGTGAACCTCTGAAATAGTAGGGCGCCACGAGCCAGCCGTTAGGCTTTCCTGCCCCGCTCGCGCGTCTTCATCCTTGCCACTCGATGAAACCCGCCAGCGGGACAGGCCGTGCACACGGGCTGTCTATCCGCAGCACCTCAGAGATTCGTCATTGGTTCAAACAGCTTTCGCACCCTCACCTGCTTCGAAGAACCGCTCCACCTTCATTGTAGCCGCAGCGCCAAAGCCACGTCCAACCGCCGCGGCGCCCTGTCGCTAAAAGGTTTAGCTCCACCGAAGACAATCGCGAGAGGTAGAATCACTTCCAGCAATAGGGGGAGGCATCATGCGCCATCCACGTCGGTTCGCCTCAGCCTTCGGGCTGGCCTTCTTTTTTCTCGCTCTTCAACCCGCGGCGCTTCGCGCGAATACCTTGTCCGCGGCGCCGCCCGATCAACTCGGCAAAGTGAATTTCCCTACGAGTTGCACCGCGGAAGTGCAACCCGCGATCGAAAAGGGCGTCGCGCTCCTTCACTCTTTCCAATACAAGGAATCCGAGCAGACTTTTGCCGGCGCGGCCACCCGCGAACCAAAGTGCGCCATGGCCCACTGGGGCAAAGCCATGGCTCGCTTTCATCAACTTTGGGATTTTCCCGATGACAAAACTCTGAAAGAGGGCCGCAAAGACATCGAGGCAGCGCAAAAACTGCGCTCAGGCAATCCGCGGGAACAGGGCTTCCTCAACGCTGCCGCCGCTTTCTTTCAGAAAAAATCCAAAATGACTCATACCGGCCGCACCAAGGCCTACTCCGCGGTGCTGGAACGTCTTTATCGCGAAAATCCCGGCGATGTCGAAATCGGCTCGTTCTATGCTCTTTCGCTTGTCTCACTGGCCGAAGAAGACAGCGACACCACCGCAAACCTGCAGAAGGCCATCTCCATCCTCAATCCGCTGCTTCAGCAGCATCCGGACCATCCAGGTCTTGCGCACTACATGATTCACGCGACCGATCGCCCCGAATTCGCGGCCCAGGGCCTCGAAGCTGCCCGCCGCTACGCGGCCATCGCTCCGGACTCTGCACACGCCTTGCACATGCCTTCCCACATATTTGTGCGTCTCGGCCTGTGGCAGGATTCCATCACTTCGAATATTGCCGCGAACGCCTCCGGCGCTCATGCCGCGGAAATGCATCTCGCGGAATTCCACTACCAGACCCATGCCATGGATTTCCTCAGCTACTCCTATCTCCAGAGCGGCCAGGAAGCCAAAGCACGCGAGGCCATCGAACACACCAGCCACGTCGTTGGAGCGAGTGATGAAGATAAAGCCGACCACCGCGCCTATCTTGCCGCGCGGACTGCGCTCGAATTGCACCGCTGGAAAGAAGCAGCCGCTCTGCCGATTCCCGCGATCCGCAAAAACTGGAATGACACGACGTATTGGGCCCGCGCCATCGGCGCCGCGCGCAGCGGTGACGTGGCCGGCGCGGAATCGGACGTCAAGGAACTTACGCAGCTCGTCGCCGACCGCGAGAAACGCGCGAAGAAGAGCGGCTACACCGTCTCCACGGAAAAGGCCACCGATTTACGCGAAGCCGAAGCCTGGCTGGCCTTCGCCAAGGGCAAACCTGACGAAGCTCTTCAGGAGCTGCGCGCTGCCGCCGGCCATCAGGACAAAAATGGCGGCGAATCCGTCGGCATCCCCGCGCGCGAAATGCTCGCGGACATGCTCCTCGAACTCAAGCGTCCGGCCGAAGCCATCGCCGAATACAAAGCGGCCCTGAAGAATTCGCAGAACCGCTTCGATGCTCTTCTCGGTGCCGCGCGTGCGGCCCAGGCTTCCGGCGATGCCAGCGGGGCGCAATCGTTTTACGCAAAGCTAGCAGAAATCTGCGGCGCGGGTGCCGATCGGCCGGAGCTCGCCGAGGCCAAAACCTACCTCGCCCGGAAATAGTTTAAGACTCGAAGTGACACCAGCTGGCGGGAAGCTCAGCTTCCTCGGCCGCTGCTCTAGGTTGTATTAATATTTTAGCCCGCGTTGGGCCGCTCTTCCGTTTCAGATTCACGGCGGCAAGTCATACAGCTTCGGCAGAAGCGATGATTGAGCAAATGCGACCCCGCGATCACCATCGCACCGGAAGCTTGAATGTAGTGGTGGCTCGCTGAGCCTTTCAGCAGGCATATAGCAGTCACGATGATCACGAGGCCCGCCAGCGCCACACCAGCGGGAAGGCAACGCCGATGCAAACGATAGCCGCCGCGATGCGCTCGCAGTGCGATCCCCAGCGCGAGTACCACCATGGACCAATCCACCCACGTCGAATCGAGCCAGGCCAGCCCAAGGGCCGGCAGCGCCGCTAGCGCCAAAGGCAAAAGCGCGCAGTGCACCGCGCACGCGAGCGACGCGGACATCCCTGCTCGATCGAACCCCGCCATTGCATTCAGACTCTGCTGCTCCATGCCGTGTTCCTTTGTATCTACTGCAACGTGATGATCGGATAGACCGTTAGGCGTAGCTTGCCGCGAGCGCAACCCCAAATAAGAATCGAGTAGTCATTGCCGGGCGAACTCGCGTGGCAGCCCACGCAGGGGCACGAAACACAGTGCCCCTGCCGCAAGCAGTTCGAGCAGTTGAGAGCGGACTAGAAGTGGAAGCCCAGCTCCGCCGTATACGCACGCGGCGTAACGAAGTGGGTGCCGCTGAACGTGGACAGGAAGTTGTAGACCGCGGTCTTGTTCGTCAAGTTGATGGCGGTGAGACGCAGGCTCCACTTGTAGCGGTCACCGTGAAAGAGATTGTCCTCGCCCACGCTGGCGTCAAATAGGTTGCGTGGCGCAACGCGCGTCGGATTGCGGTCCAGATCAAACGTTGCACCCGCGATGTTAATTAGCTTCGCGCCTTGCGGCGTACCGGCCGCGCAACTGGTGATCCGATTGGTAGGGGTCGCCACATTCGCACCGCAGAAGAGCCCGATCGCAGCCTGTTGGTCCGCGTCGAGGAAGTTCATGGCGTCCTGGAAATTATCCAGATTTGGGTTGCTGGCCACCAGGCCGCTGTCGTAGCGCCAATTCATGGCAATCCACGGCAAAGTCTTCCACGGTTGATATTGCACATGGGTCGTCTGATTGAAGGCCTGATCGTGGTCGATGCGGAAGACCTCGCCGCCGGTCGTTACCGTTGTGCCCAGTCCGCCGGTCTGTGGAGGAAAGTACCGCGCCCGGACGTGAGCGAGCACGGCGAAAGCCGTCAAGCCGTGGAAATTGGGAAGGCTTACGCGCACCGAGGGCCCGTCAATCTTCGAGCTGCGCCAGGCAATCGGGAAAAAGATGGGAGTGTTGGCGAACGCGCTGAAATCGTACGCGTTGTGCGTGTACTTCCACAAGTAGTCTGCGTCCACAACCAGGTATTTTCCAAATGCTTGCTGAAAGCCGGCATTGAACTGGTTTCGTTGTCCCGAGCGAATCGGCGCGAAAGGCTGGGTGCCCGCGCCATTGAACACGGCGTTTACAACGGGGTTCTGGGATCCCAGGCTTGCCAGTATCAAGTTCTCATTGAACGGGGTCTCCAGGATGCGCGAGTACGAAAGGCGCAAAACCGAGTTGGTCTTCTTGACCTTGTAGGCGACACCGACGCGGGGCTCCGGCTGCCAATCATGGGCGATTCCGCGATAGACGTCGGCGCGCAATCCCACATTGAAGGTCCAGTTGCCTTGCGTGATGGTGTCTTGCAGATAGAGCCCAAGCTCCTTCACGTCCGTATGCCCGTGGAAGGGGAAGAGGGCCCCCGACCGCGTGAGATCCAGGGGAAGCAGGAACGTACAAGGGGCAGCCAGGGCCACGCCGCCTGCGAAGCAGGGGGCGCCGTTCGCATCCGTTTGCGATGGAAGAAACGACGGGTCCGTAATTCCAAAATTGAAATTCTCCGTCAGGAACGTGTGTTGCAGCGTGAACCCGGCCTTGACGTTGTGTTTGCCCTTTACGTAGGACACGTCCGACCGAAGTCCCGCGTTGGTCAGCTTTCGTTGCTGATTGAGCGTCGCCGAAGATCCGCCAGGAATGGTTCCCGTGCCGTCCGCGAATACGTTTCCGCTCGGGTAGTAGTCAAAGCGATCCTGGCGGACGAAACCTCCAAACGTGAACAGCGTCGTTGAACTGATCAGCCGCGTCCAGACAGGCGCGATGTTAATTGTGCTGATCTTCGCCCGCTGATCCTGTTCCGGCAGTTGCGCCTTGGTGACCGGATCGAGAATCCCCGCGTTCAGGTTATCGATCGTATTCGGCGTCTGGAACCAGGAGCGCGTGTATTGAAAATTGGTGTGAATCGAATCCGCGCTGGTTACGTTGTAATCGACTCGGTCGAAGAGATTCTCCTCATTGCCCTTGTCGTGGATGGCGTGAAGCTCCGGTGGGTCGAGAAATCGGCTGGTGTTCAAGCCGTTCGCCGCGATGAAGTTTCCCCACTTCTGGCTGCCGAAGGCCAGCCGGAAGCCGCCGGTTACGGAGCCGAAGCTCCCGTAAGAAGAGGACACCGAGCCTGTCGGCTTGGTAACTCCGAGGCCCGACCGTGTCGTGACTTTGATCACCAGGCTCGTCTTGTCGCCATATTCAGCCGGCGGCCCTCCCGACACGGCTTCGAGTGACTGAATCGAGTCCAGCGGAATCTGGTTGGAGAAGACCTTGCTCTGCTGATCGGTAATCGGCTGCCCGTCCACAGAAAATGAGTTCTCCGCGTGGTCGCCGAGGCCGTGAAACAGGCCGTTCGAGTCCGCCACTACCCCCGGCGTCGCCAGCGTCACCAGCGAACTCACCGAAGACGATTGGCTCTCCAACGGCAGCCTATCAGTCAACGCTGTGTCCACATCCGTATGAAAGCTGGGGTCGTTCTCCACCAGGTCCCCGCCATTCGCTTCGACCGTGATGCTGGTTGCCGCCGTTCCCAGCTTCAGCCCGATCTGGATGCTGGTAGGTACGCTGGAGCGTATATCCACGTCCTGGGTATACGGAGTGAACCCTGTCGTCGCCACCACCAGGTGGTACGTGTTAAACGGCACGTTCGTGAAGCGAAACGCACCGTCGCTTCCCGTGGTCATCTCGCGGTGAAAACCGCTGACGGAATACGAAATTTCAACCGCCGCGCCGGCAACCACCCCGCCGGACGGATCTTTCACTACGCCTTCAATCGATCCAGCATTGCCCAACTGAGCTTTCGCTGGCCCAGCCGTCAATAACAGAACAAACCCCAAAAAAAGAACCGTGCAGATGCTCAAACGCTTCAACATTTTTTCTCCATCCCCTCGAGGGTTATGTGTGGTTTTTGTGGATAGAGGCCGCCGGAAAAATGGCGGTGACGCTCGCCTGCAGTAAGGCCAGCGCACGGAAATACACTTCAAGGCAGGGGAGGGAAATTAGGCGATGGGAGGTGCGCGCCCGGCGCGATGAAGAGAGAAGGAATTACTTGGCGCGGCGTGCTGCGGCAGCGAAGAATACCAGGTAATGATCTGAGGCGTGCTTCCGAGGTCCAGCCGGGCAGCCGCAAGCGCGGGCATGTGTAGCGCCTGGCAGATATGGCAGGCGGTATCGGGCCCCTTCGCATGTTCGTGGAAGAGAGAGCCGCCCGCGGCGAAATAGAGCAGCGCGGCGCAAGCCAGCAGCGCCAGCGCGCGGCGCACAACCGTTCGTCCGAAAATAGTTTCCTGCGGATACATTCGTCTACACTTTACCTTAGCACTTTGGATGTGCGGGCAACCTGGTTGGTTGCTAACAAGGCACCCCAGAAAGTAAATGGTTTCCTTGACCCCGCAACTATTCTTGCCTAAGCTTCGTCTTTGTAAGCACATGCAGGCCGGCACTCAGCGCACCCGCATTTTGGCGTTGCTCCTCGGGGTCATCTTCCTTGGGGCGCAGTTCCACTTTTGCACCGACCTGACGGCCACGCCGTCCGCTTCGCACATTTGCCCCGTCTGCTCGACAGCGGGCTCGGTGCTCGCCGCGCAGTCGCCCAGCATCGCGATTGTGCCGGTCCTGAACCGGCTCGAAGTCGCTCTTTTCGCCGTTTCGGTATCCTCAACTGTTCCGCGCGCCACCTCCCCGCGCGCCCCTCCCGCCCTGTAGCTTTCTGCGCTTCTCCCATAGCGGTCTCCACGTTCGTTACAACAAAGGCTCAAGTTCATAGATCTCTAGGAGTAATGCGATGAAACGATTTGCTCTTCTGACCGCCTTGCTTCTCTTCTCCTCATTTACCCATGCGCAGGACGCGACTTCTGTAGCGGTTAAGCGCGACGTTTCCGCCGCAAACACGGAAGACGCCCGCATGAAGGCGCTCGAAGAACAAGTCCGCGCGCTCGTTGGAGAAGTAGCGATCCTGCGCAGCGAGCTAAAGGAACTTCGCGAAACGAAGTCACCGGAACAATTTTCCGGCCCGCAAGTTCTGCTGGCGTCCTCGCACGTCGAGCCCGGCATGCTGCCCTCCTCTCCTGCCCCGGCAGCCGCGCAGGTCGCGCAAACACAGGTTTTCGGAGGTGCGACGAGCAACGCAAAACTCCTCAATCCCGACATCAGCCTGATCGGCGATTTCATCGGCACCGCAGGCCACAATGACGTCACGCCAGGACGTTCGCTGGAGTTGCATGAATCCGAAGTGGGTTTGCAAGCCATCATCGATCCTTACGCCCGCGCCGATGCCTTTCTCTCCTTCGGCGAGACGGGCGTAAACGTCGAAGAGGCTTACGTCACCTTCTCGTCGCTCCCCGCAGGCTTGTTGCTCAAGGTCGGCAAGAAGCGTGCTGACTTTGGGAAGGTCAACACCATTCACAATCACGCCCTGCCGTTCATTGACCGTCCGCTCGTCACCAACAATTTAGTCGGCGGCGAGGACGGCATCGACGACGCCGGCTTCTTCCTCTCGCGTTTTCTGCCTGCGCCTAAGAACTGGTTTCTCGAAGGGAGCGCGGAAGTATTGCGCGGCGATTCTGCGGATGTGTTCCAGGCCAGCCGCCGCGAGGACGTCAGCGTTGTCGGCCACCTGCGCGCCTATCGCGACCTCACCGAATCCACCAACCTGGATCTCGGCCTCTCTTACGCACGCGGCCACAACAACCTCGGTTCGAACTTCCTGACCAATCTGTATAGCGGAGACGCGACGATCCGCTGGAGACCCCTTCGCCGCGCTATCTACAAATCTTTCATGTTCCGTACCGAATTGTTCTGGAGCGCGCGCGACCAGTTTTCTCCCGCCGTCCCAACTCTTTTCCAGACGCAACATGCTTTTGGCATGTACTCCTCCGCGGAATACCGCGTAAATCGCCGTTGGACGGTCGGCGGACGCTTCGACCGCAGCGGCCACGCCACCGATGCCCGTCTGACGGATTCCGGCTTTTCCGGTATCCTCACTTATTGGCCCAGCGAGTTTAGCCAGATCCGCGGCCAGTACCGCTTCGGTCATCTGGCGACCGCTCCGGCGGATTTCTCCAATGCCAATGAATTTCTTTTCCAGTTTCTTTTTGTGATGGGCGCACACGGCGCCCACCCGTTTTAAGCCGTTCCAGGAGATTTCGATGCCACGCTTATTGACAAAGACTCGCTTCACCGCGATCGCCTCGTCCCTGGCGCTCGTATTCGCCTTGGTCTGTCCTGTCACGGGAATTGCCGACAGCAAGATTCGCATCATGACCGCCACCACCGATCTGGCGGCCCTCGCGCAGGAAATCGGCGGTGACAGAGTTGACGTTGAATCTGTCGCTCGCGGCTATCAGGACCCACACTTTGTCGATCCTAAGCCGAGCTTTCTTCTGAAGCTCTCCAAGGCCGAGCTGCTCATCATCGTCGGCCTCGAACTCGAGATCGGCTGGCTGCCGCCCCTCATCACGCAGTCCAGCAATCCAAGGATTCAAGTCGGCGCGCCCGGTTATTTTGACGCCTCCCGGTTTGCAAAAATTCTGGAAATCCCTACCGGCCTGGTCACCCGCGCGGAAGGCGACGTTCATCCTCTGGGGAACCCGCACTACTGGTTGGACCCGGATAACGGCTTGCGCATCGCCAAAGGCATCCAGAACAAGATCAGCGAGATGCGCCCCAATGATGCCGCCTATTTTGCGCAGCGCTACGACGCCTTCGAGCAGCGCCTCAAACAGTCCGACCAGCAATGGCAGGCGCAGATGAAGCCCTACGCCGGCCGCAAGGTCGTTACCTATCACCGTTCCTGGCCCAATTTCGCGGAACATTTTGGCCTCAACGTCGTCGGCTACGTCGAGCCGCGCCCGGGCATCCCCCCGAGCCCCCAGCACACCGTAGAGCTGATCGGCATGATGAAACGCGATGGCGTCAAGGTCGTCCTCGTCGAACCTTACTTCGATTTGAAAACGCCCAACGCCATCGGCCGCGACACTGGCGCGCAGGTCGTTGTCCTTATGCCTTCCGTCGGTGGCGAAAAAGAGATCACCGACTACTTCAAGCTGTTCGACTACGATATCGCCAAGCTCAAGAAGGCTTTTGACGAGACTCACTAGGAGAGCATTCCATGGAAATTCTTCCGTTTCTGATTTTGCCTTTCTTGGCGAGCTTGATCCTCACTGGCATCCATTCCTATCTTGGTGTGCATGTTGTTGAGCGAGGCGTCATTTTCGTGGACCTCGCTCTCGCACAGATCGCCGCGCTGGGCGCCGTGGTAGCCATTATCGCCGGGATGGACCCGCACGGCCGCGGCTCTTACTGGATCAGCCTCGGCTTCACCTTTCTCGGCGCGGCCATTTTTGCCTTTGCGCGCACGCGCCGCGGCCATATTCCCCAGGAAGCCTTCATCGGCATCGCCTATGCCGTTGCCTCCGCCATGGCGATTCTCCTGATGAGTAAGGCTACCGGCGAGACCGAGCATCTCAAGGACATGCTCGTCGGCAATATTCTCGCCGTCTCCAGGCCCGAGGTGATCAAAACCGCGTTGCTCTACAGCGGTATCGGCCTCTTTCACTTTATCTTCCGTAAGAAATTCCTGCTCATCTCCATGAACCACAATCAGGCCGAGCAAACCGGCCTCAACGTCCGCTTCTGGGATTTTCTCTTCTATGCCTCTTTCGGTTTTGTTGTCACGTCTTCCGTGGCCATCGCCGGCGTCCTGCTCGTCTTCTGCTATCTCATCGTCCCCAGCGTTGGCGCCATGCTCTTTGCCGACCGCATCGGTCCGCGCCTCGCCATCGGCTGGACCATGGGTACCTTGGTCTCTGCGTTGGGTGTCTATCTCAGCGTCCAACTCGACACTCCCACCGGCGCCACCATCGTTGTCACGTTTGGCGGCGTCCTCATCCTGATGTTTCTATTGCATCTCGTCCTGCACCGCGGCCGCTCCGCCCGTGAACTGAAAGGCGGTGTTTCCGCTCAGCGCGAGCTCGAAGCGGCCGCTTCCTCCTCTCGGGAAGTGTAGTTTCTCGATGTAAGGCAGGATCGTGACTTCACTGTTTCTGATTTTCTTCCGGGAAATTATCTGGCGCATGTAGGGCGCGCGGAACCTATCCCGACCTTGTCGGGAGCGCGACCTTCTTTCTTCTTAATCCTAATCTCGTATCCCTGCTTTTCCGCTTCCCCGCAGCCTTTTTCCTCTCCGTGTCTCCGTGCCTCTGTGGCGATTCCGCTATTTCTTCTCTGGCTGCGCCGTCGGCGGCAGAATCCCATTCAACCGCAGATAGATTGCCTGCGTCGCATAGTGGTCCGTCCAACTGCCGCCCAGCGCGACCAGCGCGCCTCCCCGCGAGATCGGCCGGTTGCCGAACAGCATGAATTGTTCCCCCAGTTTCGAATCGTCCACCTTGTCCAGCGCCGCCGTGCAAAACGCAAACGAATCCTTCAGCATCGCCACCAGCTTGTCCTTCGGATCTGTCTCCGCATACTTCACGTCCGGCGCGGTCTGCCCGGAAATCTTCGAGCAGAAGGTATTGTTCGATTGCGCGATGTGCATCACCAGGTGCCCGAACGAATTCATCTCCGGCGAAGGCTTAAAGCTGTATTTCTCAGCCGGCATCGCTTCGGCTGCTGCCACCATGTTCTTCCCGTATCGCGCCACTCCCGCTTTCACAAACCCGCTCACAGGATTTGCTACCGGCGTCATGTCTGGCGGCGCACTTGCCGCTGGTGCCGCGTGTTGCGCAAACGCACTGCTCGCCGCCAAAGACACCGTCATCACTGCCGCCAACAAACTCATCCGTGTTTTCATGGTTGTCTCCTTCTGAATAAAATTTCTCGCAAAGCACTATCTGTTGCAGGCGCTCACGAAAGATTTTGCAGCGTCCTCTCGATCAATCCCGCCGTCCCCTCGTAAGGATCGCCCGGGCTGTCCCATTCCATCGAAAAGTAGCCTTTGTAACCGTGCTGTTTCGCGATTCCAAACGTCTTCGCCAAATCCACGTGTGCGATTTTGTCCTTCCCATCGCCCACTTCCGTTTCCTTCACATGAGAAATGTTGTAAGCGTTGGCAAACATCCCCTCGATTCCCTTGTATGCGTACTCCTCGTCGTGCGCCGCCAGCGTATTCCCGAAATCCGGCAGCGCGTGCAGCCACTTGCTGTTCACCTTCTCGATCACCTTGACGAGAAAAAAGGGGTCTTCGCTGACCGGGTTGTCGTTCTCCAGATTTACAACCACGTTCTTCGCCGCACCATACTCCGCCACGCGCTTCAAATTCTCCGCCGTGCGTTCCACCTCCGGTTTCGCATCCTTCGCTTGCGGAATGTTTGTCCGCACGCTCGGTGAGCCGATCGCCGCCGCCGCTTCGATCCATTGCTTGCTGAACGCGATGGCGCGCTCCCGCTCCGCGCTGTCCGCCGCGTAAAGACTGTGTTCGCCATCCACCGCAATGTTAACGATCGCTCCGCCCGCCTTCGCCACCGCCGCCCGCAGCTCCTCCAGGTAGGCCTTGTCCAGCGAACGGAAATGCTCGCTCCACGGCTCGATCTTCTTAATGTTGAATTTGGCGCTGACGTGCGCCGCGAACTCTTTCAACTCCATCTTGCCGCTGCCGCCCCGCTCCTCGCGCCCCGCGATGAACTCCCGGAACGGATACGTCGCAATCGCAATCCGCTCCCGCTCCGCAGCCGGAAAGCGCATGCTCGGTTCCGCATCCGCCGCGAGTGCCGTTCCCATCCCCGCGAATAGCCCCGGCCACACTCCCGCGCAAACAACCGCTCCCGCCGCTGAACCAGCAGCCTCCGCCAAAAATCGTCGTCGCGTAGTGATCCTCAAAGCCGCGCCAGTCTATCAGACTCACTCTGTACCCGGAAGGGTTCGGTGCAATGGCCCGATAGCACAACTTGAAATAATCGGTCCCCCGTCAACGTACTACCAGAAACGGAGACTCAAGCCTCATGAAACTTCTTATCTTTGGTGCTACCGGCGGGACCGGCCGCCAGCTCGTCGAACAAGCCCTCGCGCAGGGTCACGTCGTCACCGCATTCGTGCGCAATCCGGCAAAGTTCCGCGTCAGCCATGCAAATCTTCGCGTTGCGCAAGGGGATGTCCTCCGCTATGACACCGTTGAACCTGCCGTCACTGGCCAGGACGCGGTTCTCTCTGCCCTCGGCGTCCGTCCGCCGGTAATCACGTTTATCGTCGTAACGATTCTGTGCCGGGTCGCCGCCAGGTTACTGGCTCTGCATGGTGTCGCGGCCTGGTCGGTATCGCTGGGCGTTCCGCTCCTCGCCCTGCTTTTTCTTTTCCGGCGAAACACAAAACTATCCGATGGCACGCGCAACATCGTCCGGGCCATGCAGCAGCACGGCGTAAGGCGGCTCGTCTGTCAGTCCTCTCTCGGCGTGGGCGATAGCCGGGGACGCCTCGGTTTTCTCTATAACTTTTTCCTTATTCCGCTTTTTCTGCGCAATCTATTCGCGGATAAGGCCGTGCAGGAGGCCATCATCCGGGAAAGCGCGCTCGATTGGGTCATCGTCCGCCCCACCGCGCTGACAAATGGTCCGCGAAAGGGCGTCTACCGCGACGGCTCCGGCATCGGCCACTGGTTTTTCCACACGAAAATTTCTCGCGCGGATACTTCGGACTTCATGCTCAAGCAACTCACCGCCAATACCTATCTGCGCCAAACACCAGGCCTTGCTTACTGATTGCTCGCTGTTGGTAGCGCCGGCATCCTTGCCGGCGATTTTTCCTTTGTCGCGGCGGCCTGGCTTTTACCCCGACTCCTGTCGGGGAGGCAGGCCGCTCTTCCTGGCGCCTTCACGGTATAGAATGGAGCCACCGTTCGGGACACCGGCCACGGACAAGAGAGCCACACTGGAGAGAAGTCATGAGAAAAGCGCTTTTTGTGCTCCTGTTATTATTCAGCGCACGCCCCGTGTTCGCCCAAACGGCGCCCGAAGGAATCTGGCAGGGCTATGACGGCGAGTGGCGCCACGTATCGAGCCAATTGCTCGCGCTCGCCGAAGCCACCCCCGAGGAGAAATTCTCCTGGCGTCCCGCTCCGGGCGTGCGCTCCACCAGCGAAGTCTACATGCACATCGCCCTCGCGAATTTTTACCTGCTCAGCGTGACCGGCCCCAAAATGCCGCCCGAATTGAAGCTGGAAATGGAAAAGTCGGTCACCTCAAAAGCCGAGGTCATCAACTGGCTCAAGCGCTCCCTAGACGCCGTGAAGCAGGCCCATTTGGCGGTCACACCGAAAGATCTCGAGCGCAAGGTTCACATCGAAGATCGCGATGCCACTGTGGACGGCATGTATTTGCGCATCATCGTTCACGCCAACGAGCACATGGGCCAGCTCATCGCTTACGCCCGCATGACCGGCGTCGTCCCTCCCTGGTCCAAAAAGGAGTAAGGACTCTTTTCTTGGAACGCCGGCATCCTTGCCGGCGGGTTTTTCTCTGTCCTGCTGGCCTCGTGGCACAGCCATTCCTGGCTGTGCGCCTTGCGGTTTTATCCCTTGTAGTTGCGCCCGCCGCGGCATGCTGCGCCCCAGCTCGCAACCGCCGAACAGATACCGCGATGCCCTCCTCACCTCTTCACGAACAAAACGCAATAACTGTCTTCCGGCCAGTCGTTCACTATTTTTTCGACCTGCAACCCCGCGGCCCTCAGCTCTTCGATCACGATCTTCTGCGGGATGCCGTGTCCGCCCCGGTTGCTCGGAACTCCATCCACCGGTTCCAGCCCCGCGCGCGGCGCGAAATCGATAATCGCCAGCCGCCCTCCGCTCTTCAAGGACCGCACCAGGTTGGCATCGAACTCCACCGGCTTGGTCAGGTGATGGTACACGCGCCTCAGAAAAATTGCGTCGCAGCACCCCGCCGGCAGATTCGTATCCGCCTCCTTGCTCTCCACCACCATCACGTTCCCAATCTTGCGTTTCGCCGCCTCCTCCCTCAACTCCCCCAGCTTCTTCGCATCAATCTCCGTAGCAAACACTTTTCCCTTTATCCCCACCCGCCCCGCCGCCGCAAACGTGTACTTCCCATCCCCCGCCCCGATATCCGCAACAAAAATCCCCGCCTTCCATCCCATCAACTCCGCCAGCCGCCCAATCTCCTCCGCCGCGTCCCCGCGCACCCCCACCGCAAACACCGCCGCCACCACGCACGTCAGCCATAGCCTTACTAAATTTTTTCTTTTCATCGCTGTAATTCCGCTTTCTCAACGAATGATTGCATCTCAGCGTGGCGTCCCATTCTTGACGCCTGGCCAGGACGGCAGTGGTGCGACCTCAAATATTAGGTATGCCTAATAATGCCAAGCCTCTTGGGGTCTCCAGAAAAGCATATCGGTATGCATATTGGATGCAATTCTTGAAACGCTTTGTCCAGATTGTATTTTTGTTTGGAGGCCAGTGGATGCTCGCTCCGAAACAACGCATAAGCACAGAAATCGACCAACTGAATGAAGTAGGACTTTTGCGAGTCTCGAAATATGATGTCTTCGAGAATATGGTCGAGCGGAATATTCTTGTACATGTTTCCGTCCGGCCAACGGCCGAACATGCTTTGAATCGGATTATAGACGGACAATCTCCGAACTAGACTCGTGTAGTCCTTACCTTCATCCATCACGATTACGGCGTTACTGCCCGACTTCTGCATATTGATATTTATGCGATTCATGAGACGCTCGAATATAAGACTGTCTGTTGGTTTTGGGCCGATCGCATTGAACAGTCGAGCGCCTGGGAATTTAGCAATCAACTTCAATGTCTCACGAAAAATGTGGCATCGAAGTCCTTTAGGAACTATCCGAGTTGAAATCCTGCCACGGCCAGCAACAAATTCAGTGGCGTGAAATTCTTCAGTAACAAAAATGCCATATTCCTTTTTGAGGGCGCGTCTGTACTCTTTGATCCTGGAAAAGGTTTCTTTCCAATCGACTTCTGCGATCGCTAGGGCCGAATACGCCCTTACGTGTTCATCGCCTGAATCGTCCATGTAGACAAAATGCACTTGAAACTCCCAAGTAATCCGCCTATACTCAATGTGCAGGGCTGGCCCACTTCCATTAAGGGAGGTGGTGTCCGGTTTTGCTCTTCTGTGGCATTGCCCCGTCGCGGCAACGCGCGGGGCAATGCCGCCATTAAGCAGTCATAGCAAGTTCACCTTCGACTAACAGCCCTACTAATTCTTTGAGTTTCCTAACGTGATCTGTTCAGCCCGCCCCCATCTGGTCGGAATGCTTCGCAACCCCGGCCAATCTGCAGGCGGCGCTGGTGGAGGTCTCCTCGACCAGGGCCGCGTTGGCAGCAGCGCGCAGATCTGTGTTCAGTTGGTTCACGGAAACCATTGTGCATGCAAGGCACGCATATGTCAACAGTAAGAATGCCTGCAAAGACAGTTCTTGACATGCCTGCCTTGTTCGCATATACTCTTAATCCGGGAGTGAAATCAAATGAACGAAACAAGCTTTGGTTCCAGAGAAGCTGCTTCATTAGGCGGCAAGGCCCGCGCAAAAGTACTCTCAAACGAAGAAAAGTCAGAGAGCGGACGAATTGCCGCCGAAGCTCGGTGGGGAAAGGAGGGGAAGCTCAAAATTGTCCCCAAGGCCACGCATGAGGGCATTCTGACTATCGGGAACATGGAAATACCCTGCGCCGTTCTCGAAAACGGCACGCGGGTCTTGACGCAGAGCGGGGCTATGATAGCCCTCGGGCGAGCACGGCAAGCCAAAGGACGCCAGTATTACGACGGTGACGTCAACCTGCCTGCTTTTCTGACCGCAAAGAACCTAAAACCTTTCATCCCTCAAGACCTTTCGGTGACGTCAAGCCAAATAGAATTTAGGACTCTCGGCGGGATTCGCGCCTTTGGTTATTCGGCTGATCTGCTCCCGCAGGTGTGCGGGGTATTTCTGGATGCCAAGGCAGCAGGGGTTCTTGCTCACACCCAAGAACACATTGCAGAGAGGGCGTTAATCCTAATACGTGGGTTCGCCAGCGTTGGGATTATTGCTTTGGTCGATGAGGCGACCGGGTTTCAGTATGACCGGCCGCGACGTGACCTGGAAGAATACCTCGAAAAGTTTATGTCAGAGAGCTTGCGTCGCTGGGTCCGCACTTTTCCCGGAGACTATTTCAAGCATCTTTGCCGCTTAAAGAATGTACCGCTACGGCCAGACATGAAACTGCCGCAGTACTTTGGCCACCTAACCAACGATCTTATTTGGCGACGGATTGCGCCGGGACTGTTGAGGAAGTTAAAGGAGCGCAGGAACGAGCGAGGCAACCCTAGCAATAAACTCCATTCATGGACGAGCGATGAGCTTGGAAAGCCCGAGTTGCTTCTCCATTTGGGGACCGTCGTAGGGCTGATGAAAATTCACAATGATTACGACAAATTTCACACCCAGTTAAACCAGATTGCCCCAATCTATCCCGACAATCCAACGCTATTCGATGACCCTAAAGACTGGGAGTGACCACCGGATGCGCCATTGTTGACGGTCGCGCGAGGAGCGGAATTCTGGTTTCCGTCCTAGAAATCACGCCATCCCCCAAGAAATTTTCCACAGTTCATTCGAATGCTAATGCAATACGTACTTGACAACTGCATTACGTCCGTGCTACCCTGGTCTTTGATAGTCAGTCGCCAACCCGCTCGATTCGCTTCACCCCGCGCCTCCCGGAGAGGCCTCTGCGTTCAGCCCCTGTTTACCCTGAGTATCGACCGCCTATTTGAAGTTCTATCGCGTAGGTTCCGACTCGGTCGGAAAGGGCCGAGCCTGCCCCAGCCCGTCCCCCTGTTTAACCTGAGTGCCGACCGCCCATTTGCGGTTCGATCGGGAAGGTTCCGACCCGGTCGGAAAAAACAGCGGAAATGCCCAAATTCTGCACAATTTTGGTGCAATATAAGTCCTTTAGATGCAACACTTCTGAGCCCCCTCCTATGTGTTGCAAACAAAGAACTTGCACAATATCTAAGTCCTTTAAATGCAACACTTACAAAAAACATAGGGGGGTGGGGGGCGCCCCGATTTATGCCTTTCCTTGCTTCCCTACCTCCTTACTTCGGTACCTCGTCTCTTCAGCGGACGGAAAGAGAGTTGCCGCTATAATGGACTCCCAATTCAAAAGGAGCCCCTTCTCATGCAATACCGCCGCTTCGGCCGCACCGGATGGAATGTCAGTGAAATTGGTTACGGGATGTGGGGACTCGCCGGATGGACCGGCTCCGAGGACGCCGAATCGCTCGACGCCCTGCAACGCGCCGTCGATCTCGGCTGCAATTTCTTTGACACCGCGTGGGCCTACGGCGACGGCCGCAGCGAACAGATCCTCGGAAAAGTCCTCCGCGCCAACGCCTCCAAGAAACTTTACGTCGCCACGAAAATTCCGCCCAAAAACGGCAAATGGCCCAGCCGTCGCGACTTCACGCTCGACGATTGCTATCCGCCGGACCACATCGAAGCGTACGTCAACAAAAGCCTCGCCAATCTCGGCGTCGAAAAACTCGACCTCATCCAGTTTCACACTTGGGAAGACCGCTGGCTCAACGACGAACGCCTCCCGCGCGCGGTGGAAAAGTTGCGCACCAGCGGCAAAGCGGAAGGTGTCGGTGTCAGCGTCAATCGCTGGGAGCCTTGCAACGGCATTCGTGCCGTGCTCGAAGGTGTCGCCGACGCCGTCCAGGTTATCTACAATATTTTCGACCAGAATCCCGAGGACGCGCTCTTTTCCATCTGCCGCATGAAAGATGTCGCGGTGATCGCCCGCGTTCCGTTCGATGAAGGCACACTCACCGGCACGCTCACCGTCGATAGCACCTGGCCGCAAGGCGATTGGCGTAACACCTACTTTGTCCCGGAAAATCTGAAAAGCAGCGTCGCCCACGCCGAAGCGCTCCGGCCGCTCGTTCCCGCGGGCAACTCCATGGCGCAGATGGCGCTGCGCTTCATCCTCAGCAATCCCGACGTCGGCACCATCATTCCCGGCATGCGCAAGCGCCGCAACGTCGAAGCTAACATCGCCGCCAGCGCCCAGGGCCCCCTCCCCCCCGCGCTCCACAAACAGCTCCGCGCCCACCGCTGGGACCGCAACCCCACTTCATGGTCACAATGAAGCGAGGTACTCGAGTATTTAGTTTTCAGTTGTAAGT
>WNFC01002050.1_pt1 | contig 23152 bp, 19 predicted proteins | sample 5400541 | NCBI WGS metagenome assembly WNFC01 (sample SAMN13153342, study PRJNA577476) | soil metagenome | isolation source: 120 cm saprolite under Douglas fir tree site 2 hole 2 replicate 1 | place: USA:California | collected 2015-04-18
ATCACGTTCTTCTGTTTCATGAACTCAAAGAACCGTTGCGGTGGAACCACCAGAATGCCCGCGGCGCCATGCGCGGCAGCAGCGGCCGAGCCTTGCTGCTCCGGCGTTAAATGAGACGCGTCTATCCCTGCCGGAAGTTCTGAAACCGCCAGCACAATCTTTCCTTTTACATCCACTCCTGCATAGTCATCGTGCTTCAGCTCAGGAGCAGAAATGCCGGCGCCTACGTAAACGATCTGTCCCTGCGCCTCACCGTTTCGCGTTACCTGGGCAGAAAAATAGTCCTCAGCGAACTTGAAGGTTTCCGGTTTCCCGTTGATGGTAAGTTCCAGCGCCATTCTGGATGCGTCGGGTTTGCTGGAGACCAGCTCAAAGGATTGCAGGAAGCTGCCGTTTTGGCCGGCGCCACGGAATCCATAGCCTTCCAGACGCGACGCCAGATACCGTGCCGCAATGGCAAAACTTGGTGACAGAGTATATCGGCCGCCAAGTTCATCAGACGCCAGAAACTCCAGGTGCATACGGAGTTCCGCCGGGGTAATGGAATCTACGGTGGTTGGTACCGCGGGTAACGTGGCTGGCAACGCAACACCTACGGTCGCTGCGGCTGCCAATGTCAACGCGAGCAGGCTCTTTAGCAAAAGGTTTTTGGGAGGAAGCACCCCCTGATGTTAGCAGTGCTGGATGAGACACACAAATCCCAACGCCGGTAACCGCTCCAATCAAAATAGACGCGTTGCATTAGAATTACGAAATGCCGGAAAGACGCCTGACGTGAAACAAACAGTCATTGTCCTTGAAGATGACAGCGATATCGCAAACCTTGTCAGCATGCACCTGCAACAAGCGGGCTTTCTGGTCAAGGTTTGCAAAACCGGTGACACAGTCCTTGCCATGGCCCGGCAACAACTGCCGGTTCTCTTTCTGCTGGACGTGATGGTCCCGGGCAGCAGCGGCTTTGAGGTATGCAAGCGCGTGCGCGAAAGCCGCGATCTGGCGAAGATTCCCATCATCTTCCTTACCGCCAAAGCCACGGAAGAGGACCGCGTGAAAGGCCTTGAACTTGGCGCCGACGACTACATCAGTAAGCCGTTCAGCACCCGCGAACTCATCGCACGCGTAAATGCCGTGCTCCGCCGCTTTGAGCAGCCACTTGTGGCCAACATTGTTGCTCCTGATTTTCAGCTCGATTCTGACTCCTTCACGCTGACGGTACGTGGCGCTCATGCAGACATTACGGCCACTGAGTTCCGTTTGCTTCATTTCCTTGCTTCCCATCCCGCCCGGGTCTTCTCCCGAGACCAGATCCTGGATGCAGTATGGCGAGATATGTCTTTCGTGACCCCACGCTCGGTGGATGTTTACATCCGCCGGCTGCGTGAAAAGATTGAACAGGATCCCGAGGATCCCAGATATCTAAAAACCGTCCGCGGAGCCGGGTATAAGTTCGAGGCCACTAAGTGAGAAATCGCATTTTTCTCAAGGCCTTGCTGGCCTTTATCGCTGTGATTGCCGTGGCCACCCTCACCATGGACATCGCGATTCGCCGTGTCTGGGAAAATTCTCTGCGTAATGACCTTGAACAATCCCTTACGCAGCATGCACGCGCTTTTGCGGTACGCATTCAGAATGATAGACAACATACGCTTCAGCAAATGGCTGCGGATGAGGCCGGGATTACCGAAGCGCGGGCCACAATCATTGCCCGTGATGGGCGCGTGCTCGCCGATTCAGAAGCTGATCCCTCTTCCATGGAAAACCACGCACAACGGCCTGAAGTGGTCTCAGCCCTCAACGGAACTCCCGGAGCTGCCACTCGATTAAGTAAGACCGTTGGTATTGAATTTTTGTATGTGGCCGTACCTGATGGCGACAAGATTGTCCGGCTCGCCTACCCGCTTTCCACTGTCCGGGCCCAGATCTCCAGAATCCGCGGCGCCCTTTTGCGCGCTACTCTTCTGGCCCTTGCCTTTGCGCTCTTACTGGCCTTCGCTGCCGCACAGCTGATTTCAAATCGCCTTCGTCGCATCGTAGGTTTTGCCGAGAGGGTCGCATCGGGAGACCTGTCAGCCCGCATCGCGGAGACTGGCGGTGATGAAATAGCGCAAGTGGCCATGGCGCTGGATCGCACCGCGCGGCGCCTGGAAGAAAACTTCGCCAGTGTGAAGGAAAGCCGTTCGCAACTGGAAGCTCTGCTCAACAGCATGACGGATGGTGTAATCGCGGTATCGCCTGACATGCATGTGCTCTGGGCAAATCAGGCGATCACGGGCATCGTACACCGGCCGCCTCAAATCGGAACTCCGGTCATAGAACTGATTCGCCATCCGGATTTTCTCTCCACACTCAGGGCGGCGCTTGGCTCCAAACAGCGTGAAACCACGATCGCGACCTCTCTCAACGGCCGGCGGTCCTTTTCCGTTACCGCTGAGCCGCTGCCCGACGGCGGTGTGGTGAGTGTCCTGCACGATATCTCAGCCATTGAACGCGTGGAGAAGACACGGCGCGATTTCATCGCCAACGTCTCTCACGAATTGCGCACTCCGCTCACTTCCATTCGTGGCTACGCCGAAACCCTGTTGGAAACCGACAGCCTGACTGACGGCAACGCACGCGATTTCCTTCAGGTAATACGGCGCAATGCTGAGCGCATGAGCCGGCTCACGGAAGACTTGCTGGTGCTGGCGCGCGTGGAATCCGGTGAGGCCAAGCTCGACCTTCAACCTCATTCTGCGCAGCAGCTTGTGGCGGAGTCAGTCTCGTCCATGCTGGAGACCGCGAAAGCCGACGATCTGGAACTCATCGTCAAGCCGGTCCCTGAAGTCCTGGTGATGGCGGACGCCTACGCCGTTCATCAGGTATTCGCCAACCTGATCAGCAATGCCATCCGCTATGCCGCAAGTGGAAAGAAAATTGAAGTAGGCAGTGAAGAGCAACTGGCAGCAGTTGAATTCTTTGTCCGCGACTTCGGCCCCGGCATTGCTTCTGAACATCTCCCGCGAATCTTTGAACGTTTCTACCGCGTAGATAAAGCCCGCTCACGTGAAACCGGTGGAACCGGATTGGGTCTGGCAATCGTTAAGCACATCGTACTCAATCATGGCGGCGCTGTCCGCGTACAAAGTTCTCTGGGGCATGGCTCTACGTTCTACTTCTCCATTCCTAAAGCGTGACGCTCAAGTTTTGTTTTTATTCCCTATTCATGATCTTTTAACCTGTTTGTAACAAACCTTGCCTATAAGAGCCGTGTGCAACTTTTCACTAAGAAGGCAGGAGGTAAGATGCGGCTCAACTTATTCGTCGCGTTGTTGCTGTGTGCAACGATCGGCAGCGCGGCTGCCGAAACCAATCTCAACGGTGCGGGAGCTACTTTCCCGAACCCTATCTACCAGAAGTGGTTCAGCGAATACCACAACGCCAAGAAGGACGTGACCATCAACTACCAGTCGATCGGTAGCGGCGCTGGAATTAAGCAGGTCACCGCGGGTACAGTGGACTTCGGCGCCAGCGATGGCCCTATGAATGATGAGCAGCTTTCCCAGGCCCCGTTCAAGATCTTTCACATTCCCACCGTTCTCGGCGCGGTTGTTCCCACCTACAACGTTCCCGGCGTTAGCAACGACCTGAAATTTTCGGGCGATGTTCTGGCCGATATTTTCCTGGGCAAAATAAAAAAATGGAACGATCCCCGGCTGGCCAAAGACAACCCTGGCGTTAAGTTCCCAGATTCCGACATTGTCGTGGTACATCGCACAGACGGCAGCGGCACCACGTACATCTTCACCGATTTTCTTTCCAAGGTAAGCCAGGATTGGGCGAACTCCGTAAAAAAAGGGACCTCAGTCAACTGGCCCGTTGGCCTGGGCGGCAAAGGCAATGAAGGTGTTGCCGGCACCGTGAAGCAGACCGAAGGCAGCATCGGCTACGTCGAGTTGATCTACGCCCTCCAGAACAAGATGGCCTATGGCAGCGTTAAGAACCACTCGGGAAAATTCGTCAAAGCTGACCTGGCTTCCGTTACCGCGGCTGCGGCTTCCGTAAAAGATATGCCGGATGATTTCCGCGTTTCTATCACTGACGCTCCTGGCGACAAGTCTTATCCCATCTCCAGCTTCACCTGGCTCCTGGTACCGGCGGAATGGAAGGATGCGAGCAAAGAGAAGGTGTTCGTTGATTTCCTGAACTGGATGGTGAACAAGGGTCAAACTCTCACCGCCAGCCTGGACTACGCCCCATTACCTAAAGCTGTAGCGGAAAAAGTAAAAGCACGTATCAAGGAAATCAAAGTTAAACAATAAAAAACATTTCTGAGGAGAGAGCGTCAAATGAGATTTCTAAGCTCAGCAGGGCTGGTGCTTCTGGGTGCCAGTCTTCTGGCAGCCCAGAGTGGTTCGCCGGTTTCCAGCCAGGCGGACACTTCCCGAATTTCCGACCAGATCAAGTCACTTCAAACAGCAGTCGCGGAGCAGCAGAAGCAGATCCAAATGCTGCAGAGCGAACTTGAACAGAACAAAAAGGCGCAGGTTGTGAACGCGGCGTTCAATGTGGATGTGGCCAGCAACACGCCTGTTGTTCAGAGTGATTCTGATAAACCGAAAGAATCGCCGCTTTCGTTCCGCATCGGCGGCGCTGAGTTTACTCCCGGCGGTTTCGTGGATTTTGAAAATGTGTTCCGCTCCACCAACTCCGGTTCGGCTATCTCCACCAGCTACGGAACAATCCCTTTCACCAATTCGGCTGCTGGTCACCTCACGGAATATCGTGCTACCGGCCAGTATTCGCGCTTCAACATGAAGATTACGGACAAGTTCAAGGGCAATGACGTGACCGGCTACATTGAAGGCGACTTCAACGGTAACGACGCGACCAACGTTTTCCAGACCACCAACCCGCACACTCTTCGTCTCCGCCTCTATTGGGTTGACCTGAAGCGCGGACAGTGGGAACTGGTAGGCGGACAGTCATGGGGATTGGAAACTCCTAACCGTGTTGGCGTTTCGCCGGCTCCTGCGGATCTGGCTATCACTCTGAATGAAGATGCAAACATTCAGGTAGGTATCCACCACAGCCGTGCAGGCCTCTTCCGCCTGGCCTGGCATCCGACCAAGGAATTCGCCTGGGCGTTTGAAGTACAGAATCCGCAGCAATTCACCAATAACGAAGTAGTCTTCCCGGCCGCTTTCAATGCCGGCGCAAGCGCGGTTGCTAACCAGTTCGATAATGGAACCGCGAACATTCCCAATCTGTCCCCGGACCTGATGACCAAGCTGGCCTATGACACGCTGTTCGGTGGCAAAAAGTTCCACATCGAAGCTGGCGGAATCTTTACAACTGCCAAGATTGCGAACCAGATTTCACCATCAACAGCAGCCAGTCCGTTTGTCACACACTCCAAGATCGGTGGCGGTGGCATGGCGGCCATGAATATCGAACCTGTGAAGAACGTTCGCTTTCTTGTGAACGGAATGTACGGGTCCGGCATCGGTCGCTACAGCATCGCACTGGGACCGAACGCGGTTGTTCGCCCAGTCGCTCTGACGGCAACCACCTTTGACGCGGATATTTCGATGGTCCACTCTGGATCAGGTTCAGGCGGCATTGAAATTCAGGCCACGCCGAACACCCAGATCGCCGGCTATTACGGCGGAGCTTATTTCCAGCGTAATGCCTTCCCTGACATCACGGCTGCGGGAGCTACGAAGCCGATCATCGGTTTCGGTGGCGCAACCTCCGCGAACACCAATAACCGTGCCATTCAGGAAGGCACCGTCGACTTCATTCAAACCTGGTGGAAAAACCCACAGTATGGTTCGTTGCTGACCATTCTTCAGGCTTCCTATGTTACCCGCAGTCCCTGGGCGGTCTTAACCACCGGAGGCGTGCTTCAGCCAAAGAACGCGCACCTTGGCATGGGTTTTGTCAGTCTACGCTACGTGCTTCCATAGTAGAAACAATCCTCACTCACTCACTTGAGCGCTGGAGAAGACCCCAGCGCTTTTTTAACAATCCTTTAACAATCGTCTGCTAGCTTGCCCATATGCCCACGCTTCCAAAGCCTAAAGTACCTGGCGCCCGACCCGGCTCCAACGGTTCCAGCGGCTCGCAGGATCCAACTTCTGGAGGTCCCGTGGCACTTGGCGCGGCGGCAACGTCTCGGTTTCGGACCAAAGAAAGCGTTTTTGCTGATAACAGCTTCCGTTCTCTGGTCTTTGCATGCGCCATCGCACTTCTGGTGATTGTAGGACTGATTGTTTTCGAATTGATCACTCAGTCCCGTCTTTCAGTGACCAAGTTCGGTCTTAAATTTCTACAACGTTCAATCTGGGACCCGGTGGCGGAAGACTTTGGCGCCCTGCCCTTCATCTACGGCACACTGGTTTCGTCTTTGATCGCACTCATTCTCGCTGTACCGCTTTCGGTTGGAACCGCCCTTTTTCTTACAGAACTATGCCCGCAGAAGATCCGCGGAATCCTTTCCTTGTTGGTTGAACTCCTGGCCGCAATCCCGAGCGTAATTTACGGCTTATGGGGGATCTTTGTTCTGGCGCCATTTCTGCGCGCCCATGTTGAACCTTTTCTTGGAAAATACTTCGGCTGGACAGGATTGTTCACCGGCCCGAAATACGGCATTGGCATGCTGGCCGCCGGGATCATTCTGGCCATCATGATCCTGCCGATCATCGCGTCCATCACGCGCGAAGTGGTCACGGCCGTTCCCCGGCAGCAACGTGAAGCAGCACTGGCACTGGGCGCCACCAAGTGGGAAATGCTCAACATGGCCGTCCTGCGGAACGCCCGCCCCGGCGTTTTCGGTGGCATCATCCTCGGCCTGGGACGAGCTCTTGGCGAAACCATGGCCGTCACCATGGTGATTGGAAACCGGGCAGAGATCGCTAAATCTCTTTTTGCTCCCGGACACACGCTGGCCAGCGTGATTGCCAACGAATTTACGGAGGCCGTGGGCAATACCTACCAGAGCGCGCTGATTGAAATGGCGCTGATCCTGTTCGTGCTAACTCTGATCGTCAATGCTCTGGCCGGACTGCTGGTTTGGTCTATTACTCGGGGCATGCCATCGAGGTCCCTTGCGTAGTATCCAGCGCAACAAGATTTCGCTCCGGCGTCGCCTGGCCAACGGTCTGGCGCTTGGCTCCATTACTGTTGCCGCCATGGTGGTTACAATTCCCTTGTTCCTGATTCTGGGCACGGTGATTTATCACGGCATCGGAGGCTTAAACTGGGATTTCTTTACCCAGATTCCCAAGCCGATGGATGAAAGCGGCGGTGGCATGGCGAATGCCATTGCCGGCTCCGCCATGATTCTGGGCTTGGCCAGCGTTATCGGCGTGCCCCTCGGAATCGGCGCAGGAGTTTTTCTTGCCGAATACGGCCGCAACACCGCCGGCAATATCGTCCGCTTTACGGCAGACGTGCTCAACGGCGTCCCCTCGATTGTGATTGGGTTGACGGCTTACGCTTTGGTAGTTGTACCGCAGCATCATTTTTCAATGCTGGCGGGAAGTGTGGCCCTGGGCATCATGATGATCCCGACCATCAGCCGCACCACCGAAGAGGTGCTACTCATGGTTCCGCAATCCATTCGCGAGGCCGCGCTTGGTTTGGGTATCCCGCAATGGCGCACCACCGTATCGGTTGTGCTGCGTACTGCCAGCGCCGGCATCATCACCAGCATTATGCTGGCCTTCGCCCGCATCGCCGGAGAGACAGCGCCCTTGATGTTCACTGCCCTCGGCAACCAGTATTGGAATACAAATCCCAATCAACCTACGGCAGCGTTGCCACTCCAGATCTTCAGCTATTCGATCATGCCTTATGACAAGGCGCATCAGCTCGCGTGGACCGGAGCACTCTTACTCATCTCCTTGATTATGGTTACGGTCATCATTTTCAGATACTTTGCCAATCGCGGCGTATTGAAAGGGTCCAGCTAAATGGAAACTGGCATCCACGTCCGGGATCTAAACGCCTGGTTTGGTACCACGCAGGCTCTCCACGGTATTGCCCTGGAAATCCCGGAAAAACAGAGCACAGCCATCATCGGTCCTTCGGGTTGCGGAAAATCCACTTTCGTTCGCTGCCTGAATCGCATGCATGAAACTCTGCCCAACACGCGTGTGGAAGGCGAAGTAAAGATCGGCGATCTCGACATCTATGGCAAAGGAGTCTCACCGGTTTCTATCCGCCGCCGTGTCGGCATGGTCTTCCAAAAAGCTAACCCCTTTCCGACCATGTCCATCTATGACAACGTCGCAGCCGGCCTGAAATTGAATGGCTTTACCAATCGCCGTGAACTGGATGGCATCGTGGAACGCTCCTTGCGCCAGGCGGCCCTTTGGGACGAAGTTAAAGACAACATCAAGAAGAAGTCCGGTGCCAGCCTTTCCGGCGGCCAGCAGCAGAGATTGTGTATCGCGCGGGCGCTTGCGGTTGAGCCGGAGGTGTTACTCATGGACGAGCCAGCCTCGGCGCTTGACCCGATTTCGACCTCGAAAATCGAAGACTTGATTTTTGACCTGAAGAAGCAGTACACAGTTGTTATAGTCACTCACAACATGCAGCAGGCTGCGCGCGTGGCGGAATTCACGGCATTTTTCCTCATGGGCAATCTTGTTGAATTCGACAAGACTGAAAAAATGTTCACCAAGCCCAGCGACAAGCGCACAGAAGATTACATTACCGGGAGATTTGGATGACGCGAACAAGGTTTCACCAGGGCCTGGATGACCTGAAGCAGAAACTGCTCACCATGGGTGGGCTGGCTGAACAGGCGGTAGAGCGCTCTGTGCGCGCTTATCAGTCCCGCGACACGGCCATTTGCGAAACCGTGCTCCGTGACGAAGCCCAGATCAATGCCGCGGAACGCGAGGTGGATGAGCTCTCCATTGACCTGCTTGCCATGCAGCAACCCATGGCTGTGGACCTTCGCTTCATCATTGCCTGCATCAAGATCAACTCAGACATTGAGCGTGTGGGCGACCAGGCGGTCAACATCGCCGAACGCGTGCTGGACATGGTTTCTCATCCCAAGTCCGACCTTAATGTCGATATTCCACGTATGGCGTCGCTTGCCATCAACATGGTGCGCGATGCCTTGAACTCATTCCTTACCGCTGACGCAGAACTGGCTCGCTCCGTTCTGGAACGCGATGACCTGGTGGACAACATCAACCGTGAAATTTTCGAGGCGGCTGATTTTGCCATGACGCACGGAGTGGAAACTCATCGCGATGCGCTGGACACGCTGATCGTTGCGCGCAACCTGGAAAGGGTGGCTGACCACGCAACCAATATCGCTGAAGACGTAATTTTCTGGGTGCGCGGCGCTGATGTCAGACATCACGCACAAACCTGAACTAACTGCCTCGGAATTCCGGGGCAGCGCCATCCAGATCACCTGAACAATACACGACATCCTTCTGCGGTGAAAAAAGTTACAATAGGCTTGCCCAAGCGAGGGGTCCGACCGCGTTTTTTTTAACTTGGCGTTTACAATAGCCTGCTAGCATCCACACGTCACATTTATGAATCGGCCTGTTGACGATCCTTCTCTTTACATAAACCGTGAAGCCTCGTGGCTTGCCTTCAACCGGCGGGTCCTTGAAGAAGCCAATGATGTAAGTAATCCCCTTTTAGAGCGGGTCAAGTTCCTGGCCATCTCTGCCAGTAATCTCGACGAATTTGTTGAAGTCCGTGTGGCCGGTTTATTGCAGCGCATTGAAGACGGCTTTATTGATTCCGGTCCGGATGCCCTCTCTGCTGCTCAGGAGCGCGACTTAATCTCCAAGGAAACGCACGAGTTTGTGGATGAGCAATATGCGTGCCTGAATAACCGGCTGCTTCCTGCTCTGGAAAAGGAAAATATTCGGGTACTCGATCTCAAGAACCTGAATTCTGAGCAGGAAGCATTCATTGACGATTATTGCGAAAAGGAAGTGGATCCGCTGCTTACGCCGGTCACCGTTGATCCGGCCCATCCATTTCCCCGCGTGCTCAACAAAGCCCTTTGCATCGCCTTGCTCTTGAAACGCAAGCGCCGTGCCACCGGAACTTACATGGGTGTGATTACTGTGCCGCGCGTTTTGCCGCGCCTGGTAAGGCTTCCCTCCAAGACCGGGGTTGATTACATCTTTCTTGCGGACCTGCTCACCTATCATGCAGCCAGCATGTATCGCGGCTATGACATTATTTCCGCGGCTTCATTCCGCGTGACCCGGAACAGCAATCTTTATCTGGAAGAAGAAGAATCGCGCAATCTGCTGGAGACCGTCCGCGGGGAATTGCACAAGCGCCGTAAAGGTGACGCCGTAAGGCTTGAGATTGATGCGGACGTGCACACCGAGATTGCCCGGCGATTGCAGCAGACGTTCGAACTTGAAGACTGGCAGGTCTTCTACACGCAAGGCCCGGTCAATCTTTCCCGGCTGTTTAATTTTTACGAACTGACCGAGCGTCCGGACCTGAAATTCAAGCCGTTTGTTGCCCGCGAGCTTCGACTTCCACCCAACAGCAGCACGATCTTTGACGAGCTGCGCAAGCACGATATCCTCCTGCATCACCCGTTTGATTCCTTTGATGCCGTGGTCGACTTCATTGAGACAGCCGCGCTAGATCCGGATGTGATCTCCGCCAAGCAAACAATCTATCGCACCAGTCGTGACTCTCCCATTGCCAATGCCCTCATTACGGCTGCCAACAAGGAGAAGGAAGTCATCGCCGTCCTGGAGTTGCAGGCGCGTTTTGATGAAGCGTCAAACATCCAATGGGCACGCACCATGGAGGATGAAGGCGTACAGGTATATCACGGCTTGGTGGGCCTTAAAACCCACTGTAAGTTGTGTTTACTGGTGCGGCACGATCCTGACGGTGTCACGCGCAGGTATGCCCACATCGGCACCGGCAATTACAATCCCACAACATCACGCTTTTATACTGACGTGAGCCTGTTGACTGCGTCCCCGCAAGTGACTGCTTCTGTCCACGCGGTGTTCAATTATTTAACCGCTTATTCTGAGGCTCCCAGTTACCTGCCTTTGACGGTCTCGCCAATAGATCTGGCTACCAGTATTCTGGCAATGATTCAGCGTGAAACGGAACATGCAAAGGCCGGCAAACCAGCCGCCATCGTCGCCAAGATGAATGCTTTGCTCGACAAGAACGTGATTCAGATGTTGTACAAGGCTTCTCAGGCGGGCGTGAAAATCGACCTAAGCATTCGCGGCATGTGCTCTTTGCGTCCCGGAGTTCCAGGAGTAAGCGATAACATCATTGTTCGCAGTGTTGTTGGCAGATTTCTGGAACACAGTCGCATTTTCTACTTCGAAAATGCGGGCGATGATGAAATCTACATTTCCAGCGCAGACTGGATGCCACGCAATCTTTACGAGCGCGTGGAAGTAATGTGCCCTTTGCTTGATCCAGTGCTGAAACAGCGGGCTAAAGATGAAATCCTGGCCGCTTATCTGGCTGACAACGTGAAAGCGCGAATTCTGGACCGCAATGGCAATTACTCCCGGATACCACGCCGGCGCGGACAACCGGCCTTCTCATCGCAGGAATTTCTCATAACAGTTGCTGAAGGAAACGCTGGTGCTTCAAGCATTCCTGAACCGGCCTTGCCCGCCATCAAGCCCACTCGGAGCAGGAAGGCCAAACAGGTTTCAGCTAGATAGGTTACGACGAAGAGAGTATGACGATTTATTTTTTACGCCACGCATCGGCGGGCAAGAAATACGTGAATGCCAAAAAAGACGAACGCCGTCCGCTGGATGAGCCCGGCGTCTTGCAGGCGCGATATGTCGGTCGCCTGCTATCCAACCTGGACATTCAACTGGACCAGATCATCAGCAGCCCGCTGAAGCGGGCCCTGCAAACCGCCTCGCTCGCCGCCAACGAACTGGCTTTTGAAACTGGAATTCAGATTGACGTGGCCTTGCGTCCTGAAAGTGAGTTCGATCAGTTTCAGGAACTGCTGGCACGCTATAGCCGCTACGAATCCATCATGGTGGTGGGACACAATCCCAGCCTGAGTGAATTTCTAAGCAAGACCATCTCTTCGAACTCCAGCCCTGCGCATGTTGACTTTAAGAAAGGGGCCGTAGCCAAAGTGGAAATGTCGGGCCGTAACGGCACACTGGAATGGCTGATTACGCCTAAGATCGCGCGCACGCTTCAAACTACCTTGAAGGCCAGCTCGCGCCCGAAGATTTCACGGAAGTAAGGAATCTCTTTTTCGCCAGCCCAGATCTCCAGGTCTGCTCCTCCGCGTGCCGGCTTTACGTTAATCACGAGCGATTCTTCCCTGGCGGCGGCCCGAATGGATTGCACTGCGCCTCGTCTTCCCTGGTTGAGAGCACGAGCCACCCTCAAAATGGCGGTGGCCTTCATCACGTCAGAGCGGAGCGGCGCAGGAAGAGTTTTGATAAGGCGGTCACCGATTTTTGGACGGGAATTACCCTGGAATCGTGCGATGGTAGCGATAATCTTGCGCTGAAGCGGCGTGTAACCAAACAACTCCGACTGCGAAATAATGTAGTAAGCATGCCTGTGCCGGCCCACCGGATTGATGAACGCTCCCACTTCATACAGCATTGCCGCGGTATCGATCCATTCCCTGAATTGCTTATCCAACCGGTGCAGAGTCCTGGTTTGGTCAAACAAGGCCATGGCCAGCTTGCGGACCTGTGCAGAGTGTGTGGCATCCACCCGGTAGCGGCGGGTAATGCTTTCAAGCACATCTTCGCGATCAGACTGCATCTGCCGGTGCGTCCGCGATTCCATATCATGCTCGGCGGCCATTTGGGCCAGCAAGCCGTCGCGCAACCCCAGGGGTGAATAGCGGAATGCACGAACTCCCAGCAATTCGAGTAAATAGGCGTAAACCGCAGCTCCAGCGATTACAATTTCCGCCCGTTTCGGATTGATTCCTTTGATGGCTGCGCGCTGCCGCTCAGTCATTTTGGCCAGGCGTTTGCCAAGTTTGCTGACCGCGTCCTGAGAAACAAGTGTGGTTCGCGCCAGCTTGAGAGATTGCGATGCACCCGCCAACGCGGCGGCCGTGCCTGACGTTGCAATCGTCATGGTTGGTCCAGCCCGCCTGATCTGCCGGGGAAGGCGCGCAGATTCTTCAGCAATAAAGCCTCTCATGCGCCGGAGATCCTCTTTAGCCGGAGGATCGTGATGAATAAATTCCTGCGTCAACCGGACGGCGCCCAGAGGCAAGCTGATGACTTCTTTCATGTGACCTTTTTCAGAAAGAATTAATTCGCAGCTTCCGCCGCCCAGGTCCATGAGAAGAAGTTTGGCGGGGCGGGTACGCATGTTGGAGACCACGCCCAGATGAATGAGCCGGCCTTCTTCCGGCCCGCTGATGATTTCCAGCTTCCATCCCGTGGCGGACTTCAGCCACTCCGCGAAGATACGGCCGTTGTTACTGTCACGCATCGCGCTTGTTGCTACAACGCGTATCCGCTCTACGGCAAAACTTTGCACTGTGCGATGGAATCGCCGCAAAGCTTTCAGCGTCCGCGCCATCGCCTGGGGATTGAGACTGCCGTCGTGAAACACGCCTTCGCCAAGGCGAGTGACTTCGCGGTCCTGATGAAGTGGGATGAGCCGTCCATTGCGCAGCTCGGCAATGCTGAGGCGAACCGAGTTGGATCCGATGTCAACCGCTGCCAGGACGGGCATATTGGTCAGGCAGGCTGGGCGACGGACGCCACCAGGTGTACCGTCTTTGGCTGCTTACGCGCCGGATTATGGGAATCAAGCAGGCTGGTCACCGCCAAGATTGCAGCCGAATATTTTGACGTCCGAAGAGCACGGGCTTCCACCAGAAGGGGACAATTCGCACGATTGCGAAAGAACTTTTCAGCCACTGCGTAAAGTGCCTCCCAGTCATGCCATTCCCCTAGAACATCCTGCACTGACTTCATCGCCTCCAGAAACTGCTTCTGTTCATCCGATTCGGCCGCAAGCTCCGCCTGATATCGAATCAATTTCATCCGGGTACGCAGAGCATGCAATCGGCGCGGCTTCATCTTGGCGTGGGATACATACTCGGCGGCCAGTTCGGTCAATTGTGTTTCCGCTTGACGAAGAGGAGTCGAGTCATCGCCAAAGGAGTCCGGTTGCGCCATGGCCTGCGCCTCAATCCTCTGAAGATGGATGAAAAGCCTGGAGCGCTCAACCTTGCGGGCGGCGGCAACCAATCGTTTTAGCTGGCGGTCTCTCTTTTCCTGCAGCGATTGCGTTAGCCGGCGTCGGTCCATGGTGGCCGACTCATTGGAAATTCCTTCCTTGAGCAGGTCCATTTGCACATCAAGATCGCGGACTTTCCCAGCACGCTTTCTCAAGGCACTCAAATCCTGCAATGCATCTGCCTGCTTTCTTGTCATCTGCGGATGCAGATAATCGATGAAGCTCTCCATGCGCCGCGTGGAAGTTCGCAGACGATGTACGTCTTTAGCTGACGCATTACCCTTTGTCTTGGCAATGGACGACAAGAGCTCGCTCGCGAGCGATTTAAATCTGGTTTCTGTAAGGGTCATCGGAAAAAGCTTGCCAACCCCGACGGGCGGCACTCAGCAGTTAACCTACGATAAATGACGCAGTTTCAAGAAGCAACAGCACAGAGCGGCCCAAGGCCCGGAAGTGCTTGCATCACAATGGGTTAGCCTGTAATAATTGCCCAACAGGCGATGGAGTTCGCCTTTAACCGCCCGTACGGCTGATGACTCCTACCAGTCTGAGTTATGGAGCCGTTCTCATGCGAACTCTCAATGAGTGGAAAGCCTACGTCTGGATCTCGATTGGGGCCGTGGTTGGGGCTAATTTACGATATTTCCTTGCGACCTTGATCGCCCGTCTTAGTACTACGGCCTTTCCCGTTGGCACGCTGATCATTAACACCACCGGCAGCATGATTCTGGGTTTCTTTGTTATCTGGACCACGGAACGCGTTCTGGCCGACCCGCTTTGGCGATCGCTGGTGGCCATTGGGTTCTGCGGGTCCTATACTACCTTTTCCAGTTACTCTTTTGAAACCATGGCTTACGTCGAACAGGGAAACTGGATGTTGTTCGCCGGCAATATTCTTTCGAATAACATCCTGTGTCTTGGCGCCGTGCTTTTAGGTGGGATGCTGGCGCGGTCACTCTAACCGCGGTCGTCGAAGCGACGAAGCGTGTAAAATCCGTGATGGCGTGGTTGAGGAATGTGCAGTGAAAGGATTTGAGTTCAGCGTATGATGCCGTCGGCGACTGCTGTTCAAGTTTCGATCTACCTGAATGAGGCCGATCAGTGGCATCGCCGCCCTCTACACTTGGAGTTGCTCAACTTTCTGCGCGAGAAAGAGGTCCCAGGCGCAACGGTGCTGCACGCTGTGGCAGGGTTCACCGGTCATAGTCGCGTGAAGACTTCAACGCTGGTTGACGCCGGCGGCAAACTTCCTCTGGTGCTGACGTTCATCGACTCTGAAGAACACGTACAGAAGTTGTTGCCGACGATCAAAGAGATGGCGGGCCATCGCCTGATCGTTCGGGAAAAGGTCACCATTGAAGGAGAAGCTGATTGAGCGGACCAGCGTTGGACGTCCTCGCTCTGGCCGCTCATCGTGATGACGTGGAGCAGACCTGCGGCGGCACGCTGCTCAAAATGGCTGAGCGCGGTCTTAGCACCGGAATACTTGATCTTACCCAAGGCGAAATGGGCACCCGAGGCAGCTCTGACGATCGCGCCCGTGAAGCCGGGGATGCTGCTCGTATCCTGAAGGCAAGCTTCCGCGATGCTCTGGATATTCCTGACGGACGCGTGGAGAACTCCTGGGAAAACCGGCTGAAGATCGCACGCGTGATTCGCCAGCAACGTCCCCGAGTTCTGATCCTTCCCTATTGGAAGGGTCGCCATCCTGACCACTACACCGCGTCAACTCTGGGCTACGAAGCAGCGTTTCTCGCCGGTCTGCGCAAGCTTGGCAACACTCCTGGCTCAAGCACCGGGGAGACTGGTGAAGCAGTGGCCCAACTCGCTCCGCATCGGCCGTTCAAGATTATCTACGCAAGCCTTTACCATGACGTGCGTCCATCGTTCGTGGTGGACATTAGCGACCAATTCGAAGCCCGCCTTCAGGCGCTGTTGGCATACAAGTCTCAGTACGCTGACCAGAGCGCAGGCGCTGGCCTATTCCCGCAGGAAAAGGAAATTCGCAGCCGACTGGAAGCCATGGCCAGCTTCTACGGACTGCTGGCTGGTGTGAAATATGCCGAGCCCTTCGTGCAAAAAGAAGTAGGGCTGGTGGACGACATAACAGCCATTCCAGTGTCGTCAATCTAAGGGCCTTCATTCCTGCCGCGTTTCCCGAAATGGAATTATCCACAGATTCTTTGTCGCGTGAGCATGCAACCGATGTAACGACTTTCGGCTCTGACTCACTTGGCAGACATTGGAGAACCAATAGGACAACCGCAGGAGCCCCACCAATTAGTCTGCTTCTGCGGCGAGTCTCTGTTTTTGTTTATCTTGGTGGATAATGACCTTCGCGGCGAGACATGAGAGATCGCTGCGAAGGTTTTTTCTTTCTGGACCCGCTTGGACGCCAAGTCCAATCAGCTTTGCGAAAAGATCCTGGTCGCCGGTTCCAAAATGGCACCCAGATCGTAGGCGCTCGAGAGTGTCCCAAAGTTCGCGCCATGATCATGACCAAGCCGTGAAGCAATAAAAGCCTGTGTGTTTCCAGCCGATGCGTGGCGAATCATCAAAGAAGTTTGTAGGGCAAGCGCCAGACGGTCGGCAAGGCGGCGCGACTGTCCTTCCTGGCCGCTACTGGCAAAGCTCTTCTTCATGTTAACCATGTCATTTTCAATCGCATTCGTGAACAGATCAAATCTCTGGTCCGCCCCTTTAGCGGAATGCAATTCTTGTAACAGAGCCTCACCCGTTGCCGGCTCTTTCTTGAGAGCCCGGAGAATGTCCAGACAGATCACGTTGCCGGAGCCTTCCCATATTCCGTAAAGCGGAGCTTCCCGATAGAGCCGCGGCATTCCGGAGTCTTCCACGTAGCCATTGCCGCCCAGACATTCCAGCGCTTCGCTCACGAATGGTAAAACGCGCTTGCACAGCCAGTACTTAGAGATTGCGGTCGCAATGCGGCCAAAAGCTCTCTGTCTTTCATCACCAGCACGTCTGTCGAATGATTCAGCCAGACGCATGGCCATGAGCGTGGCGGCTTCAGACTCAAGCACCAGATCGGCCAGGACGTTCTGCATCAACGGCTGCTCTAGCAGCAGCTTACCAAAGGCTGCGCGATGGCAGCAGTGATGCACCGCCTGCACCAGCGCCTGGCGCATCAATCCCGCGGCAGCGATAGCACAATCCAGGCGCGTATGGTTCACCATTTCAATAATGGTGTTGATTCCCCGTCCCTCTTCTCCGACGAGTTGTGCCCATGCGTTCGAGAATTCAACCTCACTTGACGCATTGGAGCGATTGCCGAGCTTGTCCTTCAAGCGCTGGATGAAGAAGTTGTTCTTGTCGCCAGCGGCCGTCCAGCGCGGCAACAGAAAACAGGAAAGCCCATTTGGCGTTTGCGCAAGAATCAGGAACGCGTCACACATTGGCGCGGAGCAGAACCATTTGTGTCCGGTGACCAGATATTCGCGCGAGCTTCCGATCCGCTCTGCACGCGTGGTATTCGCGCGAACATCGGAGCCACCCTGCTTCTCCGTCATCCCCATGCCGAGAAGAGCGCCTTTTTTTCCGGACAGCGGCGCAAAACCGGCGTCATACTCAGATGACAGGATTTTGGGCTCCCAGAGTTTGGCAATCTCCGGTTCGGCCCGCAGCGCCGCCATCCCAGAAAACGTCATCGAGACGGGGCAAGTGTGGCCCGCTTCATTCTGCACCGTGATCATCATCAGGGCAGCGCGCGCCACATGAGCGCCATGACGCATGTCCGTCCAGGGAAGGCTATGCAGCCGATGTGCAATCGAAGTCCGCATCAACTGATGCCATGCAGGATGAAACAGAACTTCGTCGCGACGGTTGCCATTGCGATCATGCGTGTGCAGTGTCGGCGGCTTCTCATTGGCTTCTACGCCCCAGCGCTGCACTTCCTCTGTGCCTAGAATGCGACCCAGTTCGCGAACCCTCTCGACCGCCCAGGTGGCTCCTCCACGCTCCACTGCCGCAACCAACGTTGGGTCAGAGGTGAAGAGGTTGTAATTGATCAGCGGGGAAACCTGATTCGGGTATTCCCCTTGATGTACTTTTCGCGTCGGAACAGGAGAGCTTGTCACGAACCTATTCTAACGCCGCCTGCTGGCGATTTACTCATAACGCAGGGCAATGATGGGATCGACTCTGGTGGCACGCCGCGCCGGTACGTATGCGGCCAGCAGTGCCACCGTGAGCAGGGTGATAGTTACACCGGCGAAGGTAAACGGATCAGTAGGCTTCACGCCAAAGAGCATGGATTGCAGCAGACGCGTCAATCCAAGCGCCGCAACAACACCCAGGCCAACCCCCAGAGCGGCGGTCACCAGAGCCTGTTTCAACACTAATCCCAGCACATTGGCCGGGGAAGCACCAAGTGCAATCCGCACCCCCATTTCCCGTGTCCTCCGTGTGACCGAGTAAGCCAAAACTCCGTAAATTCCGATCATAGCCAGCATTAACGCCGCAGCCGCGAATATCCCGATCATGGTCAGGTTGAAGCGACGGGTGGCAAGGGATGCGTCAAAGACCTGCTGAAATGTCTTGATTCGGGGTGGCACATTTGGATCAAGGTCGGCCAGAATCTTTCGTGCCGCTGCCTGGATCGAGCCCAGCTCAAGGCTTGTCCTTACGACCGCTGTGAAATGATTTGTACCATGCGGGCGCTGACGATAACTGACGTAGATCGTCGGCCGGGGCTGGCCCTCAAGGTTGCGCTGTTTCACATCAGCAACTACGCCGACAATGCGAAGAAGCCGCAAATCGCCATCCATGTTCCCAAATTCGATGGTATGGCCGATCGGATCCTGATTGGGCCAGCGTTGTTTCGCCACCGCTTCACTGATCACGGCTACATGCGGGGCGGAGGGACCATCGCCATCATTGAAAAATCGGCCTTGGTGTAACTGAATACCCAGCGTTTCGAAATAGCCATTACCTACAACGGCGTAGTCGGCATCTCCAGTACGTGAGCGATCGTGAAACAGGCGATCGAAGAAAGCCAGGATTTCATGCAGCTTTTCGGGCTTCATGTCGTCACTCAACATCTGTGTTGTACGTTGAATGATCTGCTTATCGCCTGGAGATAAGTCCTGTTCACCAAGTTCCACAAAGGTGCCATTAGATGGCCAATCGCCGTCCAAGGGGAGCTGATCAGTTCCCCCGACCATGGAAACCCCGGGTAGCACACGCAGGCGGCCAAGCAGTGTGTCCAGAAACTGTACGCGGCGGGTCATGGCGGTTTCGGTATCAACCGGAGACAACGCCATGTCGATGGTTACAATCTGGTCCGTGCGAAAGCCGGGATCAACTGACAGCACTCGCAAAAAACTGCGTCCCAAAAGTCCGGCCCCGATCAGCAACACCATGGTAGTGCCGAGTTGCATGGCAATAATCGACTGGCCCATGCGATTCCGACCGGCAGCCTGACGTCGATTGCCTTCCATGAGTGTTGCCTGAATGTTGCCAGCGGTGGCGCGTAATGCTGTAACCGTTCCAAGCCCTATCGCTACAACGCAGCACAAAGCAAGCGCGAAGAGCATTACTGGAACGTTGACCGATATTTCACCCAGCCGCGGAATATTGTCCGGGGCCAGGGCTAGCAGCGCCTTAACGCCGAATCGTGCTGCAAACACACCCAAGAGCCCGCCGGTAAAGCATAGCAGTAGGCTTTCTGCGAGGAACTGACGGACCAGCCTTGAGCGCGAAGCGCCAAGGGCAGCACGGGTCGCCAACTCACCTTCACGCGCTGCGGCCTGTGCGAGCAGCAGGTTCATCACGTTGGCGCATGCCACTAAGAGCAGGAAGCCGACTGCGCCCAGCAGAATCAGCATGGCCGCACTTACTTCACCTGTGAGGGCCTCTTGCAACTTCACCATGGTGACGCCTGCCAACTCCAAGCCAACATTCTGTTCTTTAATTCGCTGCGCAATCCCCGTAAGCTCAGCCCTGGCTCTCTCAAGCGAAACGCCATCTTTCAATCTGCCAATCACCTTCCAGTTGTGAGCATCGCGAGCGGGTATGAATTCGAAAAGCTCGCGCGGCACCCACATGTCCGCGTCGTCAGGAAAACGGAAGCCGGGCGGTAGCACACCTACCACGTTGGCCAGCCGCTCGCCAACCCTCAACCGGGCGTTTGCGAGATCTTCCCTCATGCCCAGACTGTCTCGCCAATAGGAGTAACTCACCAGCGCGACCGGAGCAGCCCCCTGCCTCTGCTCTTCAGGCAGAAAACTCCGTCCACGAACAGGCTGCACTCGCATGATTTGAAAGAAATCGCGCGAAACAGTAGCCATGGTGAGGCGGCGGGCTTCGGATGGGCCTGAAATCGATTGCGTTGAAGAACCAAACTCCGCCAATCCCTGCAAAGTACTGTTTTGCGAACGGAGATCCTCGAAATTAGGATCGGCGACGTTCATATTATTGCGAGCGCTGCTCTTCTCCCAGAGCCTCACAATCTGCTCAGGATTCTCATATGGCAAAGCGCGAAGTAACACTGCGTAAACAACGCTGAAAATCGCGGTGCTGGCACCGATCCCCAACGCCAGCGTGAGTACAGAAACAACGGTGAATCCCCGGTTCTTGCGGAGGACGCGCAATCCAAAGCGCACGTCTTGCAGCAGGCGTTCCAGGCCTGGCCATCCATCTTGTTCCCGCGTGACTTCCTTGATCAACCCCGTGTTGCCCATCTCTCGCCGAGCCGCTGATTCAGCTTCTTCACGGGACGCTCCGCGATCCTCCTTATCCTGGGCAGCCATCCGCAAATGGCTTTCAAGTTCGTCGTCAAGTTCGCGATCACGTTTGTCAGTCACGGCTCGCCTCCTTATTCTCGGGTTCGTGGCGTAACGGTTCCAGGGTTGAGTACACCTGACATGGCTTCCAGCAGCTTTTCCCAGCGTGAGCGTTGTGATGCTAGCTGCTTTTTCCCCACTGCGGTGAGCTTGTACATCTTGACCCGCTGCTTGTTCTCAGACATTTGCCATTCGGAAGAAATCCATTTCTGTTTTTCCAACCGGTGCAGCGCCGGATAAAGCGATCCGGTTTCCACTTCCAGCGCCTCGCCGGAGTTCATGCGAATGGCCTGGGTGATGCCATATCCGTGCTGCGGTCCCCATAACAATGTCTGCAAGACAAGCAGATCAAGCGTTCCTTGCAGCAACTCAACCCGATTCTGGTAACGTTCCGTTTTAGGCATGTAGATAACCTACACCCATACATGTAGGCTGTCTACGTCCCGGCACGGGTTTTGGTTCCATCAAAATTCAGGCCCCGTAACAATTTGTGTCCGCTCTGGCCGGATAGTAAACTCTTCAACCATGAGAGAACTGATCGTAGTTGCCGCAGCACTTTTACTTAGCTTGCAATGGGTCCAGATCAAACACGACAACCGCACCGTGAGTACTTTTGTGGTCTATCCAGAATCCAAAGAAAAAGCGCCGGTCGTGATTGTGATTCACGAAATCTTTGGGGCCACTGACTGGTCGCGCAGCATGGCCGATCAGCTTGCCGCGAAGGGCTACATCGCCGTGGCTCCAGATCTGCTTTCCGGAATGGGGCCAAACGGCGGTAAGAGCAGTGACTTCCCCAGCGTGGACGCCGCGCGTGAAGCCAACTCCAAGCTTGATCCAAGCCAGGTGACCGCTGATCTTAACGCCGTGGCCGATTACGCCAAAAAGATCCCTGCTTCCAACGGCAAGCTGGCAGTCGTCGGGTTCTGCTGGGGCGGTGGACAGAGCTTCCGTTTCGCCACCAATCGCAAAGACCTGACTGCGGCATTCGTCTTCTACGGTGAGGGCCCCAAAGATGTCTCCGGTATCACAGCTCCTGTTTACGGCTTTTATGCCGGCAAAGATGCCCGCATTGACGCTACCCTGCCGGAGACGATCGAAGCCATGAAAAAGGTGGGCAAGAAGTTTGAACCTGTCACATACGAAGGGGCGGGTCACGGCTTTATGCGCGCCGGAGAAGATCCGAACGATACGAATCCGGACAACAAGAAAGCCCGCGAACAGGCCTGGGCGCGATGGCTGGAACTGCTCAAAAAAATGTAAGCCTCAGCGGGCGCTCACAGTTGTGCGCCCGCACGGTTTTATCCCCACCCCACTGATAACTTCTTCGTTTGCTTCACGTCTAATCTGATCGCGGCTTATCAACAAAGCTCCGCCCCCTCGAACGTGAGGCGAATGGAGGAATCCAATGCACGCCAAAGCCCGTAAAAGCGTTTACCTGCTGGCGATTGCCGTCATGCTCACGCTGATCGTATCCAAAGTCTGGAGCCAGACGCCGGCCACGCAAGCCGATTTCCAGCGCAGCTTCACCGTTTCCGCGGGCGCGAAGCTGGTAGTTGAAAATTACAAGGGAGCAATTCACGTCACCGGCACAGATGGCAATCAGGTGGTGGTGGATGTGCACAAGGTATTCGATGGCAGTGATGCGGATCGCAAGTGGTGGCTTGAAAATTTGAAAGTGGATGTAAGTGGCCAGCCGGACCGCGTTCAAATCAAAGTTGTCTACCCTTCGCAGATTTGCGGCTTCTGCTGGACGACTGGAAATTATTCAAGCGAAGTCGATCTGGAGATCAAAGTTCCCCACAAAATTGACGTTCAACTGGACGGCTACAAGCCTGACATTCGAGTTACATCTATCAACGGTTCCATCTCCATTCACAGCTATAAGGCGCCAATGCTGATCGACTCCACGACCGGCGCGGTGCACATTGATACTTATAAAGATTCAATCCGATTGCGTGATGTCAATATCGAAGGTGACCTGGTGATTGAGTCCATGAAAGCGGATACCGTAATCACTGCCAGGAGTCTGGGAAAGAACGTTGACATTCAAACCGAGAAAGGTACCATCACCCTGAGCGTCCCCGCGAATGCCAGTTTCAATCTTGATTTTCAGGGCGGCCGGCGCTCTTCATTTA
>WNFC01010444.1_pt1 | contig 23149 bp, 16 predicted proteins | sample 5400541 | NCBI WGS metagenome assembly WNFC01 (sample SAMN13153342, study PRJNA577476) | soil metagenome | isolation source: 120 cm saprolite under Douglas fir tree site 2 hole 2 replicate 1 | place: USA:California | collected 2015-04-18
CGAACCAGACATTGTACAAGAGCCCGCTCTACAACGCGGCGACCGATTTCGCGCCGGTGATGCTGGTCGCCGAGACGCCCCTGGTGCTGCTCGCGCGCAAAAGTTTGCCGGCCGAGAACCTGCCGGAGTTCGTCGCCTATGCGCGGGCGAACCAGGCCGGGATGCAGGACGGATCGGGCGGAGCGGGTTCGGCAAGCCATCTTGCCTGCGTGCTGGTCAACGCGGCGATCGGCGTCAGCGTCACCCACATTCCCTATCGCGGCGCGGCGCCGGCGATGCAGGACTTGATCGCCGGCCGGATCGACTACCAGTGTCCGGATACGCCGATCGCGATCGGGCAAATCGAGAGCAAGACGGTAAAGGCGATCGCCATCCTCACGCGCGATCGCTCGCCGAGCCTGCCGGCGCTCCCATCCGCGCATGAGCAGGGGCTGACCGATTTCGCCGCCGCGAACTGGTTCGCCATCTTCCTGCCGAAGGCCACGCCCGCGGCGATCGTCCGGAAGCTCAATGCCGCCGGCGTCGCCACCATCGAGACGGCGGCGGTGCAGGCGCGGCTGCGGGAGATCGGTGCCGATCTGGCCCGGCCCGAGCGGCGCTCGCCGGACTATCTGCAAAAATTCGTCCAAGGCGAGATCGAGAAATGGGCCGGGCCGATCAGGGCGAGCGGTCTCGCGGCGGATTGAATTGCCACGCGCGGCGCAATTAGCGCATGTTCCGGTCAGGTTGATGCTCAAACCGCGGGACACACTCGGTGCGTTCCCTCCCCCGCTTGCAGCCGAACTCAGGTAAACCTGAGTTCGGTTGCAAGTGCGGGGGAGGGAGCAGACCGAGTATGCCGCTTGTGCTGATCGCAACTCACCGAAACATGCTCTAAGCGCCGCCGTGCGTCCTTTGCCGGCATAACGCGCGCCATGCGGAACATGCAGAAATGGCTCGCCGAGCACTGGTTGGCCAACAGCCGGCTGGGTGTGCAAGAAGGCCGGCGGTCTTGAGATTGCTGACCGGCTCGTATTTGTGGCGTATTGCCCGGCAGATCGCGGGGCTTCCCGGCTGCGGTAGCGAACGCCGCCACGCCCGGCAAAAGGACAAGTCATGGTAGGCAACACTGCGATGAGCCTTCGACCCCACGGCTTCATCTTCAGCCTTGTGATGGTCGCCCAAATGGCGGGGTTGCCGATTGCCGTATGGTGGGATTTGAGCAGCTTGTCGGAGGCCGCATTGCAGCGTCAGGCGAGTGATCTCAATTCCCTGATCACCAGCGTACGCGGCTATTACGCCAGCAATGTCGTGGCCAGAGTCCTGGCATCACCGGGATCCACCTCGGTGGTGCATAACTACCAGACGATTCCGGGTGCCATCCCCATCCCGGCGACGCTGTCGCTCGAGCTCGGCCGCATAATCAGCGAAGAGCAACACAACATCACTTACCGGTTCGTCTCCGATTATCCGTTCAAAAATCGGACGCCGCATCTGCTCGACGATTTCGAGAGGAATGCTCTCGCCGTTCTGCGGGACGATCCGAGCCGGCAAGTGACCGACTCTTCCTGGTCGATGCTTACCGGCCGCGTCCGCCTGGTTACGCCGGTGATCATGGGGGCGACTTGCGTCAACTGTCACAACGCCCATCCGGAAAGCCCGAAGCGCGACTGGAAGGTTGGCGACGTTCGCGGCATTCAGGAGGTCACCATCAGCCAGCCGATTGCGGCAAATCTGTTCGTTTTCAAACATCTGATGGTCTATTTCGCTCTGAATGGCACTGCCGGGCTTTGCTTCCTCTTGTTGCAGCGCCGGCACGGGACCGCGATCCAGGGCATGAATCGGGAGCTTGCGGCCGCCAACGAGTCCCTCGCCGAGGCGAGCAAGTACAAGTCGCAATTCGTCGCCAGCATGAGCCATGAGCTGCGTACCCCGCTCAACGCCGTCATCGGCCTCACCGAGATGATGATCGGCAACGTGGCGCGCTTCGGCACGGAGAAGGCGCTGGAGCCGCTCAACCGCGTGCACCGCGCCGGCATCCACCTGCTCGGCCTCATCAACCAGGTCCTCGACCTCTCCAAGATCGAGGCCGGCAAGCTCGAGCTCAATCCGCAGACGGTCGAGCTCTCGCCGCTGATCGAGGAGGTGGTCGGCACCGCGCGCCCGCTCGCCGAGCAGAACGAGAATCGGCTCGTCGTCGAAGCCCGGGAGGACCTCGGAACCATGACCGTGGACCCCATGCGGCTGCGGCAGATCCTGCTCAATCTGCTGAGCAATGCCTGCAAGTTCACCAGGCAGGGCGAGGTTGCGCTGCGGGCGCGCAAGGCGGCCGATGGGCGCGGCTGGATCGAGCTCTCCGTCGCCGATACCGGCATCGGCATGACGGCGGAGCAGCAGGCAAAGCTGTTCGAGGAATTCAGCCAGGCCGATGCCGCGACCGCGCAGCAGTTCGGCGGCACCGGGCTGGGCCTCGCCATCAGCCGCAAGCTCGCGCGCATGATGGGCGGCGACGTGACGGTGGCGAGCGAGCCGGGCAAGGGCTCGGTGTTCACGGTGCGCCTGCCCGGCGGCGCGACGCGCTGACCCGCTCGTAGGGTGGGCAAAGGCGCGCACGCAGACCAGTTTACGCAGTCTGCGCAAGCTTGACTGCGCCGCGCCGTGCCCACGCGTCTTTCAATCCCGTGAAGCATGGGCATGTGTCCCAGGTTTGCGATTGGCCGCATAGCAGCTTCCACCGCTATGTCGCGCGTGGAGTGCTGCCGCTGGACTGGGGCGGCCGCGTCCGTGACTCGGCAGGCGCTTTCGGAGAATGATCGCAGTCGCGTGGGCACGGCGTGCAAGGGCACGCCCTACGAACTATGTGTCGTTTCGCACGAGGTGCGGTCTTTGGGCCTGGAGGTCGGCATGAGGCGGCGCGAGTTCATCACTTTATCTCGGCGGCGCGGCGATCGCGTGGCCGCTCACTGCGCACGCGCAGCTCGTAGGGTGGGGCAAAGGCGCGCACGCAGACCAGTTTACGCAGTCTGCGCAAGCTTGACTGCGCCGCGCCGTGCCCACGCGTCTTTCAATTCCGTGAAGCATGGGCATGTGTCCCAGGTCTGCGATTGGCCGCATAGCAGCTTCCACCGCTATGTCGCGCGTGGAGTGCTGCCGCTGGACTGGGGCGGCCGCGTCCGTGACTCGGCAGGCGCTTTCGGAGAATGATCGCAGTCGCGTGGGCACGGCGTGCAAGGGCACGCCCGAACGACATCCCCCGGAAAAGTCGGCAGTCGTCGTCGCGTCTCTGCGTCCTATCCCTGACGCCATCCACGGTGCTGGAACTCGACCGAATGTGCTAAAGTTGCGATCGATCGGGGAGTTGCACGCGGCCGCGGAGGCATTCATGCGCACGACCCCGCTTTTCTTGATCACACTCGCTGCTCTATCTCTGCCCACGATCGGAGCGCGCGCTGACGGCGGTTGGTGCGCGAGTTACGGCAGTGGCTTTAGCGGGACCAACTGCAGTTTCTCGTCATTCGAGCAATGCCGCGCTACCCTGTCGGGGATCGGTGGATTTTGCCGGCCAAACCCATATCCCGGAACAAATTACGGTAGAGCGGGGACGTGGAGCTCGGCGCCGACCGACCGAGGCCGTTAAATCCGTTGGGCAGGCGGCGAACTCCGTGTTCGGGACGATCCCGGGTCTGCAGCCCTGCCCCCGCGAAAGCGGGGGGCATCATTCCCCCCGGCTCTCGCTACGCTCGGCCGGGGTTCATGCTGCGCTGCGCCCGGGAGACCTCTTGCGCCGATCGCAGCGGCTTTCATCAGCCTCGATGCGATCTGTCGGCGTCTCTGCCGAAACGAGCGGCGGAAGGATCGCGCGATGCGACGCGCTCGAAATATCCGATCCCGTTGTGGCTCCGCTTTCCCACCAGCGCGAAGATGGCACCCTGCGGGTCCGTGCATTGGACGATCCATCGGTCGCCCGGCACCTCGATCGGGCCGTTGAGGATCTGGCCGCTGCCGGCCTTCACGCGCTTCATCGCCACGTCGATATCGCCGATGTTGAAGTAGTAGAGCCAGAAGGGGACCGGCACCGTCGCAGGCTTGGTGAACATGCCGCCGATGGTCTCCCCTCCGGCGGAGAACAGCTGATACGTGCCCACCGCGCCGCTGTCGGCGTCCGCTTTTCGCCAGCCGAAAAGCTCGCCGTAGAAGGCCCACGCCTTCTCCCAGTCGGCGGCGAACAGCTCGTGCCAGCCGACGCGGCCCGGCGCGTCCAGCTCGGCGGGTTGCTCTTGGCCGCCTTTCAGCCACTTGAACAACGCAATCGTTGCCATTTGCGGGTCAACGGCGACCGAGAAGCGGCTGATGTTGGGGATCTCCTTCGGTGGGACGTGCACGGCGCCGCCAAGCTGCTGGATGCGTTCGGCGGCGGCGTCCACGTCGTCGACGCCGACATATCCGAGCCAGCTCGGCCTCAAGCCCGATTTCCTCGCATCCTCCGGCAGGCCCATCAGCCCGCTTACCGAAGTCCCTCCAGCGGTGAACAGGGTATAGGCAATACCAGGCATCGACGCGTCCTGCGTGCCCCAGCCCACGACCTCGCCGTAGAAGGCCTTGGCGGCCTCCATGTCTGTCGTCACCAACTCGTACCAGAGGAAACGGCCATGAGAGTTGGCCATGCCTGTTTCTCCCGTTCGAGCCTGCAAAAGAAGTCGCGGCGGCCGCATTGCGCCGGCTCAAGCCTGCTTTCCGGCGTTCAATGGAGGGGCCAAGTCCTTTGGCCTGAATAACGGCGGGGCGGAGAATGTGCAAGGACGGGCGCGTCGCCGCCTTCTATTCCGCCAGGGAACGAGGCGGCAGCGAACGCGACCTCGGCCGCGGTCCGGACGTACGGCTCGGCATGCTGACTGCAGGTTTCGATAAATGCATCGATGTGCTGTTATTTGGTCGACGCGGAGGGACGCGCCGCGCAGACACTTTTTCTGCAAGATGGAGAACCCGGTTCCGACCTGGTTGAGCCGGGAAGCCCGCGTCGGCGTGAAGTGGAACTGCACACGGGGTGTTGAGGTTGTCGAGGACGACATGGCGCGCCCGGTCGTCGGGCGCGCGCCGGGCCGGGAGTCGCGCGTCGTATGAACGGTCGTTCACGTTGCCGCAACTTCGAAGGCGGCCGTTGCGCCTGTCATTGTAGCTATGCTCAGTGAGCGTGCGTCGTCAGTCTTGCAAGGCGCCTGTGCAAAGCGTACGAATATTGTTACGGGCGTCGAACATTCGCTAGAAGGCATGGGAGGACTCGACATGCCGCATATGAAGCAGGCTTCGAAGCGAAAACGTCGGAAGGAAGCCGTACCGGTGGTGGGAGTCGTCGGCGTGTCTTTGTCGCTGGCGAGCGGCGCCTCCGCAGCAACCGCTGTGCCGACAGCGGATATGCCGTCGCGGTACACCGCCCCGCCCCAAATCACTCTCAGTGAGGAAGAGATTGCCGACGTCAGCTTGGGGACGTTCTACGTCTTTGACAAGGAAAACGCCGGAACACCCCGACTCGGCGAACAGTTTGCCCGAGGTTGCGGAGGCTGCCACGGCTGCAGAGGCTGCCACGGCTGCAGAGGCTGCCACAGAGCCTGCAGATGCGGCTGCCACGGCTGCGGAGGCTGCGGAGGCTGCGGCTGCGGAGGCTGCGGCTGCTGTTGGTCGTGGGGAATTTGCCGCATCTGCTAGACTCGAGCACTTTCCGATTACGTTGACGGACGCAGGTCGTCATGGCCGGGTTTGACTAGAGAACACGTGCCTTGCAATGGCGATCCGGACTGGTCGCGATAAGCGTAGACGCGCGCGTGCTGACCTCATGACGGGCGATCGCGGGAACCGCTCGACGCCGCGTGACAGCAAAGACGTTCCGCGGTTCGCGCCGAATTTCACCGTCTATGTGCTGCCACCCGATGTCGTGTGCCTCTATTCCGAGGACCGGAAGTTCTTTCTTCACGGCGAGCTCTATTGCGCGCTCGCCTCCGCGATAGGAGAGGGTGGAAGGAATTCTCGGGAGCTCGTTCGCGCGCTCAAGCAGGATTTTCCGTCCGACAAGATCCGCGAAGCCCTGAAGCGGCTGGTCGACCGCCGCTTTGTCGTCCCGACACCGCGCTCTTCCGCAAGCGTCGCGGCCGCCTATTGGGCGAGCCTCGGCCTGTTGCCGGAGACCGCGGAGAGAAATCTCCAGAAATGTCCCGTGCGCATCCAATCGATCGACGTGCAGGGTGCAGCGGAGCTCGGCGCCGCCCTGAGGGGGCTCGGCGTTCGCGTCTTGAAGCGTTCCGCCGATCTGACGGTCACGCTGGTGAGCGATTATCTCGAAGGACGACTGGCCGAATTGAACCGGCAGCATTTGTCGGACCGCACCCCCTGGCTGCTCGTCCAACCCTCCGGCATTTTTCCCCTGGTGGGGCCGGTGTTCAGCCCCGGCAAGAGCGCCTGTTGGATCTGTCTTGCCGAGCGGATGAAACGGAACCGGGAGGTCAAGGCGCTTCTCGACCGCGGACCGGCGCGCCGCGTCGCCGCTTCGCCGCTCGCCCGGGACATGCTCGGACAGAGCGGCATCCAGCTTGCGGCCGTCGAGATCGCAAAAGCGATCGCCACCGATTTTCGCACGGACCTGCGCGATCACATCATCAGCCTCGACCTGTTGGGCTCGACCATCGTGAGGCATTACGTGGCGGCCCGTCCGCAATGTCCGGCCTGCGGCCGCAAGAAGTTGCGCGACCCCGGCCGTGCGCCGGTGCCGGTCGAGCTTGGCGCCGGCGGCAAGCTCATCATGACGAGCGGGGGGTATCGGACCGTTTCGTCGCGGGCCACGGTCGCACGTTTCCGAAAGCACGTGAGCCCCCTCACCGGCGTGGTCTCGCGTCTCGAGCGGATCGATGCCGACCTGCCCTTGAACACCAACTACCTCGCCACGCACAATTTTTCCTCGCGCCCCGAGACGGTCGACGAGCTCAAGGCGGGACTGAGCGGCGGCAGCTTCGGCAAGGGCAGCACTGCCGAGCAGGGTGAAGCCAGCGCGCTCATGGAGGCGATCGAGCGTTATTCCGGGATTTTCCAGGGCGACGAGATCAGAGTGACGCGGCGGTTCACGGATTTTCCCGCGGGCGATGCCATTCCTCCGAACGACGTCCTGCTGTTCAGCGACGCGCAATACCGGCGACACCAGGCGCCGGCGTCCGACTCGGACGATTCGCAGAAGAGCCCGGCCCCATTCGATCGATCGGCCGAGATCGAATGGTCGCCGGTCTGGTCTCTGCGCGACCAACGGTTCAAATATCTTCCGACCAGCCTGTTGTATTTCTTCCACCGGGGCTCTGCCGCCTACCAGTTCCACGCGGACTCCAACGGCTGCGCGGCCGGCAACACGCGCGAGGAGGCAATCGTCCAGGGATTCCTCGAGCTGGTGGAGCGGGATGCATATGCAATCTGGTGGTACAATCGATTGCAGCGGGCGGAAGTGGACCTCAGCCGGTTCGATGATCCCTACATCCGTGATCTGAAAATCCAGCTTGCCGAAACCGGACGCCGCCTTTGGGTGCTCGACGTCACCAGCGATCTCGGGATTCCGAGCTTTGTGACGCTGGCGCACTGGATGGAGAACTCGCAGGAATTTATCGAGTTCGGTTCTGGCGCGCACTTCGATGCGCGAATCGCCGTGCTGCGCGCGATGACCGAGCTCAATCAATTTCTGTCCATCGGTCTCATGGGCGGCCGGAACCCGAACCCATCGAGCCAAGAATCCAATCAAGAATCGAGCCAGGACGGCTCCCCGCCATTTCGGCTGCAGGATCATCCCTATTTGACGCCGAGCGGCACTCCGGTCGTCCGACCGGACTTCGGCTCGAAGTTCGGCCGTCTCGACACGCGCGAGCAGGTGACGGCCTGCGTGAACCTCGCCAGGCGCGAGGGCCTCGATTTCCTCGTCCTCGATCAGACGCGCCCCGATATCGAGGTCCCGGTCGTCAGAGTGATCGTTCCGGGATTGCGGCATTTCTATCGCCGCTTCGCGCCTGGCCGGCTTTACGATGTCCCGGTCAAGCTCGGATTGCGAGACCGGCCGCTGCCGGAAAACGAGCTCAATCCGCTTCACCCCCAGACCTAGAGCATGATCCCGAAAAGTGGGAACCGGTTTTTGGAAAAGATCATGCTCAAACAAACAAGTCATCCCGGCTTGCGCGCTCCCGGAACAAAGCGAGGGCGACGGGCTGCCCCCTCCCGCAAGCGGGGGAGGGAAGGGTGGGGGCCGGCAACGTTATCCGCCCGGCTCGGTGGTCACGTCACGCTCGAAGCGCACGCGGACGGAGACATCGTCGCCTGCTTCGATGGCCACTCGGTCGGCTTGGGAAAGTTCAGCGCGGGCGCGGCGGATCGCGCGCAGGGCCTGCGCATGGGGCTGCCGCTCGGCTCGTTTGCGTCCGACCGCCGGAGCATCGACAAGGAGGTTCATCGATTGGTCCGGCGATTGGCCCGGCATGGTCTATTGGAGTACCGCCTCGGGCGCTCGCCAGACGGCGAGGACCAGGTCGTCATCGAGCCGCAGCTTCCCGATTATTGGCCGCGAACGCCGCCGCTCGGCGATGCCGACGTTCTCGTCCTGTCGCGGTTCGCGTACATGCGGCGGCGCGGCAACGAGATGGTCCTGGAGTCGCCGCGCGCCGGGGCGTTGTTCAAAATCTGCGATCCGAAGATTGCGACCGCGCTGGCCGTGCTGTCCACGCCGCAACAGATCAAACGGCTCCGTCGGCAGGACGGTTTTCCGGGGGTCGAGCTTCTCGCCCTGCTGGTGGATTGCCAAATCCTTTTCAAGATCGACCCTGCTCGCGACAGCGGGCTGCGACCGGCCGAGGGTAACGACGACCTCGTGCTTTGGGACTTTCACGATCTTCTGTTCCACGCGCGCAGCACGGAGGGCCGGCACGCCAACCCGATGGGCGGAGTTTATCCGTATGCGGGCGTCATGGCTCCGCTGCCGGCGGTGCGACCCGGCTGGCCCGGAAAGAAAATCGATCTGCGCAAGTTCTCGGCCGCGCCCCCACCCTGCCCTCCCCCGCAAGCGGGGGAGGGGAAGGGAGGGGGCTCGCCGGCCGCAAAGCGCCTGCGCGAACGTCATTCGACGCGCAGCTTCGATGACCGGCGGCCGATCACGCTCGCCGAGCTTTCGCGGTTTCTCGACGGCACCGCGCGCGTCCAGTCGAGGTTTAGCAGCAGGCTCGACCTCGGCGACGGCGGTCCGGTGGTCGCGTACGCGGTGAGGCCGTATCCGTCGGGGGGCGGCAGCTACGAGCTCGAGCTCTATCTGGCGGTCGACAAATGCGAAGGGCTGGCACGAGGATTCTATCATTACGACGCCGGCGGACACGCGCTGGTGCCGATCGGCGTCCGCGCGCATGAGCTCGAAGCGCTGTTGACGGGAGCCGCATATGCAATGGCCGCGCCCGCCGCGCCCCAGATCCTGATCACGATCGCCGCGCGCTTTGGCCGGATTTCATGGAAGTACAGCTCGATCGCCTATGCGCTCATCCTGAAGGACGTCGGCGTATTGATTCAAACGCTCTACCTGATGGCGACCGATATGGGGCTCGGCGGATGTGCGATCGGGAGCGCCAATATCGATCTGTTCGCGAAGATGACGGGGATCGAATTCCATGTCGAGGGCCCGGTCGGTCAATTTGCGCTTGGTCGCGGCACGGCCGAGGCCGCACGCCCACCCGTTTCCGGTTCGCCTCCAAGGCGGAGGTAAATTCAAGGGCCGGGCGCGCCCAGCGAAGCGACCCGATGTGCCAGAAGCCTGAGCCCTGTTCCCTTCGCCGGGGAGGCCCGATAAGGTCTGGCCATCATGTCCGTATTGACGCAGCACGCGCCCCGGGAAGGTCGCGAAACGGGCGGCATGGCCCGCGGGATCGCGGCGCTCGCCGAAGGCAAGCTCTACGCCCTGCAACACCCTTATGCGCTCGACGGCCGGGTCAGCTCCTATCCGGCCAGCGCGCGCGGATTTTCGGTGGCGAACAGCTACCTGCTGACGCAGAGCGACGCCGCCATGCTGATCGACACCGGCTTCGGCAAGGACGAGCCGGTGATCCGCGCACAGATCGAGTCGCTGATCGCGCCCGGGCTGCCGCTGTCGCTGTTCCCGCTGCGGCTGAACGAGTTCATGTCGATCAACAACGTGGAAACGTTCGCCGGGCACTTCAACGTCGAGCAATGCTACACCAGCAACCCCGATGCAGCGCTGTGGTTCGATTTCGGCGCCAAGGCGGACGGCCGGAGCGTCCTGGATTCGATGCCGATCACCGCGGTGACGCGGTCGGACACGATAGAGCTTGGAAAAAAGGGCCGGCCGGTCGACGTCATGCAGGCGCCGATCCGCCTGATCGCCACGCGCTGGCTCTACGACCGAGCGACGCGGACGCTGTTCAGCTCGGACATGTTCACCCATGTCTGGCGCGCTTGTGCGGACGGACCCTGGATCGTCACCGACGACGACGACACGACGTCCGCGCGCGAGCTCCGATCGTTTCTGCTGAACACGCGCTACTGGTGGCTGGAGGGGGCGCCGACCGGCTCGATCCGGCGCGGCATCGCCGATGTGTTCGACAAATGTGACGTCGAGACGATCGCGCCCGGCTACGGCTGCATCCTGCACGGCCGCAAGGTCGTGGCGCGGCATGTCCGGATGCTGGACGAGACTCTCAAAGGACTGGACGAGAGCGTGGCGGTGTCGCGCTACGTCGGTCGTGACGAGGAGCGGTGAGCCATGGCCAACAAGATGCCCCGCGAGATCGCGCCCGGCGTGTTCTGGATCGGCGACTGCCTGGCGCAGCGTCACAAGGGCAAGATCTATCACGGCTACAACGCCGCCTTCCTGGTCGCCGGCGAGACCGCGTCGGTCCTGGTCGAGACCGGCCACCCGAAGGATTTTCCGGTCATCGAGCGGCACCTGGCCGAGCTGTTCGCCCGCGGTGTGGCGCCGCTGAAGTATCTGTTCGTCACCCACCAGGAGACGCCGCATTGCGGGGGCCTCGGCCGCATCCTCAAGCGCTTTCCCGAGGCTATCCTGTGCGGCGACGTCAGCGATTACCACCTAGCGTTCCCGCAATACGAACATCGCATGCGCTGGATGAAGGAGGGCGACGAGATCGACCTCGGCGGCCGCAGCCTGATGGCGGTCGAGCCGGTGATCCGCGACCTGCGCACGACCTGGTGGGGCTTCGAGACGCGCGAGCGCGTGCTGTTCCCGGGCGACGGCTTCGCCTACAGCCACTATCACCAAGACGGCCACTGCGGTCTCGTCGCCGAGGAGGCGGTCTCGCTCGACCTGCCGGACGTGTCGGCGGTGTTCGCGGACCTGGCTTTGTTCTGGACCAAGTTCGCCAACATGGACGCCTATTGCGATCGGCTCGACCACCTGATCGAACGGCTCGGCGTCAAGACCATCGCGCCGACCCACGGCCTGCCGATCACCGACGTGAGGCTCACGGTGCCCAAGGTCAAGGAAGGGCTGAAATATGGCGCCCAGGTTCCGGAGTCGGGGACGAACGAGAAGGTGCCGCTGACCGGCGCTGGTGCAGCGACCCCGGCGGCTTGAACAACGGCCGGTTCCCCTTCAACGACGACCGGCGAGGATCACTACTGAGCCGAAATGTTGTTGGCGCGGATCACGTCGCCCCAGAGCTTGATCTCGCTCTTGAGCAGCGCGGCGCCGGCCTCGGGCGTCCATTCGCTGGCTGGATAGAGGTCCATGCCGCTCTTGGCGAACGTCTCGGTGACCTTCGCATCGGAAAACGCGTGGCGTAGCGCGGCGTTCAGGCGATCGACCACCGGCCGCGGCGTGCCGGCGGGCGCGAACAGCATGTGCCAGAAATCGAGATCGAGCTTCTTGTAGCCTGCCTCCCCCAGCGTCGGGAGGTCCGGCAGGCCGTCGAACCGGGTCTTGGCGACGATGCCGTAGGCCTTAAGCTTGCCGGCCTTGATCAAGGCCGCGGCGACCACCGCGGACTGGCAGCCCAGGTCCGCGTGACCCGCCAACAGGTCATTGAGCGCCGGGCCGGCGCCACGGTAGGGAATCTGATCGGCCTTGGCGCCGACCTCTTGGGCGAACAGCACGCCGCACAGATGACCGAACGAGCCGACGCCGGCATGCGCGATCTTGGCGTTCTGTCCGGGCTCCTTCATCCAGCGCACCAGCTCGGCCATGGTGCTCGGCGGTAGCGTCGGGCGTGCCGCGATGGTCGTAGCGGCGGTGTTGACGGGGCCGATCGTGACGAAATCCTTTTCGGCGTCGAACGCAAGGTTCGGGTAGAGCGTCATGCCCGCCGCCAGCGCCACCTGGTGCAGCAGCACCGTATAGCCGTCGGGCGCGGCGCGGGCCGCGCGGCCGGCGGCGATCATGCCGCCGGCTCCGCCAATGTTCTCGATGACGATCTGCTGGCCGAGCGCTTGCGACATGCTGTCCTGCATGATGCGCGCGATCGCGTCGGTCGCGCCGCCGGGCGGGTACGGCACCACGAGCGTGATCGGACGGCTGGGGTAGGTCTGCGCCGATGCGGCGCCGGTTGCCAAAATACACGCGGCGAGAAACGCCGCCGCGAGCGGCCACGCCGCCGCCGCGCCGCCGAGAAGCGTGATGAACTCGCGCCGTTTCAACTGATCGAGCTGCATCGAATATGAGGAGCCGTGAGCGGAGGCAGGATATCGAATTGGGGTGGATAAGTCAGCGGGTGCGCAAATACTTTGCAACCGATCGGCGGGCGCCGAGCCAGTCGACTTCCATTCGGGTCATTCGCGTCAGAGACCAGCGGTGCTGGTCATCGGCCCATGTCCGGACTCCTCCAAGAGTTGACGCAAATTCAATCCGTTGGTGTGCGCGAGCGACAGGCGCAATGTGCCAAAACTGGACTCGCTCCGGCCGGGCTCTCGAACCGTTTGCAAGGCGGTGATAGGCTGTCCCTCCTAACCCACTTTGGGGGACTATTGGTACCTCGCGGGTTCAACCGCTTCCAGGTAGGGCGAGGACGAGATTGCTAACGCGGCCAGGGGCTTATCCGGAGGAAGGTTCGACAGAGCAGACCGTTCGAACCGGTCGGCGCCAGATTTGTAGGCCGCGATACGCTCATGATCGATGTCACACCATACCTCCGGGCAACTCGGATTGCCTATTTCTCGATGGAAATCGGGCTTCGCCCCGAAATGCATACGTATTCGGGCGGACTGGGGATCCTTGCAGGCGACGCGGCGCGGTCTGCAGCGGATCTCGGGCTTCCGATGGTCTTCGTCACGCTCGCAAGTCGATCCGGTTATCTGCATCAGGACATCGACTCTCAGGGAGCGCAAATCGACAGTCCGGATCCCTGGAATCCGGAGGATTACACCCAGGCCGGAGCTCAAATCGCCGCTCGGACGCCACGTCCCGATCATTCTCCTGGACACGAACGTGACGGAAAACGATGCGCGGGACCGGTCCATCACGGACCGGCTCTATGGGGGGGACGAGATCGACCGCATCAGACAGGAGATCGTTCTCGGCATTGGTGGAGAGCGAGTCTTGCGGGCGCTCGGCTTTGCGATCAGCACCTACCACTTGAACGAGGGCCACGCTGCGTTTCTGGCATTATCGCTTCTGCTCAAGTATCGCCGCGAGCCCGTCCTGGCAGTCGACGAGTCTCTGACCTACGCGATTGAGCAGGTGCGGGAGCAATGCGTCTTCACGACCCATACCCCTGTCGAGTCGGGACATGATCGCTACGAGTACGGCGACGTTCGCCGCATCCTGGGAGATATCATCGAGCTCGAGCGGTTAAAGCAGCTCGCGGGCGTCGATCGCCTTAATATGACTCATCTTTCTCTCAGCTTGAGCGGCTACGTAAACGGCGTCGCGCCGCGGCACGCCCAGACGGCCCAAAACATGTTTCCGGGGCATCGCGTGCGTGCCATTACCAACGGGGCCCACGTTCCGACGTGGATGCACCCCAAGATCGCCGCGGTGGTGCAGGATCGTCTTCCTCACTGGGCTCGCGAGCCGGTCAGCTTGCTCAGGGCCGATGAAGTCTCCGGAGAATCGCTCTGGTCCGCGCACCAGCAAGTCAAAGGCGAGCTGATTGCCGAAATCCGGCGAGTCACGGGGGTCGACATGAGGCCCGATGTCGCGCTCCTTGGCTTCGCGCGGCGGATGACCGGCTACAAGCGACCGGATCTTCTGTTCGGCGACTTGGAGCGCCTCCTCGCGATCAACGCGCGGCACCCGTTTCAAATCGTGATGGCTGGAAAGGCCCACCCGCGAGATGAAGAAGGCAAGGCGCTTATCCAGGCGATCCATGCCTATATGCGTAAAGTGAAGCCGCTTGCTGTCGCGTTCCTGCCCAACTATGACATGAGCATTGCTGCCAAGCTCGTAGCCGGAACCGACGTGTGGCTGAACTCTCCGCTGCCGCCACTTGAAGCATCCGGAACGAGCGGCATGAAGGCCGCTTTCAATGGGGTGTTGAACTTGAGCGTCCTCGACGGGTGGTGGGTCCAGGGCTGGGATGAAGGCGTGACCGGCTGGGCAATCGGAAGCGACAAAGATCCCCCAGAAGCAGCCGCTCACGCTGCGGACCTCTACCGCAAGCTCGAAAACACCGTCCTGCCGCTCTATTACTCGGATCGCTCTCGCTGGATTTGGATGATGAAACAAGCGATCGGTAAGATCGGGTCCGTCTTCAACAGCCAACGAATGATGCGACGCTATACGACGGAGGCCTATGTCAGGCACTGAGGTTGTGCAGGCGAGTTCCAGGGGGCTGCCTTAAGGAAACCACGGCCTGACGCAGGCGTTATTACGGCATGCCAATCCAAGGGAGTGGGCATGGCGAGAAAGCGCATCGGCATTCTCACGGGCGGCGGCGACGTCCCCGGCCTCAACGCGGTCATCAAGAGCGTGACTTACCGCGGCAGCGAGAACGACATCGAGGTCTTTGGTCTCCGCCGTGGGTGGGAGGGCCTCACGCACGTGAACCTGGAGGACCCGACCAGCAGGTCCCACTACGTCATCCCGCTGAACCGTGAAAACACCCGCACCATCGACCGGCGCGGTGGCACCGTGCTGCACTCGAGCCGCACCAACCCGTCTAAAATGCAAAAGCTGCCCGATCACCTCGTCGGCAAGGACTTTCCAGTCTCCTTGAGCACCAAGGGCGGCATCGCAACCAAGACGTGGGACCTCACCGGCCAGGTGCTGGCGAACCTCTCGGGACTAGGCATCGAACGCCTGATCGCCATCGGCGGCGACGACACGCTCGGCTACGCGGCCAAGCTCAACGAGCTCGGCGTCAAGATCATCGCTATCCCGAAGACGATGGACAACGACGTCCACAACACCGAGTACTGCATCGGCTTCTCGACCGCCATCACCCGCGCCAGCGACGCCATCCAGCGGCAGCGCACCACCGTCGGCTCGCACGAGCGAATCGGCATTTTCCGCGTCTTTGGCCGCGACGCCGGATTTACGGCGCTCTACACCGCGTACGCCACCTCGATCCGATGCGTCATACCGGAGTACAAGGTGAATCTCGACAAGCTCATCCAGTTGCTGCTCGAGGAGAAGCGCGCCAACCCGAGCAACTACGCGCTGGTCGTGCTCAGCGAGGGCGCCGAGTGGGAGGGCTACAAGCTGCAGGAATACGGCGACCCCGACGCCTACGGCCACCGCAAGAAGGCGAGCGTGGCCGAATCGCTTGCCGACGAGATCAAGCGGCGCGTCGGCGAGGAGACGATCGTCTCCGACCTCACCTACGACCTGCGATCGGGCGATCCGGACTTCATCGACAAGCTTGTGGCCCTCACCTTCGGCAACATGGCATACGATGCCATCCTGGAAGGCAAGACCGGCCTCATGTCGGCGCTGGTGGAGGGCCGCTACGACCTCGTGCCCATCCCTGACGCCAAGCTCGGGCCGCGCAAGTTGGACGTCGCCACCACATACAACACCGAGCGCTACCGTCCAATCTACGCCAACAAGCGCGGGCTGCCAATCTTTCTCAACCGCGCATCATAGGGTGGCAGGCGGAAACCCGACCACCGGCATGGCCGGCTGTTGCGCTCTCGCCGCGAGCGGCCAGGCGGCTGCCGCGCCGCCGAAGCGATATGAACTCGCGGCGTTTTGCTCATTCGATGACCTCGTCGGCGCGGGCGATCAGCAGCGGCGGCAGGTCGAGGCCGAGCGCCCGCGCGGTCCTGAGGTTGATGGCGAGATCGAATTTCGTCGGCAGCTCGACCGGCAGGTCGGCGGGCCTGGCGCCTTGCAGGATGCGGTGCACGTAGCCGGCGGCGCGCCGGAACAGGTCGGGCACGCTCGCGCCGTAGGCCATGAAGCCGCCGGCCGCCACGTTCTCCTTCGCCTGGAACATGCCCGGCAGCCGGTGCTGCGCCAGGAACGCGATGATCCAGTCGATGTGAAGCTGGTGCAGCGGATCGTTGCTCACCAGCAGCGCGTCGGGGCGCGCGCGCAGCATGGCGGTGAAGGCGCCGTCGAAGTCGGTGCCGCTGCCCACCTCGACGCTGATCAGCGTCATGCCCGCGGACGCCGCCGCAAGCTTCATCTCGGCCACCGTGGCCATGGTGGAGGCATTGTCCGGATTGGCCAGGTAGGCCACGCGCGACACGCTCGCGATCGCCTCGCGCAGGATCTGCAGCCGCTTGCCGGCGAGGTCCGGGCTGAGCACGGTATTGCCGGTGATGTTGCCGCCCGGCCGGGCGAGGCTCGCCACCAGGCCGGCCCGCACCGCATCGCCGATGCCGATCATCACGATCGGAATGGTCGTGGTCGCCGCCTTGGCCGCCTGCGTCGGCGGGGTGCCGAAGGTCGCGATCAGGTCGACCGGGCGGCGGATCAGCTCGCCCACCACCGTCGCCAGGCGGTCGGGCACGCCCTCGCTGTAGCGGTATTCATAGTTGACGGTCTGGCCCTCGACGTAGCCGAGTTCGCGCAGCGCCTGCCGAAAGGTCTGCCACATCGGCGCGTCATCGAGGATGCCGATGCGCGGGATTTTAGCGCCCTGCTGGGCGCGCGCCGCGCGCGGCCACGCTGCCGCGCCGCCCATGAGCGTGATGAACTCGCGCCGATTTGCCTGATCGAATTGCATCCGACCCCCGGCGAGCCAGGATCGCACGGCAGCTTATCCAATCCTGAAGGATCAGTCAGGAGATGTCCGAGGGAATTTACAACCTGCCATCGGTTGGCGAGATCAGTCAGACTTCCGGTGGGTCATGAAGCCGGCTGACGCGACCGCTCAGCAACCTCGTCTGATGAGATAGCAAGAAACGGGACGCCGACCGCCACGCCCTGTGGTTCAATCAGGAGACCACGGGGGAAGCCGATGCCGAGCCGTATCGCCGGCAAGACATTTGGGACCGTCAGTGCCGACCGGCAGAAGGAGATGAGCGGCTTGGAGTTTGTCCGGGGGCTCGTCGACGGGACGCTGCCCCTCAATACGATAGCCGAAACCCTGGGCTATGACGTGATCGAGGTGGCGAGCGGGCGCGTCGTCGTCACGGCCGAGCCGAATGGTGCCCACCTCAACCCGGCTGGCACGGTGCACGGTGGTCTGGCGGCCACGCTGCTCGACAGCTGCATGGGCCTCGCCATCCAGTCGACTCTGGAGAAGGGCGTCGGTCAGACGACCCTCGAGTTCAAGATTTCACTCGTGCGGCCGATCACGCCGGAAACAGGTCCGATCAAGGCAGAGGGCGTCGTCTTGAGCCGCGGCCGCCGTATCGGGACTGCCGAAGGACGGATCACGGATCAGCAGGGGCGGTTGCTCGCCCACGGCACGACCACGTGCCTGATCTTTCAGAGCTGAATTGACTATCGATCGATCGATGCCTTGGACGATGCGTTGGGTTCCGAGCCTTTTCGCGCTACGGGCGTGGCGCGAAAACATCTGTGACGATTGTCTCGTCGGCGATGCCGCCGCCGGCAGCATTGGGCTGCTGCGCTCCTGACTTTGGCAGCCCATACATCGCTTCGATGGTGCGCAGGATGTTGACGTGAGTGATGCCCTTGCCTTCGGCATATACACCCGGCTTGATGTGTGCGCCCGCGAAGATGGTGACGATCCGGTTCTGTAGATCGAGCAGATGCTGGTTGTGCTCGTCGGTCGGGGGATATGCAGGACTTGGGCTGACCAGCGGATTGGTGAGGCCGTGATATTTATCCTTGTCATCGTTCTCGTCGAAGGTAACGATTAGAAGGCTGTTGTGGGTCTTCGCCCACTGGTAATAGCCATCGAGATTTTTCCGAAGCCAGGCATCGCCCGCTGGGATGCTCTTCGCTGGTTTGCCATTGTGCATATCGTTGTTGAGATTCGGAATGACGAAAGCGACGGTCGGCAGCGTCGCATAGTCGCTGGGGAAGTCTGCGAATCGCAGATTGGACGAAGTTTCGACCGTCGTGCCGTTGGGGACGTTCGCGAAGCTGATCCAAGGAACATGCTTGCGGCCATAGACGCAGCTGTTTCCGCTGCAATTCGGCGGGTCGACGTCGATCTCGGAGCCAATGTCAGGCAAGCTTTCGGAGTACCCTTTGAATGAAAGCCCTTTTTTGATCAGCTGCTCACCCAGGTTGCTCGCCTTGAACGGATAATCGGGATGATTGCCGGCGCTCGGCACCTGATCGAAAAAACCGACATTTTGATTGCTGCCGGAGAACAGCCAGAAATAGTTGCCCTGGCTATAGTGCTCCTCGCCGAACATTCGGCTGATGCTTGCACCCTCTGCTGCCAGATTTCTGATGTACGGTGCGTCGAACTCGTTCCCGAAGATTTGCTCGAAATCCTTGTTCTCTTCGATGACAACGACGATATGGTCATATACCGGGAGCGTCGACGGCCAGGAGACCGTTTCGGCAGCCGGTGCCATGACCGGCGCGCATGCAAACAGAGCAACCGCGCACACCGTCTTCCGCATTCGCATCCGCTACCCTCCGCAGCCTTGGGACCATAACGCAGCCTGAAGGATACCACGCCGCGTCATGGCAGGTAGTGGGTATTGGCAGGGGGTCCGAGGGCGGACGGCCAGATGGCTCGGATGAATTCAGGAATGCGGGGCTCGGATGCTTAGGGCTCGCGCGAAAAGGCATCCGCGTAGTGCATGAGAATGGTCGACCGTGGCACAGCCAAATTGTTTTCCGGAGGCGCGGCTTTGCGCACGTAGTCACTTGCAAGATCGGTGAGCCACAGTCGAACCCTTGGATCGACCGTGGCCCGCGCCAACAGCAGACAGCGGCGAGCCTGGCGCCGATAGAAATCTGGGCTGCTCATGCGCGGAGATTCCAACTCTAAAATGAAAATACGCGGGAAAATGTTTAAGAGTTGTTAAGGCGTATGGTTCAAAGGCGGCGGTTTGCTGGAAGTGGACGCAAGCCGTGGATGTGGCCGCCGCCTGGCAAGGCGTCATTGGCGGGTAGAGTTGTGCATAGGCTTCATCCTCTGCTTCGTCATGGAGCGGACGCATTCGATGAAAAGTCTCGCCACCGGGCTTGGTGTGCGGTTCTTCAACGTCACGACACCGACCGGCCGCGGCTGAACGGGAAGCCGGATTGGCAGTACTTTCAGCGCCAGGTTCCTGCCGTTGAAGCGCAGGATCGAGGTTGGCAGCGTAGTGACAAAGCGCCCGTTCGTCGTCAGCTGGCAGCATAGATGAATCGAGAGGGTGGTGATCGGCGCGGCTGGCATCTGCAGGCCTTCGGCGCGGAAGAGATCGGCCGCGAGCGAGCCGGGCAGCGTTTCGGCCGGCGGCAGGATCCAGGGAGCGCCCGCAAGGTCCGTCAGCTTCAGTCTGTGAGCGCGGGCCCACCGGCTCCGTCGGCCGGCCACGACCACCACCTGATCGTCGAACAGAACCTCCGCTTCGAGATCGTCCTCCGCGAAACTGGCGGGTATCCTGCCGAGCATCAGATCAATGCTGCGCTCGCGCAGCTCGCGATAATGCAGTGTGCTGATGACGGCCTGCACCACGTTCAGGCGAACGCCCGGATATTGTCGTGAGAAGCGTTCGATGACCGCGGGCAGCAGCCCCGCCGCGATGCTCTCGGTGCTGCCGATGTTCAGCTTTCCCCTCGTCGGATCGACGAGGAATTCGAGCTCCGCGACGCCCTGCTTGAGCTCGTCGAAGATCGCCACGCCGCGCTGGACGAGAGCGCGGCCATAGACCGTCGGCTCGATGCCGTTGCGGCCGCGGTCGAGCAGGCGAAGGCCGAGCGTGTGCTCCATGTCGGCGATTGCCTTGGAGACGGCGGGCTGCGAGATCGCCAGCTCGGCGGCGGCTTTCGCCATGCTGCCCCGCTGCACCACGGCGAGCAGAATATGCAGATCGCGCAGCTTGAGGCGACGTCCAATGCGATCGGTCCATTGCATGGCGCACTCCTTATCAGGATGGTTATACAACATTCATATAATAGAATTGGACGTTTATGTCTGCTTGCGTCACGTTCGGCGCGTCCCCGCCGCGAAACAAGGGAGGCCGTGATGACCGGACCAACCGCATGGCGGCACGTTCGGCGCGTTGCCACCGGCGTCGTCCTCATGAGTGCCGCCGCTTTTGGCACTGCGGCCGCTGCCGAAAGCTATCCATCCAGACCCGTCAAGCTCGTGGTGCCGTTCCCGGGCGGCGGTCCGCTCGACTTCACGGCACGCCTGCTCGCCGACAGGCTCGGGGCGGCCATGAAGCAGCCGTTCGTGGTGGAGAACCGGCCGGGCGCATCCGGTAATCTCGGAACCGAAGCGGTCGCCAAAGCGGCGCCGGACGGATATACTCTGCTCTTCGTCCTGGAGACGCCGCTTACCGTCAGCCCGTCGCTTTATCCGAAGCTCGCGTTCGATCCGGCGCGTGACTTCACGCCGATCGCCACGGCCGCGCGCTTCTCGCTCACCCTCGTCGTGCATCCATCCATACCGGTGAATTCGGTGGCCGAGTTCGTCTCCTATGCGAAGGCGCGCTCGGATCGGCCGGTGATCTACGGCAGCGGCGGCGGGCGCGGCGACCCCGGTCACCTGACGATGGAATATTTCCGCATGCGGGCGGGGTTCGAGGGCCTGCACGTTCCCTACAAAGGCAATTCCCAGGTCGTGATGAATCTCGTCGGCGGACAAGTCCAAGCGGGCTTTCTCGCAACTCCGGGCGTGCTGCCGCACGTGCAGGACGGCCGACTGAAAGCGCTTGCGATCTCCAGCGCGCAGCGCGCGCCGCTCGCGCCGGACATTCCGACGGTCGCGGAGAGCGGCTATCCCGGCTTCGAGGTCGGCTTCTATCAGGCGATGTTGGCGCCGGCCGGCCTACCCGAGCCGATCCGCGCCATGCTCGAGCGCGAAGTGCATAATGCGCTGCAATCGTCCGAACTGCAGGCGCGGCTGCGCGCCAACGCCCTCGAGCCGTTCATCAGCAGCGGCGCGGAAACCGCCGTCCTGCTCAAGAGCGCCGCCGAGCGATGGCGGAGCGTGATCACGAGCGCCAACATCCGCATCGACTGACGGCATGGCTTGCAAGCCCTCCAATAGGGTGCGCCTGCGAACCGCGCCGAGGACGCAAATCGTGATGCTCGGGACCGGGACACCGCGTCCCGACCCTACGCGCTCCGGACCCGCGACCGGGCTCGTGGTCAACGGCACGCCCTATCTGGTCGACTTCGGGCCCGGCGTCGTCCGCCGCATGGCGGCCGCCTACGACCGGGGCGTGACCGCGTTCGGCTTCGCGGCCACTAGTCTCAAGGCGGCTTTTCTCACGCATCTGCATGCCGACCACACGGCCGGATACCCCGACCTCATCCTTACGCCGTGGATTCTTGGCCGCCGGCGGCCGCTCGATGTCTACGGGCCGAAGGGCCTGCGCGCGATGACGCGGCACGTGCTCAAGGCGTGGGAGATCGACATCAAGGATCGCGTGACGGGCATCGACCGGCTGCCGCCGGGCGGCTGCCGGGTGAACGCGCACGAGATCGCGCCCGGCATGATTTACGCGGACCGCAACATCCGCGTCACCGCCTTTCCAGCGCGGCACGGCGACTTGGCTGCGTTCGGATTCCGGTTCGAGACGTCCGACAGGGTAATCGTCATTTCCGGCGACACGGCGCCAACGCCCAGCCTCGCCGAGCATTGCGAGGGCTGCGACGTGCTGATCCACGAGGCCTATTCGGAGCGAACCTATGAACGGGTCTCGCCGAAGTGGCAGCGCTATCGACGCACCCATCATACGTCGTCGAAGCAGCTCGCCGCGCTGGCGACGCGCGTCCGACCGGGCTTGCTCGTTCTCTATCACCGCTCGAACGCGGGCGGCGCGACGACGCTGCCGGATGCGGAGGAGCGGTTGCTGCGGGAAATACGGCGGCTCTATCAGGGCCGGATTGTTGCCGGACACGATCTCGACGTTTTCTGAACCCGGCCCGGAGTCCTCTAAAACCGGACGCAAATCCAGGGGCCTTGGTGCGCGACGCGAAGTGCCAAAAGGCGACATACGCGGCGCAGCAAAGGCATCCCTACTGTGCCCCACCAGCAAACCGCCCCCTGCTAAGTGATTGAAAATGCTACAGCGCCCCTGGAACGAAACGGGCGGATTTGAATGCAAATGCCGTTAGCGTGACAATGCCGCTGAACGCTCCTAGCGGGAGGAACGAGAAAATGGCTACCAGCGGCGCGCTACCGGGCTGCCTTGCCGGTGTCCGTGTTCTGGACCTGACCCAGTTCGAGGCCGGCCCATCCTGTACCGAGGCGCTCGCCTGGCTCGGTGCCGAGGTCGTCAAAGTGGAAAACCCGCAGGGCGGCGAAGCGGGCCGCACCTTGTTAGGCCGGCAGTCCGGCCCGAGCGAGAGCCAGAACCAGGACTCCTGGTATTTCCTGTTGTTCAACGCCAACAAGAAATCCATCACCGTCAACCTCAAATCCGAGCGTGGGCTCGATCTCGTCAAGAACATGGCGAAACGCGCCGATGTCATGGTGGAGAATTTCGCGCCCGGCGCAATTGAGCGGCTGGGGCTCGGCTACGACGCGGTGCACGCCGTCAATCCGAGCATCGTCTACGCGCAGGTGAAGGGCTTCGGCACCGGCGGACCCTACGAGAACAACCTCGCCTTCGACATGATCGCGCAAGCGACCGGCGGCGTCATGAGCATTACCGGGGAGCCCGACGG
>WNFC01009533.1_pt1 | contig 23148 bp, 18 predicted proteins | sample 5400541 | NCBI WGS metagenome assembly WNFC01 (sample SAMN13153342, study PRJNA577476) | soil metagenome | isolation source: 120 cm saprolite under Douglas fir tree site 2 hole 2 replicate 1 | place: USA:California | collected 2015-04-18
CCGAGGCACATCGACTGGAGGAGAGCGGCTCTGTAGATCGCTCGTTCCTCGAGCGGGTGCGATCGGCCCGCTCCCGGTTGGGTGTCATCGAGCTGAGCCCGGGCGACCTGAGCAGCGCCCTTTCGCTGCTCGAGCAGTACGTGACTGTGGATGCCGACGTGCCGACGGCCTCGAACCATCTGGCCTTGGGCTTCGGGAAGCGTCTGCTCAAGCGGGCCTTCGCCTTCTATGCCCGCTACCTGGGCCAGCAGGTGACCTTGTTGGGGGAGGCCATGGTGCAGTACGGCACCACCGTTGGCGAGCGGGTCGACCGCCTGGACGGGGTGCTGGAGACCACGCGGGCCTCGCTTGACGAGCTCGAGGCGCGCATCCGGCGCCTCGAGGACGGTCGCCGGTGACCGAGGTCCATCAGTTCCTGCCCACTCTGGCGGCCAACGACGCCATCGGCATGCATGTGCTGCGTCTCCGGCGGCTGCTGCGCGACGCCGGCTTCGCGTCGGAGGTGTTCGCGGAGGATATCCACGACGAGATGCGCGGTGAGGCCTTGCCGTATCGCGGCTACAGGACATACGTCCGGTCGGCCACGGACGCCTGGCTGCTGTACCACAGCTCCACGGGAAGCCCGATGGCTGAGTTCCTGGTCGATCAGGATCTGCCCCTGCTAATCGATTACCACAACATCACCGACGCGCGTTATTTCGAGCGTTGGGCTCCCGTGATCGCTCAGCGAATGCGCGATGCCCGAGACCAGCTTCATCGCATCGCGCCCAAGGCCCGCTTCGCGCTGGCGGACTCCTCCTTCAACCGCTCGGAGCTCGACGAGGCCGGCTGCCCTCGCACTGCGGTGGCTCCCATCCTCATCGACTTCGATGACTATCGGGCTGAGCCTCATCCGCGGACTCTGGCCCGGCTTCGCCGGCAGCGCTCGCGAGGAGGCGCCCGGTGGCTGTTCGTCGGGCGCATGGCGCCCAACAAATGCCAGCACGACGTGATCGCGGCATTCGCCACCTACCGCAAGGTCTTCGATCCCAAGGCGCGCCTGACGCTCGTAGGCGGGATGACGGCGCGGTCGTATTGGCGTTCGCTGGAGGGGCTGGCCACCGAGCTCGAGCTGGGACGGGACGCCCTCACATTGGCCAACCTGGTGCCGTTCCCCGCCTTGCTGGCCCACTATCGGACAGCTGACGTCTTCGTCTGTCTCTCCGAGCACGAGGGTTTCAACGTCCCTGTCCTGGAGGCCATGCACTTCGGTGTGCCTGTCGTCGCGTACGCCGCGACCGCGACGCCTGAGACGGTGGGCGATGCCGGCCTCCTGCTCGCTGACAAGGACCCGCTGGTGTTGGCAACGGCAGTGGACCGGGTGATCCAAGACCGGGACCTGCGCGCCACGTTGTGCGACGCGGGTCGGCGACGGGTCGAGCACTTCTCGCTGGCCAACAGTGGGCGGCGAACCATCGATGCCATCACCTCGTTCCTGGCGGACAGCCGGGATGGCGGTGCGGACTCCGGGACCGCAGGAGTGGCCGGTGGCTGAGGGTGCCCGCCGCCGGATCTGCTTCGTGCCCCCCCGGTACGGCGCCGACGTGATCGGTGGCTCGGAGGCACTGTCGCGCGAGACGGCCCACGGGCTGGCCCGGCGCGGGTGGGACGTCGAAGTGCTCACGACCTGCGCCCGGGACCACTTCACCTGGCGCAACGCCTACCCACCCGGGACAGAGATGGTCGACGGTGTGACCGTTCGGCGCTTTCCCACCGTGCATCCCCGGAAACGGCGAGAGCGAGACTCGCGAACGGACATCGAGCGCCGCATCCAGCTGGGTGAGGCGGTGAGCCTCGACGAGCAGCTCGAGTGGGTCAGCGGTACGTTCCGTGTCCCGGACCTCTTCCACCACCTGTTGGCCCGGGCCGACGAGTTCGATGCCATCGTGCTGTCGCCGTATCTCTTCTGGACGACGGTGGCATGCGCCGCCATCGCACCGGCGAAGACAATCGTGATGCCGTGCCTGCACGACGAGCCTTATGCGCGGCTGGAGCTCTTCCGGCCTGTGTTGGCGGAAGCGGCGTCGGTGTGGTTCCTGTCCGAGCCCGAGCACGAGCTGGCGCACCGTCTGGGCGGGCTGGCCGTGACCCATGACGTCACCGGCTGCGGCATCCAGGTTCCCACCGGCTACGACCCCGACGGCTTCCGGGCCCGCCATCGCCTCGAGCGGCCCTTCGTCCTCTTCGCCGGCCGGCGGGAAGGGGGGAAGGGGTGGCACCAGCTGGTCGAGGCCTTCTCCCGAGCGGTGCATCAGCACGGCCTCGACCTCGACCTGGTGACCATGGGTGTCGGTCCGGTCGAGCCTCCGCCGCATATTGCCGGTCGCATCGTCGACCTGGGTTTCCTCGGTCTCGACGAGCACGCCGATGCGTTCGCGGCGGCGGCCGCCTATATGCAGCCGAGCCGCTTCGAGAGCTTCTCTCGAACGATCATGGAAGCTTGGCTGGCCGGCACGCCTGTCATCGCCAACGGGCAGTCCGAGGTGGTGCGTTGGCATTGCGAGCGTTCCGGGGCCGGCCTGACCTACCAGGACGACATCGAGCTCGGCGAGTGCCTGGCATTCGTGGCCGAGGCCCCCGATGCGGCTCAGGCGCTTGCCGGGCCGGGCCGGGACTACGTCCTCGACACCTACACGCCGGACGCGGTTCTCGACCGTATGGAGCTGAGCTTGGAGCGGCTGGGTTGCGTGTCCTCGTAGCAGGCCCGTATCCCCCGAGCCCCTCGCCGGAGGCCGGTGCGACGCTCGATCAGGTCCGGCGCCTCCTCGGCGAGGGCCATGAAGTCGAAGTGGTGTCGCCCGAACCGGGCGCGGCGCAACGGTTCGCCCCGCTGACCGGCCCCTCGGGGGCCTGGTGGATCCTGCGCCACCGGCTCGGGTTCGATGCCCTCGTCGTCGTCATCGGCGCGACCATGCCGTTGCGGCCCGGCGTCGGAAGGCTGGGGCGACTGCTGGATTGCTCGACCCTGGGTCTTGCCATGCGGGTCTGGCCCCTGGTGACGTTTGACGGCCGGGGCCTGCGGGGCGTCCCCGGGTCGATCGGGGGCCGCTCTGGTCAGCTCCTGTGGCGGCGGGCCGACCACGTGGTGGTGGGCAGCGACGCCGATCAGGCGTGGCTGCACGACATAGGCGCGGTGGACCTAGAGGTGATCTCGGTCATCGGGGCCACAGACCGGGCAGGCGAGACGCCCAGCCGGCCGTGGCCCCTACCGTCCGATGTGACCCGGCAGGAGGTGATGGCCCAGGTGCGGGCCCGGAGCGTGATCCAGAGGGCTGAGCCGTCCGCGATGCAGCTCCCGCCCGCACCTCCACCGCCGACATGGCCCGGCAGGGTGGCCAGACGGGCGTTCAGGCTGGTCTTCCGCGGTCAGGCCGACCGAGTGTCGCGTCGGCTCCGGAGGGTCGGGCGCGCCTCGTCGGTACGCGGTCAAACCCGCGCATGGACGACGGCCCGGTAGTCCTGCATCGACTCCCGAGGCCGGAGCCGGCGTCGTAGCTTGGCGGCCAGGGAGGCGGGTGAGGGTGGCGGTCCTACCTTCTCCTCCACCGCTGTGAACCCGGCAGCCCGGCAGAGCTGGTCGAGGGCGGTGATCGACGGGACGTACCAGTTGCCGAAGTCCGCGTTCAGCTCGTTGCCCGCCACGAACTCGAGCAACGCATCGCCGGGATGCAGTACAGAACCCCGAGGTAGAGCACGACATCGAAGGTTCCGAGCACCGCCAGGTCCATGGTCATGAAGTCCCCGACGTGGGACTCGACCGAGCTGTGCAACGCCTCCCTGGCCAGGTCGAAGCCGCGCTTGCCGGGCAGCGACTCGTCCCAGTACCTGTTCATGTCGTGGGCGTGGTCGGGGAGGATCCGGCGGGCTGCGCAGTCGTCCCAGTAGCGCTGTCGCGCCGCGATGTCGACGCCCCAGGCGTAGTGGTCAAGGGCGAGGACCCGTGACGCGCCCAGCCGTTCGGCGAGGAAGGAGTAGAAGCCGTCCCACGCGCCGATGTCGAGCACACTGTGGCCGCGGAGATCGGGTAGCTGCCTCTCCTCCAGTGGTGTGGTGGTCGAGAGGCCGGGGGTGCGGATGCCTTGGCCGAGGTCGATCGAGTGGTACCAGGCGATCTCGGCCACCCGTTCGCGCAGCTTGGCCGCGTCCTGATCCATCTCTCCCGGCTCCCTTCCGGTCATCGAGGGGTCACCCTACCGGCCAAGCGTGTGGCAGGACGGGCCTGTCCAGCAGGATCTCCGCCAATCCGGCCGCCACCCGCTCGAAGGTGTGGTCCTGGGCGTAAGCCCTGGCCTTGGCGGACAGGGCGCGCCGCCGGGCCGGGTCACCGAGGAGTGCGGACACGGTGGACGCCAGGTGCTCGGGCGAGATGTCGACCGGGAGCTTGACCGCGACATCTTCGGGAAGCTCGGCGGCCGCGCCGAGATCGGTGACGATGGTCGGGACTCCTGCTGCCAGGCAATCGCCGACCGCAGCCGAGGCTTCGCCGTTGGTGACCGCGCGCAGCTGCACGGCGACGGTGGCTCGCGTCAGCCACGCCGCGTACTCGTCGTCATCGACCTCGTCGGTGAGATCGATACGATCTCCGACGCCGAGCTCGGCCGCCTGCCTGCGCAGTCGGGCGAGGTCCTCGGTCGAAGCCGGGCCGACCAGCGCGACGCGGGCGTCGGGCCAGGATGCCACCAAGGCGGGAAGGGCGGCGACGATGGTCGAGACCCGCTTCACGTCGTTGACCACCCCGAAGGATGCGACCAGTGCGCCCTCCGCACCACGACGGTCACCCCCGTCGCTGCCGTCGGCGAACTGCTGTCGCTCGGCCACGGCGAAGGCCACGGGGCGGATGCGGCCGTGGTGCTCGTCCTCGACGTCGCTGCGAGCGAGACGGGCGGCAAAGTCGGACGTGGTGAGGAACTCCTCTGACAGGACGACGGCTTCGCGGACGAGGAGCAGGTGATGGCGATCGGCGTCGGCTGGCGCGATGCGGCCTCTCAAGGCCACCTCGGGAGGAATGCGGCCATCGTAGAGACGCTCGACCGTCGCGGCCAGGCCGCCAGGAACAGCGTCTTCGCGGTAGCCGCCCAGCGCGTACAGTTCGGTGAGGCGGACGTCGTGGGCCAAGACGACCCCTGGGCGACGGCGCATGGCGGCGAGGGCCCCGGCGTGAAATTCGCTGTTGCCGATGCAATACAGCACGCGGTCGTAGCCTCCGATGCACGCCTCGACCGTCTCCAACCGGTCGACGTGATGGACTGGAACGCCTGCCGGCCCGCGAGGTGGCCCAGCGGCCCAGGGTGGGCCGTCTGCGAAGGCGTCGACGTCGCAGTGGCGACGGAGCGCGGCGATGAGGCGATAGCTGTACCGAGCCACACCGGACCGCGCCGGGGGCAGTGGGGTGATCACGGCGATGCGGGGACGGTGTCGCCACGAGGGCGGACGGCGGGTCAACAGGCGCTCATACGCCGCCGCGGTTCTATCGGCGACTTCGCCCCAGGTCGGTGCCGGTCTCTCGGACCAGCGGACCAGCCGGTCCCGGGCCGTCCCGTCGCACAGCCCTCGCTCGATGACGGCGGCCAGGTCGGCGGGGTCTGTCGGGTCGAAGAGGCCGACGTCGTCGACGAGCGCGGTGAGGGACGAGGATCGAGAGGTGATGGCGGGCGCGCCGCAAGCCATGGCCTCCACCACCGGCAGCCCGTAGCCCTCGTACAGCGACGGGAACACGAACAGCTCGCACCCCTGGTAGAGGTGGACGAGCGTCTCTTCCGGGACCTTCCCGGTGATGAGAAGCCTCTCGTGGACCCCGAGCTCGGCCGCCATGTGCAAGTAGTGGCGCCTCTCGCCCGGACCGGCCTGACAGGCGATCACCAGCTGATGGGCTCGCCGCAGGCGGGATGGCAGCTGGGCGTAGCCCGCGATGAGGCCCTCCACGTTCTTGCGGAAGTCCATGCCGCCGACGAAGAGCAGAAAGCAACGTTCGAGGCCGGGGACGGCTCGCTGGGCCGTGGCTATGGCGTCGGCCCGGTCCTTGCTCGGGGCGAACGCGGAGGAGACGGCAGCACCGATGACGGTCAATTTGGCCGGATCGAGACCAAGGAGATCGACGGCGTCGGCCGCGGTGGGATCGGAGATGGCCAGCACGTGGTCGGCGGCGCGCAGCAGGCCGAGCCGGGTGCGATACCGCCGCCGGATGCCGGGGTCGGCCAGGTAGTGGTGGGGGAGCACCTCTGGGATCAGATCGAAGAGCGTGACGATCAGTCGCAGCCGTGCCGGGCCGCACCAGGACGGCCACAGCCGCGGGAGGGGCACGTCCAGCTCGATCGGCGACAGTACGTGAAACAGCCGTGCCCCCTCGAGCGGTCCGGGTTCGGTGCTCGGGGCCAGGAGCCCGGAAGGTCCGAGGGCGGCCGCCAGGGCAGGTAGCGCCAAGTCGGGGTTGAAGACCAGGCGTCCGACCAGGTCGGGGTGCCGCTGCGTCAGGGCTCGCGTCAACTCACGGCAGAAGCGAGCTACACCTCGCTCGCCGTAGCCCTCGCTCTGGATGGCCTGGATGTCGAGGACGACCGGTCCGGTGCTCTCACCCTTGATCGTCGACACCCCGACCTTCGACCTGGACACGGAGGCCGGCGAGCTCGTCGCGCAGGTCGTCGACGGCCGCGGTCAGCCGGGCGAGCACCTGTCCCAAGGTTGCCGTGGCCTCGCTGGCCGCGTCTCCCTGGTCGGCGATCAGGCGACGGAGGTCGGCCAGTGCCCGGTGAAGCTCGTCCATCTGGGGCGCCATGGCGGGACGGACGGCATGCACATAGGGACGAAATCGGCGGAGGTACCGCCGTAGTCGTGACATCGAGGTCTCCGGGTCGGGGTAGTCAGCAAATCTACCCAGTAGCGCGGTTCAGCTCGATTGGCCTTCTTCAGGCGGGGTGACTGGGCGCCATGGCGACGATCGGGCGGTTCAGGGTGAGGGCGCCGGTCGAGCCGAAGAAGCCGGCGGCACCGAACGCGAAGATCCCGCCGTCGGAGGCGAGCAGCCAGTACCCGCCTCCGCCTGGGCGAGGCGACATGGCCACCACCGGTTGTTTGAGCGCGATGCTGCCGGCCGAGCCGTCGAACGGCGCGTCTCCGAACGCGAAGATCCCGCCGTCCGAAGCCACAAGCCAGTAGCCTCGCCCGCCCGTGCTCGGGGCCATGGCGACGATCGGCCGGTTGAGGCGGATGGCGCCTGTCGAGCCGACGAACGTGGCCGCGCCAAAGCTGAAGATGCCGCCGTCGGCAGCCACGAGCCAGTACCCGTTGCCGTTCGGCGTCGCCGCCATCCCCACGATGGGCCGGTTGAGCTGGATGGCCCCGGTCGAGCCGAAGAACCCGGCGTCGCCAAAGGCGAAGATGCCTCCGTCGGAAGCGACCAGCCAGTACCCACCTCCGTCGGGTGTCGGGGCCATGCCGACAATGGGCCGGTTGAGACGGATCGCGCCCGTCGAGCCGAAGAACCCGGCGTCGCCGAATGCGAAGATCCCACCGTCGGCCGCGACCATCCAGTAGCCCCTCCCGTCGGGCGTAGTGGCCATTCCGACGATCGGTTGGGTTATGGGCATGTTCCCGGTCGAGCCTTCGTACGGGGCGTTGCCAAACGCGAACACCCCTCCGTCGCTGCCGGCCAGCCAGTAGCCCGCGCTAGGCGGAGGGACCGGCAGCGCGGCGTTGTGGTCGGTGCTCATCCGCCACATCGGCCACGCCGACACAGAGGAGGCCCCGAGGACGGGAAAGGCGGAGACTTGGCCGACGCTGCCTGTGCTGGCCACGACCAGTTGGCGACCCAGGCCCCCACCCATGTCGGCAACGGCGGCGCTGTTGGCGTGGTCGGCCTGCGTGTCCAACCTGAACATCCTTGTGCCGTCCTCGCCGCGGAGCACGTAGAAGGCGCCGCCGTCGCCCACGGCCACGTCGTTGGCGTTGTCGCCGTCGAAGTTGGCGAGGACGGCGGACGACAGCAGCTCACCCGAGCCCCCCTCGGCGGCTCCGGGGTTCACGTGCCACAGAACCGCCCCGTCACCTCTGAACGCCCACACCTCGCCGCCACCAGGACATCCGGGACCGCACGTCGTCACCACCACGTCCTTGGCTCCCGTGCCCGAGAGGTCGCCGATCACCGGAGAGCCGAAGACCGTCGAGTTGGTCGCCTGCGGCCAGCCGGCGACTGGGGACCCGTCATCGGCGTGGAAGGCCCAGACCTTGTTGCTGTCCGCGTTCTTGTAGAAGGCGCCGCTGCCGATGACCACATCGGCGCGACCTTCTCCCAGCAAGTCCACGATCGCAGGGCTGGACTGGAAGATCTCGGCGCGGCAGACGTGCCAGACCTCGCTGAGGCCGCCGCTGTAGCGCAGGTCTCGTACGAATCCGCCCGAACAGCCCTGGTACCCGGATGCGTCGGTGCCTATGAAGATGTTCTTGCGGCCGGCGTGGTCCGAGTCGAAGAGGGCCGGAGAGCTCCACACAGTATCGGCGTTGTTGAACACGCCCCCCGGCATGGCGTTGCCGTTGCGGTCCAGAACGTAGATGTTGTGATCGAACGAGCCGAAGACGACGTATTGGCGCCCGTCGCCGACCACGTCGCCGATCGCGACCGATGACACCACGCCGCTGATCGGCGACTGGGCGGGTGCTCCGGTGCGGAAGCGCCAGCGGACCGACCCGTCAGGGTTGAAGGCCATCACCCCGCCCTGCTGACCAGAGATGTCGGTGCCCGCGCCCACCACCACGGCCAGCCTGCCGCTGCCGTCGAGATCGGCGACGGCCGGGGAGGAGTCCACAGGCACGGGGGACCCGGGGGTCGGGTCGACCCGCACCGGCCAGCCGGGCAGCTCCACACCTCGCTTAGCTCCGTCGAAGGCGTGCAGCGTCCCCGACTCGTCGGCGACGATTATGTCCTTGATGCCGTCGCCATTCAGGTCGGCGAGAGTCGGGGAGCCGATGCCGATCTTGCCGGGGAGGCCGGCGGACCACGTTGGCGCGCCGATGGTGGCGGCCGTGGCGCGAGATGCGGGCCCAGCGACGGCTATGGATGCGATGAGCGCGAAGGCAACGACGACGGATGTGTACCGGGTCACGTTGGAGCATCGAACGAACCACAAGGTCTCTTGAGCCGAAGGGTGGGTGGCTACCGGAACTGATCCGAGCGGACTAGTCAGTGTCGCGGGGGTGCGCCAGACGAGCCGGGCACCTGTGCAAAACTGACGGCCGCCGATCCGAAGCGGGTGTCGAGTGACTCATGGGTGAGCGTAGGCGAGTGCGAGTTGGGGAGCGGGCGTTGGCAGGCCTGGTCGTCGCCTTGCTGGTCGTCTGCTCTCACGTCATCGGCATAGCTCCTGCGGCAGCCTACCCTTCTGACCACGTCTCGCTGGTCGGTCACGGTTTCGGCCACGGCCGGGGCATGGGCCAGTACGGAGCCCTCGGCTATGCGCTGAGCGGGTCGAGCTGGCAGAGCATCGTGGGGCGCTATTACAGCGTGCCCTCGGTGACGACGTTGAGCTCGGCGCCCAACAGCCCGATCGGCGTCCGCCTGACGGACTTCGACAATCGGGACACGATTGTCGTCCAGGAGAAGGGCCTCGCCTCCTACAACGGGACGGCTGCTCCCCTCCACGCCCTGCTCGTCAGGCTGGTCCAGCCCAACCCCAACCCCAACCTCAGCACGTTCCAGGTCTACGCCGGAGCGGATTGCGCCGGGGGTACCACCAGGTGGGGGACGCCGATCGCCACCATCTCCGGCCCCGTCACCATATCCTCGCCCAACTCAGGCGACGACCACACCACCATGCTCCAGGGGTGCGAGCTCAACGGCGGCACGCGATGGTATCGGGGCAGCATGGTGGCGATGGACAGCGGTGTGGGGGCGCGCACGGTCAATCAGCTTCCTGTCGAGAGTTACTTGCGGGGCGTCGTGCCGCGGGAGAGCCCGGCCTTCTGGGGCACCTTGGGCGGTGGGCTGGGTGAGCAGGCGCTCGAAGCTCAGGCGGTGGCGGCCCGTTCCTATGCTTTGAGCACCAACGACTACAGCTACGCGCAGATCTGTGACACGACGGCCTGCGAGGTATATGGCGGACGCGCCGAGCAGGTCGGAGGTGTGTACCAAGACCTCGAGGGGTGCGGACCTACGAGGACGCCTTGCATCCCTGGCTCGTCGGACTACGACACCAGTGACAGCGCGGTGGCCTCGACGGCCGGGCAAGTGATGCGGATGGTCAGCTCCGGCGCCGTCGCCCGAACCGAGTTCTCCTCGTCGACCGGCGGGTACACCGCGGGGGGAACCTTCCCGGCGGTACCCGATGATGGCGACGCCACGCCCTCCAACCCTTATCACACGTGGACGGCGACGATCTCGGTGCCGGCGATCCAGGCGGCGTACCCTCAGATCGGCTCGCTCCAGTCGATCGCGGTGACGCAACGCAGTGGGCTCGGCGATCTGGGGGGACGGGCGTCCACGCTTGTGGTCAAGGGAGGCACGGGATCCGTGACCGTGAGCGGGAGCGCCTTCGCTTCGACCTTCGGGCTCAGGTCCGACTGGTTCGCAATTGTGAACGGGCCGTCCGGCGGTCTGAACGGCTACTGGCTGGTGGCGTCGGACGGAGGGATCTTCGCGTTCGGCGGCGCCCGTTTCTTCGGCTCGACCGGCGGCATGCACCTTAACCGGCCGGTGGTGGGCATGGCCGGCGCGCCGGACGGGCAGGGCTACTGGCTGGTGGCGTCGGACGGGGGAATCTTCGCGTTCGGCGGCGCCCGTTTCTTCGGCTCGACCGGCGGCATGCATCTCAACCAGCCGGTCGTCGGCATGACGTCGCGCCCGACGGCGGCGGGTTACTGGTTGGTCGCGTCCGACGGCGGATTGTTCGCCTTTGGCGATGCGCCCTTCCAGGGCTCGCTACCGTCGATTCGGGCCCAGATGGCGGCGGCGGGCATGAAGGCGACCGCGACGGGTGATGGTTACCTGATCGCCGCGGCCAATGGCGCCGTCTTCAGCTTCGGCGATGCCCCCAACTTCGGCGGCATCCCCGATGTCGTCCCCGGCTACACCGGTCATGTCCTCGCGGTCGAGGGGTCTCCGGGAAGCTGAGGGCTGCGCACGCCTACGATGCCACGGTGCTGCGTCCGCTCGTCGTGCTTCCGACCTATCAGGAGTCAGCCACGATCGCCGCCGCGGTGCGCGGCATACGGAGCTCGTTGGACTCGGCCTTCATCCTCGTCGTGGACGACGGCAGCCCGGATGGCACGGCTGCCTTGGCGCAGGAGCTGGCCGCCGAGCTGGGGCGCATGCACGTCATGCGCCGTCCGGCAAAGGCTGGGTTGGGGTCCGCCTATCGGGACGCCTTCGCCTGGGGCCTGGAACGAGAGTTCGACGCCATGGTCGAGATGGATGCAGATCTCTCGCACGATCCGGCCGCGCTCCCGACGCTGATGCGCGGCCTCGAGGAGGGCGCTGACCTGGTGATCGGCTCACGCTACATCGCCGGTGGCTCAATCCCGAGCTGGTCATGGCGCCGGCTCGCGCTTTCGCGGGCCGGCAACCACTACGCCTCCGTGATGCTTGGCTTGCAGGTGGCAGACGCCACATCGGGGTACCGGGCCTACCGGGCAAACATGCTCCGCGCGCTCAATCTGGCCGCCGTGCGAGCTGACGGCTACGGGTTCCAGATCGAGATGGTCTACCGGATCAACCAGGCGGGCGGCAAGGTGATCGAGGTCCCGATCGCGTTCGTCGACCGGACGCTCGGAGCGTCCAAGATGTCCGGCCGGGTGGTTCTCGAGGCCCTGGTGCTGGTCACGGGATGGGGAATACGCGACCGTTTGGTGGGCGCTGGAGCCGGGAGGAGGTTGGCCCCCGACTAGCCTCATGGCATCAATCGGCCCCGAGAAGAACGTGACGACCCCGGCGAGGCCGAGGATTGGACCACGAGCACCCGTATCCCCGCCCGCTCGACGAGGATCGTCTCCTCTAGCACGAGCCTCCGGCAACACCTTGCCGACATCTGGCGGTACCGGGAGTTGCTCCTCGGCCTGACGCGCAAGGAGCTCCAGGTCAAGTACAAGAACAGCGTGGTCGGCATCGGTTGGTCGATGCTCAACCCCGCTTTCGTGCTGGTCGTGTATTTCTTCGTGTTCCAGGTCGTTCTCGGAAATGGCTTACCCGGCTTCGCCATCTACCTGATGTCGGGGTTGCTGGTGTGGAACCTCTTTGCCGCCGCCGTGCCGTCGGCCACAGGTTCGATCGTCGGCAACTCCTCGATCGTCAAGAAGGTTTCGTTCCCGCGCGAGATCCTCGCCCTGGCCGCCGTCGGCGCCAACCTGCTGTTCTTCTGCTACCAGCTGATAGTGCTGGCGCTCTTCCTGGTCATCTTCCGGTACGTGCCGACGTGGCGGTACGTCCCGCTCCTCGTGGTCGCCCTGGTGACCTTGCTGGTCTTCACGTCGGCGGTCGGCGTGTTCTTCGCCGCGGTCAACGTCAAGTACCGCGACACCCAACACTTCCTGGACATCGTTCTCCAAGCCTGGTTCTGGGCGACGCCAATCGTGTACCCGTACGAGCAGATCGCCGGGAAGCTCGGACGTCATGCCTGGCTCTATCGGCTCAATCCGATCACGCCGATCGTGCTCACCTTCCAGCGAACGATCTACAGCCGCACCGACCCGTACAGCACCCACGGCCCGATCGTGAACGGACATCGGAACGTGATCCACGTCCTGCCCCACAACGGGATCTGGTGGTACGGCTCGCAACTCCTCGTCTTGCTCGGCATATCGGTCGTGCTCTTCCTCGGTGCGCTCGTCGTATTCGGCCGCCTCGAGGGGAACTTCGCCGAGGAGCTTTGACATGTCCACCTCGTCGCCCGCGATCGAGATCGCCGACGTATCCAAACGCTTCCGCCTCTATCACGAGAAGTACACCTCGCTGAAAGAGCGCGCCATGCACCTCGGTCGCAGGGCCCCCTACGACAACTTCTGGGCGCTGCAAGACATCAACCTGGAGATCCGCGAGGGTCAGACGGTCGGCCTCCTGGGCCACAACGGCTCGGGTAAGTCGACCCTGCTCAAGTGCATCGCCGGCATCCTCCAGCCCACGACAGGACAGATCCGGGTGCGAGGCCGCTTGGCCGCGCTGCTCGAGCTCGGCGCCGGGTTCCAGCCTGAGCTGAGCGGCCGCGACAACGTGTTCCTCAACGCGTCGCTGCTCGGGATGTCCAAGCGGGACATCGCAGGTCGCTTCGACGACATTGTCGCCTTCGCCGAGCTCGAGCAGTTCATCGACAACCAGGTCAAGTACTACTCGTCAGGCATGTATGTTCGCCTCGGTTTTGCCGTGGCCGTGAACGTGGAGCCGGACATCCTGCTGGTCGATGAGGTGCTCGCGGTCGGCGACGAGAACTTTCAGCGCAAGTGCATCGAACGCGTGAAGCAGTTCCAGCGCGAGGGACGCACGATCGTGTTCGTAACCCACAGCCCTGATCTCATCCGCCAGACCTGCGAGTGGGGAGCGGTGCTCGACGAGGGGAGGCAAGTCGCGGTCGGGCCGCCCGGCGACGCCATCCGGGCATTCCGCGAGCACCTGCTGGCGCGCCAGCGGCATGCCGAAGCAAGGCAACTCGGACTTGAGCCGGACGAACCGGAACAAGTGGCGTCGGATCAGGACTTGCCGGGTGCAGGAGCGGGCGATCAGGACGTGGAAGACCTGCCAATTGCGGCGCCGCTCGGGCAGGAGGACCGGCGAAATCTGAAGGTTCGCATCGAATCGGTCAGCATCGAGCACCCTGGACAGGACGAACGCTCCGCCCTGGTGCCCAACGAGCCGCTGCAAATCCACGTCCTGTACCGGGCGACGAGCGAGGTGGAGGACGTCGTGTTCGGCATCGCCGTCCACGATCTCGAGGGGCGCCTCATCTTCGGCTCCAACACCTCTCTGCTCGGCCAGCACGTGACCGCCCACGCCGGTGGTGGTGAGGTTGTCTTCTCTTTCGACCGGGTCCCACTTCTCGACGGGACGTTCTTGGTGAGCCTGGGCATTCACAGTCGTGACGAGGGGACGGTGTACGACTGGCAGGAGCAGCGGCACCGATTCGGCGTCTTGAATCCCGGGCGATCCACCGGATTGGTCGACCTAGGGCTGAAAATCGAGTCGGCGTGAGTGCTCCGCTACGCCGTGATGCCTTCGCACTTGCACGACAATGCGTCCGTTGCGTACGGCACGTCGTGAGCGTCTTCTGATGCGCCTTCTGTTCGTTACTCAGCGCTATGGACGGGAGGTCGCCGGGGGGGCCGAGTTGGCCTGTCGCCAATACGCGTCCCATTTGGCCGCACGAGGCCACGAGGTAGACGCCCTCTCGAGCTGTGCGAAGAGCTATCGGGATTGGGCAGACTTCTATGATACACGGGCGGAAGCCGGTGCCGTTATACCTCCAGCATGAGTGGATACGCATGCAAGGGCCGTATCTGCCTGAGTTGTCAAGCTGGCTCGGCGAACGTAGCGCAGGTTACGACGCGATCGTATTCTTCACCTATCTCTATTACACAACCTGGGCGGGTCTTCGTGCCGTTGCCGGGTCTGCGCCCACGGTGCTGCATCCCACCGCCCACCTGGAACCCCCGATGTCGCTGCCCGCTTATGAGACGATGTTCCGAACCCCCACCGCGTTTGCGTTCCTCACCGAGGAGGAGAAGCAACTCGTCTGCTCGCGATTTAGCATAAGCCCGCCGGGAGACATCTTTGGGGTAGGTGTTGACCTTGACGCGAGCGGTGACGGCTCTCGGTTCCGAGAGGCGAGCGAAGTGGGGGAGCGGCCCTACCTGCTCTATCTCGGCAGGGTCGACCCTGGCAAGGGTTCGGAGGAGCTGTTCGAGTATTTCACGACCTATAAGAGACGAAACCCTGGCCCGCTCGCGTTGGTTGTCCTGGGTGAGCAGGTGCGGCCGTTGCCCCCTCACAACGACGTCTTCCCGGCCGCTTTCGCGGAAGACGGCGTCAAGCGTGACGCGATTGACGGGTGCATCGCCCTGGCCCAGCCTTCCTACTTCGAGAGCTTCTCAATCGTGCTGGCCGAGGCATGGGCCCAACGCCGGCCTGCCCTGGTGCAGGGTAGGTGCGCGGTGCTTGCTGGACAAGCCGGACGCAGCGGTGGCGCCATACCGTACAGAGGCTTCGCGGAATTCGAGGCCGGAGTCGATCTATTGCTTACGGACACTCGGGTCGGTGAGCGCCTCGGGACGGCAGGACGGACCTACGTTGAGTTGCGCTACCAATGGGCCGAGATCCTCGACCGGTACGAGCGTTTCTTGGACCGTACGGCTGACACCTGGCCACGTCATCGACTCTCGTACCGTCTCCTTCCCGCTTCTCCTGTCTCAGCCGATTGAACCACTGAACAAGAATCACGAGATTGCCAACACCAGAGCTGGGTGCGCAACGGTGAAGGGCTCAATCAGCCGGAGCTGTTGTCACGAAGTGAGCCTGCGTTGAAGGTCAGGTCCGGCAGTCCAGGCACGATGCGCCGGTAGGTATCCACGAATCGTCGGACTGTCATGTCGCGTCCGTAGAATGCCCGGGCTTCGTCGCGCCCCTTCTGACTCCGCGGGCGGTCCCGCAACGCTGTGATTGCATTGGCGATTGCCGCCGCATCCCGTGGACGAACGATCACACCAAAACCGGTCTGCTGAACGGGTAGACGCACACCAGGAAGGTCGGTCGTGATGACTGGCACTCCCGCCATCATGGCCTCCACCTGGACGATCCCGAATGCTTCTAAGGAGTTCACGGACGGAAGAGCAAAGATGTCCAAGGAAGCGTAGAAGTCCGCAAGCGCTTCATCGGGAAGGAAGCCAAGCAGTCGAATCCGTGGGTCGCCGCCGGCCGCCTGTCGTGCGCGCGCCACGACGGAGCCACCGGCGACTCTTTCATAGTCACCGGCGAGCAGGAGCCTGGCAGCCGGATCTCTCAGCCTGCGAAAGCCTTGGACCAGATATTCCACGCCCTTCTCCTCGACCATCCGACCTACGAACCCCACGTGGGTTCCTGGTCCTTCTCGGAAGGAAGGCCGACCACCCGAGCGGTCGATACACGGGGGCGGAACCTCCGTTGATCTTTCACGCGTCAGAATATCGGACAATCGCGACGAGCCAGCGTAGTCGTGTGACAGCACGGTTATGGCTGTTGACCGGTGGATTGCCAGGCGTGCCGAGATGTCGATTGCCCGAATTGCCGCTCGGTTGAGGGTCCCGGGCGGCAGGTTGATGTCGCAGTAGTAGGTGCTGATGAGCTTCGCGTTCCGTCCGACCAAGGCGGCAATCGGGCCGGCTTCAAGCATCGGTAGGTGGAGGTGGGTGAGTCGAGCCTTACGAGCAAGGTAAAGGGCGCTGAGCGGAAACGCTGGGCTGATTACCCCCTTGCTGACTCTTGCTATGACCCGAGACCGGTGGATCTCGACTCCGTTAACAATCTCGCGTCGAGGTAAGTTGGCATCATGGTGCGAGGTAGCGACGGCGACCTTCCAGCCGGAAGCGACCAGCGACTCAGCCAGGATCTTCGCGGAATCGGACAGACCGCTGACATAGGGCGCGTAGTAGTTCAAGACCATCAATACGTCGTAGCTGCTTTGACCGGGCGCTGGCACCTCGATGTCAAAATCGCGGCGGAACGTCATCGTGGGCGTTATGCGGTCGAATGGAGTGAAACGGGACTTGTTTCGGGAGGGCGGCGACCTCGGAAGCCCTGAGCCGGGCCGCCAATCGCAGAATCGGCCGCTGCATCGGGAGACAGGAGATCTGGGCGAGGGGGAGCAGTCTCAGGGTGCGGTACTGCCAGAAGTGCCGCAGGCCACCAAGTTCGCCTCGCCGGGTAAGTCCTGACTCGGCCGTCGCCTGCATTCAAGACAGTCGGGGGCCGTAGACCACGAACGCGCCGACCAAACCCCACAGGAGGACCGCCAACTGCATTGGTCGGTCAGAAAGCAGGATTTCCTCGGGGGATCCTCCGCCGCCCTTCATATGGATCAGCATCGAATACCGGAAAAGTCCATATACGGCGAAAGGGATAGTTGCCATCATCGACGTACCGTGCACCGAAGCCGTCGGCGAGAAGAACGTGTACATCGAATAGGCCAGCAGCGCGCCCATCATCGAAGCATTGAGGAATTGATCCAAAAGCTCTCGGGTGTAGTCGGCAAGCACAGGCCGGTGGGTGCCCGCCGCATCGCCCAGATCGAGAAGCTCGTGGCGCCTCTTACCGAATCCCAAGAACAAGGCGAGAAACATCGCGCAGGTTAGCAGCCACTCGCTCGGTTCGAGGTTCAGCGCGTACGCGCCCGCTGCGACGCGGATCACGAAGCCCGAGCTGAGGATGAGCACGTCGAGTACGACGATATGCTTCAGACGCCAGCTATAGGCGAGTGTCAGCACCACGTACAAAGCGAGCAGAGCACCCGTCGCGGCGGAGGCCCACGCAGCTAAGGCGAGACCGGCCAGAAGGAAGGCGGCTGCTACTGAATAGGCGGCACCCACTGCTAGTTCGCCCGTGGCAATTGGGCGATTTCGTTTACGAACGTGAAGTCGATCGAGCTCCCGGTCAGTCACGTCGTTGACCAAGTACAGAGCACTCGATCCGAGGCAGAAAGCGACGAAGGCTGCCCCAAGGTGAAAGAACCGGATGCCCGCCGTAACCTGAGCGAAGGTCGCGGGGACCAACAGGAAGGAGTTCTTCACCCACTGCTTGGGGCGGCAAGATACCAGCAACGCTCGACCGAACGACCGGTGTCCGCCACGAGAGTCCGCGGCCGGCGGCGGAGTCACGGCGCGCAGTGCCATCGCGAAGTACTTTACCGGCGCAACGACCAATGAGGTGAACTTGCGATCAACAGTGGGGTTCTCGGCTCGCACCCGCCCGGTGCCCTGGCCTCGGACGATCCAGAACAGTCGGGCGCTCGGTTACGGGGACGGGTCAACCCGTGGCGGTACATGCTGAGCATACTCCTCGTTGTGGTGGTCGCCTGGGTGGTGACTTGTGCTGCGGGGCTTGCCATCATCGGTTGGCTACCGACGACCAGGCATCGGTCTATCGTGCTGCCTGCACTTCCACTGGTCGGTGTCGTCGCCCTGGTAGTGGGCCTTTCGCTTACGTGCCTGATCTTTCGCCTCGGCGTCGGCCTCGTGGTCGTCGCCAGCCTGCTCGGCGTCTCAGCGGTTCTTAGCGTACGCAGCGGCCGTATGACGTTCGAGCCCACCTCCGTGCGCAGGTTTCTCGCGGCGCTCGCCGTGGGAACGCTCTCGCTCTTCTTTGCTCTGCTCCCGCTCCTTCGCGCCGGGCGTCTCACACTGATCCAGCCAACCTCGAACAACGACGCCTTCTCCTACGTGACGGTGACTAGTTGGCTCGAAGGGCACACCGCGCTCGATCGTCCCAAGGTGGCTCAGGATCCGCCGGTGTATGGATACACGCGAGCTCATCTCCGCATCGGTCTGCGACTCGGTGAGGAGTTGGTTCAAGGAGCCGTGGCCGAGGTGGTTCACGTGGACCCCGCGCGATCCTGGTACGTCGTCGAAAGCTTCTGGGCGTTGTTGATTCCAGGAGGGGTTGTTGCCGCTGCCTCGCTTCTAGAGCTCGATCCGGTGATCGGTTTCGTCGCCGGCCTCGTCAGTTCATGTTCCGCCCTTGTGCTCTATCAGGTGTATAACCAGAACTCGGCCGCGGTACTAGGAATGGCAATGGTTTCGCCCATCCTGGCGATGCTCGCGTCTCTCGCATTTGACCTTCCGACCGCGCTTCCCCCATCTGCCGTTGGTCTCGGTCTCGCTGCTTTCGCTGGCACCTACACCGAGTCGCTCCCCCTCATCGTCCCGGTGATGACGATTACCGTCCTCGCCCAAGGGCTCCGAGCACGCCGCCGAGTCATGAAGTCCGTGGCGACCGCCGCCCTGACCAGCGTCGCCCTTGGACCTTTCATCTGGTGGAACGCTGCGCGATCATTGCTTTCAGTCGGCGGGTCATCGATCCGAGGAACGGTGTCTGCTTATGCTGGTCAGCCGCTCGGGTCAATTCTAGCCCACTACCTGGGTGTCGCATCGCCTGAGCGAGTTGCTCGTCTCGGGATCTCGGGGACTGTCCTCTCGGCAGCCGTGACCGTCGGGGTCTGTCTCGCCTTGACGATCACTCGATTTCGAGTCGTGTGGCTGTCGGTGGTAGTTGTAATCGCCGGGCTGGTCTTCTACCTGCAATACCTCAGAGACTTCCTCTATGGCCAGCAGAGAGCGATCACCACATCGCAGCCGCTTATCCTGCTGATCAGCGTGATCGGTCTGGCCGCGCTCGTTGCCTCTCTCTGTCGCCGGACAGCGCTGATAACCAGTAGAGCTATTCGCCAAATAGTTGGCATCATGATGACCCTCGTATTGGTCATTCTCGGCGCGATCTTCTTGCGCGCTAACCTGGGAACATCCCGAACGGTCTTGAACGACCATCCAGTGCAAGGTCGTACAATTGATAGTGCCCTGCTCGCTGGTTCCCGCTGGATGCATCGCGCCGGCGGGCCAGCGGGCCGCGATATTACTGTTGTAAGCTCGCTCTTGTTCGAACAGCTCTGGCTCGAGTATGAGGCGCGCGACTTGCCGCAGGCCTCATTCGCATTTCTCTATCCCGACTACAACGACTTGCCGGCTCCAGACCTCATAGCCCCGCACCTTCGGCGCTACGCACTCGTGAGCCGGGACGAGTACGTGCAAGCTGATCCACAAGCTCTTGTGTCTGGTGACGATCGATTTCAATATCTAGATCTCTCCCGAGGACAGGCCGTCATCGCCATAACGAGCTCTGGTTTCTACGCCGGCGAGCATGGAACACGGCTGGCCCACTGGATGAGCGACGACGGACAGCTGCTGATTCTGCGATCTGACCCCGCGCCTGGACACGTAATCGTCACGGCATCCGCTGCTGGTGGAGTAAGCCCGTTGCCCGTGACGATCACCGATGGCGAGGGCACGACGCTCCGTGAAGTCACCGTCCCAGGCTCCGAGACCGCAATCGACGTTCCTCTCCCGGCTGGTTCTGTGATATCGCTGCACATCCACAACGGCAAGCCGGCACGGTCTGTGGGGCTCGACCCACGTGCGCTCTCCCTCTATGTGACGGGAGTTGCCAGAGGGTGACCGCACCCCGGGAAGCTGCCATTGAGTTGGATTCCCCTTCCCGCGTACATTCAGGCGCACGCGGATGCCTAGACGCCGCCCTCGTCTTCGTCGCTTCCCGTGTCGGCCTGCTCGGTCTGACCCACCTGGCGGCGCTGCTGGGTCCTCGACACGATGCTATGTCCGTCCTCCGCCAGTGGGATTCCGGATGGTATCTCACCGTTGCTGCCCGAGGATATCCAAGCTCCCTCCCAATTGGTGCTCTGTCCAGCCAGAGCTGGCGCTACGATCTCGCCTTCTTCCCGCTTCTTCCCCTCCTCATACACGGGCTCCGGTCCCTCACTGGGCTGGACCTGACGCTGGCAGGGGTGGTCGTCAGCCTTCTCACAAGCACGCTCGCCGTTATTGCGACCTACTCACTGGCTCGGCGCTTGTGCGGGCACGATGTCGGGCTACGAACGGCCACGCTACTCGCCTTTTTTCCTTCGGCATTCGTATTTTCGATGGTCTACACGGAAGGCCTATTCATAGCATGCGTGGCCTTCTGTCTACTCATGTTGGTAGATCGGCGTTGGCTTTGGGCTGGAATGGCAGGCGCAGTTGGAACCGCGACGAGGCCGAACGGGATTGCGCTAATAGTGTGCTGCCTTTGGGTAGGGGTCTTGGAGGCCCGACGTTCTCGGACCGTTCGTCCGCTTCTCGCCCCTCTTATCGCCCCGGCCGGAGTAGCGGGCTACTCGCTGTACCTGTGGGCCCACACGGGTGACCCGCTTATCTGGCAAAAGGCGAGTGCTCAAGGCTTTTCCGAGAGAATCGATGGAGGAATCAGCACGTGGCGGGGATTGCATAACTTCGTAACTTCACCTATCAGCGACTTTAATCGAACCGCCGCCAGCCTCTCGGTCGTCTTCATTGTCGTCACCGTGGTCTTGCTGATCCAATGGCGGCCACCGAGCGTGCTGCTTGTTTGTGTCATAGCGTTGTTAGGGCCGGTGCTGCTGAAGAGTGGCTTCGGTGCCACTGCGCGCTATACCATGACAGCCGTCCCGCTTCTAATTGCCGCCACACGACGGCTTCCTGCTGGGGCGTTCGCCGCCGTTTGTGGGACATCCGCGCTCTTGATGACCATTATAGGTCTGGCTGCGCTCTCTACGTTACTTTATACCCCCTGAACCTCTCGGAACGACGATCAGGAATACGCTATTGGTGTGTTGCTGAATTCGCGTGGCGAGAGCACGGCTGCAAGCGCCCACGGCCGTGCCAAGTAGGAAGCCAGCGATGACATCGGACGCGTGGTGCAGTCCCGTGTGGACTCGGCTCCACCCGATCGCCGCAGCGAGCATCAAAAGTGCCGCCGACTCTGGAGCGCTTGTGCCCAGCACCATCGCCGCCGTCGCTGCCGAGGCCGCGTGGCCGGACGGAAAGGCGGAGCTGGGTGGTCGCCGCGCCCCGAACCTCAGACTGACCAGAGCATCCGGGCGCTGCCGCTGGAAGGCGCGCTTGAGAAACGCATGGACGATTGCCGATTCCAGGCCGACCACGAGGATGCCGGCGATCGGTGGAACTGGAGAATGGACAGTGTTGCCACGTCGACCGCGATAGACCTGGGCCGCTCCGATCACGAGCCAGACTCTCGACCGGTCTGCTGCCGAAGAGAGCAGGTGGGCAGGCCCGTCGAGCCGCCGGCCTCGGTACGGGCGTACGAATTGTTCCACGCGCTCGTCCAAGCGGTCCACCGACGCCGGCAATGTGATCGTCTTCATGAGATTTGCCTAAGGGCGCTGCAGCCAGATCGCAGTCCAGCTGGATAGAGGTCCGTGCCGGTTGAAGATGTCAGACCAGTGGCAGGGGATGGCGAGTCGTGTCAAAGGACGCTTTCGAGATGCGAAAGGAGCATCGCCCGGCAACGATCCGGATCGTAGTGCTTCAAGCGTTCGTTCCCTCTCGCAGTGAGGTCGGATGCACACCTCGTGTCTTCCAAGACCGCTGAGAGGACTTCGGCGGCGAGTAGGGAGTCGTCGTGTTTTGGCAGTAGCAAGGCCGCATCTGCGACAGTCTCGGGGATAGCGGCGCAACTCCGCGCCACTATCGGCACGCGGAAGCTCATCGCCTCGAGCAAGGGCACACAAAAGCCCTCATGTTCGCTCAATGTCAGAAACACATCGGCTCGTCGGTAGAAGGCGACCAGTCGCTCTCGGGTCACAGATCCGGTCAACCACAGCTTCGGAAGGTTGAGCTCTTGAGCAAAGGCCTGTAGAGCGTGGAAGTACCGTCGGAGGCGCGGGTTGCCAATGAGGATGACGTGGGCGTCAGGCCGGAGATAGGTCGTTAAGGCGTGGTAGGCCTTAATGACTGCGTCTGGGCGCTTGTGGGGTAGGAGCTGACCAACGAACAGCACGACAGGTCCCGTGATCACCTGTTCGAGATAGTGAGAGACACCAGGGTCGGGTGGCGTCGCTACGAGGTCGTCAAGCTCCACCACGAGGGGGGCAACCCGTACCCGTCGATAACCCATGACCTCGAGGTCGAGGGCATTGAACTCGGAGACGGCCATCGCGAGAGTGGTGCGGTTCCGCAACCCTTCCAGCTCACGCCGACCGGCCTCCAGCATGCCAGCGAACGCGGGGTCGTAGTCCAGGAAGGCTTCGTGGGGCGAAATATTGTGATAGAGCAAGACCAGTCGCTCACTCCGCTCGTGCAGGAACTTGCAGACCTCGGGCTCGCCTATCGCGGCATGGTAGAAGAGCACATCGTCTTGAGGCCGGGCCGTGAGCCGGCGCGTGTAATGGTTGAGCTGATGCACGTCAGTGGCCATGCTCGGGTGCACGTGTCGTGCATAGATGTCGGAGTTCCCGATGCGGCGGAAGAGATTCCGGAGTGCGAGAGCTGCGTTTGTGATGGCATCCCCTGGTGACGCCGCCACCAGTATCTGATGTATCTCCATCAGCGAGTAGCGATAACCGCGTA
>WNFC01007749.1_pt1 | contig 23146 bp, 22 predicted proteins | sample 5400541 | NCBI WGS metagenome assembly WNFC01 (sample SAMN13153342, study PRJNA577476) | soil metagenome | isolation source: 120 cm saprolite under Douglas fir tree site 2 hole 2 replicate 1 | place: USA:California | collected 2015-04-18
ACCGGTGCCGCGATCGCCTGCTTTGAAGGAGCCCGCGAATACGCGCTCTCCCGGATCCAATTCAGCAAGCCAATCGCCGCCTTTCAGCTGACCCAGAAAAAGCTGGTGGACATGCTGGAGGAGATCGTCAAGGCGCAGCTGCTCTCGCTTCGATTGGGGCGGCTCAAGGACGAAGGCAAAGCGACCGTGGAAATGGTGTCGTTGGCCAAGCGCAACAACGTTCGATCCGCGCTGGAGATTGCCCGCTCGTCACGCAGCATCTATGGCGCCAATGGCATCACCGATGAATATCCGCCGATCCGCCACATGCTCAATCTGGAATCGGTTTACACCTACGAGGGAACCCACGAAGTCCACACCCTGATCCTCGGCAAGGCGATCACCGGGTTGAACGCCTTCGAGTGAGGGTCGATGGCCTACGTCCAAAGTCTTCGGGTGCGATTCGAAGAAGTCGATTTTGCCAGGATTGTTTATTTCCCGCGCCTATTTGGTTACTGCCATTCGGTCTTCGAGGACTTCTTCGAAAAGGAAGTTGGTGTCACCTACGCGGACATGCTGATCAAGCGGCGCGTTGGATTTCCGGTCGTCCGCACCGAGGGCGATTTCAAATCTCCTCTGCGTTTTGGAGACGTTTGTCGGGTGCTGATGGAAACCAATAGCCTGGGACGCCGCTCAGTTACCTGCGGCTACCGTTTGTACCTGGCTGAGAGCGATCGGCTCTGTGCAGAAGTGGAAATCGTTTCGGTGGTGATCGATATGGACAAATTCCAGTCGAGGGATATCCCCGAGGACGTGAGTGCAGCATTCCTGCGCCATCTGGCCAGCCGGCCAGAATCAGGCCACTGAGGAGCTACTCGCCGGCGGCCGGACCATCGCTCTGAAAGCCGATCGGAGAGCCCTTTCGGTTGTAAAAGCGTACCGATTTGGTGCACAGCGCCACGATTTTTTCTGCCGTTTCGGCAGGTACCAGCGAATGCTCGATGCCGCCTGGCTCCGGCCGCTCGACGATCGCCAATTGGCCAGCCTCGAGAAGTTGAGCCTGCTGCTCCGACAGGTCCCAGCGGCGCAGTTTGCCTTTCCGAGTCATGAAAAAGAACGCGCGCTCGCCCGTCTCGACTGGTACTTGCGAAGCATGAACCCACTGGCGCACCGTTCGATCCAGCTCGAGTTGCCGCAGCGACTCCTTGCGCTGAAAGGCTTTGCTTCCCGGCGCGGGCGGGGAGGGTGCCGGTGCCGAGACGGTCGGTCGTGGAGTTTCACGAGCCTGCTCTTCCGTCACCAACCCGGCCTTGAGCAACTTTTCTCGGAGACTCTGCACCGCGCAAGCTTCCATTCGAAGAGACCGATGCGCAAGGCTAAAGGCTTGCGGCAGCATCGATGGACCACGTAACGTTCGCCGGTCCAAGTTCGGAGGTCGTTTGAACATTTGGATTCGTGGCTGGGCCACCGCGGCCTGCCTGGCATTTGCTTTGGGTTGTACGGACAACGGGGAAAAACCTGCCAAGAGGCGGATTTTCTCGCCTGAGGATCCGCCCAAAGTGGTCGCTTCCGCGCTGGAAAAACTTGAAGTGGACAAGCTGGACAGCAATCCGAACAGCACTCGACGGGTGCTTCAAATGGGCGCGGCGGAGACGACCGAGAGACTGGGACCGTATCAGTTCAAAGCCTCTACCCGCTTTCACTGGACCGCCGGTTCGAAGTCGATTCAGCTTTCCGAAAATCGGGTCCTGATCGCCGGTCCTGGTGGTGTCAACGGGGACTTTCAGGGCCAAATCGAAAATTCGGAGGACCAGGGCCTCGAAGTCGTCCGAGTCGGTGGCGCGGTCTACGCGCGAAATCGGTATGGCAAGTTCCGTCAACGCCAGCGCGACCGTGGCATGGCGGAGCGCGAGCGCGAGGAGATTTTTGACGCTTTGCGCGGCTATGACGCGCTGTTTTTGGGGAGGCTAAAGCTGACCTCGAACGGTGCTACCAAATACCACGGTCGGTCTGCTTGGAAGTACACGGTGGGCTTGGCTCCGGAAGCCAACCGCACCGAGCAGGTGGGTCAGCTGCCGCCCGTGCCCTTTCCCAAAGGTGGAATGGATCCCAGCACTGCGCGGCGCAGTGCGTTTTGGGATGAGCGGCAACCGAAGTCGCTAAAGGGCGAAATCACGGTCGACGAAAAGACCGCCGTGGTGTTGCAGGCTCGGCTCGATGGCAGAATGACCGTTCCGCCGGCTCGAGGGAATCCCGGAGCCGAGCTGCAGCTCGCGCTTGAGTCTGCTCTCACCGACATTGGGGTCGATCCGGCTCTAAAGCCTCCGAAGGACTTCCTGCCGGATGCTGACAAACCCTTGGGGATCGCGGCTGCGCTCGATCGCTTCGGCATCCATCGCGGAGGGCGAGGGGCAGACGGCGGGGTGGTGGAGGAGGAGGAAGAAGAGCGCTGAACACCGCGCGGCATCAAAAATTGACCGAGAGCCTCACCCCTCTACAATGCCGAAAAGTCGCGGCTTGGCCGCGCCGAAGCTGGTCGGGCGTTCAGGGCATACCGGTGAGGTGAAAGCGATGGAGCGCAAGGCGGGAAAAGTTGAGGTGCAGGTCACAGCGGAGGAACTTCGCGAATCGCTCCCGAAGGCGAAACTCAGCGCGGAAGAAGAAAAGGTTCTGCGGATGCGCCACGGAGTGGCGCCGGCGAATCCCAGCGAGTCACTGCCTGGCGTGGCACCGGCGGGAAGCCCTGTCGCGGACGAGCTTTTGCTGATCGAAATGGAATTGCTGAAAGCGCAGCGGCGCAAGCCCCGAACGACCCGTACCCATTCTCGAACCGTGGCCTCGACCTTGCCCAAGCTTGATCCAACGGCGCAAAAAACCAGAGACAAGATCCTTCGAGCTTTGCGCAAGAAGAAGTAGGGAACGCCACGGCCAGCCGATGCTGCGCGGTGCTGCGGGCCAGTTGCAACCGGTTGCAACTCTAAGACTCCGAATCTCTTGAGCATTTTCTGGCTGGTGTAGGCGAAGGAAGGTTTTGCACTCCTAAGGTTGTGGCTGTGCCCGTAATTACCCAACAAGAAGGCTCATGATCGGCGGTCGTCTCGATTCCGTGACATCTTTTTCGAGACTTGGCGATCCTGCGCGCGGGCCGCCGTGACATCTTTTAGGAAAATGGCTCGCTAATCCATCAATGCCACAGTGACATCTTTTACGAAAATGGGGGGACGATTTCGCTCTGGAGGCCAGTGACATCTTTTCCAAGAAATGGCGAGGGGCAGCGTCTAACGGCCGTGACATCTTTTGCGAAAAGTGGTCCTCGGCCGCTTGCGAGCCCGTGACATCTTCTGCAAACTCCTATGAGCCGTTCAGCGCCGCGACCAGCCGCGTTCCCGCCATCGCGAGCTCCAGCGGTCCGCCAAGCTCTTGACTTAGCTTCGTTGCATCATCTCGTTGTCCTCGCGAGAACAGCTGGCTGAGCCAAGTACCTGTCGCCGGGTTTCGCCAGTAATCCTCGTTGAAGCGCTCGCGCAGGACGGAGTGGAGGCGAGCCTCGAGTGCGAATCCCCGCAGGACTTGGGGTCGGCTCAGCTGCGGTAATGATTCATATAGGAAAAACGAGGGGTTGACCCAGACCAGCAACGCCGCGCCCATTCTCTCCTCGTATTCGCTGCTGCCCTCCTGATGTCCACGCTGGAAGAGGGTGAGCTCGCAGGGCAAAAATCCGCAGGCACTTCGCAAGGCGGCGAGCTGAACAAAGGCGGCCATTTGGCTGGCCTCTTTAGCGACTCGCTGCGGCAAGCGCAGATAGCGTCGATTCCATGCAGGCTCCAGCAGCAGATGTTCAAACAAAAAGCCGAACGCGTGATTGACCGATGCGTCTCCCAACCTCCGGTACTCGAGCGGTTGAGAGGCGTCGGTGTTGGCGCGGTGCTGAGCCTGGCCGAGGACGTGGAGTAACCGTGCGGCGTCGGCCATGCCCCCGCGCGGCCGAGCAGCCGCGCGAACTTCGTCGGGCACCTCAATTGAAAAGCATCGAGGTGGAAAACCCTCCGGTAGACCGGGTTCGGAGTCAATCGCGATCCTGCCTCGCGCGCGAAAGTTCAGCCCCCCTTCCGCGAACGAGCGCGCGATCGCGGGAAGCACGCCGGACGGCGCAAAATGCTCCAGCAGCCAGGGCACCACCGCGGCGCGCGATAAGTCATGTCTCTTTGCGCGCCCCGGGCGAAGCATAGGATCCAGCCGGCTCAGGGCGTAGCTCAGGGCGTCGCGATAGGCGTCTTCGGTCTGCCGGAGGATCCGTTCGCAGTCGGCGGCCAGGCTCGAGAAAACATACCCGCTAACTTGCTCTCGAAGGCCGAGATAGGAGGATGCCCGGAGCGCTTGAGCTGCCTCCTCAGCAGCCGCGGGTCGACGCGCATATGCGTCTTGGTGGTCCGCCAAGGTGGTGGCGAGCGTGCTTTCGAGCTTTTCCCTGCGCTCGCGCGTACGCTCGTGGGGAATGGCGGCGACCGTTTCTCGAATGGAGAGATGAGGCTCCAAACCGATGGATGGAAGCACCGGTGAAGCCTCGAGCGCCGCAATCGCCTCATTTGCCGCAGCCGCTCTGGCCTCTTCCACCTGCGTCGCCACGAACTCCAACCACGGAACGAGCGTATTGGATCCACCCTCCTTTGCCGACTGCGCCAATTCACGCAGCTGCGCGAATGTCTCTGGGTCGGACAGCTCCGGAAATTCCGCGTATAGCTGGGTGATTGAAAGTTGCGTAGAACGACCCACGAAATATCGATGCTCCGCGCGAGCGAGTTCGCTGAGAAACTTGTCGGCACGATCACGCAGGATGTCGAGAGATGGCTTCATGTGGGCATTTCAAAGTAAGCAGATGGACTTCCTTCTTCAGCACGGACAGGCGGTAAAATGAAGCGGCGTTCGCTGCGAGTAGGTTCCTCGGACTCGGGAACTGGTCTCGAAGCTTTCGTCTCCTCGAAGCTGGACTTGGAACCTGGCGTCGCCGGCCGCCTGATAGGCCAGGGTTCGGTCTACGTTCAGGGGAAGCGCTGCAAGAATCGCGATCGAGTCCTCAGGAGCGAGGAGCAGGTGATGGTGGTTTTATCAGAGAGAGGCCGCAGTACGCTCGAGCCAGTTTCTCCACAGTCTCCCCCGGTCCAGGTGCTTTTTGAGGATGCGGCGCTCTTGGCGGTGAACAAGCCGGCCGGACTCGACTCACAGCCCAGTGCATCCCGAGGGGGAGACAATGCGTTGGACCTGATCGCCGCCAGACTGCGTCGCCGGCCCGGGCGGGTGCACCGGCTCGATCGAGAGACTTCAGGAGTGTTGGTGTTCGGTAAAACCAGTCAGGCTGCCGGAGCCCTCTCCGACCAGTTTCGCCGTGGTTCGGCGCTCAAACGCTACCTGGCGGTCACCTCGTCTCGACTCCCCGAGAGCGGAACGATCGATCTGCCGATTTCTAAAGATCCGTCTCGGGTTGGGCGGTACCGGGCGACGCGTAGCGCAAACGGAGAGCCCGCCGTAACGCATTTTCGCCGATTGTTTGCGTCCGACCAGTACAGCTTGGTGGTTCTCTATCCGCAGACCGGACGAACCCACCAATTACGCGCCCATCTCGCGGCGCTCGGATCGCCGATCTTGGGGGATGTGCTGTACGGCGGACCGGTAGAGCTCGACCAGCAACCCATTGGCCGCACCCTGCTGCACGCCCAGGGCCTGCAGCTTGCACATCCAACGTCGGCAGAGCGACTCTGCCTCGAGGCTCCGCTGCCTGAGGATCTCGCGGTCTTTTTTAAGCGCTCAAGCGTCAGCGCGCCGACAGGCCCGTGGGAAGCATCGCAAATTGCGAGCTAGAGATTGAGCCTGACCGTCAGCGCAATCAGTTTGCTCTGCGCTCCACCGAACTCTTGCCGATAGGCCAGATCCAGCCCGCCACTATCTCCGAGCAGCCCAAGTCCACCGCTCGCGAAGTGGCTCGAAGCGCGCGAGTCGTAGGAGTAACCAGCCCGCACGGGAAAGTTGCCTCCGGTGATGTACTCGAAGCCGACACCCGGAAAATACTGGGCTTCACGTCGATGAGGTTGTGGGCCGATAGGGACGCGCTGATCGAATCGCTCATTTTCAGAGCCAATCCGGCGTCCATGGTGATTCCACTGCGGTGGAACGCGCCATTTTCCAAGACGTAGTGACCGGACGCGCCCAGGATGATGCTCTGCGATAGAGGATAGGAAAGAGCGAGCGTTGCCTGGTGAGCGATGCGATTTCGATCTCCTCTGCCCACCGAGATCAGGTGATAGCTGACTCCCGCCCCCAACTCGCTGGTTTGGGTATCGTAAATGGCAGCACTGCCGTAGCTGAATTTGGTCTGCGTATCCAACGCGCCCCCGAGATCGATTTCGTACCGTTTGCGCAAACCCATCGCTGCGGGATTGCCGTCGATGGCCTCCGTTCCGAGACCGAGCGCGCGATAGGCCCCGCCCATCGCGTAATTTCTAGCCTGCATAAAGTCCCGAAACCCTGGTTGCTCACCCTGCGCAAATGCAAGCGCGGGGGCAAACGCGAGCCAAGCAAACCGCCGCGAAAGGACCTTGATGGGGCCCGGCTGGGTCACTAGATTGCCGCCCTTCATGTTCAAATCCCCTTTGATTGGGACGTCCGTTGTTCCCGCAGCCGGCCTGCGAGCCCAATTCTTACCCAGCACTCAGGCAATTCCGAAAGAAAGTCGATGACTGCCTGCCGCCCGCTCGCCCTGCTGCTGGGGATTCTCCACGCACACCCGGTCGGCGCCTACATTCTGCCCGCAACCTCCATTCTTCGTCGGATGATCGAGCAACGCGACGCCATGGAAGTCTCGAACATCCGGGTGGATGGCACGCTCACATTTTTTGGCGCCGCGCGAAGAGACGCAGCACGGGCATTTCGGTTGTCCAGTGCCGGCTCTGAGGCAAGCAGCGAGGCGGCGATGATGTTGAAAGCTCCTGGGCGCTGTCGGCTCGAGGTTTGGACCCCCGACGGTTCGCGCGTTGCAGCCGTCTCCTCCCATCGCCGCGCGCGGTTTGAGGGCACCGAGATCGCGGCGCTGGGCGCCGTCGTCGAACAGGTGTGTGCCATCTTGGGCGGCCGCTCCGGCTCTGAAACCGAGGGGCGCGCGGCTGTGGAACGGCACTTGGATCGCCTCAAGGTTGACTCGAGGCGATCCTACCTTGCCCGTGTGGGCGGACAGATTGCATATGTGATGGGTGGACCCTTCGACGCACAACCGAGCTTCTGGGTCTACAAGGATTCGTTTCTTCCGGCGCGCTTGCATTGGATCGACGCCGATCAGGCCGCATGGGACCTTCGCCTTGCGGATTACAGCTCGCCGCTGACTGGGGAGTTGTTTCCAAGAGTCGTCGAGCTCTCGCGCAACGGCGAGCTTGCCCTTCGCTTCAATGCCTTGAAGGTCAACCAGGCAGTGTTGCCGGATAAGCTGTTTTGACGTGGCAGAACTCCTTCTCGCCGCCGTAGCTGTCGGACGCCCAGTTCGGGGCGAATTCACCTACCTGGTTCCAGAACAGCTCGCCGGCCGACTCCTTCCGGGCCAGCGAATTCGCGTCCCGTTTGGCCGGGGAAGCGCGCTTGGCTTCTACCTCGGCCCGGCGAAGGAGACCTCCGCCGAAACGCTTCGACTCAAGCCAATCGAACGGGAGCTGGAACGTGAGCCCAGTCTACCTCCCGACTTGGTTTCCCTGCTGCGTTTTGCTGCCGGGCACTACCACTATCCACTGGGTGAAGCGATCCGGACGGCGTTGCCACCAGGACTGTCAGGCAAGGATGCGCATGAGGAAGTTCTGCCCGAAATCGAGGTAGTCGCGCATGTTTTACCGGGCGCCGACCCCGCGACTCTCTCCAACGCCCCCGCCCAATCCGCCGCACTTTCGTACTTGCTGGCGGTTGGGGGCAGCGCGGGGTTGACCGAAGTGGTTCATGCTATCCCAGGTGCTCGCGAGTCCTTGAAGAGGCTGGAAAAGCGACGCTGGGTGCGTCTCGAGCGACGCGAGGTTCAGCTGCCGACGAGTGCAGACTGGGATCAGGGACGGCCTGGCCGTCTCACCGACGAACAGCGGGCGGCGGTCGCGGCAATTACCTCGGCCATCGATTCCGCGACGTTCTCGGCTTTTCTTCTCCACGGCGTCACCGGAAGCGGAAAGACGGAGGTTTACCTTCGCGCGGTCGAGCACGCGCTCGCGACCGATCGGGGTGGATTGATTCTGGTCCCGGAAATCGCGCTGACCCCGCAGTTGGTGGGCCGTTTTCGTTCGCGCTTCGGGGCGCAGGTCGCGGTTTTGCACTCTGGTTTGGGCGATCGCGAGCGCCTTCGGTACTGGCAAAGGCTGCGCAGCGGATCGCTGCGGATCGCAGTCGGCGTCAGGTCCGCGGTGTTTGCGCCGGTGACCCAGTTAGGAATCATCGTCGTCGATGAGGAGCATGATCCTTCGTTCAAGCAGGAAGAGAAGCTTCGCTACCATGCGCGCGATCTGGCAGTGACGCGAGGCCAGCAGCTCGGCGCGACGGTAGTTCTGGGGTCGGCAACTCCATCCCTCGAGACTCTGGAGAATGCCCAGCGCGGTCGCTATCGCAAGTTGGAGCTGCATTCGCGCGTCGACGATCGCCCGCTTCCCCAAGTCTCGTTGATCGATTTGCGGTTGGAACGCCCGAAAGATCCAGCGCGCCTCACCGAACCGCCACTCCTTTCCCCACCGCTCTTCGTGGCCATCCGGGAGGTATTGGGGCGCGGCCAACAGGCAATCCTCTTCTTGAATCGTCGGGGGCACAGCCCATTTTTGATTTGCGAGGTGTGCGGTACCTCGCTCCGCTGCGCTTCTTGCGACGTGTGTCTGACCCACCACCTCACCCCTGCACGGGTGATTTGCCACTATTGCGGATTTGCTTCTTCGGTCCCATCGCGCTGCGCCGAGTGCCGGGGCCCGCTGCTGCGGCTCGGAGTCGGCACCGAGCGGGTGGAAGCCGAGGTGGCCGAGCGATTCCCAATGGCTCGGGTGGCCCGATTGGATCGAGACTCCGCATCGTCGGCTCAGAAGTTGACTTCGATCCTGACGGCATTCGCGCGACGCGAAATCGATATCCTCCTGGGCACTCAGATGATCGCCAAGGGCCACGATTTTCCCGGCGTCACCTTGGTGTGCGTGTTGATGGCGGATTCGTCGCTGGCCTTCCCTGATTTTCGGGCGGCGGAGCGAACTTTTCAGCTGCTGACCCAGGTAGGAGGCCGCGCAGGTCGTGGCGCTGACGCGGGTCGGGTGATGGTCCAGACGTATAACCCCGACGCGGAGCCGCTCCAGCGGATGCTGGTTCATGACTTCGACGGTTTTGCGCGCGCCGAGCTCAAGTGGCGTAAGGCAATGGCCTACCCTCCCTTTACTCGCTTGGTGGCGTTGCGGATCGAGGGTCTGGATCCGCAAGAAACGAGGACCAAGGCGACCGAGCTGGCGAAGCGTCTTGCCCGAAAGCTCCCGCCGCCCTCGTGGGGGGTGCGCCTGCTGGGGCCGGCTCCAGCGCCGATCCGCAAGCTCAAAGGAAAGACGCGGTGGCAGATGCTGCTCAAGGGCCCAAGCCATGCGTCCCTGGCCGGACCGCTGTCTGTGGTCGAAGCATTTCTCGACGAGCTGCCGGCATCGGTGAAGGTGGCAATCGATGTCGATCCGGCGGCCATGCTGTAGAATTGCCGAGCATGCAGACTCCAGTTCTGTTGGTGCACGACGATGTCTCCCAGATTGCCGCAGTACGCCGGCTCTTGGTGAACGAAGGTTATGAGGTCACGCTCGCCACTTCGGCGGCGGATGCGGTACTCGCGTTTGGGAACTGCCTTCCCAGGCTGGTCGTCCTCGCGCCGTCGGTTGAGGGCGGCCGCGGGCGAAGCGCACTCGAGGGGCTCGAGCGGCATCCCGATTGGAAAATGTCGAAGCTCCTGCTCTTGGGCGAGACGATCCAGGATTGCGATGCGCCGGTGATAGCGCTGCCTTTCGACGGCGCGGCAGTCTTGGAGACAGTTCGATCCCTGTTGACCAACGAGCCGCCCTCCGAGGTGCCCCAAGCGCCGTCCAGTGCGTCCGAGTCGAACGTCGACGGCTCGATTGCCGATTCAAAGGCCGCGGATACGCTTCCGCCTGCCTCTCAGCCTCCGGCCATCGTCGTGTCGTTTCCCTCTCCTGAGAGCCCGCAAGCCCGAGCTTCTGAGCTTCCCGCCTCTGGAGGAGTCTCCCAGGAACAACTGGCCAGACTGGTCTTCAAGCTCAGTTCGTGGCTTGACCCGGTTTGCCTGGAACTTCGGTCTTCTCCAGGCTTGCGCGCCTTATGGATTCAGGGCGGCTGCTTGGTGGCCGCCACCTCCGCAGTGGAGCAGGAGTCATTGCTGGATCGGGCGCGCCGCGATGGCTTGATCGAGGCGCATCAGGAAAGTGAGATTTGGCTATCGGGCGCGACCTCCTCGGTGGAGATCGTCCGCGCTCTCCTATCGAAGGGCTTTCTGCGCCAGTCGGAAGTGGGTCCTTTGGTTCAGCGATACGTGGAAGAGGTCGCGCGTTCGGCCTTCAAGGAGCCGGAATGCGCCTACCGCATCTCGGACCGTTCAGTGCCGCGCAACGTCGCCGCGTCCACATCTTCCGCCCCGACGCTCCAGATCTTTGCCGACGCCATTCGCCAGAGTCGAGGCGTGGACTCCCTTTGGAGAGCGATCGGCGGGCACCAAGCGGTCCCGCTTCCGCTCCAGGCGAGTGCAGTAGGATTGGCAGCCTGCGTCTCAGATGAAGGATGGGCGTTGCTGAAGTCAGCCAATGGCGCAGAGGGCGTCGACGCTCTGTGCGCCGCCGCGGGGATGCAGCTCGACATCGGCGCCTCGCTCTTTTGGTTGGCCAAGCATTTGGGAATGCTCGAATTCAAGGAATCGGAAGCGCCGGCCGTAGCGGTGAAGGAAATCGACCTCGAGCGGCTGAATGCAAAGGTACGAGAAGTGGAGGAGGCCGATTACTTCCAGATGCTTGGCCTGCCGCGGTCGGCCGGACGTGAGGAGGTCCAGCAGGCTTTCGCCTTCCTCTCCAGCCAGTTCGACCCCCTGAAATTCGTCGGACATCCCGACCCCAAGGTGCTCGAAAAGGCCCACCAACTACAACTGACCCTCGCCGAGGCGGCCGCTGCGCTGCGGGATGACGACTTACGGCAGCTCTATGCCCAGAACCTTGTGCATCTAGGCTAAAATTCCCTGAACGCACTGGCCTGGGTCGCAAACGCCCGCTTGCCCCCAGGCCGGCGCGGAATTATTGAGAGCGATATGGTTCGTGAAATTCTGATTTGGCCAGACCCGATCCTGAAGAAAAAGGCTTCGCCGGTTGGTGAGGTGAATGAGTCGATTCGGGCCCTGGTGAATGACATGTTCGAAACGATGTATTCGGCGGACGGCGTGGGCCTTGCCGCGCCGCAGATCGGAGTCCTCAAGAATATCATCGTCCTCGACACCACCCCGCGGCAGCCGGAGGCCAAGCCTTACGCGATGATCAATCCCCAAATCATCGCCCTGGAAGGAAAGATGGTTTACACCGAGGGCTGCCTTTCAATCCCCGGAGAGGCAGAGGAGGTCGAGGAAGCGAGAGGTGATCAGAAAGCGGATGAAGAGGTTGAAGGCTGAGCGAGAGGAGCGCGAGGCCGTCGTCTAACTCCGATCTTCGGGCAAAGGTCCGCTACGACGCAGCGCTCGCACGCCGGACGGCGAGCAAAACAGGTCCGGCGCCCGTGCCAGATCAGAAGCTGATGTCCCTTCGCCCATCGATTCGTGGGTAGGAGTGCTCGCAAATCCATCTCCACATCGTCCGGGTTGTCGTGCCTGCTAAAGCCGAGCCGCTTCGCCAAACGGCGAATGTGCGTGTCCACTGGAAATGCGTCTTCGGTGCCGAGATGGATGCAAACGACACCGGCGGTCTTGTGACCGACGCCGGGCAGAGCTTCCAGCTCCTCGCGGGTTTTCGGAATCTCCCCCTGATGCCGCTCGACAAGGACTTTGGCGGCGGCGATCAAATTGCGCGCCTTGCTGCGGTAGAGACCACAGCTCTTGATGAGTCCTTCTAACTCGGAGACTTTAGCGCGCGCGTAGCTCTTGGCAGTGGGATAGCGGTGAAACAAAGCGGGGGTCACCAGGTTGACTCGTCGGTCCGTGCACTGAGCGGACAAGATGACGGAGACCAACAGCTCCAGCGGAGTTCGATAGCCCAGCTCGATTTTCGCGCCAGGCATATGGGCATCCAGCCGGTCGATCACCGCTACCGCTCGCGGGCGCTTGGCTTGCTGGGACTCTCGGGGCATGCCGGAGTATAAGCGGTCTCAATGCGACTGCTCGATTTTCGATCCGATACCGTTACTCAACCCAGCTCCGGGATGCGCCGGGCGATGGCCGAAGCGCCGGTTGGCGATGATGCCTACGGCGAAGATCCCACGGTGCGCCGGCTGGAGGAACGCACCGCCGAACTTTTGGGTCATCCGGCGGGCCTTTTCGTCACTTCCGGCACCCAGGCCAACGAGGTTGCGATTGGACTGTTTTGTCGACCGGGCGACGAGGTGATCGCCGAAGCCGGCAGCCATATCATTCACAATGAGGCTGGCGGCATCGCGGCGCTTTGGGGAGCTCAGCCGAGGACGCTCGTCGGCGAGCGCGGCCTGATTTCCGTGCAGCAACTGACCGAGGCGATCCGGCCCAACGGCGACCAGTATCCCCGATCGAAGCTGCTCTCGATCGAAAACACCCACAATCGCGGAGGAGGCACCGCGTGGCCAATCAGCCAGTTCCGCTCGATCGTCGCTGCCGCGCGTCAGGCTGGCCTGAGCGTCCACCTCGACGGAGCCCGGATCTTCAATGCCCAGGTGGCGACCGGAACCCCCGCGAGCGAATACGGCAGGCTAACCGATACAGCATCCGTCTGTTTCTCCAAAGGCCTGGGCGCGCCGGTTGGATCCGCATTGTGCGGAAGCACCGAGTTGATTCGCGAGGCGCGAAGGCTGCGCCGGCGCTTGGGAGGAGGGATGCGGCAGGCGGGAATTATCGCGGCTGCCGGCCTTTATGCCCTCGAGCACAACATTTCCCGTTTGCAGGAAGACCACGTCAATGCGCGCAGGCTCGCGCAGCTTTTGTCGGGATTGGGCTCAGTTGAAGTCGATCCCTCCCGCGTCGAGACCAACATGGTGTTTGCAGGTTTTCCCGGTCCAGCGAGCGACACCGTCGCCAAGCTGCGTCGGGCTGGAGTACTGGTGAATGCAGAGGGGACGCGACCTAACCTGGTGCGGTGGGTATGCCACCTCGACATTGCCCGCGCCGATGTCGAGGAGGCGGTGGCGCGGGTGGAGCCACTGGTCAGAGCGTCTGCTTGAGCTCCTTGGCCGGCCGAAAGCCGATGGTCCGCGATTCGCCGAGCTTCATCAGCTCGTTGGTTTTCGGGTTGCGGATTCGGCGCGCCTTCCGGGAACGAAGCGACCAGGTTCCAAATCGAGGGTAGCTGAAGCGGCTCTCATTCTTGACAGCCCGACTGATGTTATCAAAAATGGTATCAATAATCCGGGCGGTGGATTTTTTGGTTAACCGGGATTGCGTGGCAACCGCTTCAACCAGCTCGGCCTTCGTCATCCAGCGCTCCTAGTGATCAGCTACGCTTAATTCCGGCGATGATAACAACCGCGGATTTTTCACGTCAACAGGGAAGGTCAGCAGCCTTTCGAGCTTTGGATTTGATCCGCTTCGCGAAAGAACCCGTGAGAATTCGATCAGTTGCGAAACATTCCTGATCCAAAACTTCCGAAGATGTCTCGAGCGGCGCTGATCTTGGTTCTATTCATCGCGAAAGCGGCGCCGGCCCTCGCGTCCGAGCCGGCCGCCGAGTTGTGGGTCGACGCGTTCGCCCCTGCGTCTGGAGAGGGAACGGCGGCGCGGCCCTACCGAACCCTGGAGCGCGCGTTGTCCAAATTACCCGCACGAGGCGGTCGGGTGTTTGTGGCCAAGGGTCTCTACCGAGGACCATTCCGGATCCCCGCTGACGTGGAGATTCAGGGAACCTCGCCGGCCGTGCTCTTCGTCGAGGGTAACGAAACGGTGGTGAGCTCGAAAGGGCCGCTGCTGCTCACCAACGTTTCGATCCAGGGAGGAGCAATTGGTCTCGAGACATCTGGCCGGGTGACGCTCGATGGAGTTCACCTGAGTGGGCAGCGCCAGGTCGCGGTACGCGTCGCTTCTGGCGAGCTGAACGTGAGTCGGTGCCGCTTCTCCGCTTCGATTGCCGATGTCCTCGGAATCGCCGCCGCCCCCAGCACGCGAGTTCTGATCAGCGAGTCATCCTTTGAGGGACCCTTTCGAAGAGCAATCGAGCTGCGCTCGAAGGGCACCCTGCAGGTGCGAGACGTGGAGTGGCAAGGAAGCAACATTGGAATTCATCAGACGGGCGGAAAGAGCCTCATTCGGCAGGCGCGCTTCATCAGCGGCACTGGGCCGGCGGTGACGGTGGGCAAAGGCGAGCTGCATTCGGAAGGCATGGTGGTGTTCGGGCACGAATACGGATTGCTCGCAAACGAGGGAGCAGTCGTGTCGCTGCACGACTTCATCTCGGTTCGAGCCGAGCGCGCGGCGATCGCGCTGGTCCAGGCGCGAGGGGAGCTGGATGGCATCCAGACGGTTGACAGCGGCTCGTTCGGTGCAATTCAGCTGGTGTCTTCCGACGCGACGATTCGCCATTTTTGGCTTCACCGCGCGATCGATTACGCCATCCAGGCGCGCAACAGCCGGCTCGATGCGAGCAACGGCGTGATCACCGAGGTCCGGGATGTGGGCGGATCCGAGGGGGATGGCATCCACCTCCGCAAGTCGATTGGAACCGTTCAATCGGTGGTGGTCAGGTCGGCGCAAGGCGCGGGCGTCTTCGTCGCGGAGGGATCCTCGATTGCGCTGCGGGATCTACAGCTTCTGCACTGTCGCGGGGCAGGGGTGGTGAGCGACACGCTCGCCCGGGTTCTGGCCAGCTCGTTGGTGGTGCGCTCCTCGGAGGGCGCGGCGATCGTGGCGCTCGATCACTCGCGGGTTGTGGTCGAGGCCCTGACTTCCGAGCGGAACGAACAGGGTCCGGTCTGGGCGGAATGTCAAAGCGGCGCGAGCGTTGAGCTGTGGCGGGTGAATGCAGACCAGGCTTTTGAGTTGGTTTCGCCCTGCGTCGAACCCCACTAGGGATTTTTCCGTTCGCTCGCGTGCGCGATCAGCCATTTGCAGATCAGCGGATAGACCTCGTCCGGTGCGCCTTCCCCGAAGATCAGATCGGCATGTCCGTAATCCTGCGCGCAGCCCGTCTCTCGACCGAAGATCGCCAGCTTCTTGTCTGAGCTACCGGCGAGCTCGTACGCCGCTCGGACTTGCGGTACCGGAGCCAACCGATCCGCGCTACCTCCGATTACCAGGATCGGCACTGTCAGCCGCGCGATTCCCGCTCGATAGTCGCGGGTTTGGTCGAAGGAGCGAAATGCGTCGTTGAAAACCCAGTCCTTCAATTGCAGGAGCATCTTGCGGCTGACCGAGGACATCAGTTGCGCGTAGACCTGTCGTTGCACCCGCGCTGCAATGTGGCGAGGATTGATCACCATCTCGGTGAATGGCAGCGACACGTAACCCAGGAACGGCGCTACCGCCGCGCTGAATATCTGGTGGCGGAAAGCGTAGGGCCAAGCCAAACTCGAACCGAGCCGAACCGCGAGCCTTACCAGCGGATCGACCTCAGAGAAGACCGGCGCCCCGAGCGTAATCATGCCGCGGAGTTTCCCCGCCACAGCACCTTGGGCGGACGCCAGACCAATTAACGCTCCGAGCGAGTGCCCGACCCAGAATGCCTCTCGCGCTCCAGTTCGTTCGAGCGCGAGCCGGACCAGCGCAGGCGCGTCGAAGTCGATTTGATCATCAGCGCAATAGGCCATCCTTCGGCCTTTCGGCGGGCGCCTCGAGGCACCCGCGCCACGGAAATCGACGGTAAAACAGTGAAAACCCGCTTCGGCCAGGTAGTGGGCGACTGAATAGGGCGGCTGGAAATCAAAGTTGTAATGGTTGGCCGCAAGCCCGTGGCACAACAGCACCGGCTCCTCGAACCGCGGCCGGACTGGCTCCCGCTGATACACCGCGATTTCCCACCCGTCGGCGCAGGTGGCTCGCAGTGGGGTGAGACGGCGCTCGCGTGGTCGGTAGTAGAGCCGAACGGCTTGCACCCAAAGCGTCAAGGCAACCACCGCCGCCAACGCCAAGGCCAAAAAAATCAGTAATTTATCCTGTGGACTGATTGGGTGGTCTCCTGCGTTGAGGTAAGAAAACTGCTATTCTTGGACTTGACTAGGTGGGCATACTCGCTCTGAAGTCGCCTTTGGAACCGCGATGAAATTCCGCCGATTGATGTTCGTCCTGCCGAACCTGTTCACGCTGACATCGATCTTCTGCGGTTTCTACGCGATCACCCTCTGCGCCGGCGAAGCGACTGCGGCGCAGCTCTACCAAGCTGCCCTGGCGATCTTCTTCGCCATGTTTTTCGATGGCTTCGATGGTCGAGTTGCCCGCCTCACCAAGACTCAGAGTTTCTTCGGCACCGAGTTCGACAGCCTGGCGGACATTGTTTCGTTCGGAGTCGCTCCTGCGGTGCTCGTCTACAAGTGGGCGTTGATGCCGCTGGGCTTCATTGGAATGTTTGTCTCCTTCTGCTACGTCGCCTGCGGCGCGCTCAGACTGGCGCGCTTCAACGTACTCGCCCAGCGATCGAACCATGGGGCGTCTCCGTTTTTCATCGGACTTCCGATTCCGCTGGCCGCCGGGATGATCGTCTCGATGGTGATTGCCCACTACGGCGCCCGCGGCAGAGTTCCGGTCGGCGCCCACGTTCCGATCTTGATCATCGTGGCGATCCTCTCGCTGCTGATGGTTTCGACGGTTCGTTATCGAACCTTCAAGGATGTCCGACTGTCGAAGAAGTCCGCTAGCATCTTCATGCTCATTTGCGCGACCGGCGTAGTGATCGCCACCCAGCTTCACCCGGCCTACGTGTTGCTGGCGTACTTCTCGATGTATCTGGTGCTAGGGATCATCGAATCCGGTGTGCTGCTCAAAAATCACCTCGCCGCGCGCAAGCTCGCGGCCAGTACTGCGGCCGGCACCCTCCTTTCGTCCGAGGAAGATGAGGACGAAGACGCCAATGACGTCGACGAGCAGGACTTCCTCTAGTCCAGCTTTCCAGTAGTATTGCCGCTCGTGCGAATCGAGGTCATCTGCACCGGCGATGAGCTGCTCAACGGTCTCACCACCGACACCAACAGCCCCTATTTCATGGCGCGGCTCTTCGAGCTGGGTGAGCGAGTCGTCCACGCGCAAACCGTCGGCGATGTCCGAGAGGAAATTGTGCAGGCGCTGAGGTCCACCGCCGCTCGGGCGCGAGCGGTGCTGGTCTCGGGAGGCCTGGGGCCGACCGCGGACGATCTGACGGCGGAGTGCGCGGCCGCCGCGGCGGGAGTTCCGCTGGTCGAGGATCAGCCCACCTTGGACCTCATCCGCGCGAGGTTTGCCAAGCGAGGTATCGCGTTCACACCGAACAACGCGCGTCAGGCCCTGGTGCCTCGAGGCGCCGAAGTGGTCCGTAACCCGGTAGGCACCGCCCCGATGTTTATTCAGCAGGTCGGTGGCTGCACGCTGTTCTTCGTTCCCGGAGTGCCGCGGGAGTACCGCGCTCTGGTCGATCAACAGGTGCTGCCGAGAATTGCCAAGTTGCTTCAAGCAGAGCCGAATCGGACCTTCCGCGCTTTTCGCTTGCTGAAAACGGTAGGCCTCCCCGAATCACATCTGGACGCGTTGGTGGCCCCGCTGGCCAAGGTCCACACCCGGGTAATTTTTGGATTTCGCACCCACGCGCCCGAGAACCACCTCAAGCTGTTGGCCGAAGCGGACACGCAGCCCGCCGCAGATCGCGCGCTCGCGGAGGCCGAGAAGGACTGCGAAGGCGTTCTCAAGCAATTCCTCTTTGGCAAGGATCAGGACTCCTTCGCGGGGGTGGTGGGCGCGCTGTTGCGCGGCCAAAAGGCGACGCTTGCGGTAGCAGAGAGCGTGACCGGCGGAAAGATTGCGGAGCTTCTCACCGAAGAGCGCGGCGCCAGCGATTACTTCGTCGGCTCGGCAGTGACCTATCACGAATCGCTCAAACAGCGCTGGGCCAGCGTACCGGCGGAGCAGCTGGCCCGTTTTGGCGCGGTTTCCAAAGAGGTGGCTCTCAGCATGGCCGAAGGAGTTCGGGCGCAGGCCGCGACGACCTATGGGCTGTCGGTCACGGGGTTCGCCGGACCGACCGGCGGAACGGCCAGCGATCCAGTAGGAACCGTCTATTACGCCCTCGCGGGCCCCAGCGGTTCCAAGTGGCACCGCACTTTTCTGCCGGGAGACCGGGAGCGGGTGCGTGCCTTCGCGGCGTACCAAGCGTTGGATTTGCTTCGGCAACACTTGATGGCCTTGGGGCCGAGGTTGTGAGCCTCCGCAGTCTTCGCGTCGAGTTGGCGCTGTTTGCCTGCTCGTACGTGCTGCTCGCCTGCTTCAGCTCGCAACGCTTCCTCCGCCAAAGCGAGGCCCCGCATTTCGTTTACCAGGCCAAGGCCTGGCTCGAGGGTCGACTCGACCTCGATCCTCAGGTGCTTCCCAATCCGGAGGACTGGGCATGCGTGCGCGAGCTGCAGGGGCGCAAGGTGCGGTGCGAGGGCAGGCCGACGCCAGGGGACAAATGGTACGTCAGCTTTCCTCCATTCCCCGCGCTGTTGATGCTGCCCTTCGTGGCGGTCCACGGGTACCAGTTCAACGACACCTCGTTCACCGTTTTCATCGGCGCCCTGTCGATCGCTTTGTTTTATGCCTTGTTGAAGCGCCTTTCGGCGGATGGGGAAAGCGAGCGCGCCGATTACGAGAACACGTTCATCGCGCTGACCCTTGGATTTGGAACGGTCTTCTTCTATTGCGCGATCCGCGGCGAGGTGTGGTTCACGGCCGAGGTGATCGGAGTGGGGCTTACCTGCCTCTACGTCCACGCGGCGCTGCGGGCAAGACGCCCCGCACTAGCCGGACTTTTCTTTTCAATGGCGGTGCTCACACGAACGCCCCTGCTCTTTGCGGGCACGCTGTTCTTGCTCGAATGTCTTTGCCCGCAAGCCGGCGAGCGGCTGCAACAGCTCAAGCGGCTGCGCTCTGAGTATCCGCTCGCGCTTCGCAAGCTGGCGCTCTTTTGTCTCGGCGCCGCGCCCCTGGGCCTGGCGGCGGCCGTGAACAACTTTCTGCGCTTTGGCAGCTTCACCGAGTTCGGCCACAGTTTTCTCTACAACAACCGGGTGAACGCGGACATCGATCGCTTTGGCCTGTTCAGCCTTTTCTACCTCGCCCGTAATCTCAAAGCGGCGTTCCTGATCTTCCCCGAGATCAGCCTGCATCCTTTTCGAATCAACTATGATCCCAGTGGCCTCAGCCTGCTGCTGACCTTCCCCTTGCTCATCTTTCTCATCATTCCCAAACGCATCCCTCGCCTGCACTGGCCGCTGTGGTGGACGGTGGCGGCGTGCGCGCTCCCCGGCCTCTTCTACCAGAATACCGGATACATCCAGTTTGGCTTTCGATTCAGCCTCGACTACACGCCCTATCTGCTGCTGTTGTTTGCAGTCGGAGGCTGGGCGATCAAGAACCGTTGGGTGTTGGCTGCCAGTGCGCTGGGGTTTGTGGTGAACTTCTGGGGCGCGGTGGCTTTTCGCGGCTACACCGAGATGGTACGGCGCTGGTAGCAGGTTCTCAGGATGGGCGTTTTACCGGATGGACGGCGGCATACTCGAGAGGACAGTGGAATCCGCCTCGACCGTCATGGGCAATGGTGGCACGACGGGCAGCCGATTGAGCACCCGAAAATCATCGAAGCCTTCAATCGCGGGCTCTCCCCCAGCGACGATGGGAGGTTTCGGCTCCAATTTGGAAACGACTGGTGCTACGTCGAAGTCGAAGACGCCGCCTACCGCGTCCTTCAATTCGACGTCGGCGAACAAGGGCCTTCGGTCGAGCTGAGCGATCGGACATCGGAGCCGCTGGATGTACAGACGCTCTCGCTCGACGCCGATGGCGTCGTGGCCTGTCAGGTCAAAGGGCGTCGCGCCAAGGCCCGTTTCTCGCGCGATGCGCAGTTTGCACTCGGCGAACGGTTGACTGAGCGTGGGGAACAGCTGGTGCTCGACCTCGGCTCAAAGACGATCCCGGTTCCGCTGCGACTTCGGCCCCAGCGCTAGCTTATGAGCCATCTCGCGACGGATACGGACCGGACGTCACTGCCGAACTAGAACCGTCCTTCGCTCGCAGCGTCTTTGCTTTTCCCGAGCGCCTGGGCTCACGGCGCTTTTTTTCCTTCGGCGCCTCGAGCGAGTACCCGCGGCCGGTGGGTGCCGAGGCAACCGGAACCGCTGCTTCCACCGCCGTGCCGACCGCTCCGGGAAGCTGGGGTGAGAACTTTTCGGCTTTCAGGCTCTCATCGATTCGATGGCTTTCGTCGTGCATCCAGGTGGACCGATGGCTGCATCCAAACCAGAGCGCGAGCGCGCCGAACGCGCAGAGCCATCGCGCTCGCTCGAGATTCAAGCCGCCGCCTCGGACTGGACCGGTGCAGGTTCGGCGATCGGCTTATTCATGGTCAGCGCTTGCGCCGCCAGCTCCTCCAGAAGCTGGGGCCGCTCTCGAAGCCACTCGACCGCCCGCTCCCGACCTTGGGCGATTCGCTCCCCTCGAATGCTGAAGTGACTGCCTGATTTCTCCACCAACCCCAACTGCACGCCGAGGTCCAGGACTTCGCCCCCGCGGCTGATTCCGCTGCCGTAGAGGATGTCGAACTCCGCCTCCCTAAACGGCGGCGCCAGCTTGTTCTTCACCACCTTGACTTTGGTCCGGGTCCCGACCACCTGCTCCCCTTCCTTGATGTTGCCGGCTCGACGGATCTCCAGCCGAACCGAAGCATAGAATTTCAGCGCGTTGCCACCGGTCGTCGTTTCTGGGTTTCCAAACACCACGCCGATCTTCATCCGGATCTGATTGATGAAGATGATGCAGGTCCCGGAGCGGCTGACCGCGCCGGTGAGCTTTCGCAGCGCCTGGCTCATCAGGCGAGCCTGGACTCCCATGTGCGCATCGCCCATCTCGCCATCGATTTCGGCCTTGGGGACCAAGGCCGCGACCGAGTCGATCACGATCAGATCCACCGCTCCAGAGCGAACCAGTTGTTCGGTGATTTCCAGCGCTTGTTCACCGGTATCCGGCTGGGAGATCAGCAGCTCTTCAATCCGCACCCCCAACTGGCGCGCGTAGCTCACATCCAGGGCGTGCTCCGCATCCATGAATGCCGCGACCCCGCCCTGGGACTGAACCTGCGCGATTGCGTGAAGGGCAAGGGTGGTTTTCCCGGAGGACTCGTTGCCGAAAATTTCGACCACCCGGCCGCGCGGATAGCCGCCGATCCCGAAAGCTTTGTCGAGGCCGACCGAGCCGGAGGGGATCACCGGCACCTTTTGCTCGATCGCGTCCCCGCCCAATTGCATCAACGCGCCTCGGCCGAACTGCTTTTCAATCGCCGCCACCGCCGCCGCTACCGCCTTCAACTTTTCGGAAATCTTGCTCATCGACATCCCTTCGGTTTTCGGCAGGAAGATCCCGCGCGCCCGCGAGCGAGCAAGCCGCATGCCGCCTCGAACGAGGTGAAACGGTTGCCGTTTCAGCGGCGGGTCCGTCCAGAACTGGAGAATCCATCCGCCGCTTGGGAAGGGGGCGGCTCGTCCAGAAGCTTCGACACGTAGGTCTGGTTGTTCCGCTCCATGCTGGACGCGGTGGCCGAAAACCAACCTCGCCGGTCGAGCATTCGGCAGTCGATCGCCAGCTGCATGTCGACATCCTCGATCTGCTCGTGGCTTTCCAGATCCGCGCGGGTCCGCGCGAGCTTCAAAATCCGATCGTGCGCCCGGGCCGACAGTCCATGGCGGTGCATCGCCAGTTCCAGCATGTGCTCCGCGCGCGGGCTCATCTCGCAGTGCGAGCGCACGGTGGCGGGCGCCATCTGGGCGTTGCAGTAGACCCCCGGCTCGAAGCGAAAGCGGTGGCGCTGCCGCTCCCTGGCCGCCTCCACCCGCTCGCGATAGTGGGACGAAGGCAGCTCGCTCCCGCGGCGCGCAGCGATCCTTCGGTACTCCACCGGCAGGGTCTGCAGGGTGATGTCGATCCGATCCAGTAGCGGACCGCTGACCCGCGCGTGGTAGTCCAGGATCCGAAATTGGGCGCAGGTGCAGGCGCGGCCAGGGACATTGAAATAACCGCACGGGCAGGGGTTCATCGCCGCCACCAACATCACCCGACAAGGATAGGTGACGTTCTGATTTGCGCGGGCCAAGTGCACCTGCCCCTCCTCGAGCGGTTGCCGAAGCACTTCCAAAACATTCTTGCGAAACTCGGGCAGCTCATCGAGAAACAACACCCCGTGGTGGGCCATCGACAGCTCGCCGGGGCGGGTCATCGGACCTCCGCCAACCAGTCCCGCATCCGAGATGGTGTGATGCGGGGAGCGAAACGGTCGCTCGGCAATCATCGCTTGCCCGTCGCGCAACAATCCCAGGACCGAATAAATTTTTGTAATTTCGAGCGCCTCTTGAAACTCCATGGTTGGCAGAATGCTGGGCAATCGCCGCGCCAGCATCGTCTTGCCTGAGCCAGGCGGCCCGCACATCAAGACGTTGTGACCTCCCGCAGCGGCGAGCTCCAGCGCATCCTTGATTTCATCCTGGCCTCGAACGTCGGTCATGTCCGGCGAAGTCGCGCCTCGCGCAACCTGTCGAAACGACACCCTCGGGTGGAACGCCAAGGGAAACACGCCGCTCAAGTGGTCCACCGCTTCCCGAAGGTGGGAAACCGGAATCACATCGATTTTGTCGACCAGAGCGGCTTCCGCCGCATTGAACTTGGGCACCATCACCCCGCGAAACCCACCGTCGCGCGCGGCAATCGCGAAGGGCAACACTCCGCGAATTGCCTTCACCGCCCCGTCGAGAGAAAGCTCCCCGGCAAAGAGGAAATTGGCCA
>WNFC01002627.1_pt1 | contig 23140 bp, 23 predicted proteins | sample 5400541 | NCBI WGS metagenome assembly WNFC01 (sample SAMN13153342, study PRJNA577476) | soil metagenome | isolation source: 120 cm saprolite under Douglas fir tree site 2 hole 2 replicate 1 | place: USA:California | collected 2015-04-18
CGGAGAATCTGATCCGCGTCACCCACTTTGGCTGCTTCATGCCGTAGTGACCGGGAAAAAGGAACCGGGCCGGGAAGCCGTGCTCCGGAGTCAGCGGCGCGCCTTTGAGATGGGTCGCCAGCCGATTGTCGGGCGTCAGCTCGCTCAACCGCAAGCTTTCGGTGTAGCCGTCGGCACTTTCCATCAGCATCCAGATCGCATCCGAGGGCACCGTGGTCAGGGCGAGTACGTCGGAGACGCGCGGGCCTTTCCACATACCGTTGCTGATCAGCGTGCCGCCGATGTCATTGCTGATGCACTCAAGGGTGAGCTCCAACTGGTCGGCGGGGAGCGCCAGCAACTGGTCATAGGTGAGCGACCGCGTCGGGAGGTTGAGGCGCCAGGTGGCGGCATTGACAACCGGTCCGCCACCAAGATCTTTCTCAACAACGTAGAAGTCCTTCACGTCGGTGATCTCCGTACCGGCGTGGGTCCCCTCGGTGATAGCGAGCGCCGTCGTGAACCGCCGCACGTTAACGTAGCCGATGCCCAGGACGGCGATTCCGACCGCGCCATAGAAGAGGTTGCGCAGCAGGATGCGGCGGTCTTCGTTCACGGTACCGGCCGTCGCGAACCCGTCAATGACCCGATCGACCAGCGGGATGGTGGCTGCGAGCAGAACCACCTCGACCACGATGCCGATCGCAGAATCCCCGGGCGAGAAGGCCGTGGTCGCAACCACGGCGCCGACCACCGCAGCCAGCGCGGTGACGACCGCGATGTAGATGCGCGGAAAGAGCCGGGCGCCGACTAGCGCTGCCCCGCCGTAGAGGGCGATGATGACGACCGTCGCCCCCAGGAGCAGCAGCGGCCGGGCGAGCACGCCCAACAGCTTGAGCATGTTCTCGAAGGTGGACAGCGGGAGCACCTTGAGCAGCAAAAAGCCGGCCTGCTCCGGAAGCAACGGCACGGCGAAAAGCGCGTGAGCGAGGTAGTCGGCCCCGAGGGCCAGCACCCCGGCCCCGATGCCAGTGATCAGCGGGCGGTGACCGGGCATGCGGTTAGCGCTTGGCCGGCGGGCGGATTCCGTTGTAGGCGAGCGCCACGCCAACGATCCCGACCACGATGCCGATGATGAGCCACATTCGCTGGCCCGTCATGAAACTGCCGGGCAGGGCGCCCGACCCTTGCAGGATCCAGACGGCGCCGGCCAGGATAGCTATTCCGCCGGTTACGAGACTCAGGGTTCGCATGGTCTTACAGTACGCGCGCGCGTTTCAGTTTTCCCATGCGAACCCGAAGTGCCGCGTTAACTAGGCCTCGGCTGGGACTGCCTCCGGTGCGACGGTGATCTCTTTGCCGGCACGGCCACCGGCCTCGACCTTTGCCAGCGCCAGTTGCCCGATGTTGAGCCCCTGGATGGTCGCGAGGTCGCCGAGGGCACGCAGGAAGTACTGGCGGCGACGGCGCTCCACGACACGGCCGAGCTCATGCTCGAGACCCTGGACGCCTTCAACAAACGAAATACGGAAGGGATCCGTGATCCGCGCCCGCTGGGGACCGAGCTCTTCCTGGACCAGCTTCTTGGCATCGCCCGACAGACCTTCATTGCTGACGATCACGCCTTCGGCCGCCTTGATCCGCGAGACCTTGGCGTTGAACGCGTAGGCATCCGCCAGGTTGAACTCACGGTCCTTGAGCTGGACCAGCACCAGGTCGCCACTAAGGTCGAGAACGATATCGGTGCCCTGCGGGCTGGCCTCGATGATGACCTGCTCGCGGCTGATGCCGAGCTTGGGGAGGATCGCGGTCGCAAGGGTCGTCATCCAGCGACCCTTGTCGTTGAGGGCCGTGGCGCGCTCGGTCGGCATGATGACCTGGTCGACGCGCTCTTCGTTCAGCGGCCGGCCGCAGGCACATTTCATCCAGTCCGGCGCCATCTTCTGCAGCTTGTTGGGGTCGTCGGTGCGGAGCACCGCATTGCCGGTACGCGAGCACACGATCACGTACTCCGACTGGATCAGCCCGAGTTGGCGGAGCTCGCCAAGCCGGCCGGCGACCGCCGTCCCCTGGGCCTCGCCCAGCACTTTCGGCAGATCCGAGACGGTCAGCGATCCGACGCGCTCGAGATCGCGGATGAGCGCCCGGATTTCGGGGGTGGTGAAGGCGGCCATCGCCTGGTTCTCTTCGGCACTCACCTCGTTGATCGATTGACGGGACTTACGGATGGCTTCGAAGTTGTGGCTGCCCACCGGAGCGAGCACCGGCCACGATGATGGGGTGCCGACCTCCTGGCCAAGCGCCTCCTGGGCGGCGGTGCGAACCCGCTTGAGGAAGTCGGTACGGATTTTCTCGGTGCCGGCGCGGTAGGCCATCCCGACTTCGATGAATGCCGGCTTGGCGGCGTGCTCGAGCTCCATGAAGTGGACGTCCTCCGAGCGCAGCTCGCGCAGGGTGGCTGAGCCGGGGCGCCGGACGCGCAGCCAGCCGACCACCGGTGCCGATCCCATGAAGAGCTCCCCCTCCTCGGACGCCGACCAGCTCTTGGTCACGTCGAACTGGAGGAACTTGTTCAGGAGGTCGAGGGTGAAGGCGATTCCGGCGCTGTCGAAGATCGCCTCGCGCGCGCGATAGAGAACGCCCATGAACTCAGGGCCGTTGATACGGGAAACGATGGTCCAGAACTGGTCGGTGTTGGGGGCGATGTCAAGACGGCGGACTTCCACAAGCAGCATTGTCTTTGGGCTCCTCAGCAATAAAAGGTGGATGAACGGCAGCGCCACCGCCACCCTGCGCCTCCCCAAGAGCCGGTAAGCGGCAGTGGCAGCTTAGGGCGGAGCAATCACTCTTGTCAAATTTTTTCGCACTCGCAAGTCATGATGGAGCCGCTCACCGGCAAGCCGCCAGGGATTGCATACTGTGCCGGTGACGGAGAGGGAAGAATTGGCCGCCGCCGGGCGAGCCGCCGGACTTCGGCTGACCGCCCGGGAGGTCGCCGACCTGCAGCCGGCCTGGAAGCGGTACCTGGGACTGGTCGAAGAACTGAGAGCGGCGATGGCGCTTGGGGACTGGGATGAGGGGGGCTGAGGCGCTGACCTCGGCGCCGCTGGTCGAGATCGCGCGCGCGCTCCGCCAGCGGAAGGTGTCCCCGCTCGAGCTCGTGGACGCCTACACACGGCGTATCGACCAGGCGAGCGGCCTGCACGCCTTTATCACGCCCCCCGGGGAGCGGGCTCGGCAGCAAGCTCGCCGGGCAGGGCGCCGGCTGGCACAGGGCGAGTCCGGAGCGCTGCTGGGGGTGCCGATTGCGGTCAAAGACCTGTTTGCCACCCGGGGCGTGCGGACGACGGCGGGGTCGCGAATCCTTAAGGACTGGGTTCCGTGGCGCGATGCCGCGGTGGTCGCCCGGCTGCGGGTGGCCGGCGCCATCATCTTCGGGAAGACCAACCTGCACGAGTTTGCCTACGGCGTCAGCAACGCCAACCCCTGGTGGGGCGTCGCCCACAATCCGCATGACCCCACCCGCAGCCCGGGGGGCTCGAGCGGCGGTTCGGCGATCGCGGTCGCGGCCGGGCTCTGCGCCGGCGCCCTCGGCTCGGACACCGGGGGATCAATCCGGGTCCCCGCCTCGCTGTGCGGCTGCGTCGGCCTCAAACCCACCTTCGGGGCGATTCCCCTGGACGGGACCTTCCCGCTCGGGTGGTCGCTCGACCACGCCGGTCCGCTGGCGAGGACGGTCGGCGACGTGGGCCTGCTCCTGGACGTGCTCACCGGCATGGAGGCTGGGCGGCGGGCCCGGCGGACATCGAACCGGGGCCTTCAGCAGGTTGGCGCCGCGGCCGCGGCCCTGCGGCGGCGCGGACTCCGAGTTCGCGAGGTGACCATTCCGGAGATGGAGTGGACCGTCGCCACCCAGCTGGTGACGCTTCGGGCCGAGGCGAGTGCCGTCCACAACCGCTGGATTCGCACCCGGCCGCGGGCGTACGGCGCCGATGTGCGCATCCGATTGCAGCTCGGCGCGCTGGTCGCCGGCGCCGACTACGTGCTCGCGCAGCGGATGCGAGGCCGGCTGCGGGCGGCCGTCGGGCGTGTCTTCGAGAACGTCGATGTCTTGCTCCTGCCGACGACGCCCATCACCGCGCCCGTCATCGGTGATCGCACCGTGCGCTGGCGCTCTGGTGACGAGCCCGTCGATGGCGCGCTGGTGCGGTTGACGGCACCCTTCAACCTGACCGGACTGCCGGCGTTATCGGTCCCCTTCGGCCGCGCCGCGGGCCTTCCTGTCGGCGTGCAGGTCGTGGGGCAATGGATGGACGAAGGCCGAGTGCTGGCGGTTGGACGCTTGATCGAAGAGCTTGCTGACGCTTAGTAGATGAAGCCGATCAGCGGAATCGTACCCGGGATGACGTGGCGGTAGCTGACCCGCCCCCATCCTCCGCCGGTGGGACTCGCGTAGTTCATTTCTGAGACCAGCCAGCTGCCGTCGCTGTAGACCTGCTCGACGTAGGCGACGTGGCCCCAGTAGGGTGACTCCCAGGTCACCATGATGGCGCCAACCCGCGGGGTGGGGCCCTCGGGGCGACCATAGGCGCGCGCCCGCCCAAACCACTGCCACGCATTGCCGCCCCAGGGGGCGGGCCGGCGGGTGTTCACATACCAGGTGCACTGCCCGAAGGGATAGCTGGCGCCGCCGGCGGAATAGACCGGCGTGACGAACCAGGACCGTTTGCCGGCACTGACCGTTTGCGCATTGGGCTGGGGAACCGACGCCGGTTCCGGGCCGACGCCGTAGGGCACCATGAGGTACTCGCCGACCGGCAGGGTCTCAGGATGGCGCAGCAGGTTGAACTCGATGATGGCGTCGGACTCGGCGCGATACTTCTGCGCCAGGGATGCGACCGTGTCGCTGGCGGCGACCTTGACGAGGACGCCGTCGACCGGCGGGATGACGACGTCCTGGCCGACCGTCAATCGGTCGACCAGCTTGGGGTTCGACCAAAGAAGCGTATTGACCGACAGGCCGTACTTCGAGGCCAGGGCCCGCAGCGTGTCGCCGTCGACGGCCTGGTAATAGATGAGGTCGCGATGCTTCTCACCGGGCGGGGTCACCGGGAGCGCCGGGACGACCAGCGAACCACTCATCGACCATCCGATGCCGTCGACCGAGCGGCCGAACGGCGCCGCCGCCATCGCAGCACCTGGGACCGAGGCGCCGGCCATTGCGGGCGAAGCCCCGACCGGCACGTGGAAGACGACCCATGGCATCGCGGCGGCCATCAGCAGAACGGCGGAGTGTGTTGCGAATCGCGGCGCAGCGTACTTCAGAAAAGTCCCCCTTTTCTCTCCCCCCAACTGCAGGCCGACGCGGCCTACACAGGACCAACTGTTCCCGGTGACGATGGCTTGCATCGGCGCGACGAGGTATACACAACCGTTACACGGCCGTGACGGGGGCGCCGTAACCAAAAAGTTCAGCCACGCACAGACCGAAAGCCGTTCAGGTCCTGAGGGTGGGCGGGCCTTACAATGCGTGGCGATGGCCGCACCGGCCGAGCCGTCCGGTCGTGACATCCTCGAAGCCGCTCTTCGCGGCGGGGCGCCCTCCCCTCCCTACCTCCGGCTGCTCAACATGCGCTTCATCGCGGTGGCCGATGGGAGCGCGACCTTCGAGATGCCGTCGACAAGCGAGCTCTACAACCCGAACAACGTGGTGCACGGCGGCGCGATCACGTCTCTTGCCGACAGCGCGATGGGATTCGCGGTCTTCAGCACGCTCGCACCAGGTGAGTCCTTCACCACGGCGGAGCTCCACGTCAACTTCCTGAAAGCGGTCACGACCGATTCCGGCATGCTGCGATCGATCGGCCGCGTCGTGCAGCGCGGCCAGCAGGTCGCCGTGGCCGAGGCCGACGTCCTGAATCAGCAGAACCAGCTGATCGCGCGCGCCGGCTCGACGAACATCATCCTGCAGGCGCGCGTCGCCCCTGCTCCGCCGGCCCCATGGACGGCCCCCCTGCCACCCCCACCCGTCGCCGCCTCGGAGCCACCGCCCCGCTTTGCCGCGCCACCGTCACCGCTCGAGCGTCCAGCGACGCCAACCGTTTCGCCCTCGATGACCACCGAGCTCATCAGCATGGCACCGCTCGCGAGAAGCAAGCGCAAGATCCGCACCTTCGCGGGCGACATCGCCTACATCCGCCAGGGCCAGGGGCCGGCAGTGCTCCTCCTGCATGGGATTCCCAGCTCGTCCTACCTGTGGCGCGACGTCATCGATCCGCTGTCCGCAACCTTCGACGTGATGGCCCCCGACCTGCTCGGCTACGGCGATTCCGACAAGCGGCTCGACGCCGACCTCTCGATCGCGGCGCAAGCGCGCTACGTAGTCGCCTTCATGGAAACGATTGGGATCCACCAGGCCGCGGTGATCGGCCACGACATCGGCGGCGCGGTGGCGCAGCTGATGGCGGTCGACGAACCGCAGCGCGTCGCGCGGCTGATCTTGATCGATAGCGCCGTCGACAACAACTGGCCGGTGCCGGTGATTGCGCGGCTCAAGGAGCCGGCCTGGGATCAGATCATGGTCAACATCGACCTGCGTAAGGGTTTGCGCGAGGGACTGGACAAGGGGATGATCACGGCGGGCCGCGTCACCGACGAGGTCGTCAACGAGTGGACGCGACCCTTCCAGGATCTCGGCGGGCGCCGCGCCTACCTGCGAGCCGCGCGGGCGCTTAACAACCGAGACCTGATCAGCCGGTCGAAGCATATCGACGAGCTGGAGACACCGACCCTGATCCTCTGGGGCGCGAACGACGCGTTCCTCGAGCCACGCTGGGCCGAGGTCCTCCAGCGCAAGTTTCGCAACTCGACGGTCGAGATCATCGACCCCGGTGGGCATTTCCTTCCACTCGACCGGCCGGACGCGGTCGTCGAAGCGATTACGCGATTCCTGACGACCCGCTAGCTGCGGCGGGCGAGGAGCTCGTCGACGCAGCTCGCCGGCGTCGCCGTCCAGGCCGCTAGGCGAATCAGCGGCGTCACCTGCGGCCCGTGAAAATCGTCGCCGCCGGTCGCGACCCAGCCGTAGGACGCGGCCACCTTGGCGAAGCGCTCCATCAACGCGGCGCTTTTGGGCCCATAGGGATCGTCAGGTGCCTGGGGATAGGTGACCTCCAGTCCCAGGACGCCGGCGACGGCGCAGGTTCGAAACAGCACCTCGAGGTCGGGCACGTGGCGGTAGACGCCGGGGTGCGCCAGCACGGTCACCCCACCCGCCGTCGCGATCAAATCGACGCCCTCGTCCAACGACATCTCTTTCGTCCGGGGCACGTGGGCCGTCCCACCAGGGCCCATCGCGGCGTAGAGCTCCTCGCGCAGGACGCCGGGCTGCGCGGCCTCGATGGCGGCGACGATGTGCGGCTTGCCGACATTGCCTCGCGCCCGTGCTCGCACGTCACCCCAATCCACCTTGAATCCGGCCGCTGCCAGCCGCCGGACCGTCTCCGCCTTTTGTGCCTCGCGTGCCTCGCTGGCTTCGTGCAGCCGGCGCCGCAGGCGCCGATCGGCAAGGGCAAAGCCATAGCCGAGGAGATGGGCGTCGATCAGGCCCCGGTGGGGCTCATCTTCGATCGAAAGCTCTACCCCGGCAATGATCCGAGTGGGGCGTCCCTCCAGGCTGCCAAGGGCGTCAATCCCGGCTAGGGTGTCGTGGTCGGTCAGCGCGATGGCGCTGAAGCCCGCCGCGGCATGGGCGTCGACCACCACAGCCGGCTCGAGCTCGCCGTCGCTGAAGATGGTGTGCAGGTGCAGGTTCGCCCGCCCGTTGGATACCTCAACCAATGCTGGCAAATTCTAGGAACATGACTCGCCGCTTACTGTTATAACCGTGGGCGCCCTTCATGAGCCCTGACCGGCAGTCACCCCTAAGCGTGGTCCGCCGCCTGGTGGTCGCCAATCTCGATCGACCCCTACCCGATCTCATCGATCACGCGCTGTCGTGCCTCGTCCAGGCGCTCGATGGCCGCGCCGCCTTTCTCGGCACGATCGATGACGACACGGTAGAGATCATTGGTTCGGTCGTCGAGAGTGGCCCCGGCATCGAGCGCGGGCTGCGACTTCCGCTGGAGTCTACCTTCGCTAGCGTCGAAGACGAGGCCGAGGATGACCTCCTCAACATTCGGGATGCGAGCAAACGTCAGCCCTTCAAGAGCCTCGAGATGCGGGCGAAGTTCGACGTCGTCAGCTACCTGGGCACGAGCTGGCGGCGCAAGTCTGGCGACCTTGCCGGGACCCTCGCGGTCCTGGGTAAAGGCGCGCGGGTCTTTTCTTCGGAAGACCAGGATTTGCTGCTGGTCGTGGCCGGACTGCTCGCGCCCCGATTCCAGGAGGACTCGACGCCCCCCAACCGCCAGTCGAAGACGCCGGTTTCGGCGGTGCGGCTAGCATCGCAAGAAGTTAAAGAGCCGCTCGCGATCTTGCGTGGCTATGCCGACATGTTGCGCAACGACGAGGTCCCGGCGAACCAGATGCCACTTGTCGCCGAGCGCCTCGCGCAGCAATCGGAAACGCTGCTGCGGATCGCTGACCAGGTGCTCCTGCTATCGCGTCTCCCTCTCGAGCTAGCCTTCACGGTCCGCGTCTCGCTGGGCGACGTCGCCCAGGAATCGGCGCGACGCATCCGCGATCGGATGGCCGGGGCTGGCATGGAGCTGCGACTCCAACTCGACACCCAGGCGGACGTTTGGGGTGACCCAACCTTGCTCGAAGCCGCGCTCGACGAGATGCTCCACAACGTGTTCAAGCACGCGCGGAGCGCTACGGTGGTGCAGCTTCGCCTGCGGCAGGCAAGCCACGACCGTTTTCAGCTGATCGTGAAAGATGATGGGCCCGGCATGTCGGCCGATCGGCTCGAGGACTTGTTCGGCCCGCTGGCTGAGCAGCAGCCCGAGCGTGGCCAAGGCCTCGGCCTCTATCTCCTTCGACGGGTGGCGGAAGCTCACGGTGGACGTGCCTGGGCCAACAGCCTCGAGGGCAAGGGCACAACCTTCTATCTGGAGTTGCCGGGCGCCTCGCCCGACGGCGACGAGTCCCAGCTTTCGCTCGCCAAGAACCAGAGCCCGGCGTGACGGTGGCGCATCGGGCAATCCCCCGATGAGCATCCACCCGAAGAAGACCGAGCCCCGCCGCACGGCTCGATGCGACGACCCCCCGCCAGACGCCCTGCTCCATGGGATCGAGGAGTTCAACCGCCAGGAGTTCTTCGAGCAGCACGAGACCCTCGAGGGCATTTGGATCCACGAGCCGGATGCGGTTCGTTATCTCTTTCAGGGCATTCTGCAAGTCGGGGTTGGCTTCTATCATTGGCGGCGCGGCAATTGGCGCGGAGCCGTTGCGAAGATGGGCCACGGGCTCGCGAAGCTGGAGCCCTACCGGCCAAGTTGCATGACGATCGATGTCGAGCGGCTGGTGCTGGAGACCGCCGCCTTACGGCTGGAACTCGAACGCCGGGGCCCGGCCGATCTGCCGGCATTCCCCCCGCCGGGGTTACCTCGGGTTCATCGCATCTGACGATCTTTTTTCCGCGCTGGAGCGCGCTCATAACCGCGCGCTTTTCCACGCTGGAGCGCGCTCATCAGCGGCGCGTAGCCCGGGCGTCACATGGACGCGACATCGTTACGAATATCCGCTCGATGAGGTCCGTATGAGAAGGCATGAAGCGAAACGTATTCGGCGCTCTATTGGTCGCGGGCGGCCTCGCGCTGTGGACCAGCGTGGCGAGCTTTGCCAATGACGCGACCCCGACTGCAACGCCTGACGCGGCGATTGCGGCGTGCGCTGCAAAGTTCTCGGTGACCGACCCGGCGTCCCTTACCGGTGAGGCGAAAGATGCGGTGACCGAGCTCAACGTCGAGACCTCGGCAGGCCTCAGCGAGATCGTCAGCGAGGCCAACAGCGCCATCGCGGAGCTCAAGGCCAATACCGATGAGGAAGACGGAAACAACCCCGTGGCGCTTGCTGCGAGCGTGACGGCGATCGAGACGGCCGCATGTGCCGCGATCAACAACCTGATCGCTGAGTACACCGCGGCGGTTACCGAAATCAAGGCTGAGTCCACGCAGCCGAATGTCGACAAACCGGACGTCGATGAGCCGGAAGTCGACAAGCCTGAGAAGCCTGAAGTCGAGAAGGCTGACCAGCCGGAAGTCGCCTCGACCTCGCGCGAGGGGAACGACTAACTAGCTCCCTCCCCCCATTAGAGAAAGGCGCCCGCCACCCGGGCGCCTTTTTCATTTACCCCCGGCCAGCCGCAGTCCCAATAAATCCGCGGCGCTTCGCCAGCCGGCGTCGCCGCCAGTGACCGCCTCTTCGAGCACGCGTAAGGCACGCGGCGCGTCCAGATCATCCTCGAGGGCCGCCCGTACCGCACGCGGGCTATCCCCGGTGCCGTCTCCCGGTCCGCGGGCCGCCTGTCGCAGTCGCTGGGTCCACCCCTCCGCGTCCTCCAGCTGGTCCTCCGTATAGTCCCACGGTTCGCGGTAGTGATGGCGAAGCAACAGCACGCGGATGCTGTCCGCGTCGTAGCGCCTCAGCAGGTCGCTAACGAGCACGAGATTGCGCAGCGACTTGCTCATTTTCTCGCCCTGGTAGCGGAGCATGCCGACGTGCACCCAGATGCGGGCGAACGGCCGAACACCGGTCACCGATTCGGACTGCGCAATCTCGCTCTCGTGGTGGGGAAAGATCAGGTCCGAACCGCCGCCGTGCACGTCGACCTGCGGGCCGAGGTGTTCCAGCGCCATCGCCGAACACTCGATGTGCCAACCCGGTCGTCCCTCGCCCCAGGGGCTCTCCCAGCGCGGCTCGCCCGGCGCGCTTGCTTGCCAGAGCACGAAATCGAGCGGGTCCTGCTTGCGCGGGTCATTCGGATCCGCCCCGCGCCGTGCCGATAGCTTGATCATCTCCTCGCGACCGAGCCGGCTGAGCCGCCCGTAGTCGGTGACACTGCCCACGCGGAAATAGACGTTGCCATCACGCTGGTAAGCATGTCCCTGCGCCTCGAGCTTGCGCACCAAAATGAGGATCTTCGGAATCGTTTGGCTGGCCCTGGGAAACACGTCCGGCGGATGCACGTTGAGCGCCGCCATGTCCGCCTCATAGAGGGCGGTCTCCGTGGCCGCCAGCCCGTCCCAGGTGGTGCCCAGCTCCCGCGCCCGGCGAATGATGTCGTCGTCGATGTCGGTGACGTTCTGCACATAGCGCACCGGTTGCCCCGCGGCGCGTAGCGCCCGAACCAGTACGTCGAAGGCCACGAAGGTGAAGGCATGGCCCAGGTGAGTGGTGTCATACGGCGTGATGCCGCAAACGTACATACCGACCGGGCGGTCGATGGACTCCAGCGGCTGCACCGCATTGGTCTCCGTATTCCGCAGCCGCATCGTCAATGAATGTATCGGAAAGGCGTGTGCGCCCAAGAAAGGTCGGTTGTCCTTCGTTGAATCACCGTGACGCATCTTCCGAAGAGCCCGTTGGACCGGGCGCTCGCCGCCCTGGTCATCACCCTCGTGCTGGTGGCGACCGCAATCCTGCTGCCCAAGGCCGGCCAATGGCTTAACGCCGCGCAACCGACACCGACACCGGCTCCCACGCCCACACCCACCGCCCCACCGGCCGCCGTGCTGCTGCCGGAGGAACTCGACCGCGCCCTCCAGGGCGTGATGACGATGGTCAACGACCACACCTTCGCCACCGCCTTCCTGATCGATCCCCAAGGCGACTTCCTGACCGCAGCGAGCGTCGTCAACGGCAGCGCAAGCCTGCGCCTGGTCGACAACACCGGCGGCTCCCACTCGGTGCGGCTCATCGGGATCGATGCGGACCTCGGGATCGCGATCGTCCGAGCCAGCAACGATGGCACCCCGCTGGCCTTCGGCGATCCAGCCGCCCTTCAGGCCGATGACCCGGTCGTGCTGCTGGCCAGTCCGAAGGTTGTCAACCTGCGCACCGCCACACCGATGGTCGTGATCACCCGCAGCGATAGTCAGCTGACCCTCCGGGGGGACAGCCTGCCGGGCAACCTCGGGGGCCCGATCGTGGGCCCGGGCGCCAAGGTTGTCGGGATCCTGATCGGCGCCGGCCGGGTATTACCCATGACAGTGGCGCTCACCGACATCGCGCAGTGGCGTCGCGAGGCCGGCACCGCGGTCCCGCTTGCCCCGCTGCCTGCCAACCTCGTGCTGCGCGGGAGCGACACGACCAGCACGCCCGCCGGCGGACCGAGCATTCAATCCGTCAGCCCGGCGCGCGCCTCGGCGGCGCAGGACACCGTGATAACCATTCAAGGCAGCGGCTTTACGGACGGAAAAATGCTTGGCATCCAATTCGTGCCGCTGGCGAGTCCGAGCGGCGGCTTCGACGGACTGGCACCAACGTTCGTGAACCCAACGACGCTGACGGTCAAGGTTCCCGCCGGTCGCGTCGTCCAGGATTACATCGTCCAGGTCACCAACGGCGACGGCGTCGTGACCAGCTCGCGAATCGCATTTACCGTTACGCCCTGACACGCGTCCATGCGGCCGGCGAGCAGGACGGGGTTAGCATTGATGGATGAAATACGGCGCGAAGATGATCGCGGAGTCGAGCCTCGAGGCGGTCCCCAACGGTAAGCCCGAGCGCGATTACGAGATCCACTTCACGATCCCGGAGTTCACCTGCCTCGCGCCTGATTCTGGCTTCCCGGATTTCGCCACGATCCGGATTCGTTACATCCCCGACCAGAAACTGGTCGAGCTCAAGTCGCTCAAGCTCTACATCAACAAGTACCGCGACGAGGAGGTTTTCCACGAAGCGGCGGTCAACCGGATCCTGGATGACCTCGTCGCCTTGCTCGACCCGCGCTTCATGGAGGTCATCGGCGACTTCAACGTCCGCGGCAACATCAAGACCGTCGTCACGGCGCGTCACGCGCAGAAGGGGTTTTCGCCCAACGGCGTGCCCTCCGTCCTATCGCGCGAGTAGCGATCCATAGAAATCTTCTATAGGTACAATAGAAGCGATTTCGGACCGGTCCCGGCCATTTCCATTTCAGGAGCCATGATGAAGGTCGAACAGCGCCCTGCCGCCAGCTCGTCGAAGGACACGCTGACGGATAAAGCCAGCCTTCTGACGCTCTATCGCGAGATGCTGTTGATCCGCCGCTTCGAGGAGAAAACGGCCGAGATGTACCAGGCGGCCAAAATCGGTGGCTTCTGCCACCTGAACATCGGCGAGGAGGCGACCATTGTCGGCACGATTTCGGCTCTCCGCCCGCAGGACTATGTGTACAGCACCTACCGCGAGCACGGCCATGCGCTCGCCAAGGGCGTCGACCCGAACGCGGTGATGGCCGAACTCTTCGGTAAGGAGACCGGCACCTCGCACGGCCGCGGCGGGTCGATGCACCTCTTCAGCCAGGAACATCGCTTTTACGGCGGTTACGCCATCGTCGGCCAGGCCCTCCCGATCGCCTGCGGTAGCGCTTACGCCATCAACTACGAGGAAAAGGACGAGGTGGTGATGAGTATCTTCGGGGACGGCGCGACCAACATCGGCGCCTTCCACGAGTCGCTCAACGTCGCCAAGCTGTGGCACCTGCCGATCGTGTTCGTCTGCGTCAACAACCTCTACGGCATGGGCACCGCCGTCAACCGCGCGTCGGCCGTCACCGAGATCTGGAAGAAGGCCTGCGCCTACGACATGACCGGCGAGCGCGTCGACGGCATGGACGTGCTGGCGGTGCGCCGGATCACGGATCAACTGGTGGCGCAGGCGCGCGAGAAGCACGAGCCCAGCCTGCTCGAGTGCGTCACCTACCGCTACCGTGGCCACTCCATGTCCGACCCCGATACCTACCGGGGCAAGGACGAGATCAAGGAGTGGCAGACGCGCGACGCCATCCTCACCCTCGGCGACTACATGAAGAAGCAGAAGATGATCGACGACCAGCAGCTCCAGAAGCTCGACGGGGAGGTCATCGCCCAGGTCGAGGAGGCGGTGAAGTTCGCGGAGGAGAGTCCCGAGCCGGATCCCAAGGACCTCTACCGCGACGTCTACGCCGGCGAGGTGGCGAGCTGATGGCGGTCCTTGCCATGCGCGACGCTCTCAACCAGGCGCTCCGCGAGGAGATGAATCGGGACAAGTCGGTGTTTCTGTTGGGCGAGGACATCGGCCTCTACGATGGCTCCTTCAAAGTGACGCGCGGCTTGATGAAGGAGTTCGGCGAGAAACGCGTGCTCGACACGCCGATTGCCGAGGAGATCATCATCGGCACCGCGATCGGCGCCGCCATGTCCGGCCTGCGGCCGGTGGCCGAGATGATGACGGTCAACTTCATCATGGTGGCGATGGACCAGGTGGTCAATGCCGCCGCGCACATCCGCTACATGTTCGGCGGTGGCACCAAGGTTCCGCTGGTGATCCGCACCCCCGGCGGCGGCGGCCACCAGCTGGGGGCGCAGCACTCGCACAGTCATGAGAACTGGTTCGCCCACGTGCCCGGCCTCAAGGTCGTGGCCCCGGGGACCCCGGCTGACGCCAAGGGCATGCTCAAGTCCGCCATCCGCGACGACAATCCGGTGATGTTCATCGAGAACGAAGGCACCTACGCGCTCAAGGGAGAAGTTCCGGATGGGGAGTACCTGGTGCCACTCGACAAGAACGAGGTCAAGCGCCCGGGCGAGGACATCACCATCTGCGCCCACTCGCGCATGCTGATCGTCGCCATGGACGCGGCCGCCGAACTCGAGAAGGAAGGCATCAGCGCCGAGGTTGTCGACATGCGGGCCCTGCGGCCACTCGACATGGCACCGGTGATCGCATCGGTCAAGAAAACCAGCCGGTTGATCACCGTCGAGGAGGGCTGGCGTTCCTATGGCGTCGGGTCGGAAATTGCATCGCGCGTCTACGAGGAGGCGTTCGACTACCTCGATGCGCCGGTCGCGCGGATTGGTGCCGCCGAGGTGCCGGCGCCGTACAACAAGCGGCTGGAGAAGATCGCCTTCCCCGGCAAGGCCGACGTGATCGTCACCGCCAGAGCTCTACTGGGCAAGAATTAGACCTATGGCCGACGTTCAGATGCCCCGCCTGTCGGACTCCATGGAGACCGGCAAGATCCTGCGCTGGCTCAAGAAAGAGGGCGAGGACGTCAAGAAAGGTGAGCCGTTGGTCGAGATCGAGAGCGACAAGGCCAACATCGAGGTCGAGGCGTACGCCTCGGGAAAGCTGAGCAAGATCGTGGTCGCCGAGGGCGACAGCGCGCCGATCGGCGCGGTCATCGCCCAAATCGGCGATGGCGCCTCGACACCCTCGACCCCGAAGGCGGCGCCGCAGGGCCAGGCGCCGGCCACCGCGGAATCGCCAGAGCCACAAGCCACGACGCCTGCGACCCATCTGGCCCAGGCGGATCGAGGCGTGGCCGCCACCGCCCAGGTTGCCGCCGATGCCGGTGGTGAACAATACCCGCACGGCGGGCCGGACGACCGAACGGAAGTCGGGGCGGCGGCGCAGGCTGCCCTCAACGCCATTCGCCGCCCCGCCGCCCAAGAGGACGGCGAGCGCCAGCGGGTCTCGCCGGTCGCGCGGCGCCTCGCCGAAGAACACGGCGTCGACCTGCGCCGCATCCAGGGCACCGGCCCGGGTGGGCGGATCACCAAAGAAGATGTCGAAGCGGCCGCACAGCAAAAGGGCCAGGCACGGCCTGTGGCGACGGCCACCGTCGCTCCCACCCGGCAAGCAACCGCCCGGCCCACCGGCGAGGTCGAGGTGGTCGAGCTCACCAAGCTCCAGTCGACCGTCGCGATGCGACTGGTGCAGAGCAAGTTCGCGGCGCCGCATTTCTACGTCACGTCGGAGATCGCGATGGACGACGCCGTCCGCCTCCGCCAGATGTTCAACGAGGCGGTCGACAAGTCGGAGTCGATCAGCCTCAACGACCTGATCGTCAAGGCGGTCGCCCTGGCCCTGACGAAGTTTCCCGAGGTCAACGCCTCCTGGGCCGATGGCCACATCGAACGCAAACGCGATATCAACATCGGGATCGCTGTCGGCCTTCCCGATCGGCTGATCGTGCCAGTGCTTCACAATGCCGACCAGAAATCGCTGAAAGAGATCGCGATGGAGGCCAAGCAGCTGATCGAACGGGCTCGCGCGAACAAGGCCGCGGCGCAGGATTACGTCGGCAACACCTTCAGCATTTCGAACCTCGGCATGTACGATGTCGACCAGTTCACCGCCATCATCAACCCACCCGACTCAGGCATCCTCGCGATCGGCTCGATCGAGGACAAGGCAGTCGTCCGGGACGGCCAGGTGGTGCCGGGCAAGCGGATGCGGGTCACGCTTTCGGTCGACCACCGCGTCTTCTACGGGGTGACGGCGGCACAGTTCCTGCAAGAGGTCAAGCGCCTGCTGCAGAGCCCGATGGCGCTGGTCCTCTAATTACTGCCGCCAAGATATCGACGAAGGACACGGCGGCTGTCCCGGACAGCTTCGCGCCCGTGGTCACGGCCTTCGCAAGAGATCGATCTGTCAGCCGCGGGAAGATGTTCAGCTCGAGCAACGTGCTGAGCGTGAACGGCAAAATCTTCGCGATGCTGGTCAAGGGCAGGCTCGTGGTGAAGCTCCCGAAGCAACGGGTGGACGAACTGGTCGCGGCCCGTGTCGGGACCTACTTCGACCCGGGCCACGGGCGCCTGATGAAGCAGTGGATTTCGATCGGGCCCGGCCGGGCACCGTGGGTCGAGCTGGCGAAGGATGCCTACGTCTTTGTCAAGCGCCCGGTTGCCGGCTCCCACACGGCGTAATCGTGGGCAAACACGATCCGGGACGGATCGAGCTGCTGAAGCCGCTCGATCCAGGGCCGGTAGCTTAGCGCAGGATCCTCGACCCGCCCTTCCTGGCGCGCCCGCCAGGCTAGCTGCTCGGCCCCATAGTCGAAGGCAGTGTTGTGTGCCTGGCCGGCGAGAATCACCGTCCCGTCACTGGCCCGAACCGCGATCGCCTGATGGCCCTCGGTGTGGCCCGGCGTTGGGATCACGAGAACGTCCGGCAGGATCTCCGTCTCGCCGTCCATCTGCTCATACCGGACGCCGTCGAAGTCAATGAGGTGGGGCAGCGTGTAGTCCAGGGCCGTGCGAGCCTGCTGCAGTTCGCGCGACTGAACGAAGATCGGACGGCCAACGAGCGCCGGGTTGCCGCCGCAATGATCGAAATGCAGATGACAGTTGGCCACCCAGCGGACGTCATCGAGGGCAAGCCCGGCCGCACGCATCGCGTCGGGCAGTGGACAGCGGACCGGTCGGTAATGCGCGTCGACCTCGGCGTCCCCCTCCCCCAGGCCGGTGTCGAACAGGAGCAAGCCGGCTGGATGCTCGATCACGTAGCCCAGCACGCCCTCGACGCGAGGCTTGCTGGTGCCGGTTTCCTGCGAGGGTCGCACGAAGTACCCGAAATCGATCCGCCTGACCATCGGCATTGGCAACGCTATCCTCCCAACCCTAGCGGCGATGCAGTGCATTCACCATGAGCGACTCCGTAACTTCGATGCGGGCACCTCGGGGCGCCGAGTCCCACATCACGTCAAGCCTGGCACGGGCACCTCGAGGAAATCGCGGACGTGGGGGGTTGATCAATTCGAGGTAGGTCCGCATCTGCGAAGGCCGAGCTAGGTAGATGCGGTACCGGGCCGCCCGCATCCCTGCTAAGGCAAACGAGCCTTCGTCGACAACCCGTTCGAGAGCCGATTCGGCGGCGTCGAGGTTGACTTCGAAGGCCGTGTTGAGCAGCGTTGCAACAGGACTCCGGGCCGTGCCAGCGACGATGGCGATTGTCGGCCGCCAGGTGCGGTGCGGTCGAATGCTAATGAGCGTGCCGCCGCGTCGGAGGTAGCTACCCGCTCGCCGGAGGGCATGGACCATGCCCCTGAGCGCGATTCATCAAAGCGACCAGCTAAACAGAGCCACATCAAACGGGGCACCCGGATTCGGTAGGCGCTCGATCGAGCCCAGACGAAAGTCGATGTTGGACGCGCCACCGGCACGCTGTTGAAAAAGCGCCTCGTCAATACTGGGTCGATCGGGATCGATAGCAAGGACCGACGACGCGTGCGGCGCGTACTGGAACGTGAGCCGTCCGTCTCCGCAGCCAATCTCCAGGACCCGCTTGTTGCGAAGGCTCACGAAGCGCTCGATCAGCCGAGCTTCGAAGCCATCCGGAGGATATGCCGAGAGCTCGGTCGTTGCCATCGCGGAATCGTATCTCAAGTCCTAGGCAAGGATGGCAGCCGCCGCGCGGCCGGCGGTGCGTCCCGAAAAAAGGCACCCGCCAAGAAACGTGCCCTCAAGCGATCGGTATCCGTGCATCCCCCCTCCCCCAAAGCCAGCCACTTCCCCAGCGGCGTAGACGCCGGGCAGCGGAGACCCGTCAGATCCGAGCACGCGTCCGGAAAGGTCGGTCTGAAGCCCACCGAGCGTCTTGCGAGTCAGGATGTGGAGGCGTACGGCGATCAACGGCCCGGCGGCCGGATCGAGCAAACGATGCGGCTGTGCGACACGAATCAACCGGTCTCCGAGGTAACCCCGGGCCGTTCGAATCGCCTGGATCTGCGCGTCTTCGGTCGCAGTGCTGAAGATCGCCTGATCGCGGGCGGCGATCTCATGCTCGAGCTTGGCGGCGTCGAGGAGCGGCTGGTCGGTCAGGGCGTTCATGCCACGAACGAGATCGCCGAGGTTGTTGGCCACGACGAAGTCGGCACCGTGATCTTTGAACGCCTCAACCGGCGCCGGTCCGGACTTCGAAATCACCCGTTGCAGAAGCAGTCCGATGTCCTTGTTGGTCAGGTCGGGATTTTGCTCCGACCCGGAGAGTGCGAATTCCCGCTTGATGACGCGCTGCGTTAGCACGAACCACGAATAGTCGTAGCCGGTCGCTCGCAGGTGCGCAAGTGTCCCCAGCGTGTCGAAGCCGGGAAACAGGGGCGCCGGCAAGCGACTGCCGAGGGCATCGAACCACATCGACGACGGTCCCGGCAGGATCCGAATGCCATGCCCGGGCCAGATTGGGTTCCAGTTCTGGATGCCCTCGACGTAGTGCCACATGCGATCGCGGTTGATCACCGATCCGCCGGCGGTCTCCGTGACCGCGAGCATGCGGCCGTCGACGTGGGCCGGCACACCGGTCAGCATCTGGTGGGGTGGCGTCCCAAGCCGTGCGGGCCAGGCCGCACGAACCAGGTCGTGATTGCCGCCGATGCCTCCCGACGTCACGATAACGGCCTGGGCATGGAGTTCGAAGTCTCCGATCGCTATCCGCGAGCTGGGTCTCCCCCGCTCTACCGAGCTCGCTTCGAGGACCGCGCCACGTACGCCATCGACAGTGCCGCCGTGTGTGGTTAGGGCGTCAACCCGCTGTCGGAACTTCAAGACGATTCGGCCGCGAGCGACGGCGTCGCGGACGCGCCGCTCGAAAGGGGCCACGACGCCGGGGCCGGTTCCCCACGTTACGTGGAAACGCGGGACGGAGTTCCCGGGGCCGTCGGGCCGGTCGCTGCGCCGCTCCGCCCAGCCCACCACTGGGAAAAATCGAACGCCCTGCGTGTGCAACCACGACCGCTTCTCGCCGGCTGCAAACGCGAGATAGGCCTCGGCCCACTTCCGCGGCCAGTGGTCTTCCTGCCGGTCGAACCCGGCGGTGGCCATCCAGTCCCTGGTTGCAAGCTCATGAGAATCGCGGACCCCGAGCCGCCGCTGCTCTGGGGAGTTGATAAAGAACAGACCGCCAAAAGACCAGAAGGCCTGGCCGCCCAACCATGGCTCCGGTTCCTGCTCGAGCAGAATGACGCGGCGACCCGCGTCGGCGAGTTCGGCGGTGGCGACCAGCCCGGCGAGGCCTGCCCCCACCACGATCACGTCAGCGTCGGCCACTCGTTGCGGGATTATGCCCGCTAAGCTCCTGCTCATGGAGGACCCCGAATCTCGGGTCAACGAGGTCCCAATTCGGGAGGCAGTCCGGGCCGTCGTCCTGGATCGTCACAATCGCGTCCTACTCTTCAAAGCGTTCCCCGACAATACGCGGTCGCGATATTTCTGGATCACGCCTGGGGGCGGCGTCGCCTCCGGAGAATCCGCGACCGCCGCCCTGCAGCGTGAACTAGCCGAAGAATGTGGCCTCCTGGCCGCAGAGATCGGTCCTCTGATCTGGGTTCGAGATCACGTATTTCCGATGCCTCACTCGGGCCAACCGATGCGTCAACGGGAGCGCTTCTATCTCGTCCGCGTCAAACAGCACGAGGTCGATGTCAGCGGTTGGGACGATTTCGAGCGCACCTTCATGGGCGAACACCGGTGGTGGACGATCGACGAAGTGATGGCGTCCGCTGATGAATTCGCGCCGCACCGCCTTGGCCAGCTCCTCAGCAATCTTGTCACCGGCCACATCCCGAAGGAGCCGGTGGACACCGGCATCTGATCGCAGCCGGGAGTGGGCCCGGAGCCAATGCAACTGGGCCTCAGGCTGGGGCGTCATACAGTTAGCACGACAGCGCTGCCGGGGCAGAAAAGGAGCCCGTACATCGTTCACCGGGAGCTCGCCGCTGACATGCCGGCCGACCAGCTCAGCCGAGCGCGCAAGGCCGCGGAACGCGCTGGCTTCGACGATCTGATCAAACCTCTCGTCGAGCCGGCCTACCGGCTCGCCTTCGCCATGCTCCGCCAGCGGATGGCGGCCGAGGATGCCGTCCAGGAAGCCGCCCTCAAGGCGTGGAACAAGTTCGCGAGCTTCCGCAACGAGCGCGGTGGATTTCGGGCATGGTATCTCACGATCGTCGCCAACGAGTGTCGCTCGCTGCAGCGGGGGCGGTGGTGGTCGGTCCTTCGATTCGATCAGGTCCGACCACCGCAGGCGAGCGATGAAGCGGCGATGACCGCCTCCGACCTGCGCCAGACGATTGCGCGTTTGTCGCGATCCGACCGCCTGCTCCTTTACCTCTTCTACTGGCTCGATTTCCCGCTCGAAGAGGTGGCAGCCGTGGCGGGCCTCTCGACGGGAGCCGCCCGCGCTCGTCTGTATCGAGCCGTCGGGCGCCTTCGACTCGAATTCGATCCCGGCAAGGAGAAGTCAACATGAAACCCTCACCACGATCCGCGGTCCGTAATGATGTGCTCGCCGATTACCAGGCGCCGAGTCCCGACCTCGTGGTTCGGGTGCTGCGCGCGATCCCAGACAACCCGGCGCGACCCGCTTCGCGTCGTGGCCGCGTCGTCATGCAGACGGCCGCCGTCGTTTTCGCGGCACTGGTGATTGGGTTGGCGACGGTTGGTGTACGCGTCTCTCGTGGGGAGATGGCCCTGCCAACCACGTTGCCTTTCGGCATCGGCGGCCTCCACCCGCCGGCCGCGAGCTACTCTATCGTCGACGAGCAGTTCGTCTCGGCCGACACCGGCTGGATCGTGGCCCAGCTGTATGTGCACAACGGTCCGACCGTCCTGATGAGCACGACCGACGGTGGAAAGACCTGGCACGAGCAGTTCCGGATCCCCGATGGCTCGGGCATCGGGTCGTTGAAGTTCTGGAACACGAAGGACGGCGACCTGATTGAAGACGTGCCGTCCACGCTGCCGCCGAGCAAGATCCCGGGCGCTCCCGGCTCCTCCAACATGGTGCCACGCACGTATCGGACGCACGATGGGGGCGCGCACTGGTCCCTTGTCGATCTGCCAATCGATTGGTCAAACCCGGGCGGCCCCGACTTCTCGTTGACGCAACTGGAGGCCTGGCGGATTTCCGGTCGTGAGCTCCGCCCGGCGAAGTCCGTCCTGCAGCACACGGTCGATGGTGGCAAGCACTGGACGACGGTCGGGTCCGTCCCGGCCGAGGCCAGCCTCGGCAGCAACCTGACCTTCACCGACCGCCAGACGGGATGGCTCACGGCGAACGCATCCAAGAGCTACGCGTGGGACGCCAGCGGAAAGCCGATTCCCTTCACACCCCCGGCCGCCCTGCTTTGGGTTACCCGTGACGGCGGGCAATCGTGGTCCCCGATCGACCTCCCACTACCGGCCGAGGCGGCGGCCAACGATGTTCGGCTTGAGTCACCGGTGGTCTTCGGAAACGACGTCCTGCAGCAGTTCCAAGTCACGGGACCTCCACCAACGTTTCGCGCCGATCCGTCACAGCCGCCAACGGCGAAAGGCTGGATGCACAGCTACATGCTGCAGTCGCATGATGGCGGCCGGACTTGGGGAGAGCCGCAGCAGACACCCGGCGGCCTTCAGGAGGGCGGCGCGCTGTTTTTCGATGCTCGCCACTGGCTGTTGTCGCGCGGACCAGATCTCACCGAGACCCTCGACGCGGGCAAGACCTGGACCACCCGCCAGGTGCTGGCGAGCGGGCTCTCCTTTAACCTCGCGCCCTGGAACTACATCGATGGGAAGACCATCTGGTCGCAGGTCGGCGACAGGCTGGTCCGGTCGACTGACGGGGGTGCGCACTGGACGGCGGTGACGCCACCCACGATCAAATAGGAGGTCTTCTGGCTAAGCGGCGGCGTCCGGTACGTCTTCCTCGCCGGCCGGTTGCCGGGCGCGCAGCGGTACGTCTTTGAGGAAGACTGTTGCAATCAGCGCGATGATCAGGGCCGCGGCGCCGTAGAGGAAGACCTCGTGCAGCGTCGACGCCAGGGCCACGCGAACCGCATGGAGCACCTGGTCGAAGATCGCGGCTCCCTGCGATCCGAACGCGCTCGCGGCTTTGGCCCGGCTGGCCGCGATCTGCGCCGGATCGAATAGCGTCTGAGGGCTGCTTCCACCGCCGCTGACCAGCCGCGCCGCCTGCGCCGGGAGGTGTAGGGCGGTCACCTGCTCGCCGATGTGGACCGGAAGACGCTGGCTCAGGACTGAGCCGAGCACAGCCGTGCCAAGCGTGCCGCCGATCTGGCGCCAGAATTGCACCTGGCTCGACGCCACGCCGAGAAAGTTCCGCGGCAGCGCGCTCTGGACGGCGGTAAGGTAGAGCGGGAAGGTCGAGCCCAAGCCCGCGCCAATGATCACGATATCGCGGACCACTTCGAGACGCGAGGTACTGGCGGTGACCTGCGAGAGCAACCACATGCCGACCAGCATGACCGCGACGCCGG
>WNFC01002693.1_pt2 | contig 23137 bp, 17 predicted proteins | sample 5400541 | NCBI WGS metagenome assembly WNFC01 (sample SAMN13153342, study PRJNA577476) | soil metagenome | isolation source: 120 cm saprolite under Douglas fir tree site 2 hole 2 replicate 1 | place: USA:California | collected 2015-04-18
CGGCGAGGTCCAGATGATTGGTGGGTTCGTCCAGGAGCAAAATGTCCGGCGCCTGAACCAACGCTTCGGCAATGGCGAGACGTTTGCGCCAGCCGCCAGAGAGGGTCGCGGCGTGCGCGTCAAGATCCGTAAAGCCCGCACGGCCTAGTGTCTCTGGAAGACGCGCGACACGTTCCGCTTCAGGAATCGCGGCTTGTTCCAGGGCGCTTTCAATGACCGAACGAACGGTCACGCCGGACGCAAAGTCCGAGATTTGCGCAACGTAACTCAGGCGCGTGCCCTTGCGAATGGCCACGTCCCCGCTGTCCGGTTTGACGCGGCCGAACAGCATCTCTAGGAGCGTCGACTTGCCCGATCCATTCGGGCCGATGACGCCGATGCGATCCGCTTCGGAGATGGTGAACGAAATGTTCTGGAAGAGCGGCGCGACGCCGTACCTCTTCGACAATCCTTGTGCGCTGACAATTGGAGGCAAATTTTTCGGTCTTCTCCCGTACCTAGTTTAACCTTGAGAGCGATGGCAGCGGAAACTAGGCAGATGGCGGATTTTCGCCCAAGTGAGATTTATTCTTGATGCGCCAATTCGATGCTGTGGTTCTAGGCGGCGGCGCAGCGGGACTCCTCTGCGCCATCGAAGCCGGCAAGCGCGGTCGGCGCGTGGCCGTGCTGGAGCATGCTGACCAAATCGGGAAGAAGATTCTGATCTCTGGCGGAGGGCGTTGTAATTTCACGAACATTCATTGCCACCCAGACAATTTCATCTCCGCGAATGAACACTTCGCAAAGTCCGCGCTGGCCCGCTACACGCCCGCGGATTTCATCGCGCTGGTGGAAAAGCATCGCATCCCCTATCACGAGAAAACGCTAGGTCAACTCTTCTGCAACCGTTCCGCGCAGGACATTATTGAACTGCTGGAATCGGAAGGCCGCGCTGCGGGAGTGCAGATTTTTACGCAAAGCCGAATCCGCGAAGTGCAGCGCATGACAGAGTTCGTGGTGCGTACCGAATCCGATGAATTTCGCGCGCCCGCCCTCGTGGTTGCGACGGGCGGACTCTCAATCCCGAAAATGGGCGCGACGTCCTTTGGATACCGGCTGGCCCGCCAATTCGGATTGAAGATTGTGGAGACGAAGCCGGGGCTTGTGCCTTTTGTGCTCGCCGGCAAGGATCGCAGCCGCTACTGCGACCTTGCGGGCGTTTCCGCAGAAGTGATCGCGAAGAGCAATCATCGCGCGTTCCGGGAAAAAATGCTCATCACGCATCGCGGTTTGAGCGGCCCGGCGATATTGCAAATCTCTTCTTACTGGGAGAAGGGACAGCCGATTCGAATCGACCTTGCTCCAGAGCGCGAGATAAGCGCGGCGATCCGCGCAAGAAGAGCGCGCAATATGGCTGCGGCGCAAAAGGCTTTTCTTGGAATCTTGCCGAAGCGATTCGCCGAACGCTGGCTGGAAAACCATGCGCCAATGGCCTGGGACAATGAGGCGCTGGCGAAACTCGAGAAGCAGGTGCACGAATGGGTGATCAAACCTGCGGACACCGAGGGCTACGAAAAGGCCGAAGTAACGGCAGGCGGCGTGGATACTGACGAATTATCGAGCAAGACGATGGAGTGCCTGAAAGTCAAAGGATTATTTTTCATTGGCGAGGTCGTTGATGTCACCGGCCATCTGGGAGGATTCAATTTTCAATGGGCGTGGGCGTCGGGCGCGGCTGCGGGACGCGCGTTATGAAGAAACTGCAGAGCGCGGGCTGCCTTGGCGCGCGGCGGGCGTGGGGCTTTGCGCTGCTCTTGCTTCTTCGTAAGCCACGTATTCTTCGTAAGGCCCCTTGAAGTCCTCAATTTTGCCGCCATGAAAATGCCAAATGCGCGTGGCGACTTCGTCGATGACGTCGTGGTCGTGAGTGACCAGTAGCACGGTTCCATCGTAGCGCTGCAAGGCGATGTTCAACGCGTTGATGGATTCCAGGTCGAGGTGATTGGTGGGTTCGTCGAGCACCAGGAAATTCGGCTTCTGGAGCATCAGCCGGCAAAAAATCAGCCGCGCGGACTCGCCGCCGGAAAGCGCACGAGTGGGCTTGAGCGCATCTTCGCCGCTGAAAAGCATCTGGCCCATCAATCCGCGCAGCTCCTGTTGCGAAGCTGCGGGATCGTATTGCCACAGCCACTCGATCGCGGTCATGCCTTTGGTGATGGATTCACCGTGGTCCTGCGCGAAGTAGCCGACGGCCACTTCGTGTCCCCAGCGCACCTCGCCGCCATCGATGGGGAACTCCAGGTCCTTGTCATCGATGAATCCCGGCGCGTTGCGAACCAGCGACTTCAGCAGCGTGGTTTTTCCGGCGCCGTTGCGGCCCATCAGAGCGATTTTTTCCCCGCGCACGACGCTCGCGGAAAAGCGCGGAATTACCTTCAGATCGTCGTAGGACTTCTCGACGCTGCGGATTTCCAGCGGATGGCGCCCCGAATTCCGCTTCATATCAAATTTAATGTACGGCCGCTGGATGTTGCTCCTGGCTAGTTCGGCGGTCTGCAGGCGCTCGACTTCTTTTTTCCGCGAAGTGGCCTGCGCGGAACGGGTGCCGGCGGAAAACCGCGCGATAAACTCCTGCAGCTGTGCTATTTTTTTCTCGCGATTGGCGTTATCGGCTTCGATGCGGCCGCGAATTTGCGTCTTGGCCACCACCATATCGTCGTATCCGCCGACGTACATGATGATGCTCTCGTAGTCGATGTCCGCGGTGTACGTGCACACGCTGTTCAAAAAGTGGCGGTCGTGCGAGATAACGATCAGCACTCCTTCGTAGTCGCAGAGATATCTCTGCAGCCAGTGCACCGAATCGAGGTCCAGGTTGTTCGTGGGCTCGTCAAGCAGGAGCGCCGTGGGATTGCCAAAGAGCGCCTGCGCCAGCAGCACGCGCACTTTCTGCCCACCCTGCAATTCGCCCATCTTGCGTTCGTGCAGCGCGTCTTCGACGCCGAGTCCGTCGAGCAGTACCGCGGCATCCGCCTCCGCGGTGTAGCCGCCCTCTTCTCCCACAACGCCTTCGAGTTCGCCGAGGCGCATGCCGTCCGCGTCCGTCAAGTCATCGTGCGGTTTTGCGTAGAGCGCGTCGCGTTCTTCCAACGCTTTCCAGAGCGCGGCGTTGCCCATAATCACCGTGTCGATGACGCGGTATTCGTCAAATGCGAACTGATCCTGCCGCAGAACGCCCATCTTTTTCGGGCGCGAGATCGAACCGCTGGTCGAGTCGATCTCGCCCGTCAAGATTTTCATGAACGTGGACTTGCCCGCGCCATTCGGACCGGTGACCGCGTAGCGGCGCCCGGTCATGAAGGTGCACGTCACGTTCTCAAAGAGAACGCGCGGACCGAAGCGCATAGTGACGTTGTTGACCGCGAGCATAACCCTCCGAGTATAGCGTGATTTGCGCGATCGTGCTCGCGGCGGATTTATGTGGATTTAAGGAAGGCCAAACGTGAAGAGCGCCGAACCTGCGGCAATGGCCACGTATTGCTTGCCATCCAACTGAAAGGACATCGGCGATGAATACACCGATGCGCCGCACTGGAAGTGCCACAGCACTTTACCGGAAGCGGCTTCGAGCGCGATGAAGTTTCCTTCGGCGTCGCCAGTGAAGACCAGCCCACCCGCTGTAGAAAGCACGCCGGACCACGTCGGCGAAGGATGCTTCCATTCCCACTTTATTTTCCCCGTGGCGGGATCGATGGCGCGGAGCGCGCCGGTGAACGGAGCGGCATCGTCGTTCGGAAAATACGCGCTGCCATAATAAGCGTGCCCCGCTTCGTAGGTCTGCGGCGCAGTGCTGAAAACGTCACACTGCTCCCGCGCCGTCACGTAGAAAAGCTGCGTTTGCGAATCGTAAGTGGGCGACATCCAGTTCGTCGCGCCCGCGGCGCCTGGACACACGCGATTCCCTTCCAGCGTGGGCGAAGCATCCTTGCGCGCTATGGGAGCGCCGCTCGCATCTTTCGAATCGCTCCAGGTCACTTTTGCAAAAGGGTTCGCGAAAATGAGTTTTCCATTGGTGCGATCGATCACGTAAAAAAACCCGTTGCGGTTGGCTTGCAGGATCAGGTGCCGATCGGCTTGATCAATCATGACGGGCACCTGCGTGGCATCGTAATCATGTTCATCGTGCTTGGAAAATCCGGATCAAGAGCGAGCAAGGAATTGCTGTACAGATTGTCGCCAGCGCGGCCCTCACCGCGATTCGAAGGGGAAGGATTGCCAGTGGTCCAAAAAGTCGTATTGGTCGCCGGATCGTACGTACCTGTAATCCAAGCAGGCGCACCTCCGATTTTCCACGAGTCACCTTCCCAGCTTTCGTGACCAGGCTCGCCGGGACCGGGAATGGTGTAGAAGCGCCATTTGCGTGCGCCACTTGCAGCGTCGTAGGCGTCAATGAATCCGCGAATCCCATATTCGCCGCCGGAAACTCCGATGAGCACGAGATTCTTGATCACCAGCGGCGCGAGCGTGATGCTGTAGCCCTTGCGGTAGTCTGTGGCTGTGGCATCCCATATGACATTCCCTGTCTTTGCGTCGAGCGCAATCACATGGGCATCGAGGGTTCCCAGGAAAACTTTGTCGCCTAAAATCGCCAGCCCGCGATTTACGCGCCCGCAACACGGACGAATATCCGACGGCAGCGCGCGCTGATATTGCCAGATCGGCCGGCCCGAGCGCGCGTCCAGCGCAAAAGCGCGATTGTCCTGGCCGCTGGCGTAGAGGACGCCGTCAACGGCAAGCGGCGTCGTTTCAAATTTTCCGCCGCCCATCGTCTGATAAGCCCACTTGGGGACAAGCGAAGCCGCGTTTGAAATGTTAATCTGGTCGAGCGCACTGAATCGCCGCCCCGCGTAATCGCCGGAGTACATCAGCCAGTTCTGCGGATCCTTTGCCGAATCAAGCAGCCGCTGAGGCGTCACCTGCGCGCGAGCCGATGGCGCAATGCACATAGCAACCGTCAACAAAACGAAGGTCGCGCTTATTCCTTCTGTCATTCCGAGCGAAGCGCGGGCTTTGCGCTCCGGATGGGTTTGCGGAGCGAGGAATCTGCTTCTAGTCGTCCAGGGCTTCGTCAGGCGCTTCATTGGGCACCTACCGCAAGCAGGTACGCGATCAAATCCTGCAGATCTTTGTCGCTCAGCGTTTTCTGATCGTAAGCAGGCATCAGCGATTCACGGCTTTTTTCCAGCGATCGCAGTTTGTCTTTTTGGAAGAGACGCAGTTGCTCCCGCGTGTCCAGCATTTGCAACGTGAAATTGTCTTCATTCAGCACCACGCCAGCGAGCTTCGTTCCATCCGCCGTAACCACGGTGACTGTTTCATATTCCTGCGAGAATTCTTTCATCGCCTCGGAGATTCCTTGCGCCAGCCGTCGGTTGGGATTGCGCACGGATTCCACCATGTACTCGGTCGAGCGCGCCGACCCCGCGGTGCTGAGATCGGGACCGAGCCGCCCGCCCTTCCCCTGAATCATGTGACACGTGGAGCACGCCGCGCTGCCATAAAAAAGTTCCTTGCCGTGCGCGGCATTTCCAACAATTTGCGCAGGAGCCTTCGCTTGCACGCTGAGAATGTAGGTGACTACCTGCCAGATTTCTTCCTCGGTCATGCCAACGCCCTGCTGCGTCGCCCCATTCGGCGGCATGGCGGTGCCGGGAACTCCTTCGTTGATCGTTCGAAACAGGTCGGCGTCGGAATTGCCATGACGCTTTTGCGCGCGCGTCAAATCAGGACCCCGGCCTCCCCCCCGCGCGCCCAACCCGTGGCAAAACGCGCAGTTCGCGCGGAATTGCGATTCACCGACCTTGGCCGCCTTCGCATCCCCGGCGAAAGGATTCTTGTCTTGCGCGCTAAGTCTCTCAGCAACGGGCGCGAGTGCAAGCAACACGCAGCACCCGAACAAGAGAGGTGAACTCCGCCATTGCCGCAATAATTTGGCCCGCCGGAAATTTGCTTTATTCATGGACATAGTTTCACCACCCTGAATGGAGATTTTGGACCGCGCAGCGATCGTGTTTCATTCGTTTGAGGATTGATTCGCGGCCAATATACCACTCGCAGCAATCCAGCGGGTGATCCTCACATAATTTTCACGAGAAATGCGCCCAACAAACCGAGGAAACTTGAGTAGATAAACAGAGAAAAGTAACGGAACTCTCTATTCTGGAAGAGGTCGCGCGTGCCGGGTGAGCCATTCGCGAATTTGACGAACGCGAAATTCCCTTTTGCTGATCGCCTCGGTAATAAATTGATGAGCGGTCAGGGCCTCGATTTCAAGGTAGTAGCCATTTATGCGTAGTGAAGTATCCGTGACCGCCAAGCTGATCCTCTTGTTGCCATCCAGGAATGCGTGATTGTTGGCCAGCGACTCCATCAAGGCCGCGGCTTCATGAATCAAATCATCATAATAGCCGTTTTGCGGGCGGTAAACAGCGGCCTCCAGGAGCCCGCTATCGCGCAGGCCGTGCATGCCACCAAATTCGTCGATCAGGAAGCGGTGCATTTCCATCGCTTCCGCGACGGTCGGATAGAGATACTCCACCATCTATTGCGCCAGGAGTTGGTGCAATCTACGGTTCTTCTCGGTGGAACGGCGGAAGTGCTTCATGACTTCGGGCCGCACCGTGCCTTGGGACGGCACTACGACCTCCAGATAGTGCTCAAGCGCTTTTTCCAGCAAAAAACGTCTCGATTGCCCGTTCCGTTTAGCCACTTTGGACAGTCTGGCGTAAAGTTGCGCGTTCATTTCCAGCCCTATCTTCCTCGTGGTGACCTTGCCCATGGCTTTTTTCTCCTCTGTCCAAGTATATTCCCGTACTCCCATTTGTCTAGACTTTTCTAGAATTATCTTCCACAATAGAAAGAACACAGATCTCGCGTATCGGCCAGGAAACCGGGGCGAGTCACCTATCGCGAATCGCGTCATTGGCTTTCCTCCATTGCATTCGATAAAATCGCCCCACCGCCCGCGCAACACGCCCAAAGACGCACCCGGCGAGACGAGGACACCATGGCCCACACCACCGATGCAAACGACCGTATGAACCGGCCGCTGGATTCCGTCGATTCCCAAATCGCCGATCTCCTGCGTGAAGAAGCCAAGCGGCAGGCCACCGGGCTGGAGTTGATCCCATCTGAAAACCTTGTTTCGGAAGCAGTGCTCGAAGCGATGGGAGGGATCTTCACTAACAAATACGCCGAAGGCTATCCTGGGAAACGCTATTATGGCGGCTGCGAATACGCCGATAAAGTCGAGCAACTGGCCATTGATCGCGCCAAGGAACTGTTTGGAGCCGAGCACGCTAACGTTCAAGCGCACTCCGGCACCTCCGCGAATGTGTCCGTATACATGTCCACCTTGCAGCCCGGCGATACCGTTCTGGGAATGAATCTTTCGCACGGCGGCCACCTGACGCACGGGCATCCGTTGAATTTCTCCGGGCGTATGTACAAGTTCGTAGCTTACGGCGTGAAAAAGGAAGACGAGCGCATCGATTACGACGAAATTGAAAAGCTCGCCGGCGAGCACAAGCCCAAGATGATCGTCGCGGGCGCCAGCGCTTATTCGCGGATCATCGATTTCGAGCGTATTTCCAAAGCCGCGAAGTCCGTTGGCGCGCTCTTTTTTGTGGACATGGCGCACATTGCGGGACTCGTCGCGGCCGGCGTTCATCCAAGCCCCGTACCGCACGCGGACATCGTTTCTACGACGACCCACAAAACCCTGCGCGGTCCTCGCGGTGGATTGGTGCTGTGCAAGGCCGCCTTTGCCAAGGAACTCGACAAGCTCACCTTTCCGGGGACGCAAGGCGGTCCCCTGGTGCACACGATTGCGGCAAAAGCAGTGTGCTTGAAGGAAGCGATGGAGCCCTCATTTAAGGATTACCAAAAGCAAGTGGTGGCCAACACAAGAGCCATGGCCGCGGCGGTTGCCCAGCATGGTTTCCGCATTGTGACCGGCGGCACGGACAATCATCTATTCCTGATTGAAGTTCACCCGCGCGGAATCACCGGAACGGATGCCGAAAAGGCCCTCGACCGTGCCGGCATCACCGTAAACAAGAATTCGATTCCATTCGATCCTCTGCCGCCAATGAAAGGCGGCGGAATCCGCCTGGGCAGCCCTTCGGTCACCACGCGCGGCATGCGCGAACCGGAGATGGACCAAATCGGCGCCTGGATCGCGGAAATTCTCTCGAACATCGGCAACGCCGAAGTCGAGCAGCGCGTGCGCAAACAAGTCGCCGAATTGGCGTCGAGATTCCCGATCTACGAAGCGCGTCTGCGCGGAGGGCCCGCGCGAACTGAACACGCGCACGTCTAGCCAAACCGCGAATCCTGAAGGTTCAAGATGAATGTCTTCAAAGCTACCGCCGATTTCGATGACTGGCTGGCCAAGCGTCTTCCCGTCATCCGTCAGGACATCGCGCTGAAGCACCAAAGCATGGCGGAAGACGCCTTTCCCTTCTTCCGCGCCACTTTCTACCGCTGGTTGCAGCATTGGCCGGAGGTTTGCGGCGACCTGGCAAAGGCGCCCACCGTTCTTGCTGTCGGCGACCTACATGTCGAAAATTTTGGCACTTGGCGGGACCAGGAAGGCCGCCTGATTTGGGGCGTGAACGACCTGGACGAAGTCTGGCCCGGCGCCTACACCCTGGATCTTGTGCGGCTCACCACTAGCGCCTATCTGGCAACCGCCGCAGAGCACCTGAGCCTGACGCGCCGCGAAGCAGCCGAAGCCATCGAAGAAGGCTACCGCGATGCCCTGGCGGCGGGTGGCAAAGCGTTTGTCCTGGCGGAACACCACCAATGGTTACGGCTTCTGGCCACCAGTAAGCTTCGCGACCCCGTGCGTTTCTGGGAGAAAATGCAGCAGTGCCCGCCCTACACCGCGAAGCCGCCGGCGGAAGTCCGTAAGCTCATCGAGGCTTCCTTTCCCCAGCCGCGAGCCCCTTATCAGCTAAGACGCCGCATCGCCGGCCTGGGAAGTCTGGGGCATCCGCGGATTGTGGCCTTGTCTTCGTGGCAAGGCGCGCTCATAGCCCGCGAAGCAAAAGCGATCCGTACGTCTGCCTGGGCCTGGTATAAGCAGCTTTCCTCCGACGCTCTATACGGCGCAAGGCTGGTCGAATGCGCCATCCGCGTCAAGGATCCTTGCGTCCATTTTCACGGACACTGGCTGGTTCGGCGCTTGGCGCCGGATTGTTCGCGAATCGAGCTCTCCTCCCTGCCCAAAGAAAGGGATGAAGCACGGCTCCTGTATGACATGGGCTGGGAAACCGCCAACATGCATTTCGGCAGCCCCAAGGCTATCGGCGGGGTGAAAAAGGACCTTGCTGGGCGCAAAGGACGCTGGCTGCATAAAGCCGCCAAGTCCATGTATAAAGCTACCCTTCAAGACTGGAAAGACTGGCGCGGCGGCTGGAAAAACCACGGGAAATAGCGGGAAAATTCGACGGCAATCCACTTTACAGGTCATGGACTTGGGAGAGTTTCATGAAGATTGGACTGTTCGCCATCAATTACGGCACGTGCGGGGATCCCGCTTCCGCGGTTCGGGTCGCGCGGGCTGCCGAGGCGGCGGGCTTCGAATCGATCTGGACCGGCGAGCACGTCGTTCTACCCGATCCGATGCTTCCTTCCTTTCCGCTCGCCCCTGACACGCCAATGCTGGATACCACGGTGGCATTAACGTGGATCGCAGCCCACACAAAACGCGTGCGCATTGCCAGCGGCATTATTGTCTTACCGCTACGCAACCCCTTGCTTCTCGCCAAGGAGTTGGCCAGCGTGGACTTCGTTTGCGGGGGCCGCCTCATCATCGGCGTAGGCGCGGGTTGGTTGGAGCCTGAATTCAAGGCACTGGGTGTCCCGATGGAAGGACGTGGGGAAAGAATGGATGACGCTCTGCGCGCTATACGATCGCTTTGGACCATGGAACATCCAGAGCACCACGGTCCCTCGGCCTCTTTCAGCCATGTTGCCTCGTACCCGCGCCCGATCCAGCGTCCCATGCCGCCGATTGTGATCGGCGGTGAAAGCTCGGCGGCGTTGCGACGCGCCGTCACCCTGGGCAATGGCTGGTACGGTTTCGGGCTCACCGTGGAGCAGACAAAACAGCACTTGGAGGGTCTGAGACGGGCGGCTGAGCAGCATGGTCGCCAACCCGAACTAGGGAAACTGGAAATCACAGTCACACCTGTCGGCCGCTTTGACCAGCGCAGCGTTGAAGCATTTGCAGCTGCTGGAGTTCACCGGCTCGTCGTGCTGCCGAATCACGAAGCGAGTCACGCTCAGCGCCACAAACCTGTTCCTCTCGGCGATATCCTCCGCAATATCGAAGCCGTCAGCCAGATCGTTGCGGGAGCTGTGAGTTAGAGACTTTACAATCAATTCTCTTCAAGGAATGAAAAAAGGCAGGCAATAAGAGAAGACATTGCCTTGCCGCCATGCGCTGGTTGACGAGATCTCGCGTTTGGAATGTCCCCCAAGGGGTACGTATTGCCTGGAACCAAAGACCCACGAAGTACTACCTGTCCTCGCCGCGCCCCTTACAACGCCAGTTCCGCTGAACCAAGACTGTCCTCCAGGTCAGTAGATTCTGGGCGAAGTTATGTATAGCTTAAAAAATGACTGGGATGGGAACTTTTCTCGCGATCGTACTGTTGGCTGTTCCGCTGGTTGCCTGGCTTCGCGGGACATATCTTTTTGACGGTCCACAGTTGAGGCTGGCACGACTCTCCAAAGCGCCGCGCGGGATCTCCCCAAACTCCAGGAAATCCTATTCTCCCGCAACCGCCACGCGGCCAGATTCCCAGGTCGCCGCCCAACGGTGGATAAGGTGAACCGATGATGGATACGGAAGCCTTCCGTGAATTCAAGACCGGATTGACCCTTCTGCGCGACAATTACGCCATTAGAGCCTTGCCGCACATGCGGCGCGCTGTGGACCTGGACAAGAACAATCCCTATTACATGTCCTACCTGGGTGTGGTGCTGGCCCGTTCTGAGGGAAAATGGGGCGAAGCGGAAAGGCTGTGCGATTCTGCGGTTCGCATGAAGAGGAATCAGGCGCAGCTGTACTTGAATCTTGCGGAAGTGTATGCCACCGCTGGGCGGCGCGATGACGCCGTTGACGCCCTGCAGAGTGGGCTGAAATATGCCCGCCGCGACGTCCGCCTGACGATTGCAATGAACAAGCTGACAGCGCGCCGGCCTCCCGTTCTTAGCTTCCTTGGCCGAAGACACCCGCTCAACCGGCAGCTGGGAATTTTGAGGCACCGCGCTATGAAGGTGTTCGGCTAGGCGTCTTAAATCGATCTCTCCACCCCCAAACACAAGAACGGGCGTCCCGGGAAACCAGGACGCCCGTTCTTGCTTTTATGGGTCCAATGGACCGGTTAGGCGCTCAACATGAACTAACGAAAGTTCTGGTGGCCAAAGTTATAGGAATGCTGCATTCCCATTTCCATGAGGATTTTGAATCCGACCCCAAACATTCCCGTCGGGAGAACGTCCCTTCGAACGACTTCCGCGAGATATTCGCGGTTCATGGACGCCGGGTCTTTCGAATACGGCATGGTTACGAACAGCCGCATGCCAACTTCATAGCCAGGCTCGCTGGACTGGAAAAAGACGCCGGACCGGGAAACGCTGACCGACCCGCGCAGGTCTTCAAAGGGATCCTTGTTCGGATCGGACGGACGGATGCGCATGAGCTGCGTAATCTTGCAGCGGCGGCTGCCGCGGCGCTCGGTCTGTGAATACGGTTGCTTGGGGGAACTTCCTGTGGAGATATTTTTGGTCATGAGATCTTGCTGGGTCGCCATGGGTGAACTGTCTTTCCGGAGGAATGCTGCGCTCTATCCAGAATTAGAGTAATCCGCGTCTACACATAAACCTATGGCGGAAGCGTACCCTGAAGAAAGTACGCCGCTCCGGAGCAAAATAGTAGTACGTAAGTACCAGGAAAGGAAGATCGGGGGTGTGGAAAACCGCCAAAGCACGCGCCGCGTATCAGAACTTCTGACGCCCTGGTAAGACGCCGACCACGACATCCCCATCCTCACCGCAGCCAAGTTCGAGTACGTGAAGCTGCAGTGCAATGCAATTAGACTGGCCCGCTTCTGCGCGGCGGGGCATCACTTAGCAAAGAGGACGCACTGCCAGAAAGTGTTGCGCTAGAAATCCGCGCAGGATGACTTCTCTGATCCGTTTGTGCGATTCTGCTTCCTCACAGAAGTGCGAGGGAAGTGCACCGATGCTGAAAAAGTTCAAGGATCTGACAGAAAAAGAGATTCTGGCAATCGCCATCGCGGCGGAAGAGGAAGACGGCCGGATCTACGGTGAGTTTGCGGACGCGCTGCGGGACGAGTATCCGTCAACGGCACAGATGTTCGAAGACATGCGTGCGGAGGAGATAGTACACCGCGACCGCTTGTTTGAAATGTTCCGGAAGCGTTTCGGAGAATATATTCCTCTGATCCGGCGCGAAAACGTCAAGGGATTCCTGCAAAGGAAACCGGTGTGGCTCGTGCGACCGCTAGGCGTGAAAGTGGCCAGGAAGCAAGCGGAATTGATGGAGCTGGAGGCGAGCCGCTTTTACGCGCGAGCGGCGAGCCGCACAACGGACGTATCTACACGGGAATTGCTGAACAAGCTCGCCGATGAGGAGCGCAAACACGAGCGGACTGCCGGTGAACTGGAAGAAAAACATCTTCACGCCAGCGCGAAAGCCACGGAAGATGAATCACACCGCAAGCTGTTCCTGCTGCAAGTGGTGCAGCCGGGTTTGGCGGGTTTGATGGATGGCTCGGTTTCGACGCTGGCGCCCATTTTTGCCGCGGCATTCGCGTCGCAAAAGAGCTGGGAAGCATTCCTCGTGGGACTGGCGGCCTCGATCGGCGCCGGCATTTCGATGGCTTTTTCAGAAGGGCTTTCCGACGACGGATCGCTGACTGGGCGCGGATCACCCTGGCTGCGCGGCGCCGTCACCGGTCTGATGACCACGGCGGGCGGAATCGGACATACGCTGCCTTTCTTGATCAGCAGTTTTCATGTCGCGACCCTGGTGGCCGTGATCGTTGTTGCGGTCGAGCTGATGGTCATCAGCTACATCCGGCACCGCTACATGGACACGCCTTTTCTGCAGGCCTCGTTCCAAGTCATTGTGGGCGGCGTCTTGGTTTTCCTAACGGGATGGTTGATCGGCAGCGCGTGAGCTGCGCTTGCAGGACCCGGCGAGCAAAGCTGGATTTGTCAGTCCGAGTGAGCAGGAGCGGGCGCGTGTACGGAGGCATGTCCGAAGAAGCGCCGCAGCCAGGATTGCAGCCGATCCATATAAATGTAAACGACCGGCGTGGTGAACAGCGTGAGCATTTGGCTCAGGATAAGTCCGCCGACGATGGTGATTCCCAGCGGCTGGCGCAGCTCGGAGCCGACACCCGCTCCGACCGCGAGAGGCATGGCCCCGAGCAGCGCGGCCATGGTAGTCATCAAAATCGGTCTGAAGCGCAACAAGCAAGCCTGATAAATGGCCTCGACGGGCGACTTCCCTTCTTCCCTCTCCACTTGCACCGCAAAATCAATCATCAGAATGGCATTTTTCTTCACGATGCCGATCAGCAAGATGATGCCGATGAGCGCAATGATATTCAGATCGGATTTCATGAGCTGAATCGCGAGGAGCGCCCCAATTCCAGCGGAAGGAATCGTCGAGAGAATAGTGATCGGATGAATGAAGCTCTCGTAGAGAATGCCAAGAACAATATAGACGGCGGCAAGAGCGGTCAGAATCAAAATCGGCTGATTGGAGAGCGAATCCTGAAAGGCCTGCGCCGTACCCTGAAACGTGGCGTGCACCGTATTGGGCACGCCGATTTCGCGCCGGGCGGTCTCAATGTGTTGCACCGCGGGGCCGAGAGAAGCGCCCGGCGCAAGGTTAAAGGAAAGAGTGATGGCCGGGAAGATGCCCTGGTGGTTGACGGAGAGAGCCGTGTTTGACGGCTCATAGTGGGCGAAGGCGCTGAGAGGAACGAGCGTGCCCGATTTAGAGGGCACGTAGATTGATTTGAGCGCTTCCGGGCTTTGCTGATGCTCGGGAGCGACTTCCAGCACCACGTGATACTGATTCAAGCCTTTATAAATGTTGGAGACCTGGCGTTGGCCAAAGGCATCGCCAAGAGTGTTGTCAATATCCTGAACCGCGACGCCAAGACGGCTGGCGGTGTCGCGGTCAATGACCACGGAACTTTGCAGGCCATGCATTTGCTGGTCGGAGTTGACGTCGCGGAGCTCGGGGACTTTTTGCAGCCGCTGCATGATGATGGGCGCCCAGTGGGTGAGGTCGCTGAGATTGTCCGCCTGAAGCGTGTATTGATATTGAGCGCCGCCGAATCGGCCGCCCACATTGACGTCTTGAACTGCTTGCAGGAACAGGGCGGCGCCGGGGATTTTGGAACTCTTCGAGCGAATGCGCGCGATGACTTGATCAATAGTTAGCTTGCGCTCATTAAGCGGCTTCAGCTGGCCGAACATGCGAGCCGTGCTGCCGCCGCTGCCACCTCCTGTAAATGACGTGACCGTATCGACCGCGGGGTCCTGCAAGACAATGTCAGTGAATTGACGCATCTTCTGCGACATGGACGCGAAGGAAAGATCCTGATCGCCCTGGATCAGCCCGGTGAAGCGCCCGGTGTCCTGCTGCGGGAAGAAACCCTTGGAAGTCCGCACGAAGAGATAGAGATTCAGGCAAACCGTGCCAAGAGTGACCAATAGGATAAGAACCTGGTGCCGGAGAACCCAGCGCAAGGAAATGTCGTAGGTACGCAACAAGCCGTTGAAAGCATTTTCCGACAATCGGTAGAGCCAGTTGTGCTTGCCGGTCTCACGTCTCAGAAAGCGGGCGCACATCATCGGCGTGGTGGAAAGAGAAATCAGAAGAGAGACGCCAATGGCCACGCTGAGAACCACTGCGAACTCGCGGAAAAGCCGGCCCACAATGCCGCCCATCAGGAGAATCGGAATAAAGACCGCCACGAGGGAAGTGCTCATGGAAAGGACCGTGAATCCGATTTCCCGCGCGCCTTTCATGGCGGCTTCATAGGGCTTCATGCCGCTTTCGATGTGACGAGTGATGTTCTCGATGACCACGATGGCATCGTCAACGACGAAGCCCGTCGAAATCGTAAGAGCCATGAGCGAGAGATTGTCCAGGCTGTAGTGGCACAAATACATCACGCCAAACGTGCCGATCAGCGAGAGCGGAACCGCAACGCTCGGGATGATGGTGGCCCAGACGTTCCGAAGAAAGGCGAAGACCACGAGAATCACAAGGATGATCGAGATCATCATCGCGATTTCCACGTCATGAACGGAAGCGCGAATCGTGGTGGTGCGGTCGACTGCGACGCTCAAATGCAGGGAAGGCGAGATCGAAGCGCGCAGTTGTGGAAGCGTGGCGGTGATGCGATCCACGGTCTCGATCATGTTGGCGGCGGGCTGGCGAAAAATGGCCAGTAGGACCGCGGGTTTCCCATTGGAGAGGCCGAGATTTCGGTTGTCTTCGACGGAATCGACCACTTCGGCGATGTCCCGCAAGCGCACCGGCGCTCCTGTGTGTCCGGCGACGATCAGCGGCTGATATTCGTAAGCCTTGAAAAGCTGGTCGGTGTCGGAGACCGCCCACGTTTGGCGGGAATCGGAGAGCGCACCCTTCGCAAGGTTCGCATTGGCCGCCTGGAGCGACTTGCGAACCTGTTCGAGGCTGATTCCGTAGCTGTTCAACTGATAGGGGTTGACTTCGACGCGCACGGCTGGACGCGCGCTGCCGAACACACCCACCTGGCCGACTCCTTCGATTTGTGCCAGCTTCTGAGCAAGGATGGAATCGGCCGCGTCGTAAATCTGCGGGGCCGGAATGTTCTCTGAACTTAGCGACAGCAGCAGGATCGGCGAATCGGCGGGATTGACCTTTCGATACGTAGGCTGGCCGGGGAGATCGGCGGGAAGCTGGCTGCGAGCGGCGTTAATAGCGGCTTGAACGTCGCGCGCAGCGGCGTTGATGTCGCGATTGAGATCGAATTGAAGAGTGACGTTCGTGGAGCCGAGGCCACTCGAGGAAGTCATCTGCGTGACGCCGGCAATGCGGCTGAACTGCCGCTCAAGCGGCGTGGCAACAGCAGAGGCCATGGTCTCCGGGCTTGCTCCGGGAAGGCCGGCTCCGACGCCAATGGTGGGGAAATCGACCTGCGGGAGAGGCGCGACAGGCAAGAAACGAAACGCCACGGCACCGGAAAGAAAAATAGCAAAGGTGATTAACGACGTGGCGACTGGCCGTCGAATGAAAGGCGCCGAAAAGTTGGAAGAGTTGGAGGAAAAGTCCACGCGCTAGTCTCCGTGGGCCGGCTCTTCGATGGGATTGCCAACGTGAAATGAGAAACGGCGCCCGAGCCAATCGAACGCCAGATACACAACCGGGGTGGTATAAAGCGTCAGCAATTGGCTGAGGATGAGGCCGCCGACGATGGTGATGCCAAGGGGACGGCGCAATTCAGAGCCCACACCGGCGCCCAGCGCCAGCGGCAATCCGCCCAGCAAGGCAGCCATGGTGGTCATCATGATGGGCCGGAAACGAAGCAGGCAGGCTTCGTAGATGGCGTCGAGCGGCGGTTTCCCTTCCTTGCGTTCGGCCTCCAGCGCGAAGTCGATCATCATAATGGCGTTTTTCTTGACGATGCCGATGAGCAGGATGATGCCGATCAGTGCGATCACGCTGAATTCCGTGCGGCAGAGCAGCAGCGCGAGAATCGCGCCGACGCCCGCGGAAGGGAGCGTCGAGAGAATGGTGATCGGGTGGATGTAGCTCTCGTACAAGACGCCGAGAACGATGTAGACGGTAACCAGCGCCGCCAGGATCAAAATGGGTTCGTTGGCCAGGGACTTCAGGAAGGCCGCCGCGGTGCCCTGGAACGTGGCCTGGATGCTGGGAGGCATGTTCAATTCCTGCTTCGCGCGATCGATGGCGTTGACGGCGTCGCCCAGCGCGCCATTGGGAGCCAAGTTGAACGAGAGAGTGACGACGGGAAACTGGCCCTGGTGGTTTAGCGCCAGCGCCGCGTCGTTCGGGTCGAAACGCGTGAAGGCGCTGAGCGGAACCTGCGTTCCGTTGGAAGATTTTACGTAAATGTTTTTCAGCGAATCGGGATTCTGCTGGAACTGCGGATCGACTTCCATTACCACGTGATACTGGTTCAGTTGCGTAAAAATCGTGGAGACCTGGCGCTGGCCAAAGGCGTCGTAGAGCGTGTTGTCAATGTCGGCGGGAAGAACGCCGAGCCGCGAAGCGGTGTCCCGGTCGATGGTGAGTGAGGCGAGAAGGCCCTGGTTCAATTGGTCGCTGGCCACGTCGCGCAGCTCGGGGAGCGATTTCAATTTGTCGATGAAGCGCGGCGTCCAGTAAGCGAGCTCTTTAGCATCGACATCCTCGAGGCTGTATTGGAATTGCGTGCGGCTCACGCGGTCTTCGACTGTTAAATCCTGAACGGGTTGCAGGAAAAGCGAGACGCCGTCGACTTTTTCGAGTTCCGGTTGGAGCCGGCGGATAACGTCGGAGGCGTTGATATTGCGCTGGGCCAGCGGCTTGAGGTTGATCTGTATGCGTCCATTGTTCAGCGTCGTGTTTGTGCCGTCGATCCCTATAAACGAGGAAAGGCTTTCGACCGCCGGGTCTTTGAGAATGACGTCGGCAAGAGCTTGCTGGCGGCGAGCCATGGCGGCGAAAGAAACGTCTTGCGGGCCTTCGGACACGCCCAGAATGACGCCGGTATCCTGGACCGGGAAAAATCCTTTGGGAACGTAGATATAGAGAAGAATTGTTCCGACGAGGGTGGCCACCGTGATGACGAGAGTGGTGGCGCGATAGCGCAGAACGAATTGCAGCGTGCGGCCATAGAAAGCAATGACGCAATTAAAAGCATCCTCGGACTTGCGGTAGAACCAGCCCTCGTTTTCTTTTTTCTGATGGCGCAGGAGCTTGGCGCACATCATGGGAGTGAGCGTCAAGGAAACAAAAGCGGAGACGAGGATGGTTACGGCAAGAGTGACGGCAAATTCACGGAAGAGCCGGCCAACGATATCGCCCATGAAGAGAAGTGGAATGAGCACGGCGATGAGCGAAACGGTGAGCGAAACGATGGTGAAACCAATCTGCTCGGAACCCTTGAGCGCGGCCTGGAGCGGTGATTCGCCTTCCTCAATATAACGGCTGATGTTTTCGATCATGACGATGGCGTCGTCGACCACGAAGCCGGTCGAGATGGTGAGCGCCATGAGGGAAAGGTTATTGAGGCTGTAGCCGAGCAGATACATCACACCGAACGTGCCAATCAGGGAGAGCGGAACCGCGACGCTGGGGATAATTGTGGCGCGAATGCTGCGGAGAAAAAGAAAAATCACCATGACAACCAGCGCCACGGTGAGCACCAGCGTGAATTGCACGTCCTCGACAGAGGCGCGAATCGTGGCCGTGCGATCGGTCAAGATGTCCACTTGAACGGCGGCGGGGAGCGCTGCCTGCAATTGCGGGAGAAGTTTTTTCACCCGATCGACCACGGCGATGATGTTCGCGCCGGGCTGGCGCTGAATATTGAGAATGACGGCGGGATTCCGATTGGCCCACGCTGCCTGTTTGGCGTTTTCCACGCCGTCCACAACAGTAGCGACGTCAGTCAGCCGCACGGGCGCGCCGTTGCGGTAAGCAACGATCAGCGGACGGTAGCTGTCGCTCGAAACAAGCTGATCGTTTGCGCCGATGGTGTAAGCCTGATGCAAGCCGTCAAAAGTGCCTTTGGCTTGATCGACGTTCGCCTGGCCCAGCGCTGTTCGCAAATCTTCGAGGCTAAGGCCGTACGACGCCAGGGCCGTTGGATTGGCCTGTATGCGTACCGCGGGACGCTGGCCTCCACTGATGCTCACAAGACCGACGCCGCTTAGCTGTGAAATTTTTTGCGCGAGCGTGGTGTCCGCAAGATCTTCGACCTTGGACAGCGGCAAAGACTGCGATGTCAGCGCGAGCGTCAGGATAGGCGCGTCCGCCGGATTGATCTTGCTGTAAATCGGCGGGTTGGGGAGTCCTTGAGGGAGAAGATTGGAAGCGCTATTGATGGCCGCCTGAACTTGCTGCTCGGCGACGTCGATATTCAGGTCCAAATCAAACTGCAGAGTGATCATCGAGCTCCCAAAGGAACTCGTCGAGGTCATCTGATTCAACCCGGGAGTTTGGCCGAACTGGCGCTCGAGCGGCGCGGTGACCGATGAGGCCATGACTTCCGGGCTGGCCCCCGGATAAAACGTTTGTACCTGAATGGTTGGGTAATCGACCTGGGGCAACGCCGAGATGGGCAACTGCCGAAAGGCGACCCAGCCCACGAGTAACACGCCGACCATCAAGAGCGTGGTGGCGATCGGCCGCAGAATGAACGGCCGCGACGGACTCATCGCGGCGATCCTCCCCGCTTGCCGCCGGATGGATTTCCGGATTGTGGCGAGGCTTGGCCGGAGGATTGCGCAGCACCGGTGCGGCCAGCACCTGGGCTACCGCCAGCGGGCGTGGGAGCCACTTTGCTGTCATCCTGCAGCTTGTCCTGGCCATCGATGACCACGACGTCGCCTGGATTCAATCCCGTGCTCAAGCCAACGCTGTTGCCGGCGGTCAACGCGACTGCCACGGTCCGAATTTTTACTTTGTTGTCGTTACCGACCAAATAGACGTAAGTTCCCTGGGGCCCTCGCTGAATCGCCGGAGTAGGAACGATGATCAGATTGTGCCGGGTGTCAACGAGAAGGTGGACATTGACGAATTGATTCGGGAAGAGCGAGTTGTCCGCGTTGGCAAACATGGATTTCAGCTTGTACGTGCCGGTGGTGAGATCGATCTGGTTATCGATAGTGAGAAGTTTTCCTGTGGCGATCTTGGCGGTGTCGTCGCGATCGTACGCTTCGACGGGGAGCTGGACGCCCAAGCGCAGCTTGGAGTTCACATCCGGCAGCTGATCCTGAGGCAGACTGAAAATCACGGAGATGGGTTGGAGTTGGGTGATGACGAGAAGACCATTGGCATCCGTGGCGTGCACGATGTTGCCAGCGTCGACGAGCCGGAGACCGATGCGTCCGCTGATTGGGGCAGTGATGTGGGAATACGTTAGCTGGAGCTTGGCGTTGTCGATCTGGCTTTGATCTGACGCAATAGCACCATCAACTTGGCCGACCAGTGCAGCCTGCGTGTCGAGTTGCTGCTTGGGGATGACGCCTTCTTTGAAGAGAAGACCGTATCGCTCAAGATTGACCTCCGCATCTTTGCGCTGAGCCTGATCCTTGGCGAGTTGTCCCTGCGCCTGCTCGAGCAGGACCTGGAAAGGGCGCGGATCAATCTGGGCGAGAACATCTCCTTCGTGGACGAACTGACCTTCCTTGAACGCTACGCTGATCAGTTGTCCATCGACGCGACTGCGAACCGTGACGGTGTTGAAGGCCGTGACAGTGCCAAGGCCATTGAAATAAACGGGCAAGTCGCCACGCTGAGCGGTAGCAACGACAACCGGCACAACAAAATTCCCGGCGCTCGGACCGCCTTTGGACTTATTGGCGGCTCCAGTCGCCGGAGGGTCGGCAGCTTGGCTGGCATTTCGGGAACTGCGGTAAAACCATCCGCCCGCGGCGATCCCGCCGATGATGAGAACCCAGAGCCACAAGCGGCTCCTGGAGGGGGCGGTAGTCGCCGCGCTGCGGGTGCCGGGTTCGGGAAGGTCCATGGAATTAATCTGACCCATTCATTCACTCCTGTCGGGTACTCGGCTATGGCCGTGCGAGCGAGTCTGCCCAAGGCAGGACAATCGCAACTAGACGCTACGGGCTGCGACGACTGGTGCTGGCAGCCTACGGGGAATCAAGGTCTACGCTTAGATAAGACGGCTCTTGAAGGATAAAGGTTACGAAGAGCGGGAGGCCACAGGGTGGGAGGCCGGCGGGTGCGCGGATGGCCAAGCGAAGATTAGGACTCCAGAGATTCTTGCAATTTGTGGAATGCAGAACCGACCGGGAGAAAGTAGACTATCGTGGAAGAATAAGCCCAGCGAACGGGTCCAAAATCCTATGAATGGAGAGTGAAGCGCAATGATCAAGGGCTTGATTCTGGGAATTTTGTTGGGAGTATTGCTGGTTGGCGGCGGCGTCTATTATTACTTTTCTTCAGGGCGTGCGCCGGTCGCCACGTCAGCAGCACCTATGCCCCTCGAAAGGCGGCTTACGCGCGTGGGGCTGCACGCCTACCTGGATAAACTTCCACATCCGGTACCTCAGGTACCGGCGGATGAAGCCAACCTGATTGCGGGCGCGAAGGTATACAAGGAACAGTGCGCCACATGCCACGGGCTCCCGAACGAGTCTAAGACTGCGGTGGCACAGGGCATGTATCCCCCGCCTCCGCAGCTCTTTCACGGCACCGGCGTGACGGACGACGACGCCTGGGAATCTTACTGGAAAGTGGAGAACGGCATCCGGATGTCAGGGATGCCGGCGTTCAAGGAGCGGCTGACGGAGGCGCAGATCTGGCAGGTGGCCGTTCTGGTGAAGAACGCCGACAAGATTAACGACCCGGTGCGAAAAGAACTCGCGGCGGGCGCGAGTACTCCGATGGAAATGGCGATGCCAACGAGCAAGCCTGTGCCAACCAAGAAGAAAACACCGTAGGAGAGAGTTTTCAGTTTTCAGTTTTCAGTTTTTACGTTTTCAGTTTTTACGTTTTGGGTGTGCGGTCTTAGGTGTTTCGTTTCTTGGTTTTTTCGTTTCTTCGTTTTTTCGTTTTTTTTGTTTTTTTGTCTTTCAAGGAATTAGAAGTTAGTGGCAGGCGCCGCTGCCGGAATCGGTGAAGGTTTTCCCGGCCTCGGGAATGAATTGCCAGTCATAGGAGTCGGGCTTGAGGGTGAGCTTCAAGACGCCGAAGGCGGACGCATCGCGCAATTCGCTGTTTGGCTTGGTTGCGCCGAACGGGCGATGATTCTTACCGCCGGTGCCGACCACAAATTCGCGAATGCCGCGTTTTGGATCGGCAGTGCCGTCTGGACCTTGCGGCGCGAAGCGCTCGTAGTCGTGGTCGTGTCCGCCGATAATTACATCGGCATTAGCTGCGTAAAGCGCTTGCCAGAGCGGCTTTACGGTCAATTCGTCGCCGTGGGCGCCCCCGGAACTGAAGAGCGGCTTATGCCAATAGGCAAGCGTGCAGGCTGTGGGATGCAACGCCAGGTCAGCGCGAAGCCACGTTTCTTGTGGTGAGCCCGCTTCGCAGCCAAGAACGTCCTTGCACTCACTATTCAGCACGATGATATGCCAGGCACCCAGTTCATAACTGTAGTAGCCGGTCTTCGAGTCACCAGCAGCGGAACCGAAATAATCAAAATACGGCGTTGCACCGAGAGCATGAAATTCGTGATTGCCGGGCGCGGGCCGGGTGCGGGATTTGGCGCGGCCCCAGGTCTTGTCATAGCAGACGAAATTCTCCTTGCTGCCGTCTGGGTACGCTAGGTCGCCGACGGCCATTACGGTTCCAGGGACCTGGTCGAGCAATTTCGCGGTGGCTTCCGCGCCGGAGAGATCCCTGCAGTCGGCGATGTCCCCGGCGCCAACGAGGATCGCTGTTTGGTCCGTGGGCGGTGTGGCCCGGGACGAATTTCCAGGCCCAAGAGCAAGCATCCCGAAGGCGGCAGCTGCCAATATCACGCCTACTAAGAAGCCCTTTTGCATATCAAGTCTCTCGATTCCGGAACTACAGCTAGGATGCTAGCCAGGAGTACCCCCTCTTTTTTGTAAGTGTTGCATCTAAAGAACTTAAGTATTGCGTAACTCCTTTGTTTGCAACACATACGATGTGGTCAGGAAGTGTTGCATCTAAAGAACTTAGAAGTCAACACAACTACGAAAACGGAGTTGCTTTTCCTGCGCAAGGTCGGGACCGGGGCTAAGGATGCCTTGCGTGGCGACGCAAAGAAAAGCGGCACCAAGGTGCCGCACTGTAAAGGAAAAGGAAATCGCAGAAGTCCCAGACGAGAAT
>WNFC01004157.1_pt1 | contig 23137 bp, 20 predicted proteins | sample 5400541 | NCBI WGS metagenome assembly WNFC01 (sample SAMN13153342, study PRJNA577476) | soil metagenome | isolation source: 120 cm saprolite under Douglas fir tree site 2 hole 2 replicate 1 | place: USA:California | collected 2015-04-18
CAACCCGCCTCTGCGAGAGCGGCTCCTCTCCGCCGTGCGGAAGATCGAGATTCCCGTGTTTCTGATCCAGCCGCCCAAGGACGCGAGCCTGGAGCCAAGCTATGTCATCGGCCGTGAGTTCCGGCGGCTCGGTAAGACGTACAGGGGGAAGATCTACCCGCCCGAGATGCCGGAGGACCAGCAGGGATACTGCTTCGGCGGCGCGAAGGGGATGCACGTCTGGGCGCAGGACGTCCTCGCGTTCTTGGCGGGAGTGGCTCCGTGATTACGGGTCAGGTCCGTCCCTCGTGTGACCGGCTCGCCGGCGCCTCGCTGACGGTCCCGAGCCGTTGCCGGCCCGCTCCGGTCAACGTGTCATCTGGTTGCGGTGTCCAGGGGGCCGCCGCGCGCTTCGCTGCTCGATCAGCTCTCACCGCCGTCGTCCCTGTACGGATCACGCTCGATGCTGCGGACCAGGTAGTCCCTGACCGGCTCCCCGTCGATCGCGAGGAACACGGTGGCTCGCGCCCGCAAAGGTCGACCCACCCAGATGGCGGACGCGACGGATCCGGTGACCGCGTTGACGCCCTGCCACACGCCGCCGGCCGGCCGGAGATCTCGCCGGCTCGTCGTCGTCTCTCGCTTGCATTCTTCGAAGCCATTCTTCGAGAGGGCATCCACGATGTCCTCCAGCGCGGCGCTCCACCCGTGCTCCGCTTCGATCCAGGTCATCCGGCCCTGCTTGCGAAGCTCCTCGAGGCCGTGCATGAGTGGCATCTTGCCCTCCCCGTCGACTGTCGGGGCGCCGCGGGCTGAATCGGAGGTGGCTCCTGGGGGGAGCCACCTCACGGGATTCACTTGCCCGCGCCGACGGAGACGGCGAAGTTGACCGTCTCCTCCCGGTACGATGACGGGATGTACGCGAACTCGAGGCGGATCTCCTTCAGCCTCTTCGCCTTCAGGGCTTCGGCGGGGAACTCCACGTCCAGGGATTGGATTGCCTCCTGCCCAGGATCGAGTCGCTCGCTGCCGTACGTGGCGAACTTGAGGGTCGGTTCGGACCGCGCGTCCTCGAGCTTGATGGGCTGTCCCTGGGCATCGATGTAGCGAAGCTTGCCTTCGAGCAGCCGCACCGTTTGATTGGTCGACGTGTTCTTCAGCCTGAGCGTCCCGGTGAGCTTCGCCGCGGTGACGATCCGGTCGGACCCTTTCTCGACCCGCTCGGCGACCTTCATCTCGGTGACTTCGCCCGTGACGATCCCAGCCTTCACCTTCACCGAAGCAGGCGTCACTGCGTACGTCCTTTCCTCGATCGGCGCAGCCACCGCCGCCGGCTGCTGCACGGGGCCGAGGGTTATCCAGGCCACGAGGGCCACGAGCGCGGCGCCTAGCCCCCACCGCCAGAACGCATCCTTCTTCTCGGTCGGACGCTCAGTGGCAAAAAATTGGCGTTGCGCGATGATCGGGATGGTCGCCGCCATGAACGCGATGACAGCCACCGCGACCATTCCTGCTCCCGGGAAGATCCCCAGGGTCCGAAGGAGCCAGCTTCCCCCGATGCTCCCGACGATACCGAGAGTGATGTCCCACTTCAGCCCGTAGCCTCCACGCGTCATCACCCACCCGGCCAACAAGCCCGCCAGCAGTCCTGCGAGAATCCACGTCAAGAAAGTCATGACTCTTCCTCCTTCAACTGGTTACGGCTCCCGCGCATCACTTCCCCAGCACCGTCGCACAGACGCTCCGGGGCCGGAGCCTCCGTCGGCCCGTCGCCGTTTTGTCGCACGAGGAGAGCCGCGAGCATTTCGATCGCCCGCTGGTCGAGGGCCCGGTCGTCGATCATCACCTGCACGGTGGAACCCGCGAGCCCCCGGACACGCTCAGCCGCCGCGGTGGAGCAGACGACGACGTCCACTCTCCGCACCAGGCGACCCAGTGCGGCCCCCTCGGCGGGGCAGACCCCGACGAGCGCGATGTTCGGCAGGCCGGCGTTGGCGATCGAGTGCTCCAGGTTGTGGGCCGTCTCGACAGTGGTGGAGGCCACGCCCACCCGCGTCCCCGACGGGAACTGGGCCAGGCGGTGAAGAGTTTCGAGGTGCGCTTCGGCGAGCAGCGCGATCACCGGGACTCCCTTGCCCTTCAGGAGTTGCTCCACCTGCGGGAGATGACAGAAGCTCGTGACCGCAGCCCGCCAGCGACCGGGTTGCTTCTGGCGCCGCGCGACCGCCGGGAGCTCGGCGAGGAGCACCTTGTCGACGCGGACCGGTAGGTGGGCCTCGAGTTCCCGGGCAAAGAAGTCGAGCTCCGGCGGGCTGCACTCCACCAGGAGGACCTCGACGGCCCCGCGAATGGCGGCGGGCCGGATCCCGGCCAAGCTCAGAACGCCCACCGACAGGTCGTCGGCGGTCATCCCGAGGGCCGCGGCCCGGATCACCGTGTCTTGCAAGAAGCCCGCGCGGAGATGAGGGGCGGGGCGGGCAGGCGGCGCCGGGGCCACGAACACGCCCTTCCCGCGCCGAGCTTCCACGTAGCCACTCCGCTTCAGATCGTCGATGACGCGCGCGACGGTATTCGGATTGACACCGAGGAAGCCGGCCAGCTCCCGGATGCTGGGCAGCGCTTGGTCCCGCGGGACGCCGCCGCCCTCGATGGCGTGGCGGAGCTGCTCCGTCAGTTGACGCCGGATCGGGATCGGACTGTGGCCGTCTATCCTGAGATTCATCGCAATCGTCATACTGTATCGCTACAATAGTACACTAGGTCAATTTAGTCAAGGTGTACTATTTTAGTGGTACACTGCACCGCTGAGGAGGCGATTCGTGGGTGAAATCGGACTGGTCCTGGCGCGCGGCGGACCAGCGACGCGTCGGCGTTCACCAGCTCCGCCGGTTCGGCAAGACCGGACCGCTCCGCGACCTGCGCCCGCTTCACCCGATCCCACGGACCGCTTCTATGCCGCCGTACGGCTCGTCGTTCGGTTCTGGCTCTGGTTCTGCTTCAAGCCCGTCGACGTCCGGCACCCCGAGCGCGTCCCGGCCGACGGCCCGGTGCTCCTCTGCATCAACCACCCGAACAACCTGATCGATTCCCTGGTCGTCGCGACAGCGCTCCGGAGGAAGGTCCACTTCCTCGCCGCGGCGGCGATGTTCCGTAACCCACTGGTCGCCCGTTTCCTGCGTGCGTGCGGGGCGATCCTCGTGTACCGGAAGGAGGACGACCCGGACAAGATGGACCCGAATGCGAAAGCATTTGCCGCCTGCTTCCAGGCGCTCGAGGGCGGCCGCCTCATTGCGATGTACCCCGAAGGCACGACGCATGCCGAGGCGCGCGTCCAGCGCATCAAGAGCGGCGCGGCCCGCATCGCGCTGGGCCACGAGGCGGCCCGACCGGGCGACCTGTCGCTCATCCCGGTGGGGCTCACGTTCGAGGCGCGCAAGTCATTCCTGGGGCGGGTGCTCGTCTCCTTCGGAGAGCCGATCCCGGTGGCGCCGTACCTCGAGGCTCATCGGCAGGACCCGTGCAAGGCGGTCGATGCCTTGACGCGAGCGATCCAGCGGGCGATGGAAGCCGAGCTGATCGGTGAGATCGATCCCTTCCGGCTGTCCCACGCGATCGTCGACGCCGCCGTCTGGCAACGGATCCAGGGCTACCGCGCCCTCCTGGCGGAGTACCGCGTGAAGGACGAGGCGGTGCAGGCGCAGCGGCGACGGCCACTGCGTCGCGAGCGTGTTCGCCACTCGTGGGAGGCGATCGTGGGCTTCCCCTTCTTCGTCTACGGCGCCGTCGTCAACGGCCTCCCGTACCTGATCCCCCGCTGGTTCGCCCGCCGGCTGGCCAAGAAGGAGACCGATTACGCGACCGTGCGCTTCCTGGCGAGCGTCGTCGCGTTTCCGCTGTGCTGGACGCTCGAGACGTGGGTGGTCGGATGGCAGACCGGGGCGGCTGGAGCCGCGGTCTTCGCGCTGTCGCTGCCGTTGACCGGTCTGGTCGCGTATCGCTATCTGGTGGGGGCCGGCCGTCTGCGCAGCCGGCTCCGCTTCGGCGTCCTTGCCTTCAGCCGCGAGCAGGCGGCCCGATGCCTCGTGGCCGAGCGCGAGGCGATCATCGCCGAGCTCGAGCGCGCCCAGGTGGACTACCTCCGCTAGACCTCCGCGGAGGCCAGGAGGGCCATGAGATCATCCCGGCTCACGACCTCCTTCTCGATCAGCAGTTTCGCCAGTGACGTGAGGACGTCTCGCTTGGCGGTCAGGGTCTCGCGGACGCGCCCGTGCGCTGCCTCGAAAAGCTTCCGGATCTCGTCGTCGATGCGACGGGCAGTCTCCTCGCTGTACTCTCGCTGAGCCATCGACGGAACGTTGAGGAAGAGCGCCTGGCGGGGCGGCTCGAACGTCGCCAGCCCCAGAGCGTCACTCATCCCGTAGCGGGCGACCATGTGGCGCGCCATGTCGGTGGCCCGCTGGAGGTCGTCCTGCGCACCGGTCGAGACGTCGCCGAAGACGATCTCCTCCGCCACGCGACCGCCGAGCAACACGTCGAGGCGATCGAGGAGCTCGGCGCGCGTCATGAGGTACCGGTCCTCGGTCGGTTGCTGCTGCGTGTACCCGAGCGCGGCCACGCCGCGAGGGATCACGGAGATCTTCGCCACGCGGTCGGCGTGCTGGCGCGACTCCGCGACCAGCGCATGGCCCGCTTCGTGGTAGGCGACGATCTCTTTTTCCTTCGGGTTGATCACGCGCGATCTGCGCTCCAGACCACCCACCACGCGGTCGATGGCCTCGTCGAAGTCCACCGCATCCACGCTCTCCTTCCCCACGCGGGCCGCGTGGAGCGCGGCCTCGTTGACGAGATTGGCGAGATCAGCGCCGACGAAGCCGGGCGTCCTCGCCGCCACCACGGAGAGATCGAGGCCGGGGGCCAGCTTGACGTCGCGGACATGCACCTTCAGAATTTTCTCCCGCCCTCTGAGGTCGGGACGGTCGAGGACCACCTGCCGATCGAAGCGGCCTGGCCGGAGCAACGCAGGGTCCAGGATTTCGGGCCGATTCGTGGCCGCCAGGATCATGACGCCCTTCTGGGTGTCGAAGCCGTCGAGCTCCGCAAGGAGTTGATTCAGGGTTTGCTCGCGCTCGTCGTGGCCGCCCACGATCGGGCTGACACCGCGCGCTTTCCCCAGCGCATCCAGCTCGTCGATGAAGATGATGCTCGGGGCCTTCTCCTGGGCCTGGGCGAAGAGGTCGCGGACGCGCGCGGCGCCCACGCCGACGAACATCTCGACGAAGTCCGAGCCGCTCAAGCTGAAGAACGGCACGCCGGCCTCTCCGGCGACGGCCTTGGCCAGCAGCGTTTTCCCGGTGCCGGGCGCGCCGACGATGAGCACCCCTTTGGGGATCTTCCCGCCGAGGCGCCGGTAGCGCTCGGGGTTTTTGAGGAAGTCCACGACCTCCATCAGCTCTCCCCGCGCCTCGTCGATGCCCGCGACGTCCTCGAACGTGACGCCGGTCTTGTGCTCGACGTACACCCGGGCCTTGCTCTTGCCGATGGCCATGAGCCCTTGCTGCGGGCCGAAGCGGCGCATGAGGACGACCCACACGCCGGCGAACACCACGGCCGGAAGGACCCACGAGAGGAGGGTCGAGAGCCAGGTATTCTCCACGTGCCCCGCGAACTGGACGTTTGCCTGTTCGAGCTCGGCCACCAGCCCGGGATCCTCGACCCGCGCCGCGACGAAGCGGTGCGGTCCGTCACCCAACCGCTTCAGCTCCTCGAGCTTCTCCTTCGGGAGCAGGGTTTCGAGCCCGTCGGTTGAGAGCGTGCCGCTGATGGTTTCTTTGTCGAGGGTGAGATTGCTGACCTTGCCCTTCTTCGCAAGCGCCTTGAACTCGCTGTACGACACGTTCGCGGCCCGAGGCCCAAAGAGCGGGAACTGAAATGCGAAAATTGTAATGAGGACGATCGCGAGATAGCCGATCGCGAACTTCCGCTGTTTGAGTTCCATGCTCACGGGCCCCTATGCCGCGTGCGCTGGCACGGCGTCAGGTGATGCGTGCGCGTTCTCCTTCACGATCCGGTAGAGAACCCACCCGCTCGCGTCTTGCCCTCCGATGCGCTCGGCCCGCTCGAACAAGCTCAGCCGGCTTTTCCTCGGAGGCGAGGGATATTCCGCGAGAACCGCATTCCAACCTAACCGGGCCGCCGCCGCTGGTAACGGCGCCTCGATGCCGTAACGCGCGACGATCCCCCGTCTCTCGTTGTAGAACTCCATGAGCCACTTCATTCCCCGCCTCCGCAGCCAGTCGCCATCCCGTTGTCAGCGGGAATCGCGTTGCGCCTGTCGCCGCTGCCCGCGGGCGCGGCTGTGGGCCTGGATGGCGCTCGCGCGAGTCCTGGTGAACTGCCGAGCGTTCCGCGTATCGCTCGCCGCCGCACTCATGGCTTTCTGACGTTGGCGCTTGCGAGCCTCGGCCTGCTGACCGGCGGCGGCTGCGCGATCCCTTGGTCTCATACTGTATGACTAGAATAGTACACTAGAGCAATTTCAGCAATGTGTACTATTTTAGTGGTACACTGCGGCGCTGGACAATTCCACCAGCCGCATCGACACCACCTGGAAGAAGAGGGAGGCACCCCACCATGGCTCAGGCAACAACAACGAAACTGCGGCCGGTCCCCGACCGCGTTCTCGCCCGCACGATGGCTCCGGCTCCGGCACCCACGACGAAACTACGTCCTCTCCATGATCGCGTGCTCGTCAAGCGCCTCGAGAGGCTGGACGACAAGCACGGCAGCATCATCATTCCGGACAGCGCCAGGGAAAAGCCGCAGGAGGGCAAAGTGATCGCGGTCGGGACCGGCAAGGTGACCGAGGACGGCAAGAAGCTCCCGCTCGCGCTGAAGGCAGGCGATCGGATCCTCTTCGGCAAGTACTCCGGCAGCGAGGTCAAGCTCGATGGCCAGGAGTACCTCATCATGAAGGAGGAGGACGTCCTCGGCATCCTCGGCTCGTGAACGAGCGGCTCGGCCGCCGTCAACCAATCGCGCACACTCGAAAGGAACGTATCCATGCCTAAGCAACTCCTGTTCAACGAGGAAGCTCGCGCCGCGCTCGTGCGCGGGGTCAACATCATGTCGCACGCCGTCAAGGTGACGCTCGGCCCGAAGGGACGGAACGTCGTCATCGCCAAGAAGTACGGCAGCCCGACCCTGACCAAGGACGGCGTCACCGTCGCCAAGGAGATCGAGCTCAGGGACCCCTACGAGAACATGGGGGCCCAGATGCTGAAGGAGGTCGCCTCCAAGACCTCCGACATCGCCGGTGACGGCACGACGACCGCGACGATTCTCGCCCAGGCCATCTTCCGTGCGGGACTCAAGAACGTGACCGCCGGCGCGAATCCGATGGGCCTGAAGCGGGGGATCGAGCAGGCGGTCGATGCCGTGGTCGAGGAGCTGAAGCACATGTCCAAGGCCACCAAGGACAAGAAGGAGATCGCCCAGGTTGCCACGATCGCGTCGAACAACGACAAGACGATCGGCAACTTGATCGCCGAGGCCATGGAGAAGGTCGGCAAGGACGGCGTCATCACCGTCGAAGAGGCCAAGGCGATGGAGACCACCCTCGAGGTAGTCGAGGGGATGCAGTTCGACCGCGGCTACCTCTCGCCCTACTTCGTGACGAATCCGGAGCAAGCCGTTGCTCATCATCGCCGAGGACCTCGAGGGCGAGGCCCTGGCGACCCTGGTGGTGAACAAGCTGCGCGGGACGCTCGCGTGCTGCGCCGTCAAGGCGCCGGGCTTCGGCGATCGCCGCAAGGCGATGCTCGAGGACGTCGCGACCCTGACCGGCGGCAAGGCGATCACGGAAGACCTCGGCATCAAGCTCGAGAACCTCAAGCTCGACGACCTCGGCCGCGCCAAGAAGGTGGTCGTCGACAAGGACAACACCACGATCGTCGAGGGCGCCGGCAACACCAAGGAGATCCAGGGCCGCATCAAGCAGATCCGGGCCCAGATCGAGGAAACGACCTCGGACTACGACCGGGAGAAGCTCCAGGAGCGGCTCGCGAAGCTCGCGGGCGGCGTCGCCGTCATCAAGGTGGGGGCGGCCACCGAGACCGAGATGAAGGAGAAGAAGGCGCGGGTCGAGGACGCCCTCAACGCCACGCGGGCGGCCGTCGAGGAGGGGATCGTGCCGGGGGGCGGCGTCGCGCTGCTCCGCGCGTCGGACGCGCTCGACAGCCTCAAGCTCTCGGGCGACGAGGGCACCGGTGTCAGCATCGTGCGGCGCGCCCTCGAGGAGCCCATCAGGACAATCGTGGAGAACGCCGGGCTCGAGGGCTCCGTGGTCGTCGAGAAGGTCAGGGTCATGGTCCCGCTCACGCGCGGCTTCGACGCCGAGACCAACGAGTATGTCGACATGATGCTGGCGGGGATCATCGACCCCACCAAGGTCGAGCGGGTCGCGTTGCAGCATGCGGCGTCGATCGCGTCGTTGCTGCTCACGACCGAAGTGATCATCACCGACGGGCCGGAAGCCGGCAAGGCTGACGCAGCCATGGGGCACGGTGGAGAGTACTAAGCCTCGCAGCGGTGATGAGGTGATAGAGGGCAGGCGAACCTAGCCGGTGACGCGACGGCGGGCGGCCGCGCCGTGCGCGAAGGCACTCCTTGCGCTCGCGAAGGAAGGCAACCAGACCGAGCTCGTCGGCCGCGAGCTCGGCGACGCCGCGGGGTTCGCGGCGGATCGCCTGAAGCGGATTCGCGAGCTCGAGGCTCGCGAAGGACAACTTTGCGTGAGTCTCAGCGCCGGATCTACATCGACCGCATCAGAACGGGCGAGACTCAGCTCCGTGAGCTTGCGCTCGAGGTAACGGTACTGCGCGGACGATTGGAAGCCAGGTTCACGATCCGGGCGGTACTACCAGATCCGGAGTGCGTCGACGCGTGGCGATGAGCGCGGTCCGTCCTGTTGATCTCATCCGCTGTCTCTCGCCGAGACTCGATCCAAGTAGTGCGTTCGTCGTCTAACCCCTGCAGAAAGGCCGCATGCGCATAGCCCGGGAGTCTCCCGAAGATCCGATCCGCGCGGAGCTCTTCGGCATCGAGCGCCTCGAACAGCACGCCGAGAGCCTGGCGGTCGCCCAGCGCGTCATGAGGCAGTCGGGCCGGGGGCGGCGATTGTTGCCGCGCGTCGAACACAACGGTCGCGTGCTCCGCGCGTCGTATCGCGTGATCGCCAACGCCATCCGTGAGGAGCGCGCGATCACGCCGGCCGCGGAATGGCTCGTCGACAACTTCCACGTCGTGGATGAACAGCTGCGCGAGATCCGCGCCGACCTGCCCCCCGGGTTTTATCGGGAGCTGCCCAAGCTGGCCGAGGGGCCGCTGGCCGGCTATCCGCGCGTCTACGGGATCGCCTGGGCGTTCGTTGCCCACACCGATAGCCGGCTCGACCCCGAATCGCTCCGGCGGTTCGTGCACGCCTACCAGCGCGTGCAGCCGCTGACCATGGGCGAGCTGTGGGCAGTGGCGATCACGCTGCGCGTCGTGCTCGTCGAGAATCTTCGACGCTTGGCGGAGAGCATCGTTCGCGGGCGCGCGGCGCGCCAGGAGGCCGACGCCCTGGCGGACGAGTTGCTCGGCGTTGGCGACGGTGATGTCGCGCCGACGGCGAAGGGCCTCGAGCGATTCGAGGGCGGCCCGCTGGTGACCGCTTTCGCGGTGCAGCTCGTCCAGCGACTGCGGGAGCAAGATCGCGCGGTGACTCCGGCCCTGCGCTGGCTCGATCAACGGCTGGAAGCGCAGGGGAGGACGTCCGAGGAGATTGTCCGCATCGAGCATCAGCGGCAGGCCGCGATGAACGTGACCGTCCGCAACGTGATCATGAGCATGAGCCTGATGTCGGCGCTGGACTGGGCGCAGTTCTTCGAGACCGTCAGCCTCGTTGACGAGGTGCTGCGAGCCGGCCCGAACTACGCCGCGATGGACTTCGCAACCCGAGACGCCTACCGGCACGCCGTCGAAGAGCTCGCGCGGGGTTCAGGTCGGTCCGAGCTGGAAGTCGCACGCGAGGCCATGGCGCACACGCACCGCGCGGACGGGGCAGACGACGACCGGCGGAGCGATCCTGGCTTCTATCTCATCGGCAACGGGTGCCAGGCCTTCGAGCTGACGCTCGGCTACCGCGCGCGGCGAATGCGCCGGCTGCTGCGTACCTACGTCGCGGCGGCGACACCCGGATATCTGGGAACGATCGCCGTCCTCAGTGGCTTCATGTTCACGCTGCCACTCCTCGCAGCAGGGGCATCCGGCGTCGAGCCGATGAGCCTGCTCGTGCTCGCACTGCTGGCCGTCGTCCCGGCTTCGGACCTGGCGATCGCCCTGCTGAATCGAAGCGTCACCGCGCTGGTGACGCCGGCGGTGCTGCCTCGACTCGAGTTGCGCGACGGCGTGCCACCGCATCTGCGAACCATGGTCGTCGTGCCGATGCTGTTGACGGACGGCGCGGAAGTGAATGAGCAGATCGAGCGGCTCGAAGTGCATTACCTGGCCAATCCGAACGGCGATCTTCGCTTTGCCATCCTCACCGACTGGCTGGATGCGCCCACGGAGAGCATGCCGGATGATGACGAAACGCTGGGGGCCGCGCGCGAGGGGATCGCCCGTCTGAACCGGCGTCACGGCGCCGCGCCGGATGGAAGCGAGCGATTCCTTCTCTTCCACCGCCGGCGGCTCTGGAACGAGCGCGAGCGGGCGTGGATGGGGTGGGAGCGCAAGCGGGGCAAGCTCCACGAGCTCAATCGCGTCCTGCGAGGGGCGACGGACACCAGCTTCGTGCCTACGGACGCCGTCGCGCCGGCCGGCGTCCGCTACGTCATCACCCTCGATGCCGACACGCGGCTGCCTCGAGGCGCGGTCGAGCGGCTGGTCGGTACGATGGCGCATCCCCTCAATCGACCCCGGGTCGATCCCGGAAGGCGGCGCGTCGTCGAAGGATACGCGGTGCTTCAACCCCGAGTCACACCGCCGCTGCCCGGACGCGAGGGCTCGTTCTTCCAGCGCCTCTCGTCCGGCCCGGCAGGGGTCGACCCGTACGCATCGGCGGTGTCCGACGTCTACCAGGACCTTTGGGGGGAAGGGTCGTACACCGGCAAGGGGATCTATGACGTCGACGCGTTCGAGGCGGCGCTGGCCGGACGGGTGCCGGAGAACGCGCTGCTGAGCCACGATCTGTTCGAAGGTGTGTTCGCGCGCGCCGGTCTCGTTACCGATGTCGAGCTGTTCGAGAGCGCTCCATCGCATTACGGGGTCGCGGCGGCGCGCCAGCACCGATGGGCGCGTGGCGACTGGCAGCTGCTTCCGTGGATCCTTGGAAGCCGAATCCCCGTGATCGGGCGCTGGAAGATGCTGGACAACCTACGTCGCACGGTGTCGGCGCCGGCCGCCTTCCTGACGCTCGTCGTCGCCTGGGTGACGCCGGGCACGTCGCCCACGATGTGGAGCGCCTTCATCCTCGCCACCGTCGCCGTGCCCGGGCTCTTGTCGGTGCTGGGCGGATTGGTCCCCCACGCGCGCGGCATCTCGAAGCGCAGCCACACCCGCGCGGTCGGCCGAGACGTCGTCCTGGCCGCCTCGCAGATCGGGCTCACGATCACGATGCTGACGCACCAGGCGTGGCTGATGAGTGATGCGATCGTGCGGACGCTCGTCCGCGTGTACGTCACGCATCGTAGGCTGCTGGAATGGGTGACCGCGGCGCAGGCGAAAGCCGGCCTCCGTCTCGATCTCCGTGGCTTCTGCCGTCGAATGGGCGGCGGGGTTGCGCTCGCCGGCGCCGCGTCGGTTGCCGTCGCGTGGGGGCGACCAGAGGCCTGGCCCGCCGCGCTGCCCTTTCTGATGCTGTGGGCCGTGTCGCCGGCGGTGGCGCGATGGATCAGCGTGCCGCGGAGGACAGCAGTCACCCAGCCGCTCTCGTCCGAGGATGTGCGAGCCCTCCGGGCGATCGCGCGGCGGACGTGGCGGTTCTTCGCGACGTTCGTCGGTCCCGAAGACCACGCATTGCCACCCGACAACTTTCAGGAAACGCCGAGCCCGGTGGTGGCGCATCGCACGTCGCCCTCGAACATCGGACTGTACCTGCTGTCCACGGTGGCCGCGCGCGATTTCGGCTGGATCGGCACGCTCGACGCTGTCGAGCGTCTCGAGGCCACGCTCGAGACGATGAACACCCTCGAGCGTTTCCGCGGCCACTTCTACAACTGGTACGACACGAAGCACTGCTATCCTCTCGAGCCGAAGTACGTATCGTCGGTCGACAGCGGCAATCTCGCCGGCCATCTCATCGCGCTCGCGCACGCCTGTGAGGAGATGATCGACCGCCCGCGTCTCGATCGCTCGGCGCTCGCCGGGATCGAAGACACCGCGCTGCTCGTCCGCCTGTCGACCGTCGTGGCGGCCGGCGATGCACGCCCCGGCCCGGCCACCCGCGGGCGGCTGGAGGAGGCTGTCGACGCCGTCACGGCGGCGACCGTCCAGGAGCCCCCGCCCGACTCGGCGGAATGGGCCGCGCGGCTCGCGGTGCTGAAGGCGCGCGCTGAAGCCGTGCGGGACATCGCGCGAGCGCTGGTCGACGACGATCCCGCGAGCGCGCAAACGGACGTCCTCGTCTGGGCGGAGGCGCTCTCCGCCACCGTTGAAAGCCACGCGCGTGATCTCGACATGCCCGAGACGCTCATTCGTCGGCTCACGATCCTCGCCCGGGGCGCTCTGGCGATGGCCGGTGCCATGGACTTCGGCTTTCTCTTCGATCCAATGCGGAAGCTGTTTGCGATCGGATACCGCGTCACGGACGGCAGTCTCGACCCCGGTCGGTACGACCTGCTTGCATCGGAAGCTCGTCTCGCGAGTTTCGTCGCGATCGCCAAGGGCGACGTCCCCGTCTCGCACTGGTTCCGGCTGGGCCGAGCCCTCACCCCGGTGGAACTGGACTCGGTGCTCGTGTCCTGGTCGGGATCGATGTTCGAATACCTGATGCCCGGGCTCGTCATGCGCGCGCCGGCGGGCAGCCTGCTCGAGCAGACATCGCGGCTCGTCGTGGGCCGGCAGATCAGGTATGGCGCCGAGCGCGGCGTGCCGTGGGGTGTGTCGGAGTCGGGCTACAACGCGCGAGATCTCGAAATGACCTACCAGTATTCGAGCTTCGGTGTGCCGGGGCTCGGACTGCGACGCGGACTCAGCGAGGACGTCGTCATCGCGCCCTATGCGACGGGCCTGGCGGCGATGATCGATCCGACCGCGGCGATTCAGAACTTCCGGCGCCTGGCGGCCGCCGGGGCCAGCGGCGCCTACGGCTTCTACGAGGCGCTCGACTACACCGCGGCCCGGCTTCCGGAGGTGGCCCAGGTCGCCGTGATTCGCGCCTATATGGCGCACCACCAGGGCATGGTGGTCGTCGCGATCGCAAACGTCGTCCACGACGGCGCGATGCGCGCGCGCTTCCATGCCGAGCCCATCGTCCAGGCCACCGAGCTGCTTCTTCAAGAACGGACGCCGCGTGACGTGGCGGTCGCCCGGCCACGTGCGGACGAGGTGCAGGCCGTCGGTGACGTGCGCGAGTTCGTTCCGCCGGTCGTGAGGCACTTCACCTCGCCGCACGGCTCGCTACCACGCACACAGTTGCTCTCGAACGGACGATATGCGGTGATGCTGACGACGGCGGGCTCGGGATACAGTCGCTGGCGTGACCTCGCGATCACGCGGTGGCGGGAAGACGTCACACGCGACGCGTGGGGCACGTACGTGTTCCTCCGCGATGTCGACAGCGGTGAGAGCTGGTCGGCCGGCTACCAGCCGCGCGGCGGTCAACCGGACAGTTACGAGGTCATCTTCTCCGAGGATCGGGCGGAGATCGTTCGGCGCGACGGCGCCATCGGCACCACGCTCCAGGTGATCGTGTCACCGGAGGACGATGCCGAGGTGCGTCGCGTCTCGCTCACGAATCTCGGGACGAAGAGCCGGGAGATCGAGTTGACATCGTACGCCGAGGTCGTCCTGGCGCCGCCGGCGGCGGACGCGGCCCACCCGGCGTTTTGCAATCTGAGCGTGCAGACGGAGTGCATCCCCGAGCTCGACACTCTGCTGGCGACACGCCGGCCGCGGTCACGCGGCGAGGTCCCGGTCTGGCTGGCCCACGTGGCGGTCGTCGAAGGAGACCCGGTCGGCGAGCTGCAATGGGAGACTGACCGAGCGCGGTTCCTCGGCCGCGGGCGCGGGATCCGAACGCCGGCGGCGGTGATCGACGGCCAGCCCCTCTCCAACACGACCGGCGCGGTGCTCGACCCGATCGTGAGCCTGCGACGCCGCGTACGGCTTCCGCCGGGCGACACCGTGCGCGTCGCCTTCTCGACGCTCGTCGCGCCGTCGCGCGCGGAGGCCCTCGGCCTCGCCGAGAAGTATCGCGATACGGCGACGTTCGACCGCGCCGCGACGCTGGCGTGGACGCAGGCGCAGGTTCAACAGCACCACCTCGGGATCGGCCCGGACGAGGCACACCTCTTCCAGGGTCTCGCGAGCCGCGTTCTCTACTCGGACCGGGCGCTCCGGCCCTCCGCGGACGTCCTCACGCGTCATACGGGCGGCCCCGACGCGTTGTGGGCTCACGGGATTTCGGGCGACCTCCCGATCGTGCTCGTTCAGATCGACGAGCCCGAGGACGTGGGCATCGTGCGGCAACTCCTCCGCGCGCACGAGTACTGGCGGATGAAGCAGCTTGCGGTCGATCTGGTCATCCTGAACGAGCGCGCGCCATCGTACGTTCAGGATCTGCAGGCATTGCTGGAGACGCTGCTCCGCACGAGCCAGTCGGCGGGACCCCATGATGGACATGGGTTGCACGGGAACGTGTACATCTTGAGAGCGGACCGCGTGACGGCGACGCAACGTGACGTGCTCCAGTCCGTAGCGCGGGCGGTGCTGTCGAACCGGCGCGGGACGCTGGCCGACCAGATGGCGCGCGCGCAGCGGCCTGACGCGGCTCCGCCCGCTCAGCCACGGCGGCTGGCGGTCGCGCCGGCGAATGTGACGGCCTGGGGGCCGGATCTCGAGCTCTTCAACGGCCTAGGTGGCTTCGAGCGGGATGGGCGCGAATACGTGACGGTCCTCGATGAGGGACGGTGGACACCGTCGCCGTGGATCAACGTGATCGCAAATGCGGGGTTCGGCTTCCAGGTCTCCGAGTCGGGTTCGGGGTACACGTGGTCGGTCAACAGTCGCGAGAACCAGCTCACCGCCTGGTCGAACGATCCGGTCAGCGATCCGCCGGGCGAGACCATCTACGTCCGGGACGAAGAGACTGGGGATCTGTGGGGGCCGACGGCGCTCCCGATCCACGAGGGGGCCTCGCCCTACGTCATCCGGCATGGGCAGGGTTACACGCGCTTCGACCACGTTTCGCACGGGATCGCGCTCGAGCTGCTGCAGCTGGTGGCGCTCGACGACCCCATCAAGATCTCGCGTCTCACGCTGACGAACGAGTCCGGTCGACCGCGGCGGCTGTCCGTGACCGCCTACGTCGAGTGGGTCCTTGGCGTGTCGCGGCACGCCGCCGCGCCGTTCGTCGTCACCGAGATCGACGGGAAGACGGGCGCGATGTTCGCGCGCAACGCGTGGCGGCGCGAGTTCGGCGCTCGCGTCGCCTTTGCCGACCTCGGCGGGACCCAAGCGGCCTGGACCGCCGACCGGACGGAATTCCTCGGACGCAACGGCACGCCGGATCATCCGGCGGCGCTCGCGCCAAGACGCCGGCTCTCAGGACGGGTCGGTGCCGGCCTCGATCCGTGCAGCGCGCTCCAGACGACGATCGAGCTGGCCGCTGGAAGCCGAGCGGAAGTCGTGTTCTTCCTCGGCGAGGCGGCGAACCCCGAGGAGGCGAGGGAGCTGATCGTTCGCTACCGGACTCGTGACGTGGCGGCGGCCTTGCGAGCTGTCGGCGAGCGCTGGGACGAGGTACTCGGCACGGTGCAGGTCAAGACGCCGGACCGCTCCATGGACATCCTGCTCAACCGCTGGCTGCTGTACCAGACGCTGGCGTGTCGGGTCTGGGCGCGGTCGGCGCTCTATCAGGCCGGCGGCGCCTACGGGTTTCGCGATCAGCTTCAAGACGTGATGGCGCTCGCGGTGGCCGAGCCCGCATTGGCGCGGCAGCACGTGCTGCGCGCCGCGGCGCGGCAATTCGTCGAGGGCGACGTCCAGCACTGGTGGCACCCGCCCAGTGGTCGCGGCGTCCGAACCCGGATCTCCGATGATCTGGTCTGGCTCCCGTACGTCGTCGCTCAGTATGTCGAGGTCGCTGGCGACGGTGCCGTCCTGGACGAGGTCGTCCCCTTCCTCGAAGGGCCCAAGCTCGCAGTTGGACAGGCCGAGTCATACTTCGAGCCCCGCGCCTCCGACGAGCGGGGCACGCTCTTCGAGCACTGCGCGCGCGCGCTCGACCGCAGCCTGACGGCCGGACCGCACGGCCTGCCGCTGATGGGGACCGGGGATTGGAACGACGGGATGAACGAGGTGGGCGCCGAAGGGAAAGGTGAGAGCGTCTGGCTCGGGTGGTTCCTTCACACCGTTCTGTCTGAATGGGCTGGCCTGGCCGACGCGCGCGGGGAGGGTAAGCGCGCCGAGAGGTGGCGGAGCTACGTGAATGCGCTGAAGGAGGCGCTCGAACGCGAGGCCTGGGACGGCCACTGGTATCGGCGCGCTTACTTCGATGATGGGACGCCGCTCGGGGCCGCCGTCAACGACGCCTGCCGCATCGATTCGATCGCGCAGTCCTGGAGCGTGATCTCGGCGGCGGCCGACCCGGCGCGCCGCGAGCGCGCCATGGCGGCCGTCGACGAACATCTCGTGCGTCGCGCCGACGGCGTCGTGTTGCTGTTCACGCCGCCGTTCGACGGCACGTCCCTGGAGCCCGGCTACATCAAGGGATATGTGCCTGGCGTCCGAGAGAACGGCGGGCAGTACACGCATGCGGCGATCTGGTCGGTGATCGCCTTCGCGGCGCTCGGCGACGGGGACAAGGCCGCCGAGCTTTTCGCGATGTTGAATCCGATTACCCACGCCCGTACCGAAGCGGGCGTCCAACGCTATAAGGTCGAGCCGTACGTCGTCGCGGCGGACGTGTACGCCGAGCCGCCGCACGTCGGGCGCGGGGGCTGGACGTGGTACACGGGATCAGCGGGGTGGATGTATCGGGCCGGGCTGGAGTCGATTCTCGGGTTCCGGCTGCGCGGCACGCGGCTCGTGGTCGACCCGTGTATCCCGCGTGCATGGCCCGGCTTCGAACTGGTATTCCGCTACGGCTCCGCGCGTTATGACCTCGTTGTGGAGAACCCACGGGATGCGTCGCGGGGAGTGTCGTCAGTGGAGGTCGATGGCGTCTCCCTCGACGGCGATCTCAGCATCGGGCTCGCCGACGACCGGAAAACACATCGCATCCGAATCGTCCTCGGCTGAGTTCAGGTCACGCGAGTCCATCTATAGCGGAAGGCACTGAAGAGAGACGCATCGGAGCGTACGAAAATCGATCAGCGCAATCTTGATATGCGACGGTGCGGCCAACGCTATTTCCCTCCGAAGCTCACCCGTACACTCATCCGTCCAGCTCTTCAAGTCCTCCTCTTGAATGTGCAGGAGTCGGTCTTGCGTGAAGCCGAAACTCGCCTGCCGCAAGATCTCCAACTTCTTCTTGACGAGCGCTCGTTGTGTTTCATCCAGGGGGGCCTGTGCTCGTTTCGGCGTTTTAGAACCGATCATCCACATGGCGCACCCCTTCCGCCGGGCGCACGCGGCTCACGTCAGGGGAACTGCCCGGTGCCGGCCAGACTCCGTCTCGTTGTCGAGCCGAACACCGCAAGCGCCCGCGCTCTTCCGCCGCTAAGTCTTGGCCTTCACGAGCTCTTCGGCGCACGCACTCGCTACCCCAGAGTTAGGCGTCTTGCCCCCGCGCGGAGTGGCCCAGCCGCCCTCTTCGACGAACTGCCGTTGCCTCCACGAGTCTATCTTCAGGAACTCCGCGTGCTTTGTGGCCGCGTTAGGCTGCTGCATGAAGCTCGCGACGCAGGAAGGGGTGAGCGCGACGACCACGGCCGAGTTGGCACGTTCGACCGCGACCCGCTCGGCGGTGCTGCCGAGGACCCATCCCATCCATGAAAAGCCGACGATCATCGTTGCGACCCCGCCGCCGATCACACCCCAAACCGCTGGTTTCAGCCAAGGTGCTTGCAGTTGCATGAGAGCCCTCCTGATTCTAGGAGCAGGTATTTTCTGCCCAGGTCTGTATGAGGCAGGTGGCTTACCAGCGTCCTCCGCGTGCGGATCCGCCGAAGCCCCGCGAGCTCCCCCCTCCACCGCCACGGGTACCGCCGGACGAGGCCTTCTCCACGCGGAGTTGGCGGCCGTCGAGGTCCTTGCCGTTGAACTGCGCAATCGCCTGATCGGCCTCTTCCGCCGTGGCCATCTCCACGAAACCGAAGCCGCGTGAGTGACCGGTGTCACGATCGGTCACGACGGCCGCCGATTCGACCTGGCCGGCCGCCGCGAACACTTCACGAAGCCGTTCCGTCGATGTGGAGAACGCGAGACCGCCGATGAACAGTTTCTGCGCCATGGGGCGCCTCCTTTGCTGCTTCCACGCTGTGAGTTCATGCACGCTCCAGAGAAACGCGGACGCTGGAGTCGTGGTCTGACGAGGCGCAGGGTTCCCGTGAACCGATTCCCGGGTCAGACGACGCCGATACTACCAAACATTATATATGAAATAAATGGTATATAATTCGTACTGAGGAGAGGGTCACACGCATGTTCGAGAACGAAACACGTCGCGGCAGGGCCTTCAAGCGCTCGGCGGGCTTCGATGGGCTCGACGGGTGAGCAAGAGCTTTGACGCGGTGGCGCTCGCCCTGGATAGCATTCATGGCTTCTCGGCCGATGAGCGCGAGGCGGTCGTCGAGTTCCTCAAGATCGGCCGCGCCCGCGTGGCGGCCGCCCGCACGGCGCCGCCAGCGGCCGTGACCGTCCTCGCGGACCGCGTCTTCACTTGGCCCGAGTTCGATCGCTGGCAAGCCATCTTCGCCGAGCGCGGCACGTTCCCCGCCCGGTGGGACGGCCTGCAGGTGATCCCCCCGCCCCAGACGTCGCTGGCCGCGCGGGCGGCCTACCGGCTGCGGAAACTGGATCTCCTTTTCGAGTGGCTCGACACGCTCAGGCGCGGGGCCACGGCGCTCGGCCACTATACGAGGCAGGGGATACGCGCGAGAATCGTGCAGCAGGAAGACGGGCTGCGGTGTCCGGTGTGCGAATCCTTCAACGGGCACGAGGTGACGCACGGGCGGGACACCGTGCCACCGATTCATCCAGGCTGCCGCTGTGTGCTCATGGCGGTGACTGCGGCCCCGCACGACGAGCGGATCGGGCCGCACGCTCGACGTCGCCTACGCGCGTCCTTCTGACTGAGTTGCTCAGCTGTTCGCCACGGCCTTGCGGCGCAGCGACACCACGAATCTTTGCGAGAAGGGGCTGAAGATGGAGCCGATGCGGCGTCTTTCCGGTCCAGTGCCAGCCAAGCAAAAGCGGGGCGAGTTCGTCTGGAGCATCCCTCTCAACGACAAGCCGATGGCCGAATGGATCCAGGTGTTCCGGGGTGCCGGAGAGCGTGGAGGCATCATCAATCCGCAGCGTGTCGCCTTCCGGGACGCGGAACTCAGCTTCGAGAGTGCCGAGGCTCACGTCGCGTCGTGGGTCCGGCACATCGACAAGTGGATCACGACCGCCAACGACGCCGCTGCGCTGGCAGAGGAGAAGCGGTGGGAGGATCGGCTGCGTGAGAGCAAAAAGGTCGAAGACCAGGCGCAACGACTTCGTGATGCCGACAAGTATCGTGATCTGTAGGCGGGTTCCCGCTTAGAAGCCCTTTCGTCTCATGCAACTGCGGTATGCGGCCTGGTACGTGGCGTTCTTTGCTCCTTCCGCGTTCATACCGTGGATTTGCGGATCGGACGACTCGATGACTGTGCTCGTGACATCGAAGGAGTTCGTGATCATGGCGCCGGCGCGTGCGCTATCGGCTCGGACGTGGTCGCCCGTGGTCGGTGAGGCACTTCCTGTCTTGACCGCTTTGGGCGCTTCTTCGTTGCAGCCGACGGAGTCAGCGGCGGTGGGAACCTGACCGTCGGCCGTTCGCGTGACGGCCAGCGAGACGAGGAGGATCAGGGTGAGCGCACCCACAACGTTGCCCGGCATGACCATGGTGCATCCCTTTCAAGAATCAAGATCGTTCGCGGATCAGCCCAGCGAAGACGCGGCGTGCTTCGCGGCCATCACTGGCTGGTGCGCGGTTGTCAGCGGTTCTCGAGGTCCGCGATTCTGGCGCGGCCCTGTAATTCAGCGGCTGCTGCCGAGCGAAATTGCGTCCGCGACTCCTCGACGAGGACGCCGGCGTTGTCACGGATCACCCAAGTCCACCACATCAAGCGCCCTCGGATCTCGACAATGTGGAGTGTCATGATCGCAGTGTCCCTTACTCCCATCTCGTCGGCGCCTCCCGATCACACCGAATGGCGTACGCCCGAGCGACGTTGTCCATTTCCTCGTACTCGACGACCACCTCGAGGTAAGAACCCAAGTCAGGCTCGGAGCGCCGGATGTGGAGCCGTGCGCCTTCGGGCTCGGGGCCGATGGCGTGTCGCAAGAGGGCCACGTAGCGCTGGCACTCCACGAACGCGCGGTCCGCGTAGCGGACCTCGCCCACTTGGGCAGCGCATTCGCGAGCCGGGACCGCTCCCAGCGCGATGACGCCCTCGGTCATTGTTCGCTGGCTCTCATCGCGTCTTCATGTTCCACAGGGCGCGTATACCCTCCGTCTTCATGACCCGGCCGGCCAGCACGCAGCCCGACAGAACCGCCGCCCCGTACCGGGTACGCTGCTTGCGCGATATCTTGCTTGACAGTAGTATACTATAACTTATATAACAAGTTTAAATTATTAAGCAAGGACGCCGCAGCCCGGGTCGGCAGGAGTACGGAGGTGGTGATGCTCGAAAACAAGACCACAGTCCTTCTCATTCTCTCCCAAGACGTCCTGGACCAGGCCCGGGTCGTCGCGGGGAAGGCGACAATCACCCTCAAGCTCCCGGTGAGCCTTCAGATCGTCCTCCGGGCCCTCATCGAGGAGGGGCTGAAGCGCGATGGCCACGCGACCTTCCTCGCCAACGTCGAGAGCCAGGCCAGAGCGGTTCGCCACCAGCGAAGCATGACGCGCCGGAAAAGGGTTGAGGAGGACCGAACGAATCTACGGTCTGGAACTCCGCGGGACCAGAGCGGTCGAGAGCCCCGGAAGCGTCCGAAGTGATCGCGACGGATCACGGGCCTCAATGAGCTTCGAAAGCAGGGGAGTGAAAGCTAGCGCGTGGGAGGGAAAGCCTTGTTGACTCACGTCTGGATGATCCCGTTGGTCGTCATTGCGCTGACGCAAACGGCCGTCTTCGCAACGTCGGTGTACTTGCACCGCACCCTCGCACATCGAGCGCTGACCGTGCGCCCGTTCGCGGATGTGCTGTTCCGGACAGTGCTGTGGCTTACCACGGGACAGCGCCGCCAGGAGTGGGTCGCAGTCCATCGCAAGCATCACGCCTTCACTGACCGGGAAGGTGACCCCCACAGCCCGCGGCTGCTCGGCTTGTGGCGTGTCCAACTCCTGAACGCCTATTACTACCAACGGGAAGCGCGGAACCCCGACACGATCAAGAAGTTCGCCCCGGACCTCCCCGAAGACCGACTGGATCGCGCCGTTTTCTCGAAGGGGATGGTCGGTCCGGGGCTGGGCATCGCGCTGTTGTGTCTGTTGTTTGGCATCGGCCCGGGTTTGATCGTGGCGTTGGCGCATGCCGTCCTCTACGTCGGCGTCGTGGCGCCGCTTATCAACGGCGTCGGGCATTGGCGAGGAGCTCAAAACTTCACGAACACCGCGTATAACTCGGTGGTGCTCGCCTGGGTGACGGCCGGCGAAAGTCTTCACAACAATCACCACGCAGAACCGCGAGCGCCGAAGTTCAGTGTGCGGCGAGTCGAGTTCGATCCGTCGTGGCTGGTGATTCGCGCGCTGGCGGCGGTCAGGCTCGTGGCCATCGTCGGCCCGCCGCTTCGTCTTTCCACCGACAGCCGAGCAGTCCGGTGAGTGTACAGCGGCGGCGCGCTGCCGCGGCGCTCCTCATCCTCTCGTGGGTCCTGTGGTTGCATCCTTGGGTCCCGGCGCTCCTCATTGGCGTGTTTGTGTCCTGGGTCCTCCTGCACACACGGCTCGAAGGTGATCTCGGCGAAACCCTCGTTCGCGTCTGGCGGCGCGCGTGGCCACCCGGGACCCTGGTGCTGATTCCGCTCCTTGTCGGCAGCGCGCTCGTATTCTGGATTTCGGACGTGCCGATCACGGCCAAGGTCTTGCCAGTCGCGCTCGCCCTGCTCGGACTCTCGACAATCCTTCTGGGTAGTACGTGGACTCTCTTCGCCCATGCGCAGCGGTTCTGGAGAGCCCGAAATGAGCCGGCGCTCGCCACGGCCAATCCAAGTCCCGGCGCCACGCGCAGCGGGGAACGAGCATGAGTGGGAGCGATGGCCGACGACGATGACGCCGGGCGGCGGCGGGCTCGCGGGCGAGGTCTTGGTAAGTTCACGTGATGGAGGAAGGTCATGGTCAGATGCGCAACTTGTAGGCGAGAACTCAAGGATGAATCGCAAAGATTCTGCAACGAGTGCAACCGTGGTTTCGGCAAGAAGCCTGGGCAGGGCACACCGGCTTCACCAGGACGAACTGCGGCACGAAGGCGCCGCCGGCGCGGCAAATGACGTGTTCCGCCTGTCTTCACGTGTGAACGAGTCGACTGACGGGACGGTCGCTCGGTGGACGCTGCCATAGAGGCGGAATTGCTCCACATCGGGGATCCCGGTTCAGGAGGTCTTGGCAATGAAGCTGGAGACGGCAGGGAAGATCAAGTACGGAATCTGGGGCCTTATTTGTGGGGGAGTCATCGCAATGATCGTCGGGTTTTCGTGGGGTGGCTGGACAACCGCCGGCACGACCCAAACGATGACCAAAGAGGCGGTCTTGGCGAGTCAGGCGGCG
>WNFC01002213.1_pt1 | contig 23135 bp, 13 predicted proteins | sample 5400541 | NCBI WGS metagenome assembly WNFC01 (sample SAMN13153342, study PRJNA577476) | soil metagenome | isolation source: 120 cm saprolite under Douglas fir tree site 2 hole 2 replicate 1 | place: USA:California | collected 2015-04-18
CCTGGAATTTGTTTGGCAGGATATGAGTCTAGACCCAGACGCGATAACGTTTCAGGCCGCGGCCTGCTAAAGCGTTCTGATTAACAAAGTGGAGCCGCTGGCGAAGGCCGGAGTTCACGCTTTGTCATGCAATTCCTTTCGCGTCAACTCCCTGCCAGCGATTCAGTGGTGGTTTGGCTGATTCAGTTGCTTCCAGAGGAAGACGAGCCCTGCTGTTCCGTCTGGGCAAGTTTGGTAGCCGAGGGGGGTACAGTTATGGCGTATGTCCCGATCGGTGTCTCAACGGCACCGAGAAAATACTTATTCCCGATATGCGCAAAGTTAAGCTGTGCATGCCCGGTTTGAACGTCATCGAAAAAAGCCGGGACCAGGACCACGCTTGCGCGTGTTTCGTAGCTGCTGATCTCCAGCTCTCGCGATCCAGGGGGAAAATCCACGCGACTCACCCTATACGAGCCTGCAGGAAGTACGCGGCCTCCGACCACGAAGTCGTACGGCACTCTTGCAACAACTGTGCCTTCCTCCTGAGCACGCGCACCCAGTCCCAACCCAAGAACGCAAATCAATGTGGATAGAACGGTCAAGTACTGCCTCTTCATGATTTCTCCTTAGAATCCTAATGATTCATGCTAGTGAGATGCTTCCACCTGATGGAAGTTACAGGCGAGGGCACTTGTCGCGTCTTCTTGCGGGAGAACAAATGAAAGGGTGCAGTACGAGAGCTATGACTGTTGTGGCCACGGTTTTGTCATGTTTCGTGCCTGTGCCTCGCAAAATGGCCTCCGGCCTCGGAATCAACGAGATAGCAGCACCGAGTTTGGTCTCGGCACAATGCCCTACTCTAGGCAGACTTCCGTACAGCGACGTTCTGGAACTCGATAATCTTGCCACGTTCAGTTGGAGGAATCCATTTCGCCTTCGGCGGTCTGAAATTCGATGGAATATAGAATTGAATTAGCCTTGCCATACTTACCTTTCCCCAGTCGAGGGTCAAACAACCACAAGTCCGAATTCGTTGTTCTGTGCGTGAGATTCGACTTGCAGAGGAAAGTGACAGGTTTTACAGCACTGCTTAAGGAGGTCGCCGAAGCTGCTGGCGGTGATCCGATCATCGAAAGAACCTAATGCGGCTTCTTCCGCAATGAGCAGTTTCGGATTCAGTCCCGTACTCGATACCCTGCCAGATTTTAGGCGGGTCCGGGTTCCGTTCTGCGTATTCAGTTTGCAAAGGCTAATTTTGCTCCCTCTGGCTATCATGCTTTTGGGTGACGGGGCAACGATTTTTGCCTTTGGGCATGATTCCATTCCTTGTTTTTGTACACGGTATTTTCAGAGACGGTACATATCTGGCCTCTCATTCAAAGCTGTCGTAGTGCGTGATTTTGATGGCTTACAGACCTCTTGCAGTGTATTTGAGCACGGCTGTCAAACTGGATTTAGAGCCAGGGTCTTTGCAACCGTGGCTCCGGCGTCGTTCCGCTGCCCGCTTCACGAGCGTCAATTCTTAGTATTCGCAGAACAATGCAAACCTCAGACTTGCTTTTTAAATTGTAGATTTCCCTTCCTGTCTCTTCCCCAAAACATAGAGTTAGAATTGAACACCCAGATTTCTACTGAACCGGAATCAACTCCTGTCCAAGGATCAATGAGTTTCATGGACACTTGAATCTATCTCCGGCAGGTCACGAATTCTGCGTGGTTCAGGTCGCGGATTTGTCAGGAGATGCAGGTCTCGAATTGCTCTTCGGAGAGGCGATTCGGCGGAATTGTGCGCCTGACCCCAGTGGAAGTCAACTGGATTCTTACAGGGGTTCGGAACCACCTAAGCCGCGAATGACACGCCAAGTCTTACTTGACTAATATCAATTTCGTTGCGTGATAGAGGAGGGGGTATCAACTACTTCATCGGCGTCTTCCACAATAGGAAGCCTTCATAGCCAAGGAACCCGGAAATGGCGAGCCCAATCCAACTTACCCAGAGGGGTACAACGGCGCCTCCTATGGTGACCTGCCATCCTTGCAAGAGGCGAACGGCGTGAAGAAGAGCTATCAGTAAGAACAATATTGAGGTGATGAGGAAAAAACTACGCTGCGTCATTTGCGACCTCCAGCGCCAGGAGAAAGCCTCAAGCAGCTGCCAAAAACCGTTTGATCGTCTCTCCCCACTGTCCACGCGAGGTGTCACCCTCGGCGATTTCACCGGGCCAGGCACACGACACGTACTTTGGGGGGCCGGTGAGAAAGACGATTCGCTGGCGTGGGTCCGCTGCCCTAATCTGCTCGTAGAATTCGAGCGCTTCCTCGCGGGAGTACCTGCGAATGTCGAACATGACGAGATCGTAGACCTGAGGGTGCCACAGAAAGCGGGCGGCAGAGATCTCTTCAGCTTCATGCATGCGTGACTTCGCAGGACGGCGGCGCGCGCCTCGCGCGTTGCCTGAAAGCGGTCGATGAGGAGAACTCTTTTGTCCGCAAGAGCCTGGCGGCTACGACGTGGTGGGCGATACATACGACACTCCCGAAACGAGCGCGCCCTTTTTTGGGAAGGGTGATTCGAACGAAGTCTGGGCCGAGAAAGGGCGGGCGTCAACATAAATAAGAAGCCCCGATGGCCAGTCGGAGCTTTTAGGTCTTTCGAGAGTCTCTATTGGCGCACGTGGCCCATGTTTTAGTGTGAAACAGGAAACGCCTTGCGATCTAGATCCTAGATCTAGATTCTAACCACCTAGAGCTAGGCCACTTTCGCGCCTAACACTCCCGCTAGGCTTGCGGGCATAGGCGATCTTTTGAAGATCAGCCAGGGTTGATAAAGCGTTGCGGAGTGCTATGCGTTCCGAGATGCTGCCCGCATTTTCGTCGTTGAGCAGGAAGTCAACATAATTATAAAAAGCCCCGATGGCCAGTCGGGGCTTTTAGGTATTTCAGAAGTCTTCTAGTGGCGCTTGGCGCCATTTCGATTCACTGGTCGGGGCTGGAAGCTAGCTATTGACGGATCTTCTCGTCTGACCCGTTCCGCAGCTTACCACTCCTTTACTGGTACAGCTCCGCCGTTCCTAGCGTGCCGCTGGCATCCACTCCGCCGGTGACGAGCACTCGTCCGTCATTCAGTATTGTCGCCGTGTGAGATGACCGGCCGCTAGTCAAGCTGCCCGTCCCGGCAAAGCTCGTTCCGGGTTCATCGCAGAGTTCCGCCAACGCGAGCGTTCGTTCGTCAGGATCCAATCCTCCGGTTACCAGCACTTTTCCATCTGCCAGTAAGGTCGCCGTGTGGTCCGCACGCGCCGCACTCATCTTGCCGATGGCGGTAAACGTCCCATTACTTGGATCGAACAATTCCGCGGTGTCGCTTCCCCCACCAGCTACCAGCACCTTGCCGTCAGTCAGCAAGGTTGCGGTCTGGCCGATGCGCACGGTTCCCATATTGCCGGTCGACGCAAAGCTCCCGCTGGCCGGATCGTACAGCTCCGCCGTCTCGAGACTCGCCCCATTGGGGTCCGTCCCTCCCGTGACTAGCACCTTTCCGTTTGTCAGCAAGGTCGCCGTGTGGGAAGTGCGCGGTGTACTCATCTTACCGGTGGCAGTAAACATCGCTGTCGTCGGATCGAACAATTCCGCGGTGTCGCTTAATCCCCCTGTCACCAGTACCTTTCCATCGCTAAGTAAGGTTGCGGTGTGGCCAGTGCGTGCGGTCCCCAAGCTGCCAGTCGAGGCAAAGCTCTCGCTCGCCGGATCGTACAGCTCCGCCGTCAAACTCGGATTGTTAAAGCTCTCGATCCCTCCGGTCACGAGTACTTTCCCGGCATTCAGCAGGGTCGCCGTGTGGTAGGCGCGCGTGCTGCCCATGCTGCCCGTGGGCGCAAAGCTTCCGCTGGCCGGATCGTACAGTTCTGTCGTCGCGCCCGGATCGGTACTGTTTACTCCTCCCGTTACGAGTACCTTCCCATTATTCAGCCGGGTGGCCGTGTGGTGGGCGCGCACGGTTGCCATGCTGCCTGTGGCCCTGAAGCCATGCGGGAATACATCGATCGTGGCGTCGTCGGGCGCCGATACTTGCCCGACTCCGTCCGTCACTGTGACGCTGATAGGATACGACCCGAGTTTGGTAGGCGTGCCGGCGAGGGTTCCGTCCGTCCCGAACGATAACCCGGGCGGAAGCGGCCCGCTTTCGCTCCAGGTGAGCGGCCCAAAACCGCTGGCCGCGAAGGTGAAGGCATAAGGCAAATTCAGCGCGCCTGCCAAAGGCGGAGGATTTGTGCTTATCGATGGCGGTGGCGGGTTGTTCACCAGCAGCGTGAAGCTAGCAGTCGCCTCCGCAGGTGGACTTTGAGCGTCGTTCACCGTGACGACTATGTGGTAGCTTCCCGCCAGCATGGGTGTGCCGCCGAGAAGACCACCAGCAGAAAGATCCAGCCCTGGAGGCAAGGAAGAAGCGGTCGCCGCGACTTCCTTCCAGACATAGCCCGGCACGCCCCCGGAGGCCTGCAGTTGGAGACCAAACGATCGACGGCGGCACCCGTACTCGCTTTTCTGTACGCAGACCGGGTTATAACGTGATCCAACTACCCCGCCTGGGAAGCTACCAGTGGTGATCCCCAACTTCCCGACCGTCACCGTGATCGTATAAGGCGAACTCTTCTGCTTGGCTGGTGTCGCCGAATCAGTCACCGTAACAACGACGTTAAAGCTACCCAAAGCCGTGGGGGCACCCGAGATCAGGTTGTCGAAGAGACCGAGACCAGGTGGCAAGGAAGATCCCGCGGCCGCGGTCCAACTCCACGTGTAAGGCGCCGTCCCACCCGCTGCCGACAGCGTGAACCCCGCGCTGCTCACTCCATACGTTGCAAAGTAAGTGGCCGCCGGTGGTGTTCCCGATGTGATCTGAAGTGGGCGAACGGACTGAAGCCGCGAGACAGAGGCCTCGCTTCCTCCACAACTAAGTAGAGGAACAGTCGCGCACAGCGCGACCGCTAACCCAAAGATCTTGTTCATGGACGCCCCCAAGGCTAAAGGCGTTTGGGTTGTCTGATGCGACGACTAGGTTCGGTATCAGGCCAGGGTGAGCGCAGTGCGGCTCAGGTATGAAATATCGAGCGGATTGTGCGCCTGGGGGAGGTAGAAGTCAACAGGAAACGGGATCTTTTGCAATAACATAGTTGACTGACTGCCGGCTTGACCCTGATTTGGCCGCACTTGGACGGTCAGTGTGCAAGAAATTGCAAGTCGACACATATAAGCTTACAGCGCAAGAATCCTGCTGCTCGGCTTGGGGCTTCCCGCGCGGACTCGGCCCAGGTTAGTCCGTGTCAGCCATGCCAGATCAAAGGTTGACCCTCCCCGGATTGATTCTGTCCGACCGCGTGCCTGCCTTAGCGCATTGTCCAAAAGGAGAATGAAATATGTCGCTCAACAACCGTTTTCTCACAGCAGTAGCATTGGTTGTGCTTAGCCTTGCCATCGGGATGCAGGCGCAGGACACCCAACATTGCTCAAATGCAACCTTGCATGGCAGTTACGGTTTCCACGCTACCGGAACAGGGTTCGCTGCGGTCGCCCGCTTCGTCTTTGACGGAAATGGCGGTCTCACCGGAAAACTCTTCGGAAGAGTGCCGGGCACGAATATTGGACCTCTCGAATTTACAGGAACCTATTCGGTGAACCCGGACTGCACCGTGACGGACAACTGGCTCGGCAGCACGCACGTTTCGGTAATCGTCGATCAGGGCAAGGGGTATTTCATCCTGAACATTAGCCCATCTACTGCAGCTGAGGACACTCTGAACAATGGAGAGGCCAGAAGGCAGTAGTCGAAGAAACTAGAGGGGCCGTGAATCATGCGGCCCTCTATTCCCATCATGCTTACTACCGCGCCGTATTCTGTTTCCCGCCAGTTTTCCTTTTTGGTTGCTTCCGCAGTGGCTTCACTTTGAGCACAGCCGCTATCACTTCCTTAAATGGGAGCCGACTGTGTGGGATCGGGGATGGATGACCTTAAGCTTATACGCTCCGACATTTCCGCTTGTGTGAGAAGGTGCCCCTGCTGGCTGCCCTCCCCTCTGTAGACCGTCCATCGTCTGAAATTCATCTGCGCGATAAAGAATCGCAGTGGCAAGGCTAAGACTACCTACAGTGCGCGTTGGAACAGGTACGACGATGCGATCGAAAAGAACGAGCGCTTGGTGGTACAGCGCAGTCCGGTGGTCGTATATGGAAAATGTGGCCCAGTACTCATTCTTCATCGTCGCCTCCCTTGAACGGATGCAAAACGGTCGGCCCGTCACCAAACAAAAGTGACTTCCTTCCGCGGGGCAGCATACCACTATCGTGGCGATCCAATTCAAAAACAACCTTCTTCTATAGGTATCGATGGATCATGGTGTTCTATGCTTCGGATTTCCGACCATCCCTGGCGTTATCATATTCTGGGCGCTCTAGAGAACGGCTTTGGCTTAGACTCAAGTTTTTCCGCTCAATGTAGAATTGTAAAATGCATCACCTTACAACTCAACGACTTCTGGCCTTCACCGACCACGTGGAATTTGAGCGAATGGTTCTCGACATTCTGTCCCATCTTGAATTTCCTGGAATTGACCCTCAGAGTCCGACTGTTGCTGATGGTGGAAAGGATGGTCTTTACTACTACGCTGACCAGACATGTGCATGGTTCGCGTTTTCCCTGCAGAAGGGTTGGAAAACTAAATACGACAAAGACTTAAAAAAGGCTCTTGCGTCAGGGAAAGAAATCAAAAGGTTTATTTTCTGCACAAATCGCGACACGGCCGCATTAGAGCGGGATGCGCGTAAAAACACCGCCACGCAAAATCATCGTATAGATGTGGACTTCTGGGATGGAGAGCGTTTACGCGTGGCCCTGGGCACCATATGTAAGGACATCAGGCAGACTTATTTAGGAATCGCTGACAACTCAACGATCCGCAGGAAGTTACGGTACATCCTTCTTGATCCAGAAAATGAAGTAGACGGGGTTGCGCTCTGGCGTTTGGAGGCGATGCTACCTCTAATGCGCGCTCCGCGAGGCGTTTGTGACTTGCTGAAAGGGGTTGACCTGTCCACTGTCTGCGAGACCAATATTGAGATCAAATCTCTCGCGGAATTGTTGGAAGACTATTTTGCTTTCCGGATGTTTAAAACCCAACTGGGGACCTACGGCATAAATTTCGTAGGGGAAAAACTCAAAGACAATACTTTCCTTGCTTACTGGCAGATCATAGCTGGATATTGCATTCACGTCGCATTTGGTGCTTCCGAGTCGGATGCGCTTAGATGGAGCCAGCTTCAGGGTGTAAGTCACGACGGAGCAAAGTGCAAAGGATCTACCCAGAAGTTACGAAGGAGAACGAGTTTCAGAAATTGCTTGTCAAAACGAAGGAAAGTGCGGATAAATGTGCCACCGCATTGGAGGCAACGAAAAATATAGAATCATTACTTGTACAGCTGTCTTACAACATTTAAAGCAAATCGGCGCGGACGGCAGATAGCAGTTCCTCGGTGAGAACACTTAGATAGCATTCGATGGGCCGGTTTGACTTACCAGGCGATTACCAGCTTTTTTGTCCAGGGATCATGGCATTTTATGGACGCTTGGAAGTATCGCATTCGCAGGAGTTCTCAGAATGAGGCCCTTTAGGGCACCCGCACCACGCATATAACCTGAAACGCATGGTCAACATTCTCGGGGGATGCCAACTAACCTGCCTACTCGCCGGATAAACGGCATTCCGCTATAGCACCAGTCTCGAGAAAACACCCGTCGATGCAACCCACAAATAGCAACGCCCCTCTCGCGAGGGGCGTTGCTCAAGGAAACACGATCACAGTTTCGTAACGGTCTGTGGTCATCGGGGCTTTTTATTATTTCTATTGACTCCAGCCCCTTCTCGGCGCACACTTTGCCCGAATCACCTTCCCAAAGAGGGGCGCGCACTCGTTTCGGGAGTGTCCTAATGTTATCGCCCACCACTTCGTGGCCATCCGGCCTTTGCGGGGAAAAGCACTTGCCACCGCTGCAGGCTGAAGAATACCGGAAAAGCGGAGAAGCATCATGAAAAACAACCTGAGCAGTCTGGGTTTCTTTGCCATTTCTTTTGCCAGTGTGATGTTTTTTCTAACCACTCTCTCCTTCGGCCAGACCCAAACCCAAGGGACAATTAGCGGCAACATTACCGACTCGTCCGGCGGTGTTATCCCTGGGGTCGAGGTCACTGCAACAAACACAGGCGGCCTAACCCGAACCTCATGGACAAACGACACTGGCCGATATGTATTCGCAAACCTGCCGTTTGGAACTTATGACATCTCGGCGCAAAAAGAAGGCTTTGCTCAGTGCGTGAATCACAACGTTGTCCTTGATCCAGCCGGAACTATGGAAGTGAACTGCAGCCTTAGAGTAGGGGCGGTCAGCGAAAAGGTCGAAGTTCAGGCCCAGACATTAGCCGTGCAGACCGAAGACTCTAAAGTCTCTCGTGTTATTACCAACACCCAAATGACGGAAATCCCTGTCAATGGCCGAAATTTTGCCAGTCTGCTCGCACTGCAGCCTGGTGTGGAGCAGGAGTTTGCGTTCAATAGCTTTCAAGGCAGCGGGTTCAGTATATTTGCCACAGAGAATACACACGTGAACGGCCTTCGAGGGGACCAGAACAATATTCAGATTGAAGGTGCACCCTCGACGCGAACCCGCGGCAATGGCGCGGTGACTGCTCCTCCCAGCATGGATGCGATCGGCGAAGTGAATATTGTGACTACAGGTTATTTGCCAGAGTATGCACGGGCGGGGGGTGGCCAAGTCCTCATTCAAATGAAGTCGGGCACCGAGCAGTACCACGGAAGCGCATACGAATATTTGCGCAATGACGCATTAGATGCCAGGAACTATTTTGCGAATGCCCCCACCCCCAAGAGCATATTGAAGTACAACAACTTTGGCTATTCTTTCGGCGGGCCGGTAGTTCCCCACAAGAAGAAGTTATTCTTCTATTGGTCGCAGGAATGGACCCGAATTGCCTCATCGTATACCCTCACGGCCACTGTGCCATCGGCTTTGGCGCGCCAGGGTAACTTCTCTGAGTACTGCGCTGCCAGCTTGCCCTGTCCGACCGTGCCTGCCTATCTGAATGGTGTGGGTGGTTTGGCTGGTGGCCAGCCGTTTCCTAACGACACCATTCCACAAAACCTGTGGAGTGCTAACGGCGGAGCGTTTGTTGGCGTGATGGCCGTACCCAATCAGCCCGGATTATCCAACAACAGCATTCAACAGATTCCGCAGCCGAATACGGTGCGTACCGAGACAGTCAAGGTCGACAGCCAATTTGACAGAATCAAGTCGCACTTGTCCGTGGCCCTCCGTCATTACACGGCGGACAATTTCGATGGCGGTTTCGCTGGAAGCAGCCGCCTGGAGAACTGGCAGATTCAGTTGCCCGAGCGCGGGGCAACTATCGATTTCACCACTACGTTCAGTCCCACCTTGTTGAATGACTTCTTGTTCACCTCTACGGAGGACATTGTTCATGTAAACTTGCCAAGCGGACCGGGGCTCGACCGCACATCGCTGGGCATCAATTTTCCTTTCCTCTTCGGTGATGCCAGCAAAGACATCGCCGGCAAGACTCCGACCATCACAGTTTCGGGTTTCGACACCGTGAACGGATCTACGAACGCTTACCCTTCTGGCAGCACCGGGCACGTTTGGCAGTGGCAGGACACCGTGACAAAAGTTCGGGGACCGCACTTGATCAAGTTCGGTGTGTGGGTTGAGAGGGATGGCGAAGACGATCATGACCAATTGGCAATTGGTGGCGGCTCTGTTAACGAGCCTCCGAACCTGAACGGTGCGTTCCGTTTTGCAGCGTCCTCATCGGTCAATCCTGCGACTACAGGCGCGCCTCTGGCGGACGTCCTTTTAGGCAACTACGACGATTACCAGGAACTCGGCTTTCGCAACCGAACCCCCTGGAATGCGATGCAGTATGGCCTGTTTGCGCAGGATACCTGGAAGGTAAGCCCTCGGTTAACCATTTCCGGCGGCCTGCGCTGGGACTACTATGCGCCTTACGCGAGCAAATATTGCAACTGGTCGACTTTTGATCAGTTCTTTTATTCGCAAACACCAGGCATCAAGCAAGTAGTAGATCCTACCAGCGGGTTTGTGGTCAGTGGCAATCCTTACAACGGGATCGCGGCGCCTTGCAATCAGCTGCCAACCGCTGCCGTAGGACATTTAAAGGGTGTTTTCGGACTGCCCCTTACCTCCAGCAACCTGAGCTCAATCAACCAGCGGCTCGTGGACGCGGGGATCATGCGGGGACTGCCTGACGGAATCTTCCAGCAGCACTATCGCAACTTCCAACCACGACTGGGTTTTGCCTGGGATCCCACGGGTAGCGGCAAAACTTCGATCCGCGCCAGCGCTGGCATCTTCTACGCTCACATCACCCTCAGTGACTCCACTCTGCTGGGCAAGAACGTGCCATTCCAGACCGCCGCTCAAATCTTTGGAGGCAAAGCCGATTGCCCAGGTGCAGGGTTAGACGCCAGTAGAACCTGCATCGCCTCCGCTGGAACTCTGCCCAGTTTGCCGATCCCGATCAGTGGCGGCGATCCTGTTTCGCCGATCCCGGTTGTGTACCAATGGAGCGCCAATGTCCAGCACATGTTTCCCTCCAATACTCTCATCGAGGCAGGTTATGTCGGAACGCGAGCGAGGCATCTGGCAGTCAATGCGGACTTTAACCAATATCCACTAGGTGTGCTCCCTGCATTGTTTGCGGCCGCGGGCGGACAGGCCAACGCACCACCGAACTTACCAGCGGCGAATGCTCCCTACCCGGGCTTCGGTCAGACGATGGTGGGGCTGAACAACGCCAACTCGCAATACGATAGCCTTCAGGTGAGTGCGCAACACCGACTGCAACATGGACTGCAGTTCGGAGTGTCATACACCTACTCCCACGCCTATGATGACGGATCTAACCGTTATGCAAATGCCACCAACACCTACGATGTCGGCCTAGATTGGGGTCCACCAGACTGGCAGCAAAACCACATCCTAGGGATCAACTACGTGTACGAGCTACCTTTCCTGCAGAGATCGCATTCGTTTGCTGGCAAGGCGTTGGGAGGTTGGGAAGTCGCCGGTTTCTTTGCCTACGGCAGCGGTCACCCTTACAACGTAATCGTTCCCAGCGATGTTGCTGTGGTGGGCGACAACTTCAATCAAAATGCCGAACTGGTCGCCGGTTGCGATCCCAGTAACGGCCCGCATTCGCGGACCCAGTGGTTTACGCAGAACTGCTTCACAACTCCCGCCGGTGGCACGTTCGGCAATGCCCGAAGGAACAGCGTATGGGGGCCAAGCTCATGGAATTTGGACTTTGCGCTCTACAAGAACGGCCCCATCACAGAGAAGCTGAAGTATCAGTTCCGGACCGAATTTTTTAACGTGTTCAACCACCCATCGTTCAATTGCGGTGGCTGCGTTGACGGTAGCCAAAACAACGCGCTTGGGGACAGCGGCTTTGGTGTTCCGACAAACGCAAACGACCCACGTGAAATCCAGTTTGCGTTGAGGCTCACGTTCTAGCAGCCCAAAGGGGCACGGATTTTCCTCCGTGTCCCTTTTCTTTTTGATAGACCCCTCCGAATTGACCGTGAACCCGGTCTGCATTAGCTTTATAGCGGACAGCCTCTCAGCGGTATCGGAGCATGAAGCGTGCGATCCTGGCCCATTTCTGCCTCACCAGAGGGCAATTTTATTAGGGTTTGGTTCCAGTTCTCGATTCACCTTCTGCTTGCCTGCGCTCCGATTGTGGTTGCTGCATCGTTCTCGGCACAATCCCTGAATGACCCCTCGGATAAATCTCAGGAATACGAGGCAGCGATCGCCCAGTACAAAGAGTTTCTCGCCAATCCTCCAAAGGAAACTCCTCGTTCTACCCTGGCGAAGGCACGGACTGATCTGGCCACTGCCTATTTCATGTTGCACCGATATGCTGAATCGCTGGAGGTATTAAAACCAGTCATTGATGAGACAGGCAGCCGCTCGAACGCGGGTTCGTCATCTGCTGAGGCACAGGCATGGCTGGTAAGAGGCCTAGACTATCTTGAACTTGACCGACCCGGCGAAGCGACGTCGTCACTTCGGCGGGCTGTTGCAGCGAATTCGAATAGCGGCACCGCGCGGCTGGCGCTTGGTGACGCCCTTGCGCGCAGTGGTCATCTCGAGGATGCGTCCCTTCAATATGCGGAACAGACGCGTCGTACTCCTTCCTTGCCGGAGGCGTGGTATAAGCTGGGCTTGGCCCACATTCAGATTGCGAATGAAATACCACGAACGTCCATCCTGAGATTTGGCGAGACTGTTCTCGGCCAACAATTTGTGGCCGAAAGATTCTTGTTGAGTGGCAACAACCAGGATGCAGCGAAAATTCTTTCCCGCCTAGCCCGGCAAGGCGCGAATCTGCCTGGGTTGCATGCCGAGTTGGGGACGGCCTTGCTCGGGTTGGGATATGCGAAATCTGGGGAGGCGCAATTCAACCAGGAAGTCGCCCTTGACCCGTTCTCTCCGATGGCGCGCGTTGGATTGGCGGAGACGGCTGCTCTTCGAGGCGATTGGCAGGAGGTAACCGCCGAACTGGTGCGCGCGGAAGCGACGGCTCCGCGTGAGCTTGCCCGTCTCTTGGAGTTTGCGCCTGCAGGTATCGTGCACCAAGCTTGGACAAGGGGGATGCAATTACCAGAAAACTTCGCCAGTTCGCCTGCCGGCAATGCCTGGAAAGCCTGGCTAAGCCGTTCAGAGTCGCCGCAAATCTCATCGCTTACCAGCACTATGCCGTCGTGTTCCAGAGTAGCCGAAGCAAGGATCCAGCCGGGTGCGTGGCTTCCGGAGGCTTGCTACCAGCAACTGCGGAACCGGCTGAAATCGAAGAAGGCACTAACTATTAAGGAAAAAATAAAGCTCGCAGAGGCAGAATTTCGCTTGGGAAACCACCAGAGCGCACTTCGCGCGGCACAGCGGCTGACAATCGAAAGCCCGCAAAATGAGTGGGGAGTTTTCTGGCTAAGCAAGGCGCATGCTGCTCTGGCGGCGGACTGCTTTGTCAAGGTGGGCTCGTTGAACTCCGATTCGGCCCGTGTCCATCAGATGCTGGCCCAACACTACGCAAGCTGGTCAGACTACGGCAGAGCCGAAACTGAGTATCAGGCTGCGATTCGCCTTGCTCCGGACTTGCCGGACCTCCATCTCGGTCTGGGAACTGTGCATTGGCAGGCGGGCGAGTGGCCAGAGGCGGAGCAGCAACTACGGAGAACGCTAGAACTGGCGCCAGGATCCGTGGTCGCGCACTATGAACTTGGGAACACCTATCTGCAGCAGCGGCAGTGGGAACGGGCGATAGCTGAGCTGCGCCAGGTGGGCAGCGGTTCCCCGCTGATGCTGAACTCGAGACTTGACCTTTCGAAGGCAGAGTCGGAGGCGGGGCTAACGCAACAGGCGCTGCAGGATCTTTTGCCGATTGCACCAGACGACAAAGATGGCGAGGTGCACTACCGACTTGCCACCCTCTATCGAAAACTGGGCGACCGGGCCCGCGCGGAGGAAGCTCTTTCGACATTCAAGCAATTGCGTGCCGCGTCGCAGGCAGCCAGTGCCGGGGACTTAGATTTAATCGAAGGCGAGCAAGAAAAAGAGCAGGGCTCATATATTCCAAATCAACCTTGAGAACCGTCATGCCTCATCGGAATTTAGCCACGCCGCACATCCTCGATCGACGTAGCTTCCTTCGTGGATGCGGCGCACTGTGCTTTGCGGTTCCACTTTTTCGCGGCGGGAGACTAGGCCAGCCTGTGCTCGTTCCAGGACCATGGTTTGTGGACGCCTCACAAAAGGCAGGTTTGGCATCCTTTCGAGATACGTGCGGCTCCTTAGCAAAGGACTACCTTGTGGAAACCGTCGGCAGTGGAGTAGCGCTCTTCGACTACAACAACGATGGGCTGCTTGATGTTCTGTTCGTAAATGGCTCGTCGTTCGAAATTCTTCGTAATCCAACTCTTCCGAAGACCTCCGCCCGCCTATTTCGCAATAACGGCGACGGTACCTTCACGGATGTAACAAAGGATAGCGGACTGCTGAATGAAGGCTGGGGCATGGGGGTTACAATCGGCGACTATGACAATGATGGGCATCGCGATGTCTTCATCACCAACTATGGCACAAATGCGCTGTTCCATAACAATGGTAATGGCACTTTCACCAATGTAACGCGAGAGGCCGGGTTGGAGGGCGGGAATTGGAGCACCGGTTGCGGGTGGGGAGATTACGACCGCGACGGCAAACTCGATCTATATGTTTCGCGCTACGTGGATTTTGACCAAAGAGGGATGCCGCGCCCCGGGTCAAATACTTATTGCCAATATCAAGGCATTTCCGTCGCCTGTGGGCCACAAGGACTAATGGGCTTGTCCGATCTGTTCTATCACAACGAAGGTGGCGGCAAGTTCCGCGAGGTAAGCGCGGATGTCGGCATTCGCGATAGTGACCGTGCTTACGGCCTCGGCGTGACGTGGGTCGATTTCGACAATGACGGAATGCTGGACATTTTCGTGGCCAACGACTCCGTCCCTAACTATCTCTGGCGCAACAACGGCAACGGAAAATTCGAAGAGATCGCTTTCGAAGCTGGATGTGCGGTCAGCGCTGATGGCCGAGCCCAGTCATCCATGGGCATTGCCGTTGGGGACTACGACAATAATGGCTGGATTGATCTGCTGGTGACAAACTTCTCCGAAGATTACAACACTCTTTACAATAACAATCGCGGCCAATTCGAGGATGTAACCTACAAGGCTGGCTTGGGGACCGTGAGCTACAACCAACTGGGCTGGGGCACATGTTTTGTGGACTTTGACAATGACGGTTGGAAGGAACTCTTCGTCGCTAATGGGCACATCTATCCGCAGGTTGACCGGGCCCGCAATACTTACAAGCAGGAGAATCAGCTCTTCCGGAATCAACGCAACGGCCGCTTCACAGTCGTTGGCGAAAAGGAGAGCGGCTTCACAGATGCACGCAGCAGCCGCGGCGCAGCATTTGGCGATCTAAAGGGCGATGGAAGGCTGGAAATTGTAGTAAGTAATATCGATGATGTCCCATTTTTATATGTCCCTGGTCAGGCGCCAGCGGGGCATTGGGTGCGATTCAAACTAATGGGTACGAAATGCAATCGTGACGCTATCGGCGCCAGAGTCAGCGTTACTGTCGCGGGGTTGACGCAAACCGACGAGGTCCGTAGCTCGGATAGTTATCTCTCGTGCAGTGATGTGCGTCTACACTTCGGACTGGGAAACGCTAGCGTTATCGATTGGGTGCAAGTCCGCTGGCCCGACGGGTCGGTTGAGCGCCATGAGCACCTGCAAGTCGATCAAGAACACTTGATTCGCCAGGTGGAGTCTTGATTTTTATACAATCTCATATCCGGGTTAGACATAGGAGATTTGGAAGATGCTCCCTTGTACAATCATCGCGCATCTGCGTATTGTGCATCACGTGCTTGTGTCTAGTATGTACGGATTTGCAAGGCCAGGAGAGGCAGTATCCTTCTGCCGGGCTGGAAACGACCGAGGAACACACGGCCCTCTCTGAGCAACGAGGTCAGGAGCTGCTCTCCAAGTTGGAAGATGCTCGGCAGGCCGTTCACTCGCATCCTGGGTCAGCGGCTGGCTATTTTTCTCTCGGCGTAATCCAGAAGCAGCTTGGAGAAACCGAGAATGCAACCGAGTCATTCGACCGCGCTTTGCAAATCGACTCCCGACTCGCCGATGTTTCGTATGAGCGCGGTTTAATCGCAGCCGACCAGCAGAGATGGATGCAGGCCTCCGAGTACTTCAGGCAAGCACTGGCAGTGGCTCCAGACCACGTTCGCGCTCACTTAGCTCATGGCGAAATGATCTTGCGAATGGGCGATTTCGATGCCGCTGCCGGCGAATTTTCTACCGTACTGCAACTGGACCGCTTCAATTCCAGCGCCCACTATGGCATAGGGTTGGTTCGCTTGCAGCAGGGCGAGTTAGCGGACGCGGAGAGTGAATTTCTGCACGCTCTGTCGCTGCAGCCAAAGGCTGTTGCTGTTCAAGAGAGCCTTGGGCAAACGCTGGTCCGTGAACACAAGTGGAATGATGCTTTGCCTGTGTTGCGCGCCGTGCTGGCTCAGAATCAAAACTCAATTGAAGCACTAAATGCTCTTGCAACAACCCTCGAGCGTCAGGGAGACAAAGCAAGTGCAGCGGAGCAATTCAAGAGAGCGCGCGAGCTTTCGCGGCAGGAATTATTGCTGCATCGTACCCAGGGCGAGAATAATCAGGGCCTGGTGTATTGGCATGCCGGCCATCCGGAAGATGCCGCTGCCGCCTTCAGGAGAGCCATTCAGATGAAGCCCGATTATGCCGAGGCGCATAACAACCTGGGTGGCGTGTTATGGCAACTGAATGATTCCGCACCGGCGCTGGCCGAGTTCCAAGCGGCCGTGCGCTATTCACCAAATTTCGCTGAGGCCCACAATAATTGGGGCACCGTGCTGCTGCATGCAGGTGAGTTCGACTATGCGATCGAACACTTCCGGGCTGCGCTAGCAATCCGACCCGGCTTTGCCTTGGCACACCTCAATCTGGGACATGCGTTGGTAGGCGAGCATAACCTCGACACAGCTGAAACCGAGTTTCGCGACGCTACCATGCTGGTTCCAGAAATGGCTGCGGCCCATGCTGAGCTAGGGTTGTTGATTGCAGCGCGGCACGGAGGCCTCTCCCAGGATGCGCGGGCTGAATTAGAGGAAGCTCTGCGTCTCGATTCCGGGTTGAGAAGCTCGATCCCCGCCGAGTATCTCCAGAAGCTGCAGTAGACATGAAGTCGCAGTTGTTCAAGACCGTGCGTCCCCAGCATTAGGCAAAATAAATAATGGAGACGGCAGCAAACATCACTACATCACTCTGGTTCCTTTGCCTTCTTCAATGGTGATGTACCGGTCGATGGGAAGATCAGTAAAGCGTTCCGCCATGCCGTCGGGACGCGGCCATTTCACTTCGACGAAATCAATCTTGCTCCGAGCGCCAATGCCGAGCACTAGTCGCGGATCGTGGGACGCCAGATAACTGCCTCCGCCTACCTTGCATACGCGGCGCTTTAGGTCGCCCGCCTGCCAGGTAACCTGAGCGCCGACCGCATCGCGATTCGCCTTCTTCCCGACCAGCCGAATACCAAGCCAATGTTTTCCTGATGCGGCATTATTACGCAACAGGACCGGAGCGCCGTTATTGACCGCCACCAGAACATCCACAGCTCCATTGTTATCAAAGTCTCCCAGTGCCATGCCGCGCGCGGCAAAACGTTCTTTGAATGGCTGTCCCGCCTGGCTGCTGATATTCTCAAACGCTCCCCGTGCGCCTTTACCGGTATTGCGAAACAGCAGCATTGGTTCAGCATAGTTTACGTCTCTGAACCGCTCTTCAATACGGTCATCGGGGTGACCGTTAACCAGCAAGAGATCCACATTTCCGTCATTGTCGAAATCGAAAAATTTCAGTCCCCACCCGCTCATTAGCAGCGTAGTGTTGCCAATTCCGTTGGACATCGCCTCATCCTCAAAGGTGAGGTCCCCAGCATTGTGATAGAGCGAATACATTTCGTGATCCACGTTGGCGACGAAGAGGTCCATTAAGCCATCCTGGTCATAGTCGGCCGAATCTACCCCCATCCCTGAGCGCGGACGGCCGTCTGAGCTATAGCCAACACCGGCCTCCACCGCCATCTCCTTGAATTTGCCATTGCCCTGATTCACGAAGAGAAAGTTGGGCACGGTGTCATTTGCAACGAACAGGTCCATATTTCCATCATTATTTATATCCGAAGCTACCACTCCCCAAGCTTTGCCCAGATGTTCCGCAATCTTGGCCTCTTTGCTCACATCCATAAAGGTCCCGTCGCCATTATTGTGGAAGAGCCAGCTAGGCATCGGGCTATAAACACGGGGAACACAGTAGTAACGTTCTCCGGTTTCGGTGTTTCCGCAAAACTTGTTCTTTTCCTTGGTGAAGTCTACAAAACGACAGACAAACAAATCCAGTCGACCGTCGTTGTCGTAATCGAACCAAACCGCGCTGGATGCCCATCCTGGCGCGTCTACTCCGGCTTTTTCGGTGACATCGGTGAACGTGCCGTCGCCGTTGTTGTGGTAAAGGATGCTGCGACCGTATTGCGTGACATAGAGGTCGGGAAAGCCATCGCCATCATAGTCACCTACCGCTACCCCCATGCCGTACCCACCACCAGCAACCCGGGCTCTTTCGGTGATGTCGGAAAAGGTTCCGTCTCGATTGTTGTGATACAGTGCGTTTTTCAACCGTGGTTTCGGATCGAAGAAATCGCAGCGGCCGCTGTTCACCAGATAGACGTCCATCCAGCCATCATTGTCATAATCCAGGAAGGCGCAGCCAGCTCCCGTAGTTTCAGGAAGATAATAGTTGGGCGATCGTCCATTAGAATGTTTCCAGGTGATGCCTGTTGCCGAAGGTAGTACGGCCTGGAACAAAGACTCTTCACCTCCGATATCTTGACCGACCAAGGTACTTCCCAGGAGCGGTCGACGCCGCGCAAGCGTAATCCTGCCAGCCGTGCTCAACGCTAAAGTGTAAAGAAAATGGCGTCTGGAACAGGCTTTCATGCGTGCATCTTGCCGATTTGGTATTCGCTGGTCGATCTTGATCTCAGGGACTCCAAGAAGATTTTCGCACATCGGAGACGGCTTGGTAGCGAGCGTCTGGCTTGCAAATTTCAGTTGCCAGGAGACTCGCGAAGCAATATTTTGGGTCGGGCCTTTTAAGTTAATGCAAAAACACCGTATCCTCGGCTGCCCGCCATCTCCCGATTGTAAGTGTTGGAGTGCTCTCGATAGTATTTTTTTCTGGCCTAACGTTGGCCAACAACACGCTTTTTACTAATCCCGTTCTGCATCAGGAGGTCAAACACTTCCGATCTGAGCGGCGCGAATCATGTCGCTTTCGTAGCGAGTCACGATGCCTGCGAATTCTCTGCCAGTAACGACCGTTAAGAAGTGGTTAAACCGGCCAAGGCGCGCAAGGTACGCAGCGCTCGCAAGGCCAGCTGCTCTGGTGACGCACCTGCGGTTGACTCCCACAACCCCGGGGTAATGGTGTCTAATAGGGAAGGAGGGCCGACCATGAACGATACGAAACCGACATTGGGATTCAGTCCGTACCGCAGCACGGTGTGGTGTTGGTGAAGGTTTCCAAATTATCGAAGCCCCGAAGGAACGGCTGACAAGGTGTCGATCGATCGAAGCGAAAGCGTTGCTCGCAGCGATGACCACGCATTGGTGACGTGAAGTCGATTTACGCTACGCCTTGGCGAGTTGTGCTTGGTTTGTACCTGAAGATATTTGGAGAGTGTGCCAATGCGACAATGCTGCACTACTTTGGTAGCACTTTCACTGACCTGCCTGATCCTGCTCTGCGCGGCTAGCGCGCAAACCGCCGAAAAGCCTGATCTGAACAAGCAACCGACCCTATACGTAGTCGGTTATGCCCACCTAGATACGGAATGGCGATGGGAGTATCCCCAAGTCATCAACGAATATATTCGGAAGACTATGGAGGATAATTTCAAGCTGTTCGAAAAATATCCCCACTACGTTTTTAACTTCAGCGGCGCCAACCGCTACCGCTTCATGAAGGAATATTTTCCCGCCGATTTCGCCAAGGTAAAGAAGTATGTGGACTCAGGCAGGTGGTTCCCGGCAGGTTCTTCCATGGAAGAGGGTGACGTGAATACGCCCAGCGCTGAGACGATCATCCGGCAAATTCTCTACGGAAATGACTGGTTTCGGAAAGAGTTCGGTAAAGCCAGCGCAGAATACATGTTGCCCGACTGCTTCGGATTTCCGTCTTCGCTGCCGACCATCCTCGCCCACTCCGGGGTGAAGGGATTCTCGACGCAAAAGCTTGTGTGGGGATCCTCCGCCTATACCGGAGGCCCGGACTCACGCGAGAAGACGCCCGAAGGAACGCCATTCAACGTGGGCGTCTGGGTGGGACCGGATGGCGAGAGCGTGCTGGCGGGTCTCAACCCGGGCGATTACAGCGGCGGAATCGACACCGATCTCAGCCAGCCGCTGCCTTCCGTGCCGCCGGATCCCATGTTCGAAGAGGGTCAGAAGAAGCTTAAAGCGCTGCGACAGAAACTGGAACAGGCCGAACAGAGCGGGCAATCGCCCGATCAGAAAGACGTCCAGGAATTTATTACTCTGCGCGATCAGCAGAGGGCGCTCACCAAGGTGCAACAAGATCGCGACCAGGACCGATATCAACATGATTGGGCCGCGCGCGTCGAGCAGAACGGCAAAGTCAGTGGCATATTCACCGACTATCACTATTACGGCACGGGCGACATTGGCGGGACTCCGGACGAGGAGTCGGTGAGGCGGTTGGAAGCCATCGTCATGAAAGGAACGACGAGCCTGCCGCCGCAGGGCGAACTTTTCTTCTCCGGGCAGCCGCATCCCGAGTGGCCCGCCGTGAAGATGGGCAATGGTCCTGTCCATGTGATCTCTGCGAATGCGGAACAGATGTTCCTCGATATCACTCCCTCTGAGGCCGCTGGCCTTCCACGCTACACGGGCGAAATGGAGCTGACCAACCATTCGGCCGGGTCGCTGACATCGCAGGCCTACCAGAAGCGCTGGCTGCGGAAAGAAGAGTTGCTCGCCGATGCGGCGGAGAAGACCTCGATTGCCGCGGAATGGCTGGGTGCGCGGACGTATCCACTGCAGCGCCTCAACGATGCCTGGACGCTGGTGATGGGCGGCCATTTCCACGACATCGCCGCAGGGACGGCTACTCCCAAGGCATACGAGTTCGCCTGGAACGACGACGTAATCGCGATGAACCAGTTTGCCGGTGTGCTCACCAACGCTACGGAAGCCGTTGCCGCGGCGCTGAATACCGAGACCAAAGGTATTCCGGTAGTTGTCTTCAACCCTCTGAACATCGCGCGGGAAGACGTAGTGGAAGCCAGCGTGAATTTTTTTGGCGGCATGCCCAAGGCGGTTCACGTCACTACTTCGGACGGCAGAGAGGTTCCAGCGCAAATTTCGAACGGCAAGCTGTTGTTCGTCGCGAAGGTTCCGTCGGTGGGCTATGCGGTTTACGACGTGCAACCCGGCGCTGCGGCGGCATCGGCCGCAGCGGGACTGCAAGCATCGGAGAACTCGATCGAAAATCAGTACTACCGCGTGAGGCTGAATGCAGCGGGCGACGTCGCCAGTATTTTCGACAAGTCGATTGGCAAAGAATTGCTGGCCGCCCCTGCACGCCTTGCGATCTCTTACGACAACCCCGAGCAGTGGCCGGCCTGGAACATGGACTGGGACCAGGAGCAGGCGGAGCCGAAGGCTTACGTCGGCGGTCCTACGCGGATTCGAATAGTGGAAAACGGCCCTGCGCGCGTAGCTCTGGAAGTTTCGCGCGAAACTGCGGGCTCCAGGTTTGTTCAGACGATCCGGCTTTCAGCCGGCGACGCGGGAAAGCGAGTCGAATTCGGAAACGCAATCGACTGGAATACCAAAGAGTCCAATCTGAAGGCAACGTTCCCGCTCTCAGTTTCGAACCAGGTGGCCACCTACAACTGGGACATCGGCACGATTGAGCGGCGTAGCGCGGAGCCGAAGAAGTTCGAGGTGCCGTCGCATCAGTGGATCGACCTGACCGACATGAAGGGCGAGTTCGGTGTGACCGTTCTGACCGATTGCAAGAACGGATCGGACAAGCCGAACGACAACACCATACGGCTGACGCTGATCCGAACCCCCGGGACGCGCGGCGGTTATGCGGACCAGGGTACGCAGGATGTTGGACACCACGAGTTCGTCTACGGCATCGCCGGACATGCCGCTGACTGGCGGCATGCCCAGACTGACTGGCAGGGCCAGCGCTTGAATGATCCGCTCATTGCCTTCGAGACCTCCAGGCATGCGGGCGCGCTGGGCCGGGAGTTTTCTCTGTTGAAAGTTAGCAACCCTCGGATTCGAGTCTTAGCGTTGAAGAAAGCGGAGCAGGGCGACGAAGTGATCGTCCGTCTGGTTGAACTCGATGGCAAACCGCAACCAAACGTCAGGGTTTCATTTGCGTCGCCAATCACCGCGGCGCGTGAAGTGAACGGCCAGGAACAGCTGGTCGGACCGGCTACCTTGACGGACGGCGCGCTGGTGATGTCGTTTAGTGCCTATCAGCCTCGCACTCTTGCCGTAAAGCTGGCTGCGGCTCCAACGAGGGTCGCGGGCGGGCATTCCGCGCCAGTGCCACTGCTATATGACCTGGCTGCGGCCAGCAATGACGGCACGCAGTCGGGGGCCGGATTTGACGGCAAGAGCAATGCGCTGCCGGCGGAGATGTTGCCTGCACAGATCACGTTTAACGATGTTCAGTTCCATCTCGCACCGGCGAAGACGGGCGCACCCAATGCGGTCGTCGCGAAGGGGCAAACGATCGACCTGCCGGCGGGACGCTACAACCGCGTCTACGTACTGGCAGCCTCGGCGGAAGGCGACCAGAAGGCGACATTCACAGTGGACAGCACAAAGGTCGAGCTCAACGTCCAGGACTGGAGCGGATTCATCGGACAATGGGACAATCGGCAGTGGGTGGGGAAGGACATTCCTGTCCCGGGGCAGCCGCCTCGAACCGAGCATGACGATTATGCCGAGATGACCGGCATCGAGCCGGGCTACATCAAGCGCGCAGACCTGGCGTGGTACTGCTCGCATCACCATAGTGCCGCGGGTGAGAACGTGCCTTACGCCTACTCCTATCTGTTCGCGTATCCGATCGACCTGCCAGCTGGCGCGAAAAGAATCACGCTGCCGGAAAATGACAAGATCCGCGTTCTCGCTATATCGGTAGCAGATGAGAATCCTGAGGTGAAGCCGGTGCAGCCTTTGTATGACGTGCTTCCTCCACCGGCTGCCGGCGCACCACTCAAGAGCGCGGCGCGCGAGTTGAGTCAGCGCACCCTGGCTGTGGCGAGCAACCACCCATGACACCGATCACCCAACACT
>WNFC01001741.1_pt1 | contig 23130 bp, 23 predicted proteins | sample 5400541 | NCBI WGS metagenome assembly WNFC01 (sample SAMN13153342, study PRJNA577476) | soil metagenome | isolation source: 120 cm saprolite under Douglas fir tree site 2 hole 2 replicate 1 | place: USA:California | collected 2015-04-18
CGTCCATCTCGCTTTTTTGAGCCATATGACTTGCTACCGTTGAAAAGGCGAGAACCCTCGGTGTCTGCCTGCGGCAGCTCGAATAACGCGACACGAACATTCCCGTCGCCCGGAAGGGGGCGCGGCGAGTTGTCTGCCGGGTTTTTACGCTGGCAAGACGAACCCGCCCACGCGCTGCGGCGTTCGGGCGTGCCCTCGATCAGATGATGGTCCTTGTACTTGAAGGTGACGCGCAGGCCGCCATCGCATTTTCACTTGGCTATTGGAGGAGATTGACAGCCTAAATCCTTGCCGCATCAATCGCTATATAATCATCGATGACGCAGTGGAATGAAGTCCGTCGACTTCCGATTTTGACCCAAAGCGTTCATTGCCGGGCTGAAGAGTCGAGCGCTTTGCGCGATTTGACGCACCCCCAGGCAGGCAAATGTGTAAGCCATAACAGAAACATGAACTCAACTGAGTCCGTGCTGCAACACGTGGCGCCTCAAGGCTGCGGGCCTTTATCCTTGCCCAGGTGTTCGGCGAGGCATAGCATTTCAAACCGCGATTAGTTCTCACCGCAATAACAGCAGGGAACTATGGCGATCATTTCACGCACTTCTTGCACTGTCCTCGTTTGCTGTCGTTCTGACGGCGGACACTGTTCAAGCTCAGGGCCTTCCGCCGGAAGGACCCGTCTCCGTTACACTCACTGCCGCGCTAATTCCGCCCCTCAAGCCGATGCCGATCGGTGGCGGCAAAGAGTTTGTCGTGGTGATCGGATGAAGCGGCGAGAGTTCAGGGGGCCACGGCGTGGGGTATGCCTTGCCGACGTGATCAACAGAGGCTGCTGTTGAGTCCGAGACATGCCGACCGAAGATCGACGCGGACTTAGGTGATCGAAAGAGGTGAGTTCCTTGGGCATCTAAAAAGCCAAGGGAGGATGAGATGAGGCTTCGAACTCTCAGGCTAGATCGGATCGGCCGCTTGTCGGCTCCACTTGTTGCCGCTGCCCTGCTCCTCGGGAGCCCGAGCTTCGCTTCTGCGCAAACAGAGCGGCTTCCGAAAGTCGGGTTTCTCAGTTTCGGCGGCGCAGTTCCACCAACTCATTTCCAGAACCGGATGAGGGAGCTCAGATATTCCGAAGGCAAGGAGGTCACTGTCGAATACCGCTTTGCCGAAGGACGTCCGGAGGAGCTCGCGCGCCTCGCCCGCGAACTCGTCGATGCGAAAGTGGATGTCATCCTGGCTTTAGGCGACGAGGCGATCGTGGCCGCCAAGAACGCTACGCGCACCGTTCCGATCGTGATGAGCGCCTGCGATGCGGTCACCACCGGCTTCGTCGTGAGCCTCGCTCGTCCCGGCGGCAATCTCACGGGCGTGACTTGTATCACCTCCGAGCTCTTGCCGAAGCGCATGGCGGTGTTCCGCGAGCTCCTGCCGTCTGCGTCCCGCCTCGTGGTCCTTTACAACCCAGAGAACGTCAGTAAGCCGCCCGAGGCGGCGCGCGCTGTCGAGCTCGCGAAAGAGCTGGGTCTCGACGCCAAAGCCGTTCAGTTCCGCACGGCCGAAGACATCGAGCGCGTCTTTTCCGCCTTTGCGACCGATCGCCCCGATGGCCTCGTCGTCCTGACCGAGCAACGCGCGATGGTCCACGCGAAGCTCTTGGCCGAGCTTTCGCGCAGAGAGCGGCTCCCAGTCCTGCATTCGTTCAGCGTAGGTGTCCACGCGGGCGGTCTCATCTCCTATGGTCCCAACGCTCAGGAGATGGTGGTGATGGCGACCAACTATGTCGCGAAAATCCTCAAAGGAGGCAAACCGGCCGAGCTGCCCGTCGAGCAGCCGACTCGGTTCGAACTGGTCATCAATCTGAAGACCGCTAAGGAAATCGGTCTGACAATCCCATCCTCACTCCTTGCCCGCGCCGACGAGGTGATCGAATAGACGGCCATGTCCGTTACTGTGCACATCGCGTCATTTCGCTGCGGCGCGGAATTTGGTCGCTACCGGGGCACAGCCGACATTGGTCATGCCCGCAACAAACGAGCTCGATCTATGAGCACGCGCCCCAGCCAGGTACCGTCGCGCTTAAGTCTCCTAAACCACCGCCAGCTTGCGGTCGATTACCAGCAGCACGCGGTCGAGTTCGTGGCCGCGGCGCAGGATCAGCCCGCTCGCCGAGATCACGCTGTAGATCCCCTGGGTGCAAAAATCAGGAAATCTGCGACACTAGGGCTTACCGCTGTCCAGTGAGCAGGCAGGCCGCCATGTCCTTTTCACGCAGAAAGATGCTTCAGGGTTCGTTACTGTGCACCGCGGGAATGGCCTACGGATCAACCCCGGCTCTCGCTCAAGAACTCGCAGGGCCACCGACGTCGGATGAACGCAATAGATTGGGCCGTTTGGCCGCTGATTTCATGGACACTTACGATGTTCCAGGTCTTTCAGTTGCGATCTCAAACAAGGGAAAACCTGCCTTTGTCGAGGCGTTCGGTGTTGCAGATCGAGAAACCGGGGAAGCATTAACGCCGCAACACCGATTTAGAATTGCAAGTGTAACTAAGCCGATTACCTCGACCGGGATATTCACACTGATCGAAGCGGGCAAGCTAAAGCTCGAGAGTCACATTTTTGGACCAAATTCTATTCTCGGAGATGACTACCCGACCCCGCCTAATCGCTCCATTATCGAACAAATTACAATTGAGCACCTGCTTACTCACACTACCGGCGGTTGGGGAAACGTCGTTAGCGATCCGATGTTCTTGAACAAGGAAATGAACCATCGGGAACTCATAGCTTGGACCTTGGAGCACATCACTCTAAATGATCCTGTAGGAAAGTCCTTTGCGTACTCTAATTTCGGCTATTGCATCCTCGGACGCGTGATTGAAAAGCTTACTGGTCAGACGTACGAGCTTTACATCAAAGACAATCTTCTAAAGCGTTGCGGCATAATTGACATGCAGATCGCCGGAAATACGTTGGAGGATCGAGTGGCCAATGAGGTCAAATACTATAATCAAACTCCGGGCGATCCGTATGGAATGAACGTCGCCCGGATGGATTCTCACGGCGGTTGGATTGCGACACCGAGCGATTTGACAGCGTTCTTCGTCCATATCAACGGATTCAAAGATGCCGACCAGCTGCTTAGCGACGACACCATCCGTACAATGACCATCGCTTCCGCTGCAAATCCTAACTATGCCAAAGGTCTCTTTGTTAATGTGCAAAACAATTGGTGGCATCCTGGTCTATTGAATGGAACGCAAACCATCACTGTACGAACGCATAGCGATTTCTGCTGGTCGGCGTTTACTAACACTCGATCTAAATTTCAGGACATGGGCATCGCTCTTGATCGGCTCGTGTGGCATATGGTGCTTTCTGTGGCCGATTGGCATCCATGAGGAAAGCGACTAAGCCGCCTTGCTTTGCTTCGGCGGGTGATGCTTTCATTTCAGGGTGCGGACCCGCTCCCGCGGGAGGGCGCTGGCCGGGCGGTCGGGCGCATTGCATCTACCGCAGTAACCATTTGAACGAGCGCAGGTGACGGGCGGGCGCTCCGTCTTGAGGATCGAGGGGTCAAGCACTCCAACCTCAAGACAGGAGCCCACAATGAGCGAGACGCCCATCAGCCCGCTGCGCCAACGCATGCTCGAAGACATGAACATGCGCCGGCCGGCGGTTTTTGACGGGTTGTCCGAGCGGACTGCCTTGAATCTTTTGCCGGCCTACCATTCACTGGGGGGGGCGAAGGCGGCAGCTTCAATGCCCATCGGTAGGGTGCGAGTTGGCGTGTTCATCACTCCCGTCGCAGGCCAGTCAGCGACAGGGCGCCCGGTGTGGAGCGCGATCCGTTCCCGCCAGGAGATTGCATTCAGGAGGTAGATGCGATCGCCGCCACCCATGATGTTCCACGCGTCGAATTTGTCCCCCGAGCCAACGCCATACGCTGCCAGAGTGTTCTCTTTGGCGCCTCCGAATGCATACCGCGCATTGCCCTTGAGCCCCATGACGTGGCATTGGCCGAGCGCATGTCCCACCTCATGCCCCACCATGTTGTTCAAAACTTTTTCTTCTTTCTGCCACCAGGCGGGACGGAATAAATCGGCGTCGTCATAGTTCAGGTCGTTCGATCGAAACGAGAAACCGTCTATTTGAGAAAATGCTCTCGTTGCCGGGGTGGCGGCTGATGCCGTTACGCCTGGGGCCAGGCTCACCGTGCCTGCGCCGTAGCGGATATTCACCACGTTAATCGTTCGATGTGGAGCCCCTGCGCGCATTGGTCCCGCCGCCGGTGATGTGTTGAGGGGCACTCCCGTGCCAGAAATCAACGACATTCGAAAGAGGCAGAGCACGTTTGGCCGCACAGTGGCGCCTCTTGCAAAACACTGATAGTCCAAATCCCGAGTAGTTCCTTGGCGTGATCAGCATAAATTGCGAGTTCCAGGTTTTCTCCGCTCGTTCCGCGAATTCACTTTGGAATCGCGCGGTCAGATGCGACGGCCAATCCATCAGCGGGAAGAGATATCCGACACTATCTCGCGCGTACCATATGCCGCCTTGAAAGACAGTAAGTCCGGGGAGCGGGTTCTTCGAATCGACAAAGTTCAGCTTCACCCGCAGTTGCAGAGTCAGCCAAGCATTCTGATAGGAATTGTTGCCGTTGGGAATCTCCAAAATGGAGTCGTAACTATTGTACGGCGCGACAGCTTCCCACGACAGGATTTGTGCTTTCAGCATTGGAGCCTCGAGTCGGGAGTATACTCAAAAAAAATCCAAGCAGCCTTGGCCATCGGCCTTGAATCGCTCAGGCCGCGTTGGTGCCGCAGACCATTATTGGTTGGAACCAGGTTCGTCTTGGTCCAACGCGACAACTTGTTGGACCTGAAGGACGGGCCATGTGGACGTGCCTGCAGGCCATCCAGACGATGTTGCCCAATCTGATCGGCAACCCCGCGACCGGCATCACGCAGTCCGTTGGGTCACCCCGCTCCCACAGCGGCGCAAAATCATCCACACACATTGTGTACGGGAGCGTACCGGCCGCGGCCGGCCTATCGCTTCACGGTGGAGAATTCGGTTTACCTTTAGCCCGCAATCCATCGGCGCGGGATCGGCCTGCAATTGCTGCAAGGGCTGATCGCCGAATCCGAAGCGCGAGGCTATCGCCAGATGATCGCGGTGATCGGCGATTCCGCCAACGCCGGATCGATCGGCGTCCATGCCAGGACCGGATTTCAGATGATCGGGACCCATCCCAACGTCGGCTTCAAATTCGGCCGCTGGCTCGACACCGTGATGATGCAGCGCGCGCTCGGCGAAGGCGCCACCACGCTCCCTCGCACTACGTAGCCCGGATGGAGCGCAGCGAAATCCGGGAACGAACGCGAAGCCAGCCCCGGATTTCGCTTCGCTCCATCCGGGCTACAGGACCGACGTTCCCGCTAAACCACCGCCAGCTTGCGGTCGATTACCAGCAGCACGCGATCGAGTTCGTGGCCGCGGCGCAGGATCAGCCCGCTCGCCGAGATCACGCTGTAGATCCCCTGCTTGCGCGCGAGCCGCGGATCTTTTTCGATGCGATAGATGGGTACTTCGGAGGCGCGGCGGAATACCGAGAACACCGCGCGGTCCTTGAGAAAGTCGATGGCATAGTCGCGCCACTCGCCATCGGCGACCATGCGCCCGTACAAATCCAGAATACGATTGAGTTCGAAACGATTGAACGTCACCCGGCTTGGTAAAGGACCCGCAGCAGCATTGCGCGCCGCTGCGCGGCTCTCGCTTGGGTCGGCTTCCTCCGACATCGAGCTCATGGAGCGCCTCCTTTTGTGATTTCCGGCCTGATCCCTTTTTTTCGGAAAAACCGAAAGTCCACCTTTCGGGATCATGCAGTGCCGCTATGATCGCGCCAACAGCGGACGGCTGCAAGAGGGCCGTGGCAGGGGCGCGCCCAAATTCGCACGTGACGGATTGTCCGTGCCCCCCGCCCGGCAATAAATGCAGCGTCACGGGATCGTTAGGGAAATCATAATACGGCCCAATTTCCGCCCAGCGACCGCCGTTCTGAATTGCGACAAAGAATCACTGCGTTGGCCCGGTCCTTTCAGCCCCGGATTCCTCAGCCCCCAGCCCCCCGGGGCAGTCGGGATCGGGCCTGTTCGCAGGAATAGTTTATCCCCATCCTGGGCCAACGCGAGTTGGTCCTTTTTCTTTTTGGGGGGTGGCCGTCATTCCCCGACGCGCCAATTGGCGCGTCTGAGGGCGCGCCCTGGCGCGTCTGAGGGCGCGGGTGAAACGAACGAGCCCGAAATCCAAACCACGATCAGGAGTATGGATTCCGCGCCTGCACATCCACGATGTGCAATTGCACTTCGGGAATGACAAAGCTGAATTTTTAGTGAAGCGACGTATAGGCCGCACCGAGCATCGCGCCCGGCTTGTCGCGATTGCCGTCCTGGACATAGACCACCGCGGCATCGACACCCTCGCGGGAAATACTTTCCAGCGGCACCGTCCAGTTGCCGGAACTGCCGTTCCAGTCACCTATCTTGAGCAGGTTGCGCACCACATTGTAGTAGGTGACCTCGCGACCGCTATTCTCGCCGCGACCGATTGAAATCGGCACCGTCTTCGAGATCGAACAAATCCACACTTCGCCATGCGCCTCGGCGGATGCTGAGCTGGAGGCCGCGACCGAAACGGAAATCTGCTTGCCGGCCAGCGTCATCGAAACCGGCACCGACATCACGCTATCGGTTTTTTTGGTATCGCCGATGGCACCTTCGATGCCGGCGCGATCGCTGCCGATCAAATGCACGGACCCGTTGACGATGACTTGCGGCGTGTAGACGTCGCGATCGCCACGCATATGGGAATAGGCTTTCTGACGGTCGCTGAAGCGCGAATCCGCCAGCGTATCCTTCCAGCCAAGATAATCCCAGTAATCGATCGGCATGCTCAACGCGATGACCGAAGGATCCTTGGCGAGCTCACCGAGGATCTTGTCGGCGGGCGGGCACGACGAACATCCTTGCGACGTGAACAGCTCCACCACCGCGCGCGGGTCGGCATGGGCTGGACGAACGATGGCAACAATCGCGCAGACGCCAAGCGCGCCCGACCACCGCGAAATACAACTATAGGCCATCATCACTGTCATACTGGAAACCGAAAACCACCCGCATCGTCCCGGCACTTACGGCGCTCAATCGCACCGGTCCTCGCCGAGAAGGCGGCCCTTCATAGGCCGCCTCCCCTGTCCTCGCCATTCACTTCGCGGTGAGGCGCAAGATCACAATACCGCATCACGCGGCCAGCTTGCGCAGCACATAATGCAGAATGCCGCCGTTTCGATAGTATTCGAGCTCGTCGAGCGTATCGATGCGGCACAGCAGCGAAACGCGCTGCAGCGAACCGTCCCCCGACACGATCTCGGCCGTCAGCTTCTGGCGCGGTTTCAGATCGCCCTGCAGGCCGCGTATGGTTACCGTCTCGTTACCCTTCATTCCGATCGACTGCCACGATGCGCCATCCTCGAAGGTCAGTGGCAGCACACCCATGCCGACCAGGTTGGAGCGGTGGATGCGCTCGAAGCTTTGGCAAATCACGGCGCGGACACCGAGCAGCCGCGTTCCCTTCGCGGCCCAATCGCGCGACGAGCCATTGCCGTATTCGGCGCCGGCAAAAACCACCAGCGGCACTTGCTCGGCCTGATACTTCATCGCGGCATCGTAGATCGACATCTGCTCGCCGTCGGGCCAGTGCTTGGTCAGGCCGCCCTCGGGAATATTGCCGTCGGCGCCCTTCAGCATGAAGTTCTTGATGCGGATGTTGGCGAAAGTGCCGCGCATCATGATTTCATGATTGCCGCGCCGCGTGCCGTATTGATTGAAGTCGGCCGGGCGCACCTGATGCTCCGACAGATATTTTCCAGCGGGCGATGTCAGCTTGATCGCGCCGGCCGGCGAGATGTGGTCGGTGGTGATCTTGTCGCCGAACATCGCCAGAATACGCGCATCGACCACATCGACGATCGGTTCCGGCTCTTTCTTCATGCCTTCGAAATAGGGCGGATTCTGAACATAGGTCGAGCTCATGTTCCAGCGATAGGTCTCGCTCTCGACGGTCTTGATCTTGCGCCAGTTGGTGTCGCCCTTGAACACGTCGGCGTAGCGCTTCTTGAAGATCGACGCGGTGACGTACTTCTTCATCAAAGCGTTGATTTCCTTGGTCGTCGGCCAGATGTCCTTTAAATAAACCGGCTTGCCGTCCTTGCCGTTGCCGATCGGCTCAACCGCGAGATTTTTCGTCACCGTACCCGCCAGCGCATAAGCCACCACCAGCGGCGGCGACGCCAGATAATTGGCCTGCACGTCCGGACTGACGCGGCCTTCGAAGTTTCGGTTACCCGACAGCACGGCGGCGCCGATGATGCCGTTGTCGTTGATCGACTTCGAAATCTCCTCCGGCAACGGCCCGGAATTGCCGATGCAGGTGGTGCAACCGAAGCCGATCAGGTTGAAGCCGACCTTGTCGAGGTCGAGCTGCAGTCCGGAGTTGGAAAGATATTCCGCGACCACCTGGCTGCCCGGCGCCAGCGAGGTCTTGACCCAGGGTTTTGCGGTGAGGCCCTTGGCGGCGGCGTTGCGCGCCAACAGTCCCGCGCCGATCAGCACGCTCGGATTGGAGGTGTTGGTGCACGAGGTGATCGCGGCGATCACCACATCGCCATGGCCGAGGTCGAAATTGCGGTTCTCGACGGGATAGCGCTTCGATCCATCGTCGGCCTTTTTGTATTCGCTGGTCATCGCCGCGGCGAAACCTTCCGCGACCGCGGGCAGCGCGACGCGGCCTTCGGGACGTTTCGGTCCGGCCATCGAGGGCACCACGTCGGCGAGATCGAGCGTCAGGGTCTCGGTGAATACCGGATCCGGCGATTTGGCTGATCGGAACAGGCCCTGCGCCTTGGCATAGGCGGTGACCAGCGCGACCCGCGCCGGCGCACGGCCCGACGTCTTGAGATAATCGATGGTCTCGGCATCGACCGGGAAGAAGCCGCAAGTGGCGCCGTATTCCGGCGCCATATTGCCGATGGTCGCCTTGTCCGCGACCGAGAGATAATCCAGCCCCGGACCGAAAAATTCCACGAATTTTCCGACCACGCCCTGCTTGCGCAGCATCTGCGTCACCGTCAGCACCAGATCGGTGGCGGTAACGCCCTCCTTCAGCTGGCCCTTGAGCTTGAAGCCGACCACTTCGGGCAACAGCATCGACAGCGGCTGGCCGAGCATCGCGGCTTCCGCCTCGATGCCGCCGACGCCCCAGCCGAGCACGGCAAGGCCGTTGACCATGGTGGTGTGCGAGTCGGTACCGACGAGCGAATCCGGATAGGCGACCTCGAAGGTGCCTTTCTTCTTGCCGACCGTCATCTTCTCCTTGCGGGTCCATACCGTCTGCGCGAGGTATTCGAGATTGACCTGGTGGCAGATGCCGGTGCCGGGCGGCACCACGGAGAAATTCGAAAACGCCTTCTGGCCCCATTTCAGGAATTCGTAGCGCTCCTGATTCTGCTTGTATTCCTCGACCACATTCTTGCCGAACGCCTTGTTGTCGCCGAAGAAGTTCACGATCACGCTGTGATCGATCACGAGATCGACCGGCACCAGCGGATTGATCTTCTCCGCGTCGCCGCCGAGCGCCTGCATGGCGTTGCGCATCGCCGCCAGATCGACCACCGCCGGCACACCGGTGAAATCCTGCATCAAGACCCGCGCCGGGCGGAACGCGATTTCATGCTCGAGCGCGCGCTTCTTCAGCCACTTGGAGACCGCCATGATGTCGGTCTTCTTGACGGTGCGGTCGTCTTCGTTGCGCAGCAGATTCTCCAGCAGCACCTTCATGGAATAGGGGAGCTTGGAAATTCCCTTCAGACCGTTCTTCTCGGCGGCGGGCAGGCTGTAATAAACGTAGGTCTTGCCACCGACCTTGAGGGTCTTCCGGCATTTGAAGCTGTCGAGCGAAGTCATGTGAGGCAATCCCAATTGTCAGTTATACCCAGCAAGGGTATCGAAACACCGTCTGCGAGGCGTGGCCTGATGGCTTGCAGCGGCGGATTGTGTGCTGCATCAAGTTGCGGCTTATAGAATCTTTCTAGGAGCACCGCCACACCGGCAATGGTGCTGCAGCGATGCGGTACCCACAAATTCTGATGCGGTACCCATCGTTTCCAAAGGGCTGTGAAGGGGCAAAATGCGGCTCTCGGGACGTGGCGTCAGGTGTGTGCGGGGCGGGCGGGAGGTGTTCTCCGGGCTCGATTTCGAGGCCAGTTCGGGCGAGGCGGTGGCCGTCACCGGGCCCAATGGCGCCGGCAAAACCTCGCTGCTGCGGCTGATCGCCGGCTTGCTGACGATGGCGGACGGATCGATCGATCTCGAGGGCGGCGAGGCTGAACTGACCTTGCCCGAGCAGGCCCATTATCTCGGCCACCGCGACGCGCTGAAGCCGGCGCTGAGCGTGATGGAAAACCTGTGTTTCTGGCGGGATTTTCTCGGCGGCGCGGCGTTCGATGCCGCGGAAAGCCTTGCCGCGGTGGGGCTCGATCATGCCCTGCGGCTGCCGGCGGCCTTTCTGTCGGCCGGGCAGCGGCGCCGGCTCTCGATCGCCCGGCTGCTGGCGGTGCGCCGGCCGATCTGGCTGCTGGATGAGCCAACCTCGGCACTCGATGCGGCCGGGCAGAGCCTGTTTGCCACCCTGATGGGCGATCACCTTTCGCGCGGCGGCCTGATCGTCGCCGCGACCCACGCGCCGCTGGGACTTGCCGCGCGTGAGCTGCGGATCGGAGGGACGGCGTGACCTTGCAAGCCTGCACGCCCCTCGCCGCTCAGCGGTACCCCTCATGACCGCCCTCGCCGCACTGATTCGGCGGGACATCCAGATCGCGCTGCGCGTCGGCGGTGGCGCGCTGATCGGCGTGCTGTTCTTCCTCACCGTGGTGGTCCTGATGCCGTTCGCGGTCGGACCCGATCTCGCACTGCTGACCCGGCTCGGTCCCGCCATTCTCTGGCTCGGCGCGCTGCTCGCAAGCCTGCTCACCCTCGACCGGCTGTTCATGGCCGATCACGAGGACGGTTCGCTGGATCTGATCGTGATGAGCCGGACGCCGCTGGAACTGACGTGCGCCGCCAAGGCGCTGGCGCATTGGCTGGCCGCCGGATTGCCGCTCGTTATCGCCACCCCGGTACTGGGGTTGTTGTTGAATCTCGATGCAACGTCGACCTCAGCCGTCGCGCTGACGCTGCTGGCGGGTACGCCGGCGCTGACCTTCACCGGCATGATCGGCGCGGCGCTGGCCGTGACGCTGCATCGCGGCGGGCTGTTGCTGGCCGTGCTGGTGCTGCCGCTATCCATTCCCGTGCTGATATTCGGCGTCGCGGCCTCGCAAGCCGCCATAACCGGACCACTGTCGTTCGGTACCCCGTTTTCGATCCTGTGCGCGCTCTCGCTGGTCAGTTTCGTGATCGGACCATTCGCGGCCGCCGCAAGCCTGCGCCACGGCCTGGACTGAGCACCGAATCGACGCCGATCAACTCTCACGGAGGCGAAATGAAACAAACCACCCGACATTGCCTGCCGCCACCGCTGCGATTATCAGGGATGCCATGACGCTGATCGATCTCGCCAACCCGACACGGTTCCTGACGCTGACGACGCGCCTGTTGCCATGGCTTGCGGCCGTCACCGCGGCCCTGCTGCTGATCGGCCTTTATCAATCGGCCATGGCGCCCGACGACTATCAGCAGGGCGCTACCGTGAAGATCATGTTCATCCATGTGCCGAACGCGTGGCTGTCGATGTTCGTCTGGGGCGTGATGAGCCTCGCCGCACTGGGCACGCTGGTGTGGCGGCATCCGCTGGCGGACGTGGCGGCCAAGTCCGCCGCCCCGATCGGCGCTGCCTTTACGTTTCTGGCACTGGTGACGGGCTCGCTGTGGGGACGGCCGATGTGGGGCACCTATTGGGAATGGGACGCGCGGCTGACCTCGGTGCTGATTTTGTTTCTGATGTATCTCGGCCTGATCGCGCTGTGGCGGGCGGTTGAAGATCCCTCACGCGCCGCGCGCGCCGCCGCGATCCTGACGCTGGTCGGCGCGATCAATCTGCCGATCATCAAATTCTCGGTGGAATGGTGGAATACGCTGCATCAGCCGGCATCGGTAATGCGGATGGGCGGATCTTCGCTCGACCGCGCCTTTCTGATTCCGCTGCTGGTGATGGCGGTGGCATTTTCGCTGTTGTTCGTGACGCTGCACCTGGCGGCGATGCGCAACGAGATCCTGCGCCGCCGGGTGCGCAGCTTGCAAATGATGCAAGCCAGCCAGCGTGCGGCGTAGAGCGATGTCGCTGGGTCCCTACGCATCCTTCATCCTGACATCCTACGCGCTGGTGGCCGCCGTGGTGCTGATCCTGATCCTCTCGATCGCGATCGACTACCGCCGCCAGAAAGAACGCCTGCGCGAGCTCGACGCGTCCGGCGTTGTCCGTCGCTCCGGGCGCAGCGCGGCGGATATCCAATGAGTGAACCCTCGACATCGGGCCCGGTACCGCAAAGCCAACGCTGGCTGGTGGTGCTGCCGCTGCTCGGCTTCATCGTGCTGGCCGGAATTTTCCTGCTGCGGCTGCACGGCGGCGATCCGTCGAAGATCCCCTCGGCCTTGATCGGTCGCCCGGCGCCGCAAACGGCGCTGCCGGCGCTGGAAGGCCTCGTCAATAACGGCACGCAGGTGCCTGGGCTCGATCCTGCCGTGTTCAAGGGCAAGGTCAGCGTGGTCAATGTCTGGGCCTCGTGGTGCGTGCCGTGCCACGACGAGGCGCCGCTTTTGACCAAGCTCGGTCAGGACAAACGGCTACAGTTCGTCGGCATCAACTACAAGGACGCCGCCGACAACGCCCGGCGTTTCCTCGGCCGCTACGGCAATCCGTTCGGCATCGTCGGCGTCGATGGCAACGGCCGCGCCTCGATCGAATGGGGTGTCTATGGCGTGCCAGAGACCTTCGTGGTCGGTCGCGAAGGCACCATCGTCTACAAGATGGTCGGCCCGGTCACATCCGACAACGTCGACACCGTCCTCAAGGTCGAAATCGAAAAGGCGCTGAAGGCGGGGTCTTGAGTCATCGACCTCATCCTGAAGAGCGGCTAAGAGCGAGCTCCGCTCGTCTCGACCCCGCAAGCGCAGGGCTGTCCCGGGAAAAATCACACATAGTTGAACCCCAGCTGATCGGGAGAGAAGTTGGGCTTTGGTTTGCTCGGATTGACTGGTGGAGGCTTGTCGATTTCTGCGATCGGACTTCGGGTGAAAAGGCGTTGGCAAACGAGCTCAGCGAGGCGCAGGTCGAGCATTCTCAAGGAATTCAGACGCCGCGCGAGGCGCAGGAGCAGATAGGCGATCATCGCAGCAACGATTTGCAGGCGAATGGCATTGTCGTTCTTGCCCATGAATTTGCGAAGGTTGAGATGCTGCTTGATCCAGCGGAACAGGAGTTCGATCTGCCAGCGCCCCTTGTAGAGCGCTGCGATCTCGACTGCCGTGCGTTCGAGATCGTTGGTGATGAGAGTGATCGTCCCGCCTTTGTCACGTTTCACCTTGATGCGTCGCAACGGGATCGGCAGCTTGGAATCGCCCTTGCTGGCAAGCATGACCTCGGCGTCGGCGAGGATTCTAAAGCCGTCGCCGATGGTCTTGCGCACGTAGCGGGACTTCGTCATGCGCAAGCGCGTGTTCACCTTGACGCGCGTGACGAAGAAAGCGTTGGCGGCGTTGATCTTCTTCCACCAGCCAAAGTGATAATAGCCTTTGTCGAAAACGTAGGTCGCACCGGCTTCGAGCTCGGTTTGACGGCCGATCTCGACGTCGTTGACGGTCGCGGGCGTAATCTCGACGCAACGCGGAACATCGTTGCCGGGATGATAGACGACGTGCATCTTCAGACCGCGGATACGGCCATTCCATTCGGCCCATTCGCACATCTTGCCCAACGGGATCGGGCTCGAGTCGATCAACCGAACCATCTCGGCCCCTTCCACTCGCGTGTGTCGATCGGCCTTCTTTGTCAGCATGGCGAAGGTTTCCGCGAAAACGCCCACCGGACGACGTGCATTCGCACGCGAGAGCGTCGAGCGAGGAGCCTTGCCGACGCCCAAATGATAATGCTGATGGGAATTCGCCTTAACGGTGGCCTCGACAGCGCGCAGACTCGCGACTCCGCCCAATTGGGCGCCCACCATCGTCACCAGATGATCCCAGCTTTTGAACGTCTTGTCGTAGGCATTGCCGTCATGCCGCTCCACAATTTCCCGAAATTGCCGTCGATCGATCGGTTTGAGGAGCTCCCCAAAGACGCTATTCACGTATCGCATGCCCGGCCCTTTTCTGAGTCTCGACAACCAGAAAGTATCCGGTTCACGCTGGATTTGCCGGGCATGCGCTGCGGCATAGTGAATCATTCCCGGGACAGCCCTGCCGCAAGCGGGAGAGGGGAGCGCCGGGTCTCACCCCTTCGTCACGTCACCAGCGTCCGCCTCGCTTGCCTCGAGCGACGCCGGCTCCAGATGATAGCGTTTGATCAGCGGCATCTGGGTGACAGCAAACAACATCGTCAGCGGCACCATCCCAAATGCCTTGAAGGTCACCCAGAAATCGGTGGACTGGGTGCGCCAGATGATCTCGTTCAGCACCGCCATGGCGAGAAACCACAACGCCCAGCGCAATGTCAGGATACGCCAGCCCCGCGGCGTCAGATTGAACATCTGGTCGAACATGATGGCGATGAAGGAGCGGCCGAACAGCAAGCCACCGCCAAGGATCGCTGCGAACAGCGTATAGACGATGGTCGGCTTCACCTTGATGAAGGTCTCGTCGTGCAGCATCAGGGTTAGCGTGCCGAACACGATAACGATGACGGCGGTAACGATCGCCATCATGGGTACGTGTCGCGTCACCATGTACGATGCGACCATCGCGACGATCACTGCCACCATGAACGCCCCGGTGGCGACGAACAGATCAAATTTGGCATTGGCGATGAAAAAAATCATCAGCGGACCGAGTTCGGTCGCGAGCTTGAACAGCGGATGCGGCGCGGTCTTGTCCATTTGTTCAGTCCATTACATTCGTCGCACCCCATCCTTCGAGACGGCGCTTCGCGCCTCCTCGGGATGAGGATATTCCGTTTGGCTTCTGCCTCATCCTGAGCAGCGGCGTAGCCGCGTCTCGAAGGATGAGGCCTATTCAATCCCTGCGATCGCCTGCGCGAAATCCCGAGCGGTGAACGGCGCGAGATCGTCGACGCCTTCGCCGACGCCGATGAAGTGCACCGGCAGCTTGTGTTTCTCGGCCAGCGCCACCAGGATCCCTCCGCGCGCGGTGCCGTCGAGCTTTGTCATGACGAGGCCCGTCACTCCTGCCGTACGATGAAACGCCTCGACCTGCGACAGCGCATTTTGTCCCACCGTGGCGTCCAGTACCAGCAGCACCGCATGCGGCGCCGACGAATCGACCTTCCTGATGACGCGAACGACTTTTTCGAGTTCGTTCATCAGTTCCGCCTTGTTCTGCAGCCTTCCCGCGGTGTCGACCAGCAGCACGTCGAGCTTTCCCTCCCGCGCCGCGGTGAGGGCATTGAAGGCAAGGCTCGCGGAATCCGAGCCCTGCGCGGCGGCGATGACCGGCGAGTTGGTGCGCTCGCCCCAGATCTTCAGTTGCTCGATCGCGGCGGCGCGAAAGGTGTCGCCGGCGGCCAGCATCACCTTGCGGCCTTCGGCGGCAAGCTTGGCCGCGAGCTTGCCGATGGTAGTGGTCTTGCCGGAACCGTTGACGCCGACGACGAGAATGACGAACGGCTTTTGGGTTTCGTCAATCGCCAGCGGCTTCGCCACGGATGACAAAACCTTCTCGACCTCGGTCGCGACCACGGATTTCACGTCATCCGCCGAGATCGCCTTGTCGTAACGGCCGACGCCGACGGCGGCGGCGATCCGCGCCGCCACTTCGGTTCCCAGATCGGCGCGCAGCAGCACGTCCTCGATATCGTCGAGCATGGCGCGGTCGAGCTTGCGCTTGGTGACGAGATCGGCCACCGCCGTCCCGAGCGAGCTCGATGTGCGCTTCAGGCCGCTGGACAGCCGCCGCCACCAGCTCAGTTTGGGTTGTTCCGGAGTGGTATCGTTCATGTTGGGGGTGTGTTAGCGGTTTCGCGCCATGAGCGAAAGTCACAACGAACGCATCGATGTTCCCGAGTTGACCGCCGATGAAATCCAGGCGCGCGTGCTCCATCGCGACGGGCTGATGCTGGTGATCAACAAGCCCGCGGGGCTGCCGGTGCATCGGGGGCCCAAGGGCGGCGCCAATCTGGAGTCCTCGTTCGATGCGTTGCGATTCGGCCTGCCGCGACCGCCGGTTCTCGCCCACCGGCTCGACCGCGACACCTCCGGCTGTCTCGTGCTGGGACGCCATCGCAAGGCGACGGCGTCGCTGGGCCTGTTGTTCAAGCATGGCCGGATTTCCAAGACTTATTGGGCGGTGGTCGAAGGCGGCCCGGTCGAGGACGAGGGCGTGATCGACATGCCGCTCGGCCGCCTCAACGCCGAGCGCGGCTGGTGGCAAAAGCCCGATCCCGACGGCCAGACCGCGGTCACCAACTGGAAGGTGCTGGGACGCGGCGATGGCCTGAGCTGGCTCGCGCTGGAACCGGTCACCGGCCGCACCCATCAATTGCGCGTTCACTCCGCCGCCATGGGCTGGCCGATTGTCGGCGACAATATCTATGGCAACGGACCGCGCTTCGGCGAGCCGAGCCTGCATCTGCATTCCCGCGAGATCGTGATCCCGATTTCGAGGAACAAGGACCCGGTGCGCGTGGTGGCCCCTGCGCCGGCTCATTTGCAAGAACGGCTCACCGCCTGCGGGTGGAATGGGGAGTAGCTTCGCGAGAGAGCGCGGCACGGCCTCGCATCAATTGCTACCGTCACCACCCGCGAAAGCGGGTGGCCCAGTATTCCAGAGCGTGAGCGATCAATCGCAAGGTCAGGGAATACTGGGTCGCCCGGTCAAGCCGGGCGATGACGGCAGAACATGAGGCGAGGCGGTGCCTCACACCGTCAACCGCGCGCCATCGTGCCCGGTGATCGCGAGCGTCCGCACCGCTCCCGGCGTTTCGCCCGCAATCGCCACCGGCATGAAATGTTCGGTGCGGCCCTGCGTGGCGCTCTCGATGAGAACCTGGCGCGTCGCGCCGATCTCCGATGCCAGCCGCTTTTGCAACGCGGCCTCGCCCGTCGCCCGCAATCGCTTGGCGCGGTGCTTGATCACCTCGCCCGACACCTGCGGCATCCGTGCGGCCGGCGTGCCCGGACGGGGTGAATAGGGAAACACGTGCAGGAAGGTCAGACCGCAGGCTTCGACTAAGTCCTTGGACCGCGCGAACATTTCCTCGGTTTCGGTCGGAAAGCCCGCGATGATATCGGCGCCGAACGCGATGTCCGGCCGCAACCGCCGCACCTGCGCGCAGAATTGGACTGCGTCGTCGCGCGAATGCCGCCGCTTCATCCGCTTCAGGATCAGATCGTCGCCGGACTGCAGCGACAAATGAAGATGCGGCATCAAACGTTCATCGTCGGCGATCACGTCGAGCAAATCTCGGTCGACCTCGACCTGATCGATCGAGGAGATCCGCAATCGTTTCAACTCCGGCACGTGCCGCAGGATTTGCTTGGTCAGCAGGCCCAGTTTCGGCGCGCCCGGCAGATCCGCGCCGTAACTGGTGAGATCGACGCCGGTCAGCACGATCTCGGCATGGCCGCGCTCGAGCAGCGCGCGGACCTGATCGACCACCGCGCCCATCGGCACCGAGCGCGAATTGCCGCGGCCATAGGGAATGATGCAGAAGGTGCAGCGGTGATCGCAGCCGTTCTGCACCTGCACGAACACCCGCGGCAGGCCCTTTTGAAATCCTTCCAAAAGATGCGGCGCCATCTCCCGGACCGCCATGATGTCGGCGACCGCGATCTTTTCTTCGCCGGCGATGCCGAACGCAGCCGCCGCGTCGAACGCGACGCGCGCATGGCGCCATGCCTCGCCGCGCATCTTGTCGTCGTTGCCGACGACGCGATCGACCTCGGCCATATCGGCGAACATCCGGGCTTGGGTCTGCGCCGCGCAGCCGGTCACCACGATCCGCGCGTCCGGCCGCTCGCGCTTCAGCCGGCGGATCGATTGCCGCGCCTGCGCCACAGCTTCGTTGGTGACAGCACAACTGTTGATGACGATGGTGTCGGTGAGCCCGGCGCTCTCCGCCTCGCGGGCGATCACCTCGGATTCGAACGCGTTGAGCCGGCAGCCGAAGGTGACGACGTCGACACTCATCTTAAGCGACGCTGCCGAATAACGCCGGATCGAATCGCCCCTCATACTCGAACGTCGCCGTGCCCGTCATCAGCACGTGGTCATCACGCTCGCGCCATTCGATCGCGAGTTCGCCACCGGGCAGCGAAATCCGCACGATGCGATTGGTGCGCTTCAGCCTTGCGGCCGCCACCGCGGTGGCGCAGGCCGCCGAACCGCAGGCCCTGGTCAGCCCCGCGCCGCGCTCCCAGGTGCGGATGGTGATGTGATCGCGATCGACGATATGCGCCAGCGTGATATTGGCGCGCTCCGGAAAGATCGGATGATTTTCCAGGAGCGGCCCGAAGCGGGCGAGATCGTAGGCGCTGACGTCGTCGACCCAGAAGATCGCATGCGGATTGCCCATGCTGACCACCGACGGCGTGTGCAGCACTGGCGCGTCGATCGGGCCGATCTGCAGCTCGATCGACCGTGTGTCGCGAAACTCTTCCGCGAGCGGAATATCCTTCCAGCCAAACTTCGGCGGGCCCATGTCGACGGTGTAGAGATCGCCGGACGGGCCCTGCCAGCAATTCAACAGCCCGGCCCTGGTCTCGAAGGTGGCGGCGGTCCGGCCGGTGTCCTCGAACAGCCGGCGCGCCACGCAGCGCATGCCGTTGCCGCAGGCGGCAGCTTCCGAGCCGTCATTGTTGTAGATGCGGATGAAGGCCTCGGTGCCCTCCAGCCGCGGCGGCTGCAGCACCATCAGCTGGTCGTAATGCACGCCCGTTGGCGACGCCACCGCACGCGCCTCCTCTGGCGTGACAATGGCGGGCGAATCGCGCAGATCGACCACGACAATTTCGTTGCCGATGCCGTTCATCTTGGCAAACGCATGATTGGCGAGCGCGCTCATGGAGTTTTCCCGACTGTCCGCATCTTATATGGCGAAGCGCGGCGGATTGGCCAGTGCGGCGAATCTGTGTCGAGCCCCTCGCGGCGCTGGGGGGCCATGAATTATCTGTCATGGGACGAAAGCACGCATCGCGTGTTAGAATGGCTGGTGTCCGCCGACTTGGGCGCCGACTTGGGCCAGGACACGCGAGCCGAGACGCGACCGCAAGATACGGCCATGGAGAATACCCAATGAATTGCCCTCGCCTCGTCCGTCTCGCCATGGTTGCGCTGATCCCGGCAGCGATTTCGCTGGGTATGGCCAGCGTGCAGGCGCAAACGCCGCCCGCGGCGAGCCCGGCGCCTACCGCAACACCGGTCCCGGCGCCGGCAGCACCCCCGGCTCCGGCGGCCAGCCCCTCGGCCGCTCCTTCCACTCCGCCGGCAGCCGCGGAGACCACTGCGACACCGCCGGCTGCCGCTCCGGTTCAGACCGCGGATCCGTTCGGCGACCAGATCACCCTGACGCCAAAGACAGTTGTCATCATCAGGGGCAACGCCGCCTGGGATTCGGCGTTCGACACCCTGATCGATTCGTTCAAGTCGCTGTCAGCCCTGCTCGACAAGCAGGGCATCAAGCCCGCGGGAAATTCGATGATCGTCTATACCTCGACGGACGATGCCGGCTTCACGTTTCTGGCCGAAATCCCGGTCGAACAGGACCCGAAGAACCTCACCAAGGACATGAGCATCGGCAAATCGCCCGACGGCAAGGCGTTGAAGTTTGTCCATCGCGGTTCCTACGACAATATGGACAACACCTACGAGGCCATCACCAATCACCTCGACGACAAGAAGCTCGAAGCCAAGGATACCTTCATCGAGGAATACATCACCGACCCGCTGAAAACCGCCGAAGACAAGTTGGTGATCAACGTCTACGTGCCGCTGAAGTGAGCTCATGAAGCATTGCACCGGTCTCGCCGCGGTCGCCCTTGCGGGCGCGCTGCTCACCGCGCCCGCGCTGGCGCAGGTCATTCCGCCGGCGGCAATTTCCGTGACCGGCGAGGCTACCGTGTCGGTGCCGCCCGATCTCGCGGAGATCGATGGCGGCGTCACGTCGGAGGCCAAGACCGCGCGCGAGGCCTCCGAGGCCAACAACGCGGCGATGGGCAAGGTGCTGCAGGCGCTGAAGGGCGCCGGGATCGAGGCGAAGGATATCCAGACCGCGCGGCTGTCGCTGCAACCGCAAAGCGCCCCGAACCGCTCCGGCCCGTCCGCCATCGCCGGCTATCGCGCCAGCAACCGCGTGACGATCCGCGTGCGCGACGTCACCAAAGTCGCCAACGTGATCGACACGCTGGTGGGCGCGGGCGCCAACGACATCGGCGGCATCCATTTTGTGGTGTCACAGGCCTCGAAACTTCTCGATGAGGCCCGCGAGCGGGCCGTGGCCGACGCCCGCCGCAAGGCCGAGATTTACGCCAGGGCCGCCGGCGTCACCCTGGGCGCGCCGCTCAGCATCTCGGAAGAGGGCAATTCCGCCCCCGTGCCCTATCGCAGGATGGCCGCCGGCATGGCGGCTTCAGCACCGGTGGCCCAGGGCGAAGAGACGCTTCAAGTGACCGTGAGTGTCTCCTGGGCGATCAAGCAGCAGGGACAATGACGTTTTAAATCTCCACCACCTGCCCCGGCTGCAGCGCTACAAAACGCTCGCGCGGAATCTTTTCTTGCTCAAGTGCCGCATGCAACGCGACTACCGGCGCGTCGTAGCCTCGATCCGCGAGTAACATCGTTTGTGGAAGCAAGGCGCTGAGGAGAACCGAGCACGGCCGATTGTCATGCGTTTCGCCGGGCGTGAGGGCGAGATGGACTGGCAGACCGTTGGCGTCCACGACCGCGTGAATCTTGCTCGTGAGACCTCCTCGCGAGCGGTCCATACCCTGATGATTGTTGTCCGTAATGCAAGCTCCGTGCTGGTGCACGCGCACGACGGAGGTATTGATCATCTGCACCGCCGCATCATGACCGGCGGCCAGCGCGTCCATGATCTGGTCCCAGACGCCAGCCCGCCGCCACCGAACGAAGCGATTGTAACAAGTGGTGCGGGGGCCATAGTTCTCTGGCAGGTCGCGCCATGGCGTGCCTGAACGCAGAACCCAAAAGATGCCATTGAGCACGCGACGGTCATTTACACGCCGAACGCCGCGCGGCTTATTCGGCAGATCGGCTTGATGGCGGTCCACTCATAATCGCTGAGTTCGTAGCGCATGATTCGAGGCTCCTGCTTTGAGCTTGAATCACGTCTCGGGCAGCGCCATCAACCCGCAATGGCCTATGACGGTGCTACTAATGGTCTGAATTTACTTCCGCTTTCGGCGGTACGGCGGACATGGCGGGACCTGCCGCCGGTTCGACCCGGTAGCGATTGACCCAAAGGCGACATTATCGCCCCTTTCCCAATGACTGTTTAAGCCGCTAGAATTGAGCGAAGCGGCAGGCCCTGAGAGGCGACATGAAGCGGCGCAAATTTATCACGCTTATTGGTGGTGCGGCCCTAACGTGGCCGGTTACCGCGCGTGCGCAGCAATCGCCACTTCCGGTCATCGGCTTCCTTGGCAGCGCTTCATTCGAATCGACCAAGTTTGTAATCAGCGATTTTCGAAGCGGCTTAGCGGAAGAAGGCTATGTTGAAGGCAAGAACGTCACAATTGAGTATCGATTTGCAGATGGAAAGTACGAACAATTGCCTGCATTGGCCGAAGAACTCGTCCGTCGTCAGGTTCGCGTTGTCGTGACCGGCGGTGGAAGCCCGTCCGTGACCGCTATCCATGCCGCAACCAAGACGATCCCTATTGTTTCCTTGATCGGCGGCGACGCCGTTAAAATGGGACTAGCTGAAAGTGTCAGCCATCCCGGCGGAAATGTCACCGGAGTCGAGCAGCTGCTGAACGACGCTGAAATTAAGCGATTAGAGATTATGCATGAGATTGTTCCTGCCGCCGAATTAGTTGCGTACATAGACAACCCAGGGTCCCGTCACCAGACCGCCGTTTTGGAAAGTGCCGCCAAAAAATTGGGACTGAAACTCTTGGTTCTAAAGGCCGCGAACGACAGCGAACTCGATCAGGCGTTCGCCACTATCAATAGGGAGCACGCCGGAGGCGTCATAGTTGCAGCAGACGCGTTTTTCTTCATGAGAGTCAATCTGTTCGTCCAACAGGCGGCGGCACAGGGTATACCGGCAATCTATTTTTTTCGGGAGTTCGTCAGGTCGGGCGGCCTCGCAAGCTATGGAACGAGGCTTGGTGACGCCATGAAGCAAGTTGGCAGGTACACCGGAAGAATCCTTAAGGGCGCAAAGTCCTCCGATTTGCCCATCGTACAGCTGTCGGAAAAGATTGAACTCTTTGTCAACCTCAAGACCGCACGTGCGCTTAGTATTTCCGTTCCAACTTCGCTTCTGCTTCGAGCCGACGAGGTGATTGAATAACAGCACTTCCGCATTGGCACGTTTGAGACATGCCAACTGGCACTAAATATGTCCGGGTAATGGGGAAGGCCGGACGTGTCCGGCCGACTGCCGAACGGCGCTTTTGACCCAATGCCGACTTCAAGAGCTTTGTTTTGTCGGTAATGAAGAGGACGTCAGATCGCGCAGTCATGGCGGTTAGCAGTCATGGCGGTTACTTGTGCTCACTATAAGTCCGCCAATAATATGCGAGCTTTCAGGAGATCGCTCGTTTCCAAGCCCTCGCTAAACCAACCCCGAAGTGGCACGCCAAGCATGTCCTCGGCACCGGGAGCAACGCGTAGCCCGTCAAGCTGCCAGCAGCTCTTCGAGCAAAAAAAAGCCCGGCTCAAGGCC
>WNFC01005716.1_pt1 | contig 23122 bp, 16 predicted proteins | sample 5400541 | NCBI WGS metagenome assembly WNFC01 (sample SAMN13153342, study PRJNA577476) | soil metagenome | isolation source: 120 cm saprolite under Douglas fir tree site 2 hole 2 replicate 1 | place: USA:California | collected 2015-04-18
GGGAGGTATCCGCAACCTGACTGCACATCGCGGCCAATGCAGTCACGTGACGGATACCCGCCTGCGGACTTGCGGCAGATGCTGGTGGTGAAAGAGCCCGCCATTCGGCTACGACGTCTTCGGTTCCCGAGACGAAGGAGCAGCCACGCATGACAGCCGACGCAGTTACAGCAGACGCCCGCGTCCTCGCGGACGGAAAGCAGATGCCCATGCTGGGCCTCGGCGTCTGGCAGGTGCCAAACGGGGCGGCCTGCGTGAACGCCGTACGCTGGGCGCTCGAGCTGGGATACCGCCATATCGATACGGCCCAGGCTTACGGTAACGAGGAGAGCGTCGGAAGGGCGCTGCGCGACAGCGGTCTGCCGCGCGACGACGTGTTTATCACGACCAAGTTCTACCCAGGGCACACAGATCCCGTGGCCGAAGCCGGGCAAAGCCTCAGACGGCTCGGCGTCGACTAGGTCGACCTCTACCTCGTCCACTGGCCCCAAGGTGATGCCGCCTGGGCCTGGCCGGGGATGGAACGGGCTCGCGAGCTTGGGTACGCCCGTTCCATCGGTGTCTCCAACTTCAGCGCTCGGGAACTAGACGAGGTGATGGCGGCCGGGACGATCCCGCCAGCCGTTAACCAAGTGCAATTCAGTGCGTTGCAGTTCCGGCGCGCGCTGCTCGACGCGTGCCGGCGCCGGAACGTCGCGCTCGAGGCCTACAGCCCATTGGGGACCGGCCGGCACCTCTCCAACGAGACGGTGAACCGGGTCGCGCAGCGCGTGGGGCGGACAGCCGCACAGGTGCTGTTGCGCTGGTGTCTTCAGCACGATCTCCCGGTCATCTCCAAGTCGACCCACCGCAACCGAATCGGCGAGAACGCGCAGATCTTCGACTTCGCCTTGTCAGAGGAGGAGATGGCCGAACTCGACGCGCTCGACCAGACCAATGGCACCGACCGCGCCCTCGAACGTAGGTGGTGGTGAGGAACGGGCCGGAAGTGGACCCACTCGAAGGGTTGATTGCCGGGGGAACTGACGGTCGGTTCGCGCCCGCAGGTCCACTGATCACGACGTCTTGCCCCGCGAAAGGACACGCCACTATGCCCCTGGTCCGTATCGATGTCATCGAGGGACGAAGCGACGAGGAAGTACAAGCGTTGGCGGATGCCCTCGAGTCTCGCGCAGTTGTCAGCCCATCGGACCTCATCGTGTCGCATGATGGCCTGTTGCGCAGCGAGGTGATGAAACCGCCAACCGCGCGGTCCGCATCGGTGGCGGTACCACTGAGCTGAACGGCGCAACCTTGACCAGATGGCCTACGAGATCGGCGAAAAACGTGGAGACGGACACCGGGCGTGGCGAACATTTCCATCCCAAGGCCAGCGCCCAGCTCCGGATCCCAGCGAAAGGCAGAGGTAGAACAGATGTCCGAGCAGACCAACGTCGCCGCCCCGGCCACCGCCGCAGATGTAATGCGGCCACCGCTGACGACGGTAGAACAGCAAGGTCACGTGGCTGCGGCCGCCTACCTGATGAAGCACGCGGGCGCGACCGCTCTGATGGTCCTGGACGCCCAGACCGGTCAGCCGGCAGGCATCATCACGGAGGCGGACATTGCCCACGCGGTCGCCGATGGTAAGGACGTGAACCGTGTCCGGATCTCTGAACTGATGACCACTCGCCCGACCGTCATCAAGACCACGACAAGCGTCCGTGACGCGGCCAAGGTTATGACGAGCGGCCATTTCCGGCACCTGCCGGTCATCGGCGACGCCGGCCTGGTCGGCATCGTCGACATCACCGACGTGTGCCGCGCGTTGCTCGAACCCGACGTTTCCCGGCTGCCCGCCGCTGGAGACAATGGCGCGACAGATCGACCTGATCTGGACGTCATCGGTAGGTCCGGAACCAAGGCACGTTGACAGTACAGAACGGCGGCTCTTTGTCCGCTCGACCACCACAAATCGGCCGGGCTGGCGCCCATGACCGCCAGCAGACTGACGCTCAGCCCTTCCCGCGGAGCTGCGCCTGCAGACGCAGATAATCCTTTCCAGCGCGGCGTCGGCGACCAGGCCAGTGATCAGACGGTCACGTAATTAGATGACATGCATCGGGCCGGACTGAGCTGAGGTCGCGGACCGGGTGCCGGGAGACCTCCGCAGCTCAGACGCGCGTCACGATTGATCGCGTAGGCAGTTCGCATGGGGGGCGCGTGCGCCCCTCCGGAGCTTGAGGAGGCCCCGATGCCCATCGTAGGCGGGCTGGATATCCACCGGAAGCAGATCACCTTCGACTATCTCGACACCGTGACCGGGCAGGTGCGGCGCGGCCAGATCAGCCCGGCTGACCGGGCGCACCTGCGGGCCTGGCTGGCGCGGTTCGCCGGCCGTGAGGGTGTCGCGTTCGCGGTCGAGGGGTGCACCGGGTGGCGGTATGTCGCCGAGGAGCTGGCCGCGGCCGGCGTCGCGGCGCATCTGGCCGAGCCGGCGGACACCGCCTTCGCCCGCGGCCGCAAGCGGCACGCCAAGACCGACAAGACCGACTGCCGGCACCTTAGGGCGCTGCTGGGTGAGGGACGGCTGCCGGAGTGCTGGATCCCGCCCGGCCAGATCCTGGAATGCCGGGCGCTGCTGGAGACCTATCACGACCTGCGGGCCGAGCACACGGCCTGGGTGCAGCTGCGCGGTCTTGTTCCACCAGGGCGCCCCGGCCCTGGGCGAGGGCGCGCTGCGCAGCGAGCAGGGCCTGGCCGCGCTGCGGGCGGCCGCGGCCGCGCATCTGTCACCGGCCGGGCAGCTGCAGGTCGCCACCGCCCTGGAGGTGATCGCCGCTGGAAGCCCGGCTGCACGTGCTGCGGCACCAGCTGCTGGATGCCGCCCGGCACCTAGCCGGCGCGAAGGTCCTGGCCGCGCGGCTGTACGGGGTCGGGCCGGTCACCGCGCTGGCGATGACCTGCTGGCTGGCCGGGGAGGGCCGGTTCTCCTCCTCCCGCAAGGCGGTCCGGTTCGCCGGGCTGGACGTCACCGTCTGGTCCTCCGACCGCAAGGGCCCGCCCGGGCGGCTGTCCCGGCAGGGACCGCCGGTGCTGCGCTGGGCGGTCTATGAGGCCGGCAAGGCCCACGCCCGGTCCTCGGCCCCTGACCACGGCTACTACGCCGCCGTCAAGGACCGCAACAACGGCAAGCGCGCCGCCTTGTCCGAGGCCCGCAAGATCCTCCGGCAGGCCTGCCACATCCTGACCGAGCTCGGCGACGACGCGCTCGCCGCCGCCTGAGCCCCCTCACCCCTTGCCATGGTGACCAGCCCGTGACCGCGCCGGCCCGGCCGGGCACGCCGCAGCCGCGCTCACCCGATGGGGACCACCGCGGCCAGCTCCCGCCGAACCGCTGTCAGCCGCTGCCGGTCCTGCCCCGCAGGGCCAGGCGGACGGCCTGATCAGACTGAGCGGCCGCATCCCCGCAGGCGGGGACACCCAATCAATCATCATGTCGCCGGGGCAGCACCCACGCCCCGCGGACCTAGGTAAGGCTGGCTGCTCCTGCCCCGCCCCCGGCCGCCACGGCTGATCACCCCGCACAGAAAGGCCAGCAGCTTGAGCCGCTGAACCGTATCCCACACCATCAGGGGGCTCCCCGTCCCTGCCGCCTGGCATGATCCGCTCCCGGGCGGTCGCGTCAAGGGCGCCTACGGCGCCGCTGCGCGGGCGCTGCGCGCCCCTTTGACCCGGCCGCCCGCTCGCAGAACCCGGCAGCTATCCGGGACAGGGAGAAGACTCAGCCATCCCTAGACCAGGGCAACCATGACCGGACAAGCCCCACATCAACGCTTGCGGTCACCAACCGGATGCAGGTAAGGCGGTTCTTGGTCGCTGTGCGGGCCGCGCCCTCTAACCGGGGCAGGGTGACCGTCTGCCTGGCAGGCTTCTGTCCTGCCAGACAGAGTTTGCGGGCGAGGCCGGATAAGCGGGCTGCTCCGGCGAGGCCCGCCAGGGCGGCGTCAAAGATCGGCAGCGAGGGATCCGGTTGCACAGTTGAAAAGCCAACTTGTGGGTGACACGGCCACGGGGGCGCTGGGACAATCGTGCGATGAGTCCGAGAAGCCGCGGCCGTCCGCCCCGCCGTGGCCGAAGCCGCCAGCCGGGCCGGCGTCCGGTAGCAGGCCGCGGCGGGCCGGCCGGATTGGTGCTGCCGCCCGGGGGTAAATCCGCGTTGCACCCTGGCGAGACCACGGGATGCTGGTTCGACGAGCCGGGCCTTGCCGACCGGCGATCGTGGGCGATGCCCTCAGGGCACGGCACTTATCAGGGACTCGACCTCGAGCTACTGGATCCGGACGATGAGAACGACCTCACGTTCCTGATCGAGGCGCAGCATGCAGAATTCGAAGATGCGCTCCGGCGCGATGAAGAGGTGACTGCCGGCGGCGAGCCGCTGAACCCGAGGCTGCACATGGCGATGCACCAAGTCGTCGCGAATCAGTTGCTGGCTGATGACCCGCCCGCGACATGGCAGACCGTTCAGCGGCTCGCCGGCCTCGGCTATGACTGGCACAATGTCATGCACATGATCGCCGCTGTGGTTGGCGAGGACCTCCATCGGGCCATGACGGAGGCGCGGCGATTCGATCCTGATGATTATGCCCGGCGGCTGCACGAGTTGCCTGGCGACTGACCGTCACCAGAGGCACCCGGGCTGCGTGGAAGCCAGCAGGCGGCGGTACCACGCCACGAAGCGGCGGGCCGGCTGGTCACCGCCGACGTTTAACGGGCGGAAACCGGGAGGCTGGCGTGGCCGTGCGGAGCAAGGTGTTCCCGGTCGACCGGGGCACCGGCGAGGGCAAGGTGCGGGAAGCGGGTCAGCAGTGCCGCCGATGTTGTCGGCGCCGATGATTGCGATCTTCATGGTGGACTCCTGCGCAGCGGTGTGTGAAGCCTGTCCGTAGCGGAATTACGGCGGGCAGTCGCGCGTCGTGATGGCATACGGGGGACGCGTTGTCGCCGGGCGGGAGGACCCGGCGTGTAGTCGGCCGCCTGGGCCACTGTGGAACCCTGCTGGCAGCGAACATCAGGCAAACCGTCAGGGCTACCGCACCCGCCGTCAGGGTGTACAGCGGCCCGCCGACCGCTGCCGCGACGGCCGGGCCCGCGACCCAGCAGCGGCAGCAGGCCCCACCCAGGCCACACCCAGGCCCGATCACCAGCCGCGAAACGGAGATCGCAGCGATGATCATGAATGGCAACGTCGGCATCAGCCCCGCTCCAGAACGGATAGCCGAATCCAGGCGGGTGTTCCCGGTGTCCGGGGGTGCGGGTGGATGGCCATGCCAGCACCCTCCGCCTGGGGCGAGCGGGTTCGCGTCTGTGGGATCCCTAGCCCACCCCCCGGCGTGCGCGCCCCGGCCTGAGGGGTGTGCAGGGCGGGGCGCCGGTTCTACGATGGCGGGGGATCCGCCGAAGGGGCGCCGTGTGATGTTGTGGGGCCGCAGGCAGCAGTGCGAGGCGCTGGACGGGCTGCTCGCGGAGGTCCGGGCGGGCCGCAGCCGGGTGCTGGTGATACGGGGCGAGGCGGGCATCGGCAAGACCGCGCTGCTGGGCTATGCGGCCGAGACCGCGCAAGATTTCCGGGTGGCCCGCGCGGAGGGCGTGGAGTCGGAGATGGAGCTGGCGTTCGCGGCGCTGCACCAGCTGTGCGGCCCGATGCTGGGCCGGCTGGACGCGCTGCCCGGCCCGCAGCGCGATGCGCTGGGCGTGGCGTTCGGGCTGCGGCCGGGCAGCGCGCCGGATCGGTTCCTGGTCGGCCTGGCGGTCCTGGGCTTGTTGTCCGAGGTGGCCGCCGGGCAGCCGCTGCTGTGCCTGGTCGATGATGCGCAGTGGCTGGACCAGGCCTCGGCCCGGGTGCTGGCGTTCGTGGCTCGCCGGCTGGACGCCGAATCGGTCGCCTTGCTGTTCGGCACCCGGGATCGGCCCGGGGAGGGTGACCTGGCCGGTCTGCCCGGGCTGGCACTGGCGGGACTCTCGGATGCGGCCGCGCGGGCGCTGCTGGCCTCGGTCATCCCGGGGCGGCTGGATGAGCGGGTCCGGGACCGGATCATCGCCGAGTCCGGCGGTAACCCGCTGGCCCTGCTCGAGCTGCCCCGCGGCATAACAGCGGCGGAGCTGGCCGGCGGATTCGGGCTGCCGGGCACGAAGGCGCCTTCCCTTCGCATCGAGGACAGCTTCCGGCGGCGGATCGCATCGCTCCCGCAGCCGACCCAGCGCCTGCTCCTGCTGGCCGCGGCCGAGCCGACCGGTGACCCGGCGCTGCTGTGGCGGGCGGCCGGGAACCTCGGCATCAGCGCCGCGGACGCTGCCGCCCCGGCCGAGGCAGACGGGCTGCTCTCTGTCGGGACCCAGGTCATCTTCCGCCACCCGCTGGTCCGCTCCGCCGTCTATCAGGCAGCGCCGGCCGCAGACCGTCGCCGCGCCCACCGTGCCCTCGCCGAGGCCACCGATCCGGGCACCGATCCCGACCGCCGCGCCTGGCACCGGGCCCAGGCCGCAGCCGGGCCCGACGAGGACGTCGCCGCCGAGCTGGAGCGATCCGCCAGCCGGGCGCAGGCGCGCGGCGGGTTCGCCGCGGCGGCCGCGTTCCTCGACCGGTCCGCCACGCTGACACCCGATCCGGCCCGGCGCGGAGCGCGTGCGCTGGCCGCGGCGCAGGCCAAGTATCAGGCTGGCGCGTTCGATGCGGCGCTGGGACTGGTGGCCATCGCAGAGCCGGGACCGCTGGATGAGTTCCAGCGCGCCTGGGTGGAGCTACTGCGCGGCCAGATCGCGTTCGCGTCCAGCCGTGGCAGCGACGCACCGCTGCTGCTGCTAAAGGCGGCCCGCCAGTTTGAGCCGCTCGACGTGCGGCTGGCGCGCGAGACCTACCTGGAGGCGCTTTCCGCCGCGCTGTTCGTCGGCCGCCTATCCCTTGGCGGCGGTGTGCGGGAAGTGGCCGCGGCCGCGCGTGCCGCCCCCCCGCCGCCGCGGCCTGCGCGGGCGCTCGACCTGCTGCTGGATGGTTTGGCGCTGGCGATAACGGAGGGCTACCCGGCGGCCGTGCCGATGCTCCAGCGGGCGGTGAGCGCTTTCCGCAGCGCGGATGTCGCCGGGGAGGAGGGGCTGCGCTGGCTTTGGCAGGCTTGCCACGGCGCTGGACTTCTGTGGGACTACGGGAGCTGGGACCTGCTGTCCGCCCGCCGGGTCGAGCTCGCCCGTGACGTCGGCGCGCTCACTGCGCTGCCCATAGCCTTCAACACCCGCGTGGGGGTGCACTTGTTCGCAGGGGAGTTCGCTGTAGCCGCCTCGCTAGTGGCGGAGGTGGAGTCGGTAACCGAGGCGACCGGCAGCAGCATCGCGCCGTATGCGGCCCTTGGGCTTGCCGCCTTGCGGGGCCGGGAAGCCGAGGCCTTGGATCTGATAGAGGCCGCCGCGAAAGACGCGGAGCGCCGGGGTGAGGGCGGGGGGCTGAGCTTCGTTCGCTGGGCGACCGCGGTGCTGTGCAACGGCCTTGGCCGCTATGAGGAGGCGCTGGCGGCGGCGCAGCAAGCGAGTGAGGACTCGCCCGCGGATCTGTTCGCCAACTGGGCGGTAGCCGAGCTCATCGAGGCGGCGACCCGCAGCGGGCTACCCGAGCGCGCGGCGGGCGCCCTCCAACAGCTCTCGGCGACCGCCCGTGCTAGTGGCAGCGAGTGGGCGCTCGGCGTCGAGGCCCGCTCGCGAGCACTGCTCAGCGAGGGCGAGACCGCCGAGACCCTCTACCGCGAGGCGATCGACCGGCTTGGCCGCACCCGCCTAAGCGTGGAACTCGGGCGCGCCCATCTGCTATACGGCGAGTGGCTGCGCCGGGAGAACCGGCGCATCGACGCCCGCGAGCAGCTGCGCACCGCCTACCAGATGTTCGCCGAAATGGGAGCCGACGGGTTCGCGGAACGAGCCGCGCGCGAGCTGCGTGCCACCGGCGAGCGCGTCCGCAACCGCACCACCGGTACCCCCGCCCGGCTCACCGCCCGAGAGACCCAGATCGCCCGGCTGGCCGGCGACGGCCTGTCCAACCCCGAGATCGCCGCCCAGCTCTTCATGAGCCCGCGCACCGTCGAATACCACCTGCACAAGGTCTTCACCAAGTTCGCCATCAGCTCCCGCAACCAGCTCCACGGCGTCCTGACCAACCGCGGAAACGAAGAACCGGGACAAATCTCCTAGCCTCGATTCCCGGCATCTGGCACGATGCCGCTGCGGACACCTGCCACGCCCGCTCGAAGGCAACACCGCGCTGGCCGGTGCCCAGGCAACGGTATGGCTCGCTTAGTTATACGGGCGGTCGCGACCGTCATATGCCCGGCTGCGGTTCGATGAGCCGCGCGTGTAGCTCACGGTGTCGTCGGCCGGGCGGATTCTCGTCGAACGCTCGGCGACTGCGCTGACCAGCGAGCCGGTCACGATGCCGATGACCAGGTCGACCGCAGCCGTGGCGATCTTCTCGGACAGCGGCGCGGCGGTGCTGAACGGGTACAGCACCACGACCACGGTGGCCAGGCCGACGATCCACCAGAAGAAGACAAGCGGGCGCGGCGTGCTCACCAGGAGCAGGTGGGCCAGCGCGGTGGCGACCAGCGCTGCGCCCGTGGCGGCCAGCACGAAGTCCGTAGTGTGGGCGTCGCCGTACGCACCATCGCTTTTGGGCGCCAGGATCGGGACGCTGAAGAGCCAGCGGCATACCAGCACGCCGACCAGCGCGACAAGGCCGGCCACGATCGCCGTCGCCACCCCGCCAGACCAGAGCTGGCCGACATCGATCGTCGGCCGGGTCCGGCTGCCGCTGCCGCCTGGCACGATCGGCGCCGTCATGCCTGCTCACCAGCCCTCCGCAGCTCGTGCATCCGGGCCTTGACATTGACCAACGGCATGGCGTGCTCCTCTGCTGGCCGGGTGCTCCCGGTGTCCGGGGGTGTGGGGTGGATGGCCCATGCCAGCACCCTCCAGCTGGGAGGCGCGGGTTCGCGTCTGTGGGATCCCTAGCCGGTACCCCGGCGTCCGGGCCCGGTCCCGGGGGTGTGCTGGGCGGGGAGCCGGTTCTACGATGGCGGGGGATCCGCCGAAGGGGCGCCGGGTGATGTTGTGGGGTCGCAGGCAGCAGTGCGAGGCCCTGGACGGGGCTGCTCGCGGACGTGCGGGCGGGGCGCAGCCGGGTGCTGGTGGTGCGCGGCGAACCGGGCATCGGCAAGACCGCGCTGCTGGACTACGCAATCCAGTCGGGATCGGGGTTCCGGGTTGCGCGCGCCGCCGGTGTTGAGTCGGAGATGGAGCTCGCGTTCGCGGCCCTGCACCAATTGTGCGCGCCAATGCTGGACCGGCTGGAGCGGCTGCCGGACCCGCAGCGCGATGCGGTCGGCGTGGCGTTCGGGCTAAGCGCTGGGAACGCGCCGGACCGGTTCCTCGTTGGGCTGGCGGTGCTCAGCCTGCTCTCGGACGTGGGCGAGGAGCGGCCGCTGCTGTGCCTGGTAGATGATGCACAATGGCTGGACCGGGCCTCGGCGCAGACGCTGGCGTTTGTCGCGCGACGGCTGCTGGCTGACTCGGTCGCGCTGGTGGTCGCGACACGCGAGCCGATCGAAGAGTTCAATGGACTGCCCGAGCTGCTCGTTGAAGGCCTTGGAAACGGTGATGCGCGCGCGCTGCTCGGCTCGGCACTGCGCGTTCCGCTGGACGAGCGGGTGCGCGACCGGATCGTCGCCGAGACTCGGGGCAACCCGCTGGCGCTGCTGGAGCTGCCGCATGGGCTGACGTCGGCGCAGCTGGCCGGCGGGTTCGGTGTGCTGGACGTGCCGGGGCTGCCGGGGCGGATCGAGGAACGCTTCCGGCAACGCGATGCGGCTCTCCCGGCCGCGGCCCGGCGGTTGCTGCTGGTCGCGGCGGCCGACCCGACCGGCGACCCGGCGCTGGTGTGGCGGGCGGCCGCGCGGCTCGGGATCGGGCCCGAGGCAGCAACAGCCGCGGAGGCCGACGGGTTGCTGGCGATCGGCGCGCGGGTGACCTTCCGTCATCCGCTGGTTCGTTCGGCGGTCTACTGGGCCGCGCCGCTGGGGGAGCGGCGGGTCGTGCACCGGGCGCTGGCGGAGGCCACTGACCCCGCGGCCGACCCTGATCGCCGTGCCTGGCACCGCGCCCAGGCAGCGGTGGGGCCCGACGAGGAGGTCGCCTTTGAGCTGGAACGTTCGGCCGGCCGAGCACAGGCGCGCGGAGGGCTGGCGGCGGCGGCGGCCGCGTTTCTGGAGCGTTCGGCCGCGCTGACGCTGGATCCGGCGCGGCGGGCAGAGCGTGCGCTGGCGGCGGCGCAGGCCAAGTACCAGGCCGGTGCCTTCGACGCGGCACTGGCGCTGCTGGCGACCGCGGAGGCGGGGCCGCTGGATGAGTTCCAGCGCGCCCAGGCGGACCTGCTGCGCGGCCAGATCACGTTCGCCTCCCGGCGCGGCAGCGACGCTCCCCCGATGCTGCTCAAGGCGGCTAGGCAATTCGAGCCGCTCGACGTGAGGCTGGCGCGCGACACCTACCTGGAAGCGCTGTCCGCCGCGCTGTTCGCAGGCCGTCTGGCCCTCGGCGGCGGCGTGCCGGAAGTGGCCCAGGCCGCGCGGGCCGCGCCCCGGTCGCCGCAGCCCGCGCGCGCGCCCGACCTGCTGCTGGATGGCCTGGCCGTGCTGATCACCGACGGCTACCCAGCGGGGGTGCCGCTGCTCAAGCGGGCGCTGAGCGCCTTCCGCGGCGAAGACGTATCCATGCGGGAGCATGTGCGCTGGCTCTGGGTCGCCTGCCATGCCGCCATCGTGGTGTGGGATCACGAGACCTGGCACACGCTGTCCGCCCGCCAGGTCCAGCTCGCTCGTGAGGCCGGCGCGCTCGCCGTGCTTCCCATGGCCCTCACCTCGCTGGCCGCCGCCCTCGTCTGGCCCGGCGACTTCGCTGCGGCGGCGGCGTTGATCGCTGAGGCGGAGACGCTCACCGAGGCGACGGGGAGCCAGCTTCCGCCGTACAGTGCCCTCGCGCTTGCCGCCTGGCAGGGCCGCGAAGCCGAGGTCAGGGGATTGATCGAGGCCAACCTAACCGGCGTGATGCGCCGGGGCGAGGGCATGGGGCTGGCCAACATGCAGTGGGCCACCGCGGCGCTTTACAACGGTCTCGGCCGGTATGAGGACGCACTGGCCGCGGCGCAGCAGGCGGGCGAGCACCCGCAGGAGCTATGGTCCACCTTGGTGCTGCCCGAGCTGATCGAGGCGGCCGCCCGGAGCGGAAAGACGGCGAGCGCGGCTGACGCCCTGCGGCGGCTCTCAGAGACCACCCGCGCCAGCGGCACCGAGTGGGCGCTGGGCACCGAGGCGTGCTCGCGCGCGCTGCTGAGCGACGGTGAGGCGGCCGAGAGGCTCTACCGCGAGGCGATCGGCCGGCTCGGCCATAGTCGCCTGCACGTCGCGCTCGCCCGCGCCCACCTCCTGTATGGCGAATGGCTGCGCCGACAGGGCCGTCGGCTCGACGCGCGCGAGCAGCTGCGCAGTGCCCACGAGATGTTCACGGAATTCGGCATGCGGGGGTTCGCCGAGCGTGCGCGGGTCGAGCTCAATGCGACCGGCGAGCACACCCGAAAACGGATCGCCGAGACGCACGACGACCTGACCCCGCAGGAGGCGCAGATCTCCCGTCTAGTGGCGAACGGCGCCACTAACGCAGAGATCGCGGCACGGCTGTTCATCACCCGCAAAACGGTCGAGTACCACCTCCACAAGGTCTTCCGCAAACTGGGAGTGAATTCCCGCACACAGCTCGTTCAGCACATGCCAAAGCTAGGCGCACGCACCAAATCCGCAGCTCAAGAGGACTGATCGCGAGCAACGTTCAAAGTCACCGCTGGAGGAATAGTCAAGAATTGTGGACGCCGTGTCCTGATTGATCACGCGGCTCGGTGGGAGCGGTTACTGGCTGGCCGGAAAGTCGGCATTGTTGACCACTTATCAGGTACTGGCACCGCGGTCACACCAACCGGGAATCGAGGCTATGGGGTTTGCCGTGGTCTTTCGTTTCCGTGGGTGGCCAGGACACCAGGGAGCTGGTTGCGGGAGCTGATGTTGAGCTTGGTGAAGACCTTGTGCAGGTGGTATTCGACGGTGCGCGGGCTCATGAACAGCTGGGCGGCGATCTCCGGGTTGGACAGGCCGTCGCCGGCCAGCCAGGCGATTTGGGTCTCCCGGGCGGTGAGCTGGGCGGGGGCATCGGTGGTGCGGTTGCGGACGCGCTCGCCGGTGGCCCGTAGCTCGCGCGCGGCTCGTTCGGCGAACCCGCCGGCGCCCATGGCGGCGAGCATCTGGTGGGCGGTGCGCAGCTGCTCGCGCGCGTCGGTGCGGCGGTTATCGCGGCGCAGCCACTCGCCGTAGAGGAGGTGGGCGCGCCCGAGTTCCACGCGGACGCGGGTGCGGGCAAGGCGGTCGATTGCCTCGCGGTAGAGGGTCTCGGCGGTATCGTCCTCGCTGAGCAGTGCTCGCGAGCGGGCCTCGACGCCGAGCGCCCAGTCCGTGCCGCTGGCGCGGGTTCGTTCTGTGAGTTGCTCGAGGGCAGCGGCGGCGACGTCACGGGTACCGCTGCGCGCGCCCGCCTCGACCAGCTCTGACAGCGCCCAGCCGAAGACGCCCAGATCCTCGTGCTCGCACGCCCGTTGGGCGGCTGTGAGGGCGTCTTTGTAGCGGCCGAGGCCGTTGTACAGCACCGCGGCCGCGTGCTCGGCGTGACCGATCGCCCTTCCCTCGCCCGTGGCCATCGCGTGCTGGACGCAGGCTTCGATCACCCCCAATGCCAGGGCCTCGTCGCCGCGCATGGCAGCGAGGAGAGGGCATACGCACACGGATTGTGCATTGCCCGTTGCCGCAGCGATCGCATCGGCCTCGTCGAGGAGCGCGGTGGCGGCGGCGAACTCTCCAGCGAAAACGAGCAGGCCCGCGTGGTAGGTGAGCGCAACGGGGAGGGAGGTCAGGGCGCCAGTGTCCCGAGCGAGCCGGACCCCACGACTGGCGAGCTCGTGCCAGTCTTCGTCGTCCCACAGGTCTGCGGAGGCTCCCCACGGGATTCCCACCTCGCGTCCGACAAGGCCATGCTCGCGCAGCAGGGCTACCAGCGCCTGCAGCGCTCGCCTGAGCGGCGCCACGCCTGCCGGATACCCTTGGTGAACCGGGTCACGAGGCCGTCCAAGAGGAGATCGACCGCGCATGGCGGCCGCACGGAGGGGCCCTCCCGCCGCGCGGCGCGGGCGGCGTCGGCCACCTCCCGCACCCCGGCAGCGCTGTTGAGGCGGCCGGCGAACATCGCCGCTCTGAGCGCTTCTAGATAGGCCTGACGCGCCAGCCCGGCGTCAAGTGGTTCGAGGCGCTTGGCGGCCTCAAGCATCAATTGCGAAGCGTTACGACGCGGCCGAACGCGATCTGTGCGCGCAGCATGGCCACCCGTGCGCGCTGCAGCTCGTCGAGCGGGGCCATCTCCGCGGTTGCGAGTAGCTCGCGCGCACGTTCGGGCGCTGCGGCGTCGAACTTTGCCTGTGCGGCTGCGAGCGCGCGGGCTCCGCGCCGGGCCGGATCGGGTGTCAGCGTGGCAGATCGTTCTGGGCCCGGTGCCAGGCCCGGCGATCGGGATCGGTGCCCGGGTCGGTGGCCTCGGCGATGGCGCGGTGGGCCAGGCGGCGGTCGGCGGCTGGCGCCGCCTGATAGACGGCCGAGCGGACGAGGGGGTGGCGGAAGGTGACCCGGGCAGCGACGGTGAGCAGCCGCTCCGCTTCGGCCGGGTCAGCGGCGTCAGTGCTGATGCCAAGACCTCCGGCCGCCCGCCACAGCAACGCCGGATCGCCGACCGGCTCGGCCGCGGCGAGCAGGAGCAGGCGCCTGGTCGCCTCCGGGAGCGGCGCGATCCGCCGCCGGAAGCTCTGCTCGATCCGGCCAGCCAGCGGTGCCGGGCCGGCGACGCCGAACCCGCCGGCTAGCTCCGCCGCACTCACCCCGTGGGGCAGCTCGAGCAGGGCCAGCGGGTTGCCGCCAGACTCGGCGAGGATCCGGTCCCGGACCCGCTCGTCCAGCCGCCCGGGGATGACCGAGGCCAGCAGCGCCCGCGCGTCCGCATCAGCCAGTCCCTCCAGCACTAGGGCGGGAAGCCCAGCCAGGTCACCACCCGCGGAGGGATCACGGGTGCCGAACAGCAAGGCGACCGAATCGGCGTCCAGCCGGCGAGCCACGAACGCCAGCACCCGGGCCGAGGCCTGGTCCAGCCACTGCGCATCATCGATCAGGCACAGCAGCGGCTGGTCGGCGGCCACCTCCGACAGCAACCCCAGGACAGCCAGGCCGACCAGGAAACGATCCGGCGCGCTACCCGGACACAGGCCGAACGCCACGCCCAGAGCCTCACGCTGCGGGCTGGGCAGCCGGTCCAGCCGGTCCAGCATCCGCCCGCACAGCTGGTGCAGCGCCGCGAAAGCCAGCTCCATCTCCGACTCGACGCCCTCCGCCCGGGCCACCTGGAAATCTTGCGCCGTCTCAGCCGCGTAACCCAGCAGCGCCGTCTTCCCGATGCCGGGCTCACCACGCACCACCAGCACCCGGCTGCGCCCCGCTCGGACATCCGCGAGCAGCCCGTCCAGGGCCATGAACTGCTGCCTGCGGCCCCAAAGCATCACGGAGCCGCCGCAGTCACGACGCCGGCGAGCTCGCTGTTACGGTCCAGGACATATCCGCGCACGGGAGCAGGCTCGAACTTCATCACAGCCTCCGTGTCATCGGTGCCGGACAGGCGCGCGCCCCTGTGCCGGGGGCGGGTTGCCCATGCCAGAAACTTGCCACCTGGGTAGGCGTGTTCGCGTCCGCGAAATCCCTAGCCGGGACCCCAGCACACCTCCGGTTCCCGGGGATGTGCTGGCGGCGGCCAGTTGTACGGTGGCCGGGGGGAGCGGCCTAGAGTGGGCGCCGATCTTGCCGAGGACGGGCTCGCCGTAGAACCAGCTCCGCTCCCTCGACTACTCCCGGGAGTCCGGCTGGGGGCCCGGGTGCCGGCTACTAGGGATCCCACAGACGCGAACGCGCTCATCTCAGGCGGATAGTTCTGGCGTGGGCAATCGGCCCGTACACCTGGCACAGGATCACCCGCCTGTCCGGCACCGATGACGCGGAGGCTGTGATGCAGTTCCTGTACACGAACCAGCGGCGAGTGTGCCCTGATGGCCAGGCGTCGGGTCAGCGCACGGGAGGCCCTGAGGGTACGGCTAAGCAAGACAGCATGCCCGGCGATCAGCCCGTCACAGCTTGCCCTGAGGACGCGAATGTCGCCTTCCGCAACCTGTACGTCGAGCACAGGCCGACTTTGCTACGACTGGCCACCGTGCTGACCGGCGATGATCGCGGCCGCGCTGAGGACCTGGTCCAGGAAACCATGCTGCGGGCCTGGACGCACCGCGCGAACCTGGATATCCAGCACCGCTCCCCCTGGCCCTGGCTGATCACGGTCGCCCGGCACCTGGCTGTCGACGCCCACCGGGCCCAGCGCGCCCGCCCCCCAGAGGCCGAACTGGACGACGACCTTGCGCCCGCCGGCGGCCAGCGGGCCGACGCCAGCATCGACGAAGCTGGCGTCCGCGCCGCCATCGCCGCTTTGCCGGGTCCCCAGCGCCAGGTCCTGGCCGAAATCTATTACCGCGACCGGTCGGTGGCCGAAACGGCGCGCATCCTTCAGATCCCGCCCGGCACGGTCAGATCACGCACCTTCTACGGGTTGCGCGCGCTGCGCCGCGTCCTGGCAGCTCACGATGCGGTGGCCTAGCCCTCTGCGGCCATTGGCCGCCGACCGGATGCGGACGGCGCTGCTCGCAGCGGTCAGCCACGACCTGCGCACACCGCTGGCCGCGGCCAAGGCGGCGGTCAGCTGCCTGCGCTCTTCTGACATCGAGCTGACCGCCGACGATCACGACGAACTGCTGGCCACCGCCGAGGAGTCCCTGGACCAGCTGGCCCAGCCGCTCGCCAGCCTGCTAGACGTGAGCCGGCTGCAGGCCGGGACGCTGCCGGTGTTTCCCCGGCCAGCCGATCTCGCGGAGATCATCGTCCGCGCCCTCGGCAGCATCGGGCCGCAGGCACGGGCGGTCATGCTAGCCGTTCCGCCCGGGCTGCCCCATGTCATGGCCGATCCGCCGCTCATGGAACGGGTCATCGCGAACGTGACCGCGAACGCGCTGCGCTACTCTCCCGCCGGATCACCGCCGTTGCTGACCGCTAGTGCCCGCGGCAACCGGGTTGAGCTGCGCGTTGTGGACCGCGGACCGGGCATCCCCGAGGCCGATCGGGACCGGGCGTTCCTGCCCTTCCAGCGGCTCGGCGAAACCAGCAGCGCCATCGGCGTCGGGCTCGGGCTCACGTTGTCCCGCGGTCTGACCGAGGCAATGCGCGGCACCATGAAACCGGAGGAAACTCAAGGCGGCGGGCTGACCATGGCCATCTCAATCCCCGCCGTACCCGCGCAACCGCCGCCGGGACTGTTGGCGCACCCGGGGGCCGGTGCTCGACCATTACGGTGGCCGCATTGATTATCCGTGCCACAGTCCCGCGCAAACGCCACGCCAGGCGATAAGGCCTGCCGAGCGGGTTTATCCAGCAGCCGGTTGTGCAGCTCGGTGGTGAGCGTATGGGTCTCGCGAGTCAGCTCCGTGTTGGTTCTGAGCTCCAGCTCCTCTTCAGTGAAGTCATGATCCGCCTTGGCCTGCTGGAAGTCCGATTGCCGGTTCTGGCCGATCATGACAAACGTGGACAGGAAGATCGCTTCCAGGGACACGATCAGCGTTAGCATCGGCCACGGCTTGGCCTCGATGAACAGCATCCAGCTAGCGAACAGCGCGACGTGAATGTAGACGAACCACATCGACCCGGCGAAACCAGTGATCCAGTCAGCGACTCGCAGCTGAAGATCGGCGGTCCGTTGCGCCTGTTTCGCCGCGACGACAGGGTGGTGTCGGCTCGGGCCAGGTGTGACCATCGTGGTGCCTCCGTAGTTGCCGCGACCGGGTGGGCGTTGTAACGAGCGCCTGCCAAGCCGGGTCAGGGGCTTGGCAGGCGCTCAGCGGGCGCGTACCCCGGCGCGGAACCGGGTTACCCTCGGCCCGCGTCGGCTCAGGCCGCGTCCTTCAGGACCGAGTGCAGGGTCTGCCCGGTCCGGCGCGCCTGGACGCCCATCACGATCTGCGAGCTGCCGTAGGTGAGGCTGAAGAAGCCGTAGAGCAGGGCGAGGGTGACCGCGCCGACGTCGGGGCGGGAGAAGAGCACGACGCCGAACGCGATGGCCACCAGCCCACCCGTAATGAAAAGCGCGCGGGTGCCTGCGGTTTCGCCGCTGCGGAAGCCGGCGAAGATCTCGGCGAAGCCGCCGGCGAACGCCCAGATCGCCACGACCAGCACCAGCACCAGCGCGGTGGGCCCGGGCCAGACCAGGGCGATCACCCCGGCGGCCAGGTCAAGCAGCCCCAGCAGCAGGCGGCCGAAGACCGGTCCCGCGGTGGTGCTGCTGAATGCCCGCATGGCCTGCAGGCCCGCGTCGATGAATGCGTAGATCGCGAACAGGATGACCAGCGCGAGAATCGTCACCCCGGGCCAGGCGATGGCGATGATCCCGACGATAATGGCGAGAGCGCCGCGCAGAATCAAGGACGTGGACGTTGATTTGAACATGACAGGTATTCCTTTCGTTGGGTCTAGTCCGCACCGCGCCGTCTGCTACGCCAATCTGTGTTGAGCCCAGTGGATGTACCGTTTGGCTGATATTTACAATCAATAGACGGATAGCTGCCGGCCGAGCGGGCATCCCATGGTTTGCCCTGCGAGCGGAATTCGGGCTCAGCCGGATGCGAATGTAAGCCACGGCCTCCAGGCGTGCGCGGCGTGATTTCCGGAACGGGCGGGGCGGGTTGCCCATGCCAGAACTCTCCGCCTGGGCGGGCGTGTTCGCGTCCGCGAAATCCCTAGCCGGCACCCCGGCTTGCCGGCCTGGTTCACCGGGGGGGTGCTGGGCGGGAGCCCTTCTACGACGGCCGGGGCGCCGAGAGGCAGCGCCGGTGATGCTGTGCGGTCGGCAGACAGCAATGCGGGGTCGCCCGCCACTGGGCGCGTTGGGCGCCGCCGCGGCATAGCGCGCACGCGGGAATCGAGGCTAGGAGATCTGTCCCGGTTCTCCGCTTCTGCGGCCGGCCAGGGCGCCGTGGAGCTGGTTGCGGGAGCTGATGTCAAGCTTGGTGAAGACCTTGTGCAGGTGGTATTCGACGGTGCGCGGGCTCATGAACAGCTGGGCGGCGATCTCGGGGTTGGACAGGCCGTCGCCGGCCAGCCGGGCGATCTGGGTCTCCCGGGCAGTGAACCGGGCGGGCACATCGGTGCTGCATTTGCGGACGCGCTCGCCGGCGGCACGCAACTCGCGCGCGGCTCGTTCCGCGAACCCGGCGGCTCCCATGAAGGCGAACATCTGGTACGCGGTGCGTAGTTGCTCGCGCGCGTCGACGCGGCGGTTCTGGCCGCGGAGCCATTCTCCGTAGAGTAGGTGGGCGCGGGCGAGCGGCACGCGGACGCGGGTGCGGGCCAGGCGGTGGAGTGCCTCGCGGTACAGGCGGTCGGCGACCTCGCCCTCGCTGAGCAGTGCTCGCGCGCAAGCCTCGATGCCGAGCGCCCACTCGCTGCCGCTGGCGCGGGTGCTGTCCGACAGCCGATCGAGGGCGCCGGCTGCGGGCTGCGGGACCCCGCTGCGGGCGGCCGCCTCGATCAGCTCGACCGCCGCCCACAACGAGAACACCAGCTCGTAGAACAGTGGGTCCTGGCTGACCCGCTGCGCCGCGGCCAGCGCGTCCTCATGACGGCCGAGGCCGTTGTACAGCACAGCGTTCGCCCACTGAAGCAAGATCGGCCCCACTCCCGAGCCCCGGCGCGCCAAATCCCCGGCGCTGGCCTCGATCAGCTCGGAGGTCTGAAGCTGCCGGCCGCGGAATGCCGCGAGCGCAACGGAGGCGTAGGGTGGCAGCTCGCTCCCGGTCGCTTCGGTGATCGCGCGCGCCTCGTCGATCACCGATGCGGCAGCGGCGAAGTCGCCTTCGTGCAGATGCAGTCCGGCGCGCTGGCTGAGGGCAACAGGGAGCACGCCGAGAGCGCCGGCATCGCGGGCGAGCTGGACGTGGCGGGTCGAGAGCACATCCCAGCTCTCGTCGTCCCACAATCTGATAGCGGCAGTGCTCGCGAGCGAGAGCCAACGCGCCGCTTCGTACCTTGAGCTGGGCTCACTCGAGAAGGCGCTTAGCGCCCGCTTGAGCGTTGGTGCCGCGGCCGTGTAGCCGTCTGTATTCAACAACGCGAGGCCATCCAGCAGCAGATCGGGCCCGCTTGGCTGCTGCGACGCCGAAGGCGCGGCTCGGGCGGCCTCAGCTGCCTGGCGCAGATCGCCGCCTGTCACGAAACGGGCAGCGTACGCTGCCGCGGAGAGCGCTTCCAGGTAGGTCTCGCGGGCCAGCCCGGCGTCGAGCGGCTCGAGGCGTTTCGCGGCCTCGAGTAGCAGCAGTAGAGCGTCGCTACCACGGCTGGACGTGAACGCGATCTGCCCGCGCAGCAGGTCGGCCCGGGCGCGCGGGAGTTCCGCGAGCGGCCCGGACTCCGCGGTGGCCAGCAGTCGCAGCGCCGCGTCGAACGCGCCGGCCTGATATTTGGCCTGCGCTGCGGCCAGCGCTCGCTCCGCGCGTTGCGCCGGCTCGAGCGTGAGCGTGGCCGAGCGCTCGAGGAAGGCGGCCGCCGCAGCGAGGCCGCCGCGCGCCTGCGCCCGGCTGGCTGAGCGTTTGAGCTCGGCGGCGATGTCCTCATCGGGTCCGGCTGCGGCCTGGGCCTGGTGCCAGGCCCGGCGGTCGGGATCGGTGCCCGGATCGGTGGCCTCGGCGAGGGCACGGTGGGCGTGGCGGCGGTCGGCGGCCGGTGCCGCCTGGTAGACGGCCGAGCGGACCAGCGGGTGGCGGAAGGTGACACGAGCACCCACGGTGAGCAGCCCGTCGGCCTCAGCCGGGGCGGCGGCGGCCTCGGCGCTGATGCCGAGACCCCCGGCCGCCCGCCACAGCAGCGCCGGGTCGCCCACCGGCTCGGCCGCGGCCAGCAGGAGCAGGAGCCGGGTCGTCGCCGGGAGTGGGGCGATCCGCCGCACGAAGCTCTGCTCGATCCGGCCCGCCACCGGCTGCGGGCCGGGTAGCCCGAACCCGCCGGCCAGCTCCGCCGCGGTCACCGCGCGGGGCAGCTCGAGCAGGGCCAGCGGGTTGCCGCCGGACTCGGCGATGATCCGGTCCCGGACCCGCTCATCCAGCCGCCCGGGCAGGACCGAGGCCAGCAGCGCCTGCGCGTCCGCATCGGCCAGTCCCGCCACCGCCAGCCCGGGCAGCCTGGCCAGGTGGCCCTCCCCGGCCCGATCCCGGGTGGCGAACAGCAGGGCGACCGACTCGGCGTCCAGCCGGCGGGCTACGAACGCCAGCGCCTGCGCCGAGGCCTGGTCCAGCCACTGCGCGTCATCGACCAAGCACAGCAGCGGCTGGTCTGCGGCCACCTCGGACAGCAGGCTCAAGACGGCCAGGCCGACTAGGAAACGATCCGGCGCGCCGCCAGCACGCAGCCCGAACGCCACCCCCAGCGCCTCGCGCTGCGGGCCGGGCAGCCGGTCCAGTCGGTCCAGCATCGGGCCGCACAGCTGATGCAGCGCCGCGAATGGCAGCTCCATCTCCGACTCGATGCCCTCCGCGCGGGCTACCCAGAAGTCTTGCGCGGTCTGGGCCGCGTAACCCAGCAGCGCGGTCTTGCCGACGCCGGCCTCGCCGCGCACCGCCAGCGCCCGGCTGCGCCCCGCCCGGACCTCCGCGAGCAGCCCGTCCATCGCCTCGCATTGCGGCCTGCGGCCCCACAACATAACGGTGCCCCTTCGCCCGAACGTCGGTGCCGGACAGAAGGGGTCATCCCCGTGCCCTGGGGTGTGGGCCGATTACCCATGTCAGCACCCTCCGTCTGGGATGAGCGCGTTCGCGTCTGTGGAATCCCTAGCCGGCCCCCCGTTTCCCGGCTGGGACTGCATGCCGGGAACCGGGGTTAGGCGGTTTGCCGCGGCCCTTTGCTTCTGCGGCTGGCCAGGACGCCGTGGAGCTGGTTGCGGGAGCCGATGCCGAGCTTGGTGAAGACCTTGTGCAAGTGGTACTCGATGGTGCGCGGGCTCATGAACAGCTGGGCGGCGATCTCGGGATTGGACAGGCCGTCACCGGCCAGCCGGGCGATCTGGGTCTCCCGGGCAGTGAGCTGGGTGGGCGCATCGGTGGTGCGGTTGCGGACGCGCTCGCCGGTGGCCAGCAGCTCGCGTTCGGTGCGCTCGGCGAACCCCGCGGCGCCCATCGTGACGAACATCTGGTGGGCGGTGCGCAGCTGCTGGCGCGCGTCAGTGCGGCGGTTCTCGCGGCGCAGCCACTCGCCGTAAATGAGGTGGGCACGGGCGAGATGAACAGCGATCCGGGTCCGGGCGAGCCGCTCGATCGCCTCGCGGTAGAGCGGTTCGGCGATCTGGCTGTCGCTCAGCAGCGCGCGTGACCGGGCCTCGATGCCCAGCGCCCAGTCCGTGCCGCTGGCGCGGGTGCGTTCGGCGAGCCGCTCGAGGGCGGCGGCCGCGACCTCGGGGGCGCCGCTGCGCGCGCCCGCCTCGACCAGCTCGGTCACCCCCCAGCCGAACAGACCCAGATCCTCGTACTGGCAGGCCCGCTGGGCGGCGGCCACGGCGGCCGGGTAGCGGCCAAGGCCGTTGTACAGCACCGCGATCGCCCATCCGGCCAAGCGAATGGCCCAGCCCTCGCCCCTGGCAGTCGCGTCTTTGACGCTGGTCTCGAAGAGTTGCGACGCCTGGCTCTCCTGGCCGCGCCAGCCGGCGAGCACCAGCGAGGTGTATCCGAGGGACGCGCTGCCGGTTGCCTCCGTGATCGACTCTGTCTCTTCGATCAGCGCCGACGCGGCGGCGAACTCTCCCGCGTACACGTGCACACTGGCGCGGTAAGTGAGCACCATGGGAAGGACTGTGAGTGCGCCGGCATCGCGAGCGAGCCCGACCGCGCGAGTGGCCAGCTCATGGTACGTCTCGTCATCCCACAGTTCAAGTGCGACGCGGGACGCCAGCCAAAGCCAGCGCAGGTCCTCCTCCTGGCCTCTGTCCGCTTGCGAAAGCACGTTCAGCGCTCGCCTGAGCGGCGGCACGCCTACCTGATAACCCTCGGTGAACCGCGTCGCCAGGCCATCGAGGAGGAGGTCCGACGCACGCGGGGGCCGCGACGAAGGGGGCACCGCCCGCACGGCCTCGGCCACCTGGCGCATACTGCCGGCGCCAGCCGGGCGCCCGGCGAAGGCCGCCGCAGAGAACGCATCCAGGTACGCCTGGCGCGCCAGCTCGGCGTCGAGCGGTTCGAGCCGCTTGGCGGCCGCCAGCAGCAGTGCCGGAGCGTCGTTGCCGCGGCCCCGGGCGAACGCGATCTGGGCGCTCAGCACGTCTATCCGCGCGCGCTGAAGCTCGTCGAGCGGGGCCGTCTTCGCGGTCGCGAGCAGCTCGTCGGCACGATCGGGCGCCGCGGCGTCGAGCTTGGCCTGGGCGGCCGCGAGCGCGCGCGCTGCGCGCCGGGCCGGATCGGGTGTCAGCGCGGTCGCCCGGTCCAGGAAGGCGGCGGCCGCCGCGAACCCGCCGCGCGCCTGCGCCCGGCCGGCCGAGCGCTCCAGCTCGGCGGCCACGTCCTCATCGGGCCCGGCGGCGGCCTGGGCTCGGTGCCACGCACGCCGGTCCGGATCGACCTGCGGATCGGTCGCCTCCGCCAGCGCGCGATGCACCTGCCGCCTGTCTTGCGTCGAGGCCGCCTGGTAGACCGCGGAGCGGACCAACGGGTGGCGGAAGGTGACCCGGCCGGCGACGGTGAGCAGCCCGCCGGCCTCGGCGGGGGCGGCGGCGGCGGCGTCGATGCCAACACCCCCGGCCGCCCGCCACAGCAACGCCGGGTCGCCGGTCGGCTCGGCCGCGGCCAGCA
>WNFC01003274.1_pt1 | contig 23118 bp, 23 predicted proteins | sample 5400541 | NCBI WGS metagenome assembly WNFC01 (sample SAMN13153342, study PRJNA577476) | soil metagenome | isolation source: 120 cm saprolite under Douglas fir tree site 2 hole 2 replicate 1 | place: USA:California | collected 2015-04-18
CTGCTGCGCTCGGGCGAAGTCGACGCGCTCTCGCAGTTCGACACGCAATATGCGCTGGTCGAGAACGCGGGAGTGAAGATGCGCCCCCTCGACAACAGCGAGATCGGCAAGTTTCCGTCGAATGGTTTCATCGCGTTCGAGGCCACGCTCAAGAACAAGCGCGCGGAAGCGGTGGCGCTGGCGCAGGGCTATGCCAAGGGCACCGTGTTCGCCATCGCCAATCCGGCGGCGGCGGTGCGCGCGTTGTGGGAAGTGTTTCCGCAGACCAAGGCGACCGGCAAGGACGAGGCGACCGCGCTCAAAGACGACGTCAAGGTGCTGGAGGCGCGCGCCCGCAACTGGCGGCTCGAGGCGGGCGGGGTGACCAAATGGGGCGAGAACTCCGAGGCGAATTACGCGGCTTATGTGGACTTTTTGCTGAAATGGGGAGTGCTCAAGCAGCAGGTCGAGGCGAGCGACATCATCACCAACGAGTTGATCGAGGACATCAACAAGTTCGATCCCGCGGAGATCACCGACCTCGCCAGGAAGCAGGCGGCGAATTAGCTGCGCTTTGCTCGGCTCGTCGTCCCCGCGAAAGCGGGGACCCATGATCACGGATCAGAAAATTACAGGGGCGGTGATCATGGGTCCCGGATAGCCGCTTGGCGGCTTCCGGGACGACTGGGAGTTTGTTACTTGCTGCCGATCAGGCGCACCGGCTTGCCGTCGAGGAAGGCGCGGATGTCCTCGACGGTCTGCCGGTAGAAGATCCGGAACGTGTCCTGCGTGACGTAACCGAGATGCGGCGTGATCACCGCGTTATCCATCTTGCGCAGCGGATGGTCCTGCGGCAGCGGCTCGACGTCGTAGACGTCGAGCCCGGCGCCGGCGATGCGGCGCTCGCTCAGCGCGGTAACGAGCGCGGCCTCCTCGACGATCGGCCCGCGCGAGGTGTTGACGAGAAACGCGCTCGGCTTCATCAGCCCGAATTCCTTTGCACCGACCAGTCCCTGCGTGCGTGAGCTGAGCTGCAGATGGATGGTGATGAAATCGGCGCGGCGGAACAGCTCGTCCTTGTCGACGCGGGTAGCGCCGGCCTCGCGGGCCTTGTCCTCGGTGAGGTTCTGGCTCCAGGCGATCAGCTGCATGCCGAACGCACGGCCGATCGCGGCGGCGCGCGAGCCCAACCGGCCGAGCCCGACGATGCCGAGCGTCTTGCCGAACAGATCGATGCCGATCGTCTCCTGCCACCACGCGCCCGCTTTGAGCCGGGCGTGCTCGTGGCCGATCTTTCGCGCCAGTTCGAGCATCAGCCCGAACGCCAGCTCGGCGGTCGGATGGCCGGTGGATTCGGTGCCGCAGACGGTGACGTTGCGCTCGCGCGCGGCGGCCAGGTCGATCGCCGCGTTGCGCATGCCGGTCGTGACCAGGAGCCGCAGCTCGGGCAGGCCCTCGAACACGGCTTTGGAAAACAGCGTTCGCTCGCGCATCGCGCAGACGATCGAGAATTTTTCGAACGCCCGGATGACGCCCGCCTGGTCCCCGAGCGGCCGATGGAACACTTCGATCTCCACGTCCTTGGCGATCGGCGACCAATCGGCCATCTGCATCGCTACGTTCTGGTAATCGTCGAGCACGGCACAGCGATGTTGCATGGATCACCTCATCGTGGAATTCGCCGGCGGCTTCGCGATGTGCTCAAGCTTTGCGCCCGCCGGCCTTGCGGATACGGAATACCAGAAGCCCGGGGCTCTCGCTGTTGGATTCGAGAACGTCGCCGGTCTCGCGGACGAGATTGGGGATGTCGATGGCGGTCAGCGGATCGGTGCATTCGAGCACCAGCGCGTCGCCCGGAACGAGCTTGCCGAGCACCTTGCGGGCCTTGAGCGCGGGGAGGGGGCAACGCAATCCGCGCAGATCGAGCGTCTGTTCGGCCATGGATCGTCACCAGCACGCATCGCGCAGCGGGTCAAGGGCGCATGCTTGACCGCGGCTCGCGTGACGGCAAAGGTCCGCAGACGCCGGATTCAGTGCACCTCGCCCAGGGAGTCTCGCGTCACATGCGGCGGCTTGCGATCGCGGCTTGCATTATTCTGTCGCTTTCATCGTCCAGTGCGCAGGCGCAGCTGCGCGGGCACGGCGGCCCGGTGCGGGCGCTGGCGATCTCGCCCGACGGCGCGACCGCGATCTCGGGGAGCTTCGATCAAACGGCGATCGTCTGGTCGCTTGCCCGCCAAGCGGCCGAGCAGGTGCTGCGCTTCCATGACGGCGCGGTCAATGCCGCGGTCCTGCTCGCGGACGGCCGCGCCGCCACCGCCGGCGAGGACGGGCGCATCGCCGTCTGGCGCTTCGGCCGCGAAGAACCCGATGCCGTGCTGGAAGGACACAGTGCGCCCGTGGTGGCGCTCGCGGTCTCGCCGGACGGCGCGAGCATCGCGTCGGCGTCCTGGGACCGCACCGTCCGGGTCTGGCCGCTTGCCGGCCGCGGGGGCAGCGGGGGCGGCGCGCCGCGCGTGCTCGAAGGCCATGCGCAGAACGTCAATGCTGTCGCCTTCCTGCCGGACGGGCGCGTGGTGAGCGCCGGCTACGACGCCAGCGTCCGGATCTGGTCCGCGGCGGCGCCCGCGGCGGCGCCGAACATCATCACCTTACCGACCCCGCTCAATGCGGTGGCGGTCGCGCCGGACGGCGAGATCCTCGCGGCCGGAGCCGACGGCCGCGTGCATTTGCTGCGCCCCGGAGGCGAGCCGAGCGGCGAAATCGAAGCCCAGGCTACGCCGATCATCGCCGTCGCGGTCTCGTCCGACGGCAAGCTGGTAGCCGCATCCGGCATCCGCGGCTCGGTCGCCATCATCGATCGGGCAAGCCGCAAGCTCGTGCGCACCCTGGTCGGCCCCGGGCTGCCGGTGTGGTCGCTCGCGTTCTTTGCCGACAATCGCACGCTGCTGACCGGCGGCACCGATCGCATGATCCGCCGCTGGGACGCGGAAACCGGCGAGCAGTTCGGCGCGATCGCGCTCGGCGGGCCCGAGGATCCGCTCGCGGCCTTCGCGGGCGACCGCGGCGCCGAGGTGTTTCGCGCCTGCGTCGCCTGCCACACCTTGCGGCCCGAGGAAGAGAACCGCGCCGGGCCGACGCTCTATGGAATTTTCGGCCGGCACATCGCGGCCGTGCCGGGTTATCGGTACTCCGAGGCGTTCCGCCAGCTCGATATCGTCTGGACGCCGGAAACCGTCGCAAGACTGTTCGAGCTCGGGCCGGCGACGTTCACGCCGGGCACCAAAATGCCGGAGCAGCGCATCGGCTTGGTGGAAGACCGCGCGGCGCTGCTCGAATTTCTGGCGCGCGCCACCCAGCCGAAGTGAGGCAAGCGTTCCCCGGACGCGGTGCAGCGCGCCAGCGCTGCGCTTGCGCAGCGGGGACCCCGTTGCGCTGCGCCGCAGATCCGGGGCCCAGAGATTTTCAGCAAACGAAGAATGGGTCCCGGTTCAGCAGCGCAGCATTTCATGCTGCGCTGCGACCGGGACACGATGCTCAGCAAGCCGCTCAGGATTTCCCTTCCCGCTCGCGCAAATAATCGTCGCTGGTGCGCGGGCGCGGGCGCTCGGTCGCCGCGTAGGGATCGAAGCCGGCGGTGGTCACCGCCGCGACGCGGCAATCCTCGCACATTTTCAGCACTTCGAGCCGGCTGCCGGGGCCGCTGAACATCCAGTGTTTGCCCTCGAGCTTGGCCGCGATCCGCTCGATCGTGCTCTTCGTTCCGAACGGCTTGCCGCAGCGGATGCAGCAGAACGGCTCCTCCTCTTTCAGCAGGCGCGCGGAGGCGCTCGCGGCGCGAAAATCGAGCTGCGGCATGAGCGTGATCACCTTTTCGGGGCAAGTCGCCTTGCACAGCCCGCATTGCACGCAGGCATCCTCGACAAACCGCAGGCTCGGGCGTTCCGGGTCGTCCATCAGCGCCCCGGTCGGGCAAGCCGACACGCACGCGAGGCACAGCGTGCAGTCTTCCGCGCGGATTTCCACGGCGCCGAACGGCGCGCCGTCCGGCAGCGCGACGACATCGACCGGCGCCGGCGCGGCGCGATGCAGCTCGCGCAGCGCAAGCCGCAGCAGATCGCGTTTTTGGCCGACCGGCTCGAAGCTCGCGGGCCGCGGGGCCGGGGCCACGGGATCGATGGCGCGCAGCGCCTCGCCGAGCGCGAAGGGATCGTCGGTCTCGATGGTTTCGGCGCGCCCGTTGCCGAAGCCCAGCCCCGCCAGAATCGGGTCGGCGAGCGCCAGCGTGTGCTTGAGACCCGTCACATCGTGGCGCGGCTTGGCGCGCAGCAGCAGGCGCAGCCCGGAGGCGCCATAGGCAAATGCCGCGGCGATCAGCTCGAGCCCGACTTGGGTGACTTCGTTGACCGCGAGCGGCAGCACGTTCGCGGGCAGTCCGTCGCCGTGGCGGGCGAGCGCATCGATCAGCTCGCCGCCGTGCTCGCCGTCGTGGACGAGCAGGATCGGATGCTCGCCTCCCGCCGCGCGATAGACCGTGAGCAAGGTGCGCAGCTTGCGCAGAAATGCATCGACGGGCGGCAGCGCATAGGCGGCGGCGCCGGTCGGACAGACCGCCGCGCAACTGCCGCAGCCGGCGCACACGTTCTCGTCGATCGCAACATGATCGCCGGCGGGCGCGATCGCCCCGGTCGGGCAGAGATCGAGGCAGCGCGTGCAGCCGACGATCTTGGAGCGCGAATGGGCGCACAGATCGTCGGTGAACGTGATGTAGCGCGGCTTGTCGAATGTGCCGACGAGATCGGCCGCGCGCAGGATTTTTCGCAGCACGCCGGCTTCATCTCTGGGATCGGCGCGCAAATAGCCTTCCCGCAGGTCGGGGGCGGGGAACAGCGCGGGACCGCCGGAGAGATCGAGCAGGATGTCGCACTGAGAGCTCGCGCCGTTGCGCGAAACTCCGAACGCGAGGCTCGCGCGCGAGGAGGGATCCGGAACGGCGTAATCGTCGACCAATATTTCGAAGGCGCCGAGGTGGCCTTTGGCGGAGCGGATCGTGCCTTTCGCGATGGGAAATTCGGTTGTTTTCGGCGGCGCCACCGCGCCGGGTCGGCTCAGCAGCACGGTCACGTCGAGCTGGTCCGCAAGCAGGCGCGCCGCCTCGATGGCGCGCTCGTCGCTGCCGTAGACGAGAGCCGTTCCCTCGCTCTCCAGGCTGAGTAGCGGCGTCGCCGGCATCGGCTCGGCGGCGGCCGCCAGGAGCGCCGCGATCTTCGGGCCGGCGGCGGCGCCCTCGGTCGACCAACCCGCCGTCTCGCGAATGTTGGCGAATGCGATCTCCGCCGCCCCGGCCGCCCCCGCCGCCCCGGCCGTGCCTTCGACCTCGCCCGCGGCTTCCGAGAACAGCGGCGCTTCCTGCGTGCAGGCGATCGTCATCGCGCCGCCCCCCGCCGCGGCGGCCCGGAATTTCTCGAGCTCGGCCCGGCACAATTGGTGGGCGGTCTCGAGCGAGGCGCCGGGACAGCCGCGGCGCACTGCGTCGGCATCGAGCGCGATGGTGCCCTCGCAGGAGCACAACACGATCTTGCGCCGTTCCGCCATGCGATCTCCGGGCCGCCTGCCGCCTGCCGTCTCTAGCCACCTGGGGCGCCTAGCTATAATTGTAGCGCTTCAAAAGTACAGGAGCATCGATGTCGCTGGACGGCCGCCCGCGCACCCCGTTTGCGCCGAGCCTCGACCTGCCGCCCGCGTTCCGGCTGGTGAGCCTGCGCGAGGTCGGCGACGCGTTTGCGCACGCGCAGGGCATTGCCGCGGAGGAGGGCGCCGGGACCCTGGTCTGGGTCGGCCGCTTCGACGTCGTCGAGTTTGCGGTGGTGCTCGAGCCCGACGAGCCGCTCGCCGAGGCCCGCCGCGCGTTCTATGCGGGCATGGCGGCGCTGGTCGACGCGCTCGCCGTCCATGCTCCGCCGGAGAAGCCGATCCAGGTGGACTGGCCGGACGCGATCCGGGTCGACGGCGGACTGGTCGGCGGCGGGCGTCTGGCGTGGCCGAAGGGGGCCCGCGAGGATCGTCCCGCGCCCTGGCTGGTGTTCGGCGCCATGATCCGCACCGTCGAGATGACGGAGCGCAAGCCGGGCCTGCGGCCGCTCGGGGCCGCGCTCGAGGAGGAGGGCTTCCACGATCTCGGCTCCGGCCAGGTGGTGGAAAGCTTCGCGCGGCACCTGATGGTGCTGACCGACGCTTGGCAGGAGGCCGGGTTCCGCAGAATCGCCGAATCCTATCTGTCGCGGATTGCGGCCGAGCACGGCGTCGAACGCTCGATCGATCGGGCCGGCGATCTTTTGGTGCGCCGCGTCGGCGAACGCGCGATCGGCAAGCGCCGGCTCCTCCCCGCGCTCGCGGTGCCGTCCTGGCTCGATCCGCACACCGGAGCCCCGCGCGCATGAAGCTGTTGCGCACCATTCGGCTAGACCCGTCCGACACCTTCGTGTTCGAACGTGCCGCGGAGCCCGGCGAATGGGCGGTGCCCGGCGCATTCGCGTTTCTCGATGCCGATCCCGCAACGCTCGAGGGCAAGGCGCGCACCGCGTTTCGCAGCGGCTTCTTGGGTATTTCGAGCCTGGGCTGGTCGACGCTGGTGCAAGTCGTCGAGGCGGACGAGGAAACCCGCCGAGCGGTGATCGAGACCTTGGCGGCGCGCTTGGTCGAGCATTTCGGCGCTCCGGATCTTAAGACGGCGCGCGGCGCGGCCGCCGAGGAGGTCGCCTTTGCCGCATCGCTCGCGGAGCATCCGCCCGATACGCTGATCGCCATGCATCGCGTTCAGCGGGACGGCGAGATCCGCGAGACGTTTCGCACGCTGCGTCCGCGCGCGGGCGCCAAGCCGCTGCGTGCCTTCGCGTTCCTCGAGGTCGAAGGCGAGGAGGAGACGGACGAGGAGGTGGATCTCGTCGCACTCGGCACGGAGAGCAGGACTCGCTCGAATGACTGACGCGGATCGGCAGTCTCCTCCCTCTCCCCGTAGGGGCATCGCATTTAGCTCCGCTATGCAGACGCATTTTGCCAAAGTGCGGCGGCCCGCGTATTGGTGCCGTCTCTTTGCGAACCCTGTTCTTCTCCTCGCGATGTGTGGTGCGGCCGCCGGCGTCACGCTGCTGAAATCCCAGGCTCATGGACCAAAATTTGCACAACAACGCAGCAGCATGGAGCGAGAATCCGTCTGGACCGGCGAGCTGCGTTTGCGGGCGAGTCTTCCGCAGGAGCGGCCCGTAGCGGCGATTGCCTGGTCGCCGGATGGAGAACGCTTAGCCGTTGCGGATCGCAACGGGAACGGCATGGCCGTGTGGGATTGGGCTGCCGGTAAGCGTTTGTTTCGGGTGACCAAACAAGCGGCCAAGAGCCACTCGATCGCATTCATGCCCAGTGGCAAGACCCTGGTCACTGAATCGCTGCAAGGTGTCGACGAGATTCGGGCCGGGACTCAAACAACAAGCCTCACGATCCTCGACGCCTACAGCGGCGAAGTCATGCGAGCCTTGGACGGGCCTATTCCCGGAAAACCAAATTCCGCGCGGCTGTTCACGATCAGTACGGACGGCCGCTATATAGCGATGGTTCCGAGCGGTCAGCCCAACTTGGTCACGATATACGAAACCGATTCGTATGCGGTTGTCGAAAGGTTTGAATGGCCCGTGGAAACAATGTCGTTTTCCCCGAAGGGCCACTTGCTGGCTCTGGGCGGTTGGGATGGATCGGTATTGCTGCATGGAATAGACGACAGCGAATTAAACAAGGAGTTTGTCGCGCAGCCCAGCGGAATCACCGCCCTCGCGTACACTCCCAACGGCAGTACCCTTCTGGCGGGTATGATCAGCGTGCTTTGGGGCAGCCCCCCCAAAGATCTCAGCCCAGAGAAGGCCGAGGAAATCGACCGGCACAAGATCCGGGCCTTTGATGTTCAGACTGGTGATTTGGTTGGCTCCATAAACGCCACATTGCCCAGAATTTTTTCTATCTCATTTCATCCGAACGGAAAAGTATTCGCGACGGCTTGCGAAATCGAAGCCTACGTCTTTGATGCAAGCACGTTCACAATGTTGCGCAAACTTCCGGTGTCTTCCGGCTTTGTGCCATCCGTAGCCTTCAGCCCGGACGGCAAGCTGATCGCAGTGGCCGAATCGCAATCTGTTAGCGTGTACCGTCCAGCTGAACTGGCCGAATAGGGGGTATGCTGATGAGTACTCAGGGCGACGCAGTACTAAGCAACTGGATCTATAGTTACAATACTCCACCGGGCGCCGTAAACGTTGCGCCTCCCAGCGGGGTGGGGGGCCGAGCCCGAGCTGATGCTGCAGGATTCTCCCCACCCCTAACCCCTCCCCACCGCGCTGCCGCGGGGGGGAAGGGGAACCGCCGCGCATGCGCTAGTCTCGACGCGGACCGCAGCAAGCGGACCAGCTCGCGCAAGAATCGCGTTGAGGGAGTGCCATGAAAGACTTCTGGCTCTCCTGCGGGCACCATCTGCTCGACCGCGACGCGGGCGGCGGGCTTGCCGTGACCGACGAGTTCCTGAAAATCTATCTGGCGCGGCCCGAGCTCGCGCCGCCGCCGGAGGCATGCGCGGCGGAGCGGGCGCTCCATCGCACGCTGCTCGAAGATCCGCGCCGCGCCGTCGCCGCGCGCGAAATCGCCGCGATTGCCGATGCCGACGCGCGGGAGAATTTTGAGCTGCTGATTGCGTTCCGCGATCATCTGCTGGCGCATCCCACGCTCGAAGCGGCATATCTGGCGCTGGCGCGCAACGGCGTCGGCAGCACGCCGCCGCTGTTCCTCAATCAATTGGTCCACGTGATTCTCCGCAATGCGCTCGACGGCTGCGACGACCCCTTCGTGCTGCGCGCGGCCGAGCTCATGTTCCGGCCGCAACGCATCACGATTCACGACGGCGCGCCGCTTGCCGCCGACGAGGAGCTGATTTCCGGCAAGAACGGTGCTCCGGTCTCGCCGCTGGTGTCGATGCTGGGCTTGCCGGGCCCAGATGCGATCGATGTTCTGAACCAAGACAATGCGCAGGGCTATTGGGCGCGCAGCGATCGCTTCGATTTCGCCCTCGATCTCACGGCGGGACGGCGCGGCCACGCGGCGCTGGCGCAGGCGATCGCCACATTCCTCCGCCACATGCTGACGCTCGAAGCGGAAATCGAGTCGCTGATCCAGGTGCGCAACGCGCCGCTCGCCTGGTACGTCGGGCTCGACGCCGCAGCCACGAAGATCGGCGACCGATTGTGGAACGGCGAGGAGCTCGATTCGGCAACCGCCGGACGCGTGCTTGGGCTCTATCGCCTGACGTTCCGCGATGCTACACGGCTTTCCGAGCAACTTGCCGGCGAGGACGTTTATTTGATCCTGGCGATGACGCCCGACGGAATGCTGCGGGTCAAGCCGCAGAATCTCGTGGTCGGGCTGCCGATCCGTTCGCCGGAGAGAGTGAGTTGAGCATGTACGTCCCGCTCGTTTCTCTCCCGGTCGGCGTCGTCGTGGAGCGGCGCAAGGCGACGAGCCCGTGGACCGAGCACGTCTGGCGTCCCGTCTCGGTGCTCGCCGGCATCCCGGAAGCGGCGCCCTGGACCGAGATCGCGACCGCCCCGGACGCCGTGCGCTTCTTTGCCGGCAGCGTCGACATCGAGCTGTATCGCTCGGACAGCGCTCATTACCGCGATAACCTCGATTCGGGCGCGCCTTCGCTGTGGGTGGTGTTACGGCCCACGGGGCGCGAGCCGCCGTTCGAGCTGAAGACCGTCACCGCCGATCCGACCGAGGGCGAAGGCTTTACCGAGCCGGGCACGGATCTCGTCGAGCAGGTGGCGATGCCGGAGCCGATCCGCCAAGCCATCGCCGCGTTCGTTGCCGAGCACCCGGCCGAGCATTCCTTTGCCAAGCGCGAGCGGGATCGCGCCGATCCGGAAGCGCTAGGTCGGCGCGTTCCTACCCGGAAGGGGCGGCAAGCATGAAAGATCGCGAAGCCTTCCTGGCGCGCTGGTCGCGACGCAAACGTAAAGCCGCGGCGGCCCAGGCGGAGCCCGTTACCGAACAACCCGCCGCACCCGCGGCGACGGCGAGCGAAAAATCCGAGCCGCCGATCGCCCCGCCGGTTCCGCGATCTCAGCCGCAGCCGGCGGCGGAGTTGCCGCCGATCGATTCCATCGACAGCGGCACGGACATTCGCGCATTTCTCGAGCAAGGCGTGCCGCAGGACCTTGCGCGCGCCGCGCTGCGCCGGGCCTGGAGCAGCGATCCCGCGATCCGGGATTTCATCGGCCTTTCGGAGAACGCCTGGGATTTCAACGCGCCGGAGGGCGTCCCGGGATTCGGACCGTTTGCTCCGGATGCCGCGCGGCAACTCGTTGCGCAGGTGCTCGGAGATCCGGATCCGGCTTCGGGCGAGATGCCGTCGATTCCGGCTGTCGCCCAGTCCGACCACTCCGCGAGCGGCGGCGATTCCGAACACGAGGTTGTGAAGGCAGGCGAGATGGGCGGGACGCAAGCGCCGCCGGCCGGCGGTGTACGCACTCCTGCGGAACCGGAGGCCCGCCGGGACGATATTGCAATGCAACAACAAGCCGCAGGGCCGGAACCTCCGCCGCGGTCGTCGGGTCAGCGATCATAAATGAACTATTGACCGGGCCAGGATCGACGCGCATCCTCGCAGGGTCTTGAACCGCAAGAACAATCCAGAGGAAACCGCCACAATAAAATCCAGAGGCCGATCGTTCGAACTTCGAAGAAGCGGCTGACGAAAATGGGAGGAACGGGATGCTCGCCGGCCGGATCGAGCCGTCCCAGCCGTCACAATCTCAAGTCGAAGAGAGCCTCGCTATGGCCGCGCTGCCGGACGAGGTCGATGCCGCGCGAGCGCGCGAGTATTCGCTGCTCGCCGCCTTGCTGACGCGAACCCCGGATCGGCAGCTCCTCGAAGCCATCGCCGATCTCAAGGTCGACGCGAGCCCGATCGGGCTTGCCCACGCGGCGCTCGCCGAGGCCGCCCGCGCTGCCAGGCCGGAGACGGTGGAGCGGGAGTTCTTCGACCTGTTCATCGGGATCGGCCGCGGCGAGGTGATGCCCTATGGCTCCTATTATCTGACCGGATTCCTGTACGAGCGCCCGCTCGCGCGGCTGCGCTCCGATCTCGCCGAGCTCGGCATTGCGCGCTCCGAGGGCAATTACGAGCCGGAGGATCACCTCGCGACGCTATGCGAAGTGATGGCGGGGCTCGCGGGCGGCCGCCTTCCGGCGCCGTCCGGCAGCGACGAGAAAATCTTCAAGAAGCACGTCGAGCCGTGGGCCGCGCGCTTCTTCGCGGACCTCGAGCGCGCGCAAGCCGCGCAATTCTATCGCAGCGTTGGCATGCTCGGCCGGGTATTCATCGAAATCGAATCGCAAGCCTACGCATTGCCGGCGTGAGCCGCCGGCCGAACGATCACGGAGGAGCCCGCCATGGACAAACCGCAGAAGAAGACAGTGGCCCGTCGCGATTTCCTTCGCGTGCTGGCGGCGGGCGCCGGCGCCGCGGCCGCCACCAGCGCCGTGCCGCTGATGAGTCCGGCCGCGGCCGCCGAATCCGACCAGGAGAAGCGCAAGGCGCGCTACAAGGAAACCGAGCACGTCAAGGCGTTCTACCGGGTCAACAAATATCCGCAGTGAGGGAGACGAGGCCGTGTTGATCAAAAGGAAGGAACGCGAAGCGCACCGCGGCAAGCTGGCGGCCGCGCTGGCCGGCCAATCGAGCGGCGGGCTCGACCGCCGCACGTTCCTGCGCCGCTCGGGCCTCGTCGCCTCGGGGCTGGCGACGCTCGGCGCCTTGCCGCTCGGCGGCGTACGCAGGGCCGAGGCGGGTCCGCCGCCGCGCGCCGGCACCCCGGTCGCCACCCGCAAGAACATCTGCACGCATTGCTCGGTCGGCTGCACGGTGACGGCCGAGGTGCAGAACGACGTGTGGATCGGCCAGGAGCCGAGCTGGGACAGCCCGTTCAATCGCGGCTCGCATTGCGCCAAGGGCGCAGCGGTGCGCGAGCTCGTGCATTCCGACCGCCGGCTCAAATATCCGCTCAAGCTCGTCGACGGCCAGTGGACCCGCGTCGCGTGGGACAAGGCGATCGACGAGATCGGCGACAAGATCCTGCAGATCCGCGAGAAATCCGGGCCGGATTCGATCTATTGGCTGGGCTCGGCGAAAATGACCAACGAGGCCGCCTATCTGTTCCGCAAGCTGGGAGCATTCTGGGGCACCAACAACACCGATCACCAGGCGCGCATCTGCCATTCGACCACGGTCACCGGCGTAGCCAATACCTGGGGCTACGGCGCGATGACCAACAGCTACAACGACATCCGCAACGCCAAGACGCTGGTCATCTGGGGCGGCAATCCCGCCGAAGCCCATCCGGTGTCGCTGCAGCACTTGCTGGAGGGCAAGGAGCTCAACAGGGCGAATTTCATCGTGGTCGATCCGCGCATGACGCGGACCGCCGCGCACGCCACCGAATACGTGCGGCTGCGCCCGGGCACCGACATTCCGGTGCTCTACGGCATGATGTGGCACATCCTCAAGAACGGCTGGGAGGACAAGGAATTCATCAAGCAGCGCGTCTACGGCTTCGACGACGCCAAGAAAGAGATCGAGAAGTGGGATCCGGCGGAGGTCGAGCGGGTCAGCGGCGTTCCCGGCGAGCAGCTCAAGCGCGTCGCCGAAATGTTCGCCACCCAGAAGCCGGCCACGCTGATCTGGTGCATGGGCCAGACCCAGCACACGGTCGGCACCGCCAACGTGCGGACGAGCTGCATGGCGCTGCTGCTCACGGGCAACGTCGGCAAGCCGGGCACCGGCGCCAACATTTTCCGCGGCCACGACAACGTGCAGGGCGCGACCGACGTCGGCCTCGATATCGTGACGCTGCCGTTCTATTACGGCCTCGTCGAGGGCGCCTGGAAGCATTGGGCGCGCGTCTGGGAGGTCGACTACAACGATTTGCTGGCGCGTTTCGACGACAAGAAGATGATGGAGACCCCCGGCATTCCGCTCACCCGCTGGTTCGACGCGGTGCTGCTGCCGAAGGACCAAGTCGCCCAGAAGGACAACGTGCGGGCCATGTTCGTCCAGGGCCACGCCAGCAACTCCATCACGCGAATCCCGGAATCGATCAAAGGCCTGGAGAAGCTCGATCTACTGGTCGTCGCCGATCCGCATCCGACCACCTGGGCGGTGCTCGCGGTCAAGGCCGGCCGCAAGGACGGTACCTATCTGCTGCCGGTGTGCACGCAGTTCGAATCCTCGGGCTCACGCGTCGCCTCCAATCGCTCGCTGCAATGGGGCGAGCAGGTCGTGTCGCCGAGCTTCGAGAGCAAGGACGATTATCAGGTCATCCATCTGATGGCCAAGAAGCTCGGATTCGCCGACGCGATGCTCAAGAACATCAAGGTCGAGGGCGATCGTCCGGTGCCGGAGGATATTCTGCGCGAGATGAATCGCGGCAGCTGGTCGACCGGCTATTGCGGCCAGTCGCCGGAGCGTCTCAAGCTGCATATCGCCAACCAGAAGGACTTCGACCTGGTCACGCTGCGCGCCAAGGAGGGGCCGTGCAAGGGCGATTATTACGGCCTGCCGTGGCCATGCTGGGGCAAGCCGGAGCTCAAGCATCCGGGCACGCCGCTGCTCTACAACACCACGCTCAACGTCATGGACGGCGGCGGCACGTTTCGGGCGCGGTTCGGCGTCGAGCGCAACGGCGTCAACCTGCTCGCCGAGGGTTCCTATTCGCTCGGCTCGGAGATTCAGGACGGCTATCCCGAGTTCACCTATGCGGTGCTCAAGAAGCTCGGCTGGGACAAGGATCTCACGCCCGAAGAGCTCGCCACCATCGAGCGCATCGGCGGCGAGAAGGCCGACACGGTGGCGTGGTCGACGGATCTTTCCGGCGGCATCCAGCGCGTGGCGATGGCGCACGGCTGCGTGCCGTACGGCAACGCCAAGGCGCGTATGAACGCATTCGGCCTGCCGGATCCGATCCCCACCCATCGCGAGCCGATCTACACGCCGCGCGTCGACCTGGTCGAGAAATACCCCACCCTCGCCGACGCCCGCCAGTTCCGGGTGCCCAACATCGGCTTCTCGGTGCAGAAGGCGGCGATCGACAAAGGCATCGCCAAGGAGTTCCCGCTGATCCTGAGCTCGGGGCGCCTGGTCGAATACGAAGGCGGCGGCGAGGAAACCCGGTCCAACAAGTGGCTCGCCGAGCTGCAGCAGGACATGTTCATCGAGATCAGCCCGGCCGACGCCGCCGACCGCGGCATCAAGGACGGCGGCTGGGTCTGGGTCACCGGGGTCGAGAACGCCTCGCGGGCGCGCATGAAGGCGCTGGTTACCGAGCGCGTCGGCAAGGGCGTCGCCTGGATGCCGTTCCACTTCGGCGGCTGGTACCAGGGCGAGGACCTGCGCAGCAAATATCCGCAGGGCGCCGATCCGGTCGTGCTCGGGGAGAGCGCCAACTCGATCACCAGCTACGGCTACGATCCGGCGACTGGCATGCAAGAACCTAAAGTCACGCTGTGCCAGATCCGGGCGGCGTAGGAGGCGGCACCATGGCTCGAATGAAATTCCTGTGCGACGCCGATCGCTGCATCGAATGCAACGCCTGCGTCACCGCCTGCAAGAACGAGAACGAGGTGCCGTGGGGCATCAACCGCCGCCGCGTGGTCACCATCGACGACGGCAAGCCCGGCGAGCGCTCGGTGTCGATGGCGTGCATGCACTGCACCGATGCGCCGTGCGCGGCGGTGTGCCCGGTGAATTGCTTCTACACCACGGCGGACGCCGTGGTGCTGCACTCCAAGGACCTGTGCATCGGCTGCGGCTATTGCTTCTACGCCTGCCCGTTCGGGGCGCCGCAATATCCGCGCGTCGGCAATTTCGGCTCCCGCGGCAAGATGGACAAATGCACCTATTGCGCCGGCGGACCCGAGCCGGACAATACGGTGGAGCAATTCAACAAATACGGCGCCAACCGCCTCGCCGAAGGCAAGCTGCCGCTGTGCGCCGAGATGTGCTCGACCAAATCGCTGCTCGCCGGCGACGGCGAGATCATCGCCCAGATCTACAAGGAACGGGTGCTGAAGCGCGGCTACGGTTCCGGCGCGTGGGGCTGGAAGACGGCGTACCGCGAAGAGATCGCGGTGTAGGCACGGTGTATCCTCTCCTTCTCCCCGTTTACGGGGAGAGGTGAAAGAAAAGGGAGGAAGAGGCATGACGCTCGTCGCGCGCCTGCGGCTGGTCTTCGCGGCGCTGGCATTGGCCGGGCTCGTTGCGCTGGCGCCGCCGGCGCCAGCGCAGCAGCCCTCGTCGGTCAATCCGACCGCGGACTCGGTCAAGGAAGACAAGCTGCTGCAGCAATTCCGTCGCATCGAGGGGCGCGGCTCCATTCCCGATACCAAGTCCTACGTGGTGGAGCAGCCCGATGGGCGGAACTGGCGCCAGTTCCACGAAGTGACGCTGCGGTGGGTCGGCGCGATCGCCGTCCTCGGCATGCTGGTGCTGCTGGTCGCCTTCTACGCGATCCGCGGCACGATCAAGATCGAGAGCGGCAGATCCGGGCGCACCCTCACCCGCTTCAACGCCGTCGAGCGCTTCACCCATTGGCTGACCGCGGCCTCGTTCGTGATGATGGCGCTCACCGGGCTCAACATCACCTTCGGCAGGCCGTTGTTGCTGCCGCTGATGGGGCCGGAGGCCTTCAGCAAGTTCTCGGTCGCCGCCAAATACATCCACGACTACCTGAGCTTTCCGTTCGTGCTCGGCCTCATTCTCATCTTCGTGCTCTGGGTGAGAGACAACATTCCGGGCCGGATCGATGTGGAATGGCTGAAAAAAGCCGGCGGCTTTTTCGGCCACGAACACCCGCCCGCGCGACGCTTCAACGCCGGGCAAAAGCTGGTGTTCTGGACGGTGATCCTGACCGGCGCCGCCATGACCGTATCGGGCTTTTATCTGATCTTCCCGTTCTACGCGGCCGGCATCGCCGGCATGCAGATCGCCGAAATCATCCACGGCGTTCTCGCCATGCTGTTCGTCGCCGCCATCCTGGCGCACATCTACATCGGCACGATCGGCATGCAGGGGGCGTTCGACGCCATGGGTGGCGGCGAGGTCGACCTGAATTGGGCCAAGGAGCACCATTCGCTCTGGGTCGAGGAGGAAGAGGGCCGCGCGGCCGCCGCGCCTCCGCATCCCAGCCCGGCGGAGTAGCTTAACGACGATCTACCAGCTTGCTCTAGACACCTCCCCCCTTGTGGGGGAGGTCGGCTCGCGCGCGCTCTGCGCGCGAGCCGGGAGGGGGGTAGAAGGATTCTCGGTTCAAGCACCCCCCTCCCCATCCCTCCCCCACAAGGGGGGAGGGAGCAGACTGCGGCTCGGCTCGGTCTCATCACGCAGCTCACTGATGTTGCTCCACGCAATTGCTATATTGGCCGCATGCGCGTCATCGGCATCGCCGGCTGGAGCGGAGCGGGAAAGACCACGCTGTTGACCAAGCTGATCCCCCGGCTGGTCGAGCGGGGGATCCGGGTCTCCACCATCAAGCACGCCCATCACGGCTTCGACGTCGACCAGAAGGGCAAGGATTCCCACACCCATCGCATGGCGGGGGCGACCGAAGTGCTGGTGTCCTCGGCCAACCGCTGGGCGCTGGTGCACGAGTTGCGGGGCAGCGCCGAGCCGGCGCTCGATGCGCTCTTGCCAAAGCTCGCGCCGGTCGACCTCGTCATCGTCGAAGGTTTCAAGCGCGCCTCGCTTCCCAAGCTCGAAATTTACCGCGAGTCGGTCGGCAAGCCGCTGCTCCATCCCGAGGATCCCAACATCGTCGCGATCGCGTCGGACCGGCCGCTGCCCTCCGCGCGCGTTCCGGTGCTGGCGATCGACGACGTCGACGCCATCCTCGAAACGATGCTCGCCCGCGCCGTGCCGGTCGCGATGCCGAACGAGCGGGCCGGGCGCGGCTGATGGCGCAGCTTTCCGACGATTGCTTCGCCTTCGGCGGCCCGCTGCTGTTGGTCGAGGACGTCGAACGGCTGATGTTCGAGCGCGTGAGCCCGGTCAGAGAGGTCGAACGGGCGAGCCTCGATCATGCCGCGGGCCGCGTGCTGGCCGAGGAAATCATCGCCCCGCTCGATCTGCCGCCGTTCGATAATTCCGCCGTCGACGGCTACGCGGTCTGCCACGCCGATCTCGAGCCGGCCCGCGAGACGCGGCTCGTCGTGGCCGACCGCCTCACCGCGGGGAGCGCCTCGACGCGGCCGGCGCGCAAGGGCGAGGCCATTCGCATCTTCACCGGCGCCCCGATGCCCGCGCGCGCCGACACCGTGTTCATGCAGGAGGATTGCCGCACCGAGGGCGCCTGCGTGATCGTGCCGGCGGGGCTCGCGCCCGGCGCCAACCGCCGGCTTGCCGGTGAGGACGTGCGCGCAGGCGCGGCAGCGCTGCCGGCGGGCCGCCGGCTCGGGCCGCAGCATGCCGGTGCGGCGGCGCGTGCGCGTTGCGCTGTTCTCCACTGGAGACGAGATCGTGGAGCCGGGATCGCGCCGGCCGGACGCGGCACTGTTCGACGCCAACCGCCGCTTGCTCGCTGAACTGCTGGCCCGGCTCGGCGCACAAATCACCGACCTCGGCATTCTGGCCGACGATCCGCAGCGGCTAGAGTCCGCGCTCGCCGCGGCGGCGCAAGACCATGACCTCGTGCTGACCTCGGGCGGCGTCTCGACCGGCGAGGCCGACCACGTGCGCGCGGCCGTCGAAGCCATCGGCAAGCTGGTGTTCTGGCGCGTCGCCATCAAGCCGGGACGCCCGGTCGCGATGGCGGTGATCAGGGGCGCGGCCTTCGTCGGCGTGCCCGGCAACCCGGTCGCGGCGTTCGTCACCTTCGTCCGGGTGGTGCGGCCGCTGCTGTTGCGTCTCGCCGGCGCATTGCCGGATCCGATGATCGCGCTCCCGGTGCGCGCCGGCTTTTCCTACCGCAAAAAGAAGGGGCGGCGCGAATACGTGCGGGTGACGCTTAGGCGCGGCGCGGACGGCAGCATCGAAGCCAGCAAATATCCCCGCGACGGCGCGGGAATCTTGAGCTCGCTGACCGAGAGCGCGGGATTGGTGGAACTCGACGAGGAGACGACGCAGGTCGAGCCGGGGCAGCAGGTCGGGTTTCTACCGCACGCATCCCTGATCGGGTGAGGTCCGTAGCCCGGATGGAGCGGAGCGAAATCCGGGATTCCCGGATCACTGGCTGTCCAAGCAGGCGTCGTTTTCGCCCGCTTCGCCGAAATCGACGAAGATCCACCGATAGGCGCTGGTCTCCTCGCAGCCTTGCGGGCCGAGGTGAGCCATGGCGGCGCTCATGTCCTGTCCCGATTGAGGCTGGGCCGCCGCCGGGTTGCGCGCGGAACGCCGAAACATCTGGCGCCAGCTCCAGCCCGGATCGATGCGCGCGCCATCGGTCGAGAACGCTACGCCCGCCGGTTTCTGGATCGCGCCCAAGGCGAGCACGCCGCAGGCCGCCAGGATGATGGCCGCGACGCAGGCTGCGAGAAACGCGCGCATGGTCGATTCCTCCCAGGGTTTCTCGGTTGTTGATGGATCATAACGTTTGTTTGCGCGCCACGCCAGCGATCATGCGCCGAGCTGCGCCATGCGCCCGGCTTCGGCGGCATCCTCCGGCGTGTTGACGTTGAAGAACGGATCGACCGGCTCGGCCGGCCATGCGGCGAGCGCCACCCCGTGGGTTTGCGTCCAGGCTTCGATCTTGCGCAGGCCCGCCCCGAGCGCGCGACGCAGATCGTGCCGCAGCGCAACCGGCCAGAGCCCCACCACCGGATGCCGCCATTCGCCCGATCGCGCGCAGGCGAGCGGAAACTCGCTTGCCATGCGCGCCTCATGGAGCCGGGAAACGAGATCGCGCGGCAGGAACGGGCAGTCGCCGGGCACGCTCACGACCCACTCGATGGCGGGCGCGTTCGCCGCCACCCAATCGAGCCCGGCCAGGATGCCGGCGAGCGGCCCGGCGAAGCCCGTAATGTCGTCGGCGACCACCGGAAGCCCGAAACTGGCAAAGCGCGAGACATCGCCGTTGGCGTTGATGAGCAGGCCCGCGGATTGCGGGCCGAGCCGTGCCATCGCCCGCTCCAGGATCGTCCTCTCGCCGATGCGGATCAGCGTCTTGTCGCCGCCGCCCATGCGGCGCGCCAGCCCGCCCGCCAGGATCAGACCGTAGCTCGCAGGCTCGCGCGCGGGCGCATTCGCGCTCTCATTCGCGGTCTCATTCGCGATCTCATTCGTCATGGGCCGCCGCCTTGCGACGGTGCCTCGCGCTCTCTTCCGTGACGGTGCGTGGATCCTGGTCGAACACGATGCGGTCCTCCCCGGAGAGCGCGATGAAGCGCTGGCCGCGCGCGCGGCCGATCAGGGTGAGGCCGGCCCGGCGGGCGAGATCGACGCCCCAGGCGGTGAATCCCGAGCGCGACACCAGGATCGGAATGCCCATGCGCACCGTCTTGATCACCATCTCGGACGTGAGCCGGCCGGTGGTGTAGAAAATCTTGTCGTCGGCGCGCACCTTGTTGCGGAACATCCAGCCGGCGATCTTGTCGACCGCGTTGTGGCGGCCGACGTCCTCCATGTAGACCAGCGGAGAATCGCGCTCGCACAGCACGCAGCCGTGGATGGCGCCCGCCTCGAGATAGAGCGAGGGCGTGGTGTTGATCTTGTGGGTGAGCGCGTAGAGCCAGGACGTGCGCAGTTCGGTTTTCGGCAGCGCGGCGTTCTCGATCACCTCCATCAAGTCGCCGAACACGGTGCCCTGGGCGCAGCCCGAGGTCTGCACTTTCTTCTTGAGCTTCTGCTCGTAATCGGTGCTGCGCTCGGTGCGCACCACCACCACCGCGAGGTCCTCGTCGTAGTCGACGCCGGTCACGACGTCGTCGGTCCGCAGCATGTTCTGATTGAGCAAATAGCCGAGGGCGAGATACTCGGGGTAATCGCCGATCGTCATCGCGGTGACGATCTCCTGGGCATTGAGGAAGATGGTGAGCGCGCGCTCGACCGTGACCGCGGTCTCGATCGGCGCGCCGGAATGGTCGATGCCGCGCACGCGCTCGGTCAGCCGCGGATCGTCTGGATCGGGCCGGAGGAGATATTCGCTCTGCGCTTTGTCGATGACCGGCGACATGAATCTGGCTTGGGACCTGCGCGTGTCGCGGCAAAGCTCGCCGCACCCTCTATGTCGCCAATCTATGTCGGCACGACAAGGGCTTCCCGCAATGGCCGGCACCCTCCGTCGTTCCGGGGCGCCGCGCGGTTCGCGGGCCAGCCGTCATCCTGAGGTACGAGGCGCGAAGCGCCGAGCCTCGAAGGACGGCTGGCCACCTCACCGTGATGGCGGCGAACCCGGAACCTATGAACACGGCGGAAGCGGCACGCGCAGTGGCCATGGATCCCCGAGTTCCCTCGCGTTGCTCGGGCCCCGGGATGACGGCGCAGTGGGCGGAGGCTCGGCTCAGCGCGGCTCGTAGAGGCCTTGGAAATCCGGCGAGGCGGGGTCCGGCGCCTGCTGCTGCGGCGCCGGCGGCGCGTGCTTCTCGCGCCATTTCGGGCCGGGGCCGCGCATGTAGTGGAGTTCGGGCCGGTAATGGTCGGACAAGTCTCGGAGCAGCCTGAGCAGAGGTTGCGCGATCCGCAGCATGCGGGTTCCGCGACCGGCGCCGGCAAAACCGCTGGAAAGCGCGAACTCGCTCATTGCCCTGCCCCGAATCCTGGCACGCCGAGATCCTTGGTCCTTGCAGGCGGCGTTCATGGTCAGGCTATCCGGTACTCGTTAACGAGAAGTGCGCGCAAATCGCCGGCGAACCCCGGTCCGGATTCAAGCTTTCCGCAAGGTTACGGCGGCGAGCTTCCGGTCTCGGCGGTCGGATCGACGGGCGCCGCTCGCGCGAGGCGAGCCGGGCGCCAACGCCCGCGTTCTGCAACGCAATCAGGGCGAAAGCTTGTCGGCTTGCCCTCGGCGCCGCGGATCGCTACATCAGCGCGGCTCCCCCTCACACCAGCATCGTCGCAGAAAGAGGCCGATGGCCCGCCAATTCGTCTATCACATGCAGGGTCTCACCAAGACCTATCCGGGCAACCGCAAGGTGCTCGAGAACGTCAATCTGTCGTTCTATCCCGATGCCAAGATCGGCGTGCTGGGGCCCAACGGCTCCGGGAAATCGACGCTGCTGCGGATCATGGCCGGGCTCGACAAGGAGTTTTCCGGGGAAGCCTGGGCGGCGGAGGGCGCGCGGGTCGGGTACTTGGCGCAAGAGCCGCAGCTCGACGCGGCAAAAAGCGTGCGTGAGAACGTGATGGAGGGGGTGGGCCCGCAGCGCGCCGTGCTCGCGCGCTACAACGAGCTCGCCATGAACTATTCGGACGAGACCGCCGACGAGATGACGCGGCTCCAGGACGAGATCGAGGCGAAGGGCCTGTGGGACCTGGATTCCAAGATCGACCAGGCGATGGACGCGCTACGCTGCCCGTCCGACGACGCCGAGATCGACAAGCTCTCGGGCGGCGAGAAGCGCCGCGTCGCGCTGTGCCGGCTCCTGCTCGAAGCGCCCGACCTGCTGCTGCTCGACGAGCCGACCAATCACCTCGACGCCGAGACCGTCGCCTGGCTCGAAAGCCACCTCGAGAGCTATCCGGGCGCGATCCTGATCGTCACCCACGACCGCTATTTCCTCGACAACGTCACCGGCTGGATCCTCGAGCTCGACCGCGGCCGCGGCATTCCCTACCAGGGCAATTATTCGGCCTGGCTCGAGCAGAAACAGAAGCGGCTCGTGCAGGAGGGCCGCGAGGAGGAAGCCCGCCAGCGCACGATGGCGCGGGAGCGCGAGTGGATCTCGGCCTCGCCGCGCGCGCGCCAGGCGAAATCCAAGGCGCGCTATCGCGCCTATGAGGAGCTCGTCGCCAAGAGCGCCGACAAGGGCCCGCAGACCGCCCAGATCGTCGTTCCGATCGCGGAGCGGCTCGGCGCCAACGTCATCGACGCCGACGGGCTGACCAAGGGCTACGGCGACAATCTCTTGATCGAGAACCTCAGCTTCAAATTGCCGCCGGGTGGCATCGTCGGCGTCATCGGTCCCAACGGTGCCGGCAAGACCACCCTGTTCCGCATGATCACCGGCCCGGAGAATCCCGACGCCGGACAAATCCGCATCGGCGAGACGGTCAAGCTCGGCTACGTCGACCAGTCGCGCGACACGCTCGAGGGAAAAAACAGCGTGTGGGAGGAGATTTCCGGCGGCAAGGACGTGCTCGCGCTCGGCAAGCGCGAGGTCAATTCCCGCGCCTATTGCTCGGCGTTCAATTTCCGGGGCGCGGACCAGCAGAAAAAGGTCGGCCAGCTCTCCGGCGGCGAGCGCAACCGGGTGCACCTCGCCAAGATGCTCAAATCCGGCGCCAACGTGCTGCTGCTGGACGAGCCGACTAACGATCTCGACGTCGACACGCTGCGCGCGCTCGAGGAGGCACTGGAGGATTTTGCCGGCTGCGCGGTGATCATCAGCCACGACCGCTGGTTCCTCGACCGCATCGCCACCCACATGCTCGCCTTCGAGGGCGAGAGCCACGTCGAATGGTTCGAGGGCAATTTCGCCGATTACGAGGAGGACAAGAAGCGGCGCCTGGGCATCGATTCCACCATCCCGCATCGGATCAAGTACAAGAAATTCGGCCGGTGAGTGTTTTTCGACGAGCTCCGCATCATTTTTTGGTTCGGGGATTTGCCTTCATTTCGCCGCGGCTCTCCTCCATCAGCCGATCTGTCGTGACCCCCCTGATCGGCTTGCGGGTCATCAACTCGCGTAGGCGGGCTTCATATTGGGCCAATGCCTCGGGCCCGCTTTTGGGTCGAGTCGCTGGTTCTTTTCCGGTGCGTTTGCTTGGCATGGTGATCTCGCTGGACTGTAAGAAGTAATGCAATTGGTGCTAGCGGCATATAGAGAAATCGCAGGGTGGGCAAAGCGCAGCGTGCCCACCGACCCGCGAGATTGCGTGGGCACGGCGCGCCTTCGCGCGCC
>WNFC01005769.1_pt1 | contig 23118 bp, 27 predicted proteins | sample 5400541 | NCBI WGS metagenome assembly WNFC01 (sample SAMN13153342, study PRJNA577476) | soil metagenome | isolation source: 120 cm saprolite under Douglas fir tree site 2 hole 2 replicate 1 | place: USA:California | collected 2015-04-18
ACCCCGGTCTGGGCGACGAACTGGGTGAGCACCCAGATGGCGTCTCGCTGCGTGGCGGCCTCCATGGCCATCACCGTGGCCGCCGCGGCCGTGCCGCCGTAGAGAAGCCCGTCGTGGCGGGCGAGCTCGTCGGTGAGCAAGAAGGAGCACTCGTCCCGGTCGGGCCCCTGGTGGAACGGGATGAGCTCGAGGTCGGCGCCGTGGGGGTAAGTGGCCGTCGCGGTCGGTCGCGGGTTCATGTGGATCGTTCTCCGTGATTCAGCGTGTGTTGGAGCGGTAGCGCCCCAGCGCCGCACTACCAGCTTCAGGCTGTTCAGATCGAGGTCCCCACATTGAGTCAGCCTAGCAATGCGGCCCCTTACCAGACCAGGCTGTCAGCCACGCCCGCCAGCGGCATGGGAACTCCCCGTGAGTTTCGCCAGCAACGTGGGACCGCCCCTTCGCCAGTCACGGGCCACCCGGGAGCGTCCACCGGTCGGTGCCGCCATTGACCGTTGGATCGCCACCAAACGGCCGAGCGGCCCAGGCAGGTGGCGATTCGTTTCCGGAGGTTCAGGCGTATGACCCTTGGGTCCTGCGCTGATGGCTGCGGGGCGAGGGGCACCGCTCGATCGAGCGATTGTCGTCGGTGGACCACAAGACGGTCCGCTGCCACATCGGGCGTCGGGGTGGCCTGCGGGCTCCTGGACCGGACGGGCCGATGTCGAACGAGAGACCGCCAGCTCGGTCCACTCGTCACGACCAGGATCCCGTCGCTCCATCAACAAGATGTCGCCCATCGAATGCGAGGAGCAGTACTGCCGCACCAGCGCCACCCCAACCGGCGAGTTGCTTGAACCCAGCCTCCATCAGTTCCAGGGCGGTTCAGGACCACGGTGTCGACCGTCCTGGGGCCGGGTCTGTAACAAGTTCCTCCAAGCCCATCGCCACCGCATCGCGGACCGACAGGGCAAGGCCGTGGCCACCTTGGCCACGGCACGCAAGATCGTTATCCTGGTGTACGACGGCCTGCGCGACGGAGCCATCCGCTGCCTGGCCGAGACCGGGTGACTCGGGCGCGGCCAGACGTCGAGCTCGCCAGCTGTCATGACCCCTACCGCGTGGTCGAGCCGTTGACTGAGCCCGTCTGGCTGCGGCCGAACCGCTCCATGCCACCTCGCCGTGGCGGAGGAATGACTGGCACCCGGCCCCGGGCTGCCCACAGCATCGGCTGTTCCTGGAGCGCGGACCGCAAGCACCCCCTGACCCGGATGCAACGAGGGCGGGGGCTTCCACGAGGCCTTGGCGGGCTTCGAGCACCATTGTCCTCAACCAGCTGACCGGGCCCTCAAGCAGCTGCGCCGTGAGGGCCGGCCTGACGGCCGACACCCACCCTCACGACGGTCTGCTTGACCGCCCTCCTGTCTCTGCTCTAAACGGAAAGGACTGCTTCGACGCCCCGGCGTTGCTCAAATTCGGCCATCGCGACAAGTGCTCAACACCCAAAGGAGCCGGCCCGAAGGGCCGGCGCTGTATTGACAAAGAGCCTCCTTCAGAAATGACAAGATGCGCTCCGTCAGGGATGAAAAGACGGTTCTTCAGGAAGGACAGCGCCGTGCAGCCGTGCTAAGAAATCGCCCGACGCGTGATGTGAGTGGGTCATCAGCGACCCGAGGATGGAACGTCAACCCGTCCAACTCGGCATCACATGGCCCACCGGCCGCCCAGGACTACCCCGCTTGACTTCGGTGCCACAGCGCGTAATGCTCAAGCGTCAAACGTCGGCGACCGCCTGGGGAAGCGATGAGGACACGCGATCATGAAAGCCGACCCGCGGCAGCCTTAGGCGTAACGTACGAACATGGGGTGGCATTCTGGGCCGGGCTAGCGTCAGCGACAGTCGGCACCGTCATGCAGCTGCCGATGTATTTCGAGGCGCGCTCGATGCACTATCGGCTCCGAGGTATGCGCGTCGACCGAACGATGCTGTTAGGGATGGTCCTAATGGTCATCGGGGTAATGCTCACGGCATACGGCCTATTTCCCCGGTCGCGCTCCGAAGAGGACGCTCCTGCAAGGTCCATATCGATCCACTCCCTTGACGATGCGCGACTGACCCGTGCGCACCTATTGTTGATCGCAGCCATGGCCATAGCGGTGACAATTGACGTCATGAAGCCGACCACGTTAGCATTTGTCGCGTCCGGTGCGGCTAGAGAGTATGGACTTCGATCTCCCCTAAACCCCGCCAGTAGAGGTCTCCCCATAGCGCTCTACCCGTTGTCAGGTATCACGGGGACCGTGATCGGATCGGTCACATGGGGTTGGCTGAGCGACAAGGTCGGCCGACGAGCCTCCATCCTTATCGCCGCTGTAATGTTCGTCTGTACCTCGACCTGCGGTGCGATGCCGACTTACACCCTTAACTTGGCTATGTGCTTTGCTATGGGACTCGGCGTGGGTGGAATGCTTCCGATCATATTTGCGCTGGTGTCCGAGACAATGCCTGCTCGTCACCGAGGGTGGATTGTCGTCCTTATCGGGGGAGACGTAGCTGGCGCATATATTATAATGAGTTGGCTCGCCTCGACCATAGGTGCGTCGAATCGCTATGGCTGGAGATCTCTGTGGCTTGTCGGAATCCCCGTAAGTCTCCTACTCGTCCTAGTGAACTTATGGATACCGGAATCGCCACGATTCCTGCTCCAGCACGGCCGAGTCGAGGAGGCACAAGGTGTCATTGAGCGGTATGGAGCCACCGCAGTTGTCATCTTGGATGACTTGGACGAACCGGCTTTACCTGAGTCGCCCGCCTACAGATACGCTGATCTCACTCGCCGGCCATTCACGGGCGTGACCATAGCCATTGTGCTACTCGCAGTAGGTATCGGGGTGGTTCAGTATGGCTTCCAGCAGTGGATGCCGTCGAATCTACAACATTTTGGCTACAGCGAAGTGAGCGCGAACAGACTGCTCCGCAATAGCGCGCTAGTTGGCTTTCCGCTCAACTTCCCCGTCGCGATACTATATGGCATGTGGAGCAGCAAGAAGACGATTTTAGGGATGTGCGGAGTCACCGCCTTGTCGCTGGTAGGATTCGCGATCATGGGCGCGAGTCTCGGCAGAAATAGGTTTCTGGTCGATATGTTACTGATCGTACCCATTTGGGGCATCAGTTCGCTCACTGCGGTCGCTGCCGCGTATGCTTGCGAGCTGTACCCGACGGCTATTCGTGGCCGAGGAACGGGTCTCACGTCCGGGGCCACCAAGGTGGGCGGTGTTCTAATTCTCGCCGCTGTAGCCGCCCGCTTCGCCGCGCCGTCAGTGGGCACGAGCGCCCTGATTGGCGCTCTGCCTGTGCTTGGCGGCGGGATGCTCCTGCTTTACTTCGGGGTGGAGACTAGGACTCGACCGCTTGAAGAGATTCGGTTAACAGGGCAGCTGCTAGGCAGGCAGCTGCAAGGGGTCGCGTCTGGAGGCGACAGCGCGGCGGCAGGCTGAGCCGTGAAGAAGCGCTGGGAAGCAGGGTGTCCTGAGGCTCCAGTGCGGGCGCCGAGATTGAACCGGCTAGAGCGATGGGGGTGAAGTGTTGAGGGGACCTGCGCAGAGATCTGAATCGATTGTGGATTGCATCGCTCACGCGGCTCAGGCGGCCGATAGTTGCCACGGGGTATACGGGGCCGACGGCTTGTACTCGTATGCGGCGCTGTACGAGCGCGTCATTGGAAGGGCCGCCCGACTTCAGAGGTTAGGTGTAAAAGGTGGCGACCGGGTCGTGCTGCTGGCTACGACGTCGCTATTCCACATGGAGGCCTGGTTTGCGATAGTCGTTGCTGGAGGTATCGTCGTTGACCTTAATCCCTCGCTGACTGTCGCCGAGCTCGGTGAGATGATCTGTGTCGCGTCGCCCAAAGTTATCGTCGCGGAGGCAGGCGATCTTGTAGAGCTCTCGGAGCTGGAGAGTCCTCGGTTGATAGTAGTAGTGGGGGACGAGTTGGGGGGCGACCCTGAGCGCTATCGGATGGTGCGGCGATGTGGTGACGACATCGCGACAATTTGTTTCACTGGAGGAACGACCGGCCACCCGAAGGGCGCATGTCTCACGCATAATAACCACCTCGCCAACGCTAAAAACTATATAATTGCACTTGACCTTCAGGCGTTAGACTCGTACCTCCATGTGGCACCTCTGCATCATACGGCAGGGACAATGAATCTCCTCGCGATGACGTGGTTGGGGGCTACGCAATCGTTTCTCCCGAAATTCTCCCCGGAGCAGTTCTTGGCTGCCGTGGAGAGATATAAGGTTAGTTTCACGCTACTAGTGCCCGCCCTAATTCACCGCTTGCTGCGTAGTCGTCGTCTGACGGGCTCGTATGATCTGTTAAGTTGGAAAAAGACAATTTATGGGACAGCGCCGCTCCCACTCGGGCACCTTCAGGAGGCGATGGCCATTTTTCCGGGCGAGTGGTATCAGGGTTATGGAACCACCGAAACGTCACCGCTGGCTACTATGCTCACGTCGTCTGACCATCGCGAGGGCAAATGGGAACGGCTAACGTCGGCCGGGCGAGCGATGCTGGGCGTGAGAATTGAGGTACGCGGGGAGAATGGTCGCGGGTTGGCGATCGGCGAAGCTGGAGAGATATGCGTGGCTGGACCGACCGTGATGGCCGGGTATTGGCTTGAGGACGCGGCTACGTCTTGCGCGTTCACGGACGATGGTTGGTACCGCACTGGTGATGTTGGGCGCATCGATCAGGACGGCTACGTGACAATACTGGACCGCATCAAGGACATGATCATTGTCGGCGGCGAGAAAGTCTGGAGTGCAGAGGTTGAGCGCGCGATTGGACTACACGCCGATGTTGAAGAGGTGGCGGTCATAGGGTTGCGCGATACCGTGCGCGGGGAGCGGGTACACGCGGAGGTTGTACTCCGAGGGGGCGCGACTACGGATCCGGAGACGATCCTCAAGACCGCGGCGCGCGTACTCGCTCCGTGGAAGCGACCACGATCGTTATCTATTAGGTCCTCACCTCTGCCACGAACCGCGCTCGGCAAGATTGCGAAGCAGGTTGTTCGGGACGAAGTAGCGAGTGGAGCGCTGGGGACACGATAGCTGTGTTCCTTACTTCCATCGCGCATGGCATTGACCTGCGATGCCGAGCCGATCCCACAATGGGAGCAGCTCGTCGAGGGAATCACGCCGCGTTTCCTCTTGCCCGCAGCTCCAACGGCTCTACGCGCTCCGAGAAGGCTGCCTTACCCTTTGAAGTGGAAGTCGACCCGCTACCAGAGCGACACGGCTCCTGCATAAGCTTGCGGACGCCTCCAGGTCGCTGCGCACCCGGCTCGCAAAGGTGCTTGGAAATGGCCGAGAGGCACTCGCGAGAGAGGGAGCCAGCTTAATCGGCGGTCGAGTGGGCGAGGTCGCGGGTTGCACATGGCCAAGGCGCCGCGCGAAGATGACAATAGAGGCACAGACAGCGTTGGGCCCACGGACTGCGGGACATCGACTGGGGGACAATGAGCGCGCAGACACGTACCTACCTCGCGCACGCCACATTCGATCGCGCGAGGGTCGCCGAACTCGGCAAAGCTAGAGCAAGTCACCTTCGGCACGTGCTCAGGAACAAGGAGCGCATTGTCTTCGGGGGTCTTGTCGGAGCGCGAGACCTGCCGCCCGAAGGAATCGTGCTGCTCGTAAAGTGTCGCAGTCAATCAGGTGCACTGGCACTTATGCGGGAGGATCCGTATGCTCCATGCTACAGCAATGTGCGTGTTGTCGAGTTCCAACTACGCATTCCAGAGCAGCGCGAGGGACAGCTGCTTGGCGACCTCCAGCGCCTCATCGCTGAGAGCACCGATGTCAATTAGCCGCAACCACGATTTAGCCACTAGGGCGCCCAACGTCTCGCCCAAGGGCTGATTGACCGTCTGGGAAGGGACCCGACATGGCGAAACCAAGACACTACAAGTACGTCATCATCGGCTGCGGGCCAGGCGGCATCCAGATGGCGTACTTTCTCGAGCGCAGTGGCCGGGATTACCTAGTAGTGGAGCGCAGAGAGCGCCCAGCGTCCTTCTTCGAGACCTATCCCAGACATCGACGCCTCATCTCGCTTAATAAGAAGTACAACTACTTCGACGAAGATGAGTTCAATATGCGGCATGACTGGAACTCTCTGTTATCCGACGACCCAGCCCTGCGGTTCACCCGTTACAGCGATGACCTCTTTCCCCATGCGGATAAACTCGTCGAGTATTTCCGCGATTACGTGGATCGGACAGGGATCAATGTCCGTTATCGAACGGACGTCGTAAGCATCGGTCGTGACGAAAGTGGACGGTTTCGACTCGAAACTGCCTCAAATGATGTCCTTACTTGTGATGTGTTAATGTTGGGTCTGGGCGCCGTGGAGCCTGCGATCCCGGACATTGAGGGCATTGAGCTCGCGATTGGCTACGAAGATCATGAGCTCGACCGCGAAAAGTATGTCAACAAGCGGGTCGGCATAATAGGACAGGGCAATTCGGCCTTTGAGACGGCTGACCATTTGGCAGGAGTCGCTGCCTTCGTCAATATACTGACCAAGGGCCCAGTCCGGTTCGCCTGGGAGACGCATTTCGTGGGAGACGTGCGTGCCATTAATAATAATACGTTCGATATGTATCAACTTAAGAGTCTGCACGCAGTCTTGAGTCCGAGACTGTTGAAGATTGAGCACGGCCCCGATGGAGCGCTAAGGACGACGCATGAATATGACTACCCAGATTCACCCATCCCGGGCACGCTCCGGCTGACACGTGACTACGACGTAATCATTCGGTGTTGCGGTTGGAAATGGGTAAATAGGAGATTGCCCCGGAGACTTGGAGTGACGGGAAGTATCCCGCACTAACGGCCGCGTGGGAGTCTGTCAACGTTCCCGACATGTACTTTATCGGCGGCGCGATGCAAGGCAACGACCGGAAGTCAGCCTCCGGATTCCTTCATGGGTTCCGTTACAATGTACAGACCCTCGCCCGTCTCCTAGAGTCGAAATATGAGGGAGTGGGGTATCCGTGCGTGCGGATGGCGGCCTTTGTGTGGGATGAGTTCGCCGATTACGTGTATCGACGCGTGAGCACCTCGGCTGCCCTGTTCCAGTTGTTTGGCACTCTATGCGACCTCATCGTGGTCGATGACGACCAGGTCACGGTGTACCCGGAATTGCCGGTACGGTACGCGGACTCGATCGAGGTCGGTGACGGACACGCGTTTGTGCTAACTCTCGAGTTCGGATTTGAGCGCTATCGGGAGTCGTCATTGGCGTTTACAGGTCCGTCGGATCCGAATACCCCATCATGTGCGGCCTTCTTGCATCCGGTGATCAGATATCGGCGCCATGGAGCTGCGGATGAGTTTCATTTTGGCGATTCGTTATTGGTTCGGTGGGATAGGCCACATGACGTGGGCGGCGCGGTGGTGTCGTACCACCGGGACTTCCAGAGGTGGGTTTGCGAGAAACTGGGACGTGTGGATGACGAGAGCGAGCAGTCGGATGACATACCGAATGGTCCATTTCGGCGGTGGACGGAGCAGGAAATTGAGTCGTGGCGTGATCACGCGGGTGCGATGGCTACGAGTAGTGGGGGTTCTTGTACGAATGCGCTGAGGTCGTTGCCGCATGAGGAGCGGGCGGATGTGGCCATGGGGCGCGACCATGGTGCGATCTCGTGACAACGCCCGGTTCGCCGGGTGAGAGGGTTGTGATCGATTCAACGCAGGGCGCACACTCGGCGCTTCGGTTTGGCGTGTTTATCCCGCCGGTGCACGATCCGAGGCTGCATCCTACTCGGGTGCTTCGGCGGGATATCGAATTGATAGCAGAAGTCGACGCTCTAGGGTTTGACGAAGTGTGGGTGGGAGAGCACCATTCGGGCGGCCACGAATACATTGCCGCGCCGGAGCTCGTCATCGCTCAAGCCGCAGCGTATGCACCTCGGATTAGGTTGGGGACGGGCGTCATATCGCTGCCGTTCCATCATCCATTTCAGGTAGCGGATCGGATCGTCCTCCTGGATCATCTGACCAATGGGCGTGTGATGCTCGGGTGCGGCCCGGGGGCTTTGCCGTCTGATGCGTACATGATGGGTATAGATGCGGGGAGCCAGCGAGGCATGATGGAAGACGCGCTTGAAGCCATCATCGCTCTTCTCGATGGATCTGAGCCGGTGACACGCCGGACAGAATGGTTCGCACTCCGGGAGGCTCGGTTGCAACTCCGCCCGGCGACGCCCGAGGGGATCGAGATCGCGGTAACAGCGCAGCAGTCTGCGTCCGGCCCGCGTCTTGCGGGCCGTTTCGGAACCGGAATGTTGTCGATGGGAGCCACAACCGCGGCTGGTGTCGAATTGCTTAGACGCCATTGGGAGATAGCTGAGGAGCGGGCCGCAGAGTACGATCAAACAGTTGACCGGGGGAGATGGCGTCTCGTTGGGCCAATGCATCTAGCGGACAGCATGGAGAAGGCGAAAGTAGAAGTCGAATACGGACTCTCCTCGTGGGTGGCGTACTTTCAAGAAGTCGCGACACTCCCGTCGGCAGGCGAGCTGGGTGCTGATGGCGAACTCGTTACAGGACTCAATCGCAATGGATTGGCGGTCATAGGGACTCCGGATATGGCGATTGGTCAGGTCACGCGCCTGCTCAAGCAATCAGGAGGATTTGGTTGCTACCTGCTCGTCGCTCACGATTGGGCGAATTGGGAGGCAACCATAAGATCGCTGCGGCTGTTCGCTGAGGAGGTGATTCCTCACTTCCGGGGGCACAAAGGGACACTTCTGGCATCACGAACTTGGGCGTCCGGGCGACGCCTGCAGACTCTTGGCGAGCGACCCGACGCGGTCGATTCAGTCATTTAGTGGTGGGCCTGACTGGGGCTCAACGAATCTGGCGGTTCTATAGGCCTACAGATTCGAATTGGACCCTACGCGCATTGTGAGCTGCTGGGCGGTCTGCCGTTGGTGGTGTTGCTCGGTGTCGACGACAGCAGGGGAGAGGCCCTCCGTGGCCACCTCGAGACGGATCGACCCGTGGCCGGCGTGTCCGGGTTGTGCTGGCCCGGTGGTCATCAAGGACCGACCGGCTGTTGAGCTGGGTGGACCTGCTTTGTTCGGGCATTCGGCTCGCGTCGTACGGCGCAAGCGGCAGTGGGCGTGCTCGGCCACGGAGCGCCTGACGCGGTCCTTCACCGAGGAGGGTCCCGCCATCGCCGCGTCGCTGTTGGTGATGACCGACCGCGCCGGCCCGTTGGTTACCGACCAGGTGGGTCGGTGAGGGAGAACGGTGAACGAGGTCCCTCTCGAGTGGGGCTGTGACTGGGACACCCTCAGCGACACAGTGATCGCCTTCGGAACCGCCCTGGTGGACGACGATCCGCACCGGATCGGGGAACGAGCGCGCTGGGACTGGACGAGACGTTGTTCGCCCGGGTCGGCCAGTGGGCACCCAGAAGCGGTCGACCTCGATCGGGGATGTGGTGCCGGCGCCTTGTTTGGACGTTGTCCCCCGGCCGCGGCAGCGCCGAGCCGTGCGGGTGATTGGCCGAGCGCAGCGAGGAATGGGCGGGCTCGCATCGCCTGGGCCACCTTGGGCCTCTCGGGCCCGTATCGGGCCGTGTTCGACAGGATGCTGCCCGACGCGCTGTGACCAAGGACGACGAGCGACTTGACGAGTGGGGCCGGACCAAGCTGCTGGGCCTGCTCGACGGCGACGGCCCACACGGCGAGGTCCGCACCGCGTGCATGCGAAAGAGGCCGTTCGCAGCCTGACTCAAGCCGTGCGCCAAGCCCCGCGACCAAAGAGAATGTCCATTCCGAGCCTGCACGACCGAGTAAGTTCGTCTCTGTCGTCCTGTGCGAGGAGCAGCCACGAGTCACCCCGGCCATGAAAGGCGGGAGCGGACGCGGCAAGCCACTCGCTGTTCGGAGCGAGGTGGAGGAAGTCTTCGATCTTTTGTAGTTCGTCAATCGGAGAGGCTACCAGCGCCTCATAACTGATATCCAAATGCGGACTCCATGAATGGAGGGCCTTCTGTCCTTTGAGTATCATTGAAGACCACAATAGCCCGAACTCGGAATAGGGCAACGTCGCGTTCCGGAAGCGATCTGGGTCGAATGTGGTAGGCAAAAAATCGAGAAGGTCCTGAGGCGGGGGTTCATGCGACGTGATGGGAAGGGCCGACGTGTATGGATCGGTGCCGAAGAATCGTAGAAGCCGGCGTCGGATAATCGCCATCCTGTACATAGCATGGTTGCTCATTGATATGGCGCAGTTCCGGCCGTCTCGATAAAGGTGAATTGCCTTCGCCTCGGGGAACCAGCGTTGAAGCAGACTTGCGTATTCAAGGGAGCCGCCTGAGCGTTCAATGATTAGCTGCACTGTGCGTCCTCTTGCCAGATAACTCATCAATTCTCGATAGTGCTGCCCGATTGTTTGGTCAGGCCACGACGTAATCTCGCTTGACATTCGGTCGTATAGCTCGTCGGTGTCAGTTGTAAGCGAGGGCAGGGTGACTGCCGCGATCGGAGGAACGCCCGATGAATAGGTGAACCGACTTCCTGTAGATGGGAGCGTTGCAACGGGATAACGAAGCTCGGACGGAGCGATCGAATGGGTGGCAAGGACACGTTGGTCGAGAGGAGGTGTGGACAGAATTCGCCAAAATTCCTCGCCACCAAAATGGTCCGATTGCCCACTGGACTCCTTGACCAAGGAAAATAACTCTGGTAAAACCAAGACATCGTCGCGGTAGGATAACGCGTCCGAGAGCGCGGTCGAGCCACAACGGCCAGAGCTGAGAATAATGGCTAGGTTCGGTCGCATAATTGGATTCGGCGGGTTAATTGGGTCGGAAGGGTGGTTCGGGAGGATTACTCAAATTGGTCCTTCGTGGAAGCCGTGGAATCAAGGGCTCGAGAAAGTCATCGTAACTCGATAAACAGAGCCTTAGGGTGTCCAAGAGCCCGCCGAGCGTCGGCGCGTCGAATAATATCTCGAGTGGGATTCGCCTTCCAAGTGCCCGCGACAATGAGGTCGTAATTCGACGTCCGAGCAAGGAATCCCCGCCAAGATCAAAGAAGTCCTCATTGGGGTCACCGTGCGCTGCATCGAGAACCTCACGCCACACGTGGGTAACAAGCGCTTGAAGTTCGTGGCCTTGGACTTCGCTCATGCCGGACCTCCAGTTCCTGAGACCAATTCTCCACCATCGCGTGGCGCGTCATCGTAAGGGGTGAAGGACCGGCCAGTGGTGGAACTGGTCGAGCTGCCGGGGTTCGGGCGCCGGGCTCGACTTGTGTGGCGCAAGCACCGGTGGGCCTGCGCGACCGGGGCCTGCCCAGTCGGGTAGTTCACCGCTGAGGATCGGAGGATTGCAGCCGCCGGGTTGGCGCTGACGGATCGGGCGGGCCGGTGGGTGACTGGGCAGATCGGCCGGAACGGCAGGACTGTCAAACGAGGTCGCCGTCGAGTTCGGCTGTGACTAGCACACGATCAACGACACGGTAATGGCCTACGGCACCGCGCTCATCGATGGCGACGCGCAGGGGATCGGCCAGCCGACCGCTCTGGGATTGGACGAGACGATCTTCGTCCGCCTCGGCGAATTGCAGCCAGATGTGGTCAACATCGATCGTCGATGTTAAGGCCGGCCGGCCTCCTCGACGTCGTCCCGGGCGCAGCAGCGTTGAGCCGTGCCGCTGGATTGCCGCTGGAGGCGAGGAGTGGTGGGACGGGATTCCGCTGGGCGACGGTGGGACCTGTCGGGCCCGTATCGGCCGGTGTTCGACACGATGCTCCCCGACGCCGTCAAGGTCGCGGATCCGTCCATTTCATCAAGCTGGCCCACTCGAAGCTGGATGAGTGCCGCCGCCCGGTGTCAAGCGAGACGGTCGGCCATCGGGGCCGCAAGGACGACCCGTTGTATCGGTGCCATCGGGCATTCACGAAGGCCGATGAGCGTCTCGACGATCACGGGTGATCGCAGCTCCTCGGGATTGTTGGAAGCCGATGACGCCTTCAGGCGTCGCTGACAGGCCGGGTGGCACGCCAAAGAGGTGGTGAGGTCCATCTATGACCATCACGATGCCGAGTGGCCGTCGAGTTCGTGACCCGGCTCGGCCATGATCTCCAGGACGAGGCCTGCCCGATCGAGGTCCTATCACCCGGCCGGACCATCATCCGCTGGCGGGACCACACCTGCTCGCATCCATCACACCGCCGTGAAATCCGAAAAGCCGGGTCAGCTCAGTGCCACCCATCGCGATCGGTGTACGCCGGTGGTGGACTGGGGCGAAGGTATCCGTCGTGTGGTCGCGTATCGTCGCGGGGTGCTCTTGGAAATGGCAGGGAGCACTTGACATCTCTAATTGGAGCACTCGGCATGTGGAGCCGCGGATACGGATAGTTTGATGCTCGGAACTGGCAGAGGTCCGACTTGTGTCCACGCGGGACTTTCCGCCCCTAGGTTACATTGGTAGGAGGAAGAAAATCTTGGTAGGAGAATGACTCCGCCCTATCTCGGAGAAACGTTAGGACCTCCCAACCTACGGTACCGAGAGGCTGATCTCGTGGTGATCTTCCGCATCAGCGTTGACCTGTTTGATCGGGCGACGAGTTCGCCCGTTACAGTTGATTGGACGTGCCCGTGATTGAACGTGCCTCATCGCAGACGAAATGGCCGGCAATTCCGTTCTCTGAGGACCCGTTTCCTATCTATCGTCAACTTCGACGAGAGTCTCCGGTTGTCTACTCTGAGCCTCTCGAGGGATGGCTCGTGCTCAGCTACGCTTGTTCCCGGCGGGTCCTACAGAGTTCGGCTTTCAGCAGTGATCCTCGTCAAGTGGCCGCGCCCCATCGACTGCCGCCCATAACGCGTACTCCGACTCGCGCCGTAGTGATGATGGACCCTCCGGATCATACACGCCTTCGGCAGGTTTTATCGCCAGCGTTCTCCGCCACCGCGATCCTGGAGATCGGGGAAACCGTGCGGGACGTCACGCGAGACGCTTTCCAATCTCTGCGACATGGTCGGGTCCTCGACTGGATGTGTGACGTTGCTTATCAGGTGCCGCTGACGGTTGTCTGCGAGATTATTGGCGTGCCGCCCCCAGATCGAGCGGAGGTCGGAGAACTGGCGCGGCAGCTGGGACATCTTCTCGAGCCGATGAGCACCCCGACGGAGCATGCCTCGAGCCAACGGGCCAGTCTCCTGCTAGCTAAGTACTTCAGCGTGCAGTTAGCTCGCGCGACATCTAGTTCAAGAACAAGTCTGATATCGACCTTGCAGCGCGCGTACCACCAGGAGAGCATCTCTCGCCAGGAGATGATCACGACGCCCGTATTGATGCTTCATGCTGGCTTCGCGACGACGACAAACCTTCTAGGAAATATGATCCTCGCATTCACCGACCACCCGGGCCAGTTCGACCTCCTGCGAAGCGATATCGGCCGACTCCCGGCGGCAGTCGAGGAGCTCATTCGATATGCCGGGCCCGTGCATATGGTGACGCGGATCGCTCGCAACGACGTCACGTTGGAAGGGACAAAGGTTCGGAAGGGGGAGGTCGTGTACGTAGTACTGGCCTCCGCGAACCGCGACGAGGCGAAATTCGACAATCCCGACGACTTCAACATCGCGCGCCTAAGACCACGTCACCTTGGCTTCGGTAGTGGCCTGCACTTCTGCTTGGGCGCGTTGCTTGCTCGGCTAGAGGTGAGCGCGGTCCTCGACGAGATTGCCGATCTAGGCCGCCTTCCGCTTGCGGTTAATCAAGCACAGATGCAATCTACAGTAGTTTTCCGAGGCCCTGTGCGGCTCGACCTCACCTTCTGATCCCTACGCCATACTCACTGTTCAAGCCCCTGGCCCGGGCCGACAGGCCTTTTTGAGGAATTTCTTCCCGGGGTGGGAAAGGAGTCTCGGGGTACGAGAGTCAGTTCATGGCTGGCGACGCTCCGAGGATCGCTGCTTATGGGAGGCGAATAACCGGCGGTTCGGAAGTGATCGGGGTGTAGAATTTGAGGCGGCGTAGGCGGACCTCCCTGAAGCGCAGGCGGCGGTGATCGAGCGGCTGGAGAAGTTAGAACGCGACGCCCGCCGCCTTTCCGAGAACTCGTCGAAGCCGCGGCCGATGGATACTACCGAACAGAGCGCATATTCCGAGGTCTCCTTACACCAAGTCCAAGGTTTCCGTCCACCTCCCCGAGTGACGTGGGCGTCGGAGGCCGTGTGGCGGCCGGGCTCGGCCGCCCTGTGCCGGAGTCGTTTGACCTTGTCGGGCTTCGGCCACCTCGGCCGCGCCCTGTTCTGGATACGCGGCCGCTCACACGGTCCGATCCTTGCCGAGCCAGCCGCTCATGCTGGTCTCGCCCAAAGAGAGCTCTCGGGTCACCGCGCTGATCGCCCGGCCCGAAGATCGGACCACCCAGGCTCACGCTTGAACTCCGGTGAATCAACTGTCCCTGCCGGGCGACAGGGGGGACTCCCTTCAGCCAAGACGAGCCTGCAGATCAGTTGTCCGTCCGACGGGGCTATGCCTGGTGTCAGGAGGCCGCGCGCTATCGGGTCGTCCTATCGGCTCGCCGTTCGAGGTGGGCTGGAGGGCATCCCGGCGAGGCTGTTTGGAAATGCCGTTCATCGGCGCTACAATGATCTCGCTCGACATCGCTGGGGCCTCTCGCGCATATGAGACCCTCGGAAGAACGACGACCATCTTGGGGTGTGGCTAATGGATAATATGACGTTTCGCACAACCGCCCAATATGATACCATCATGCGAGAGTTACAGACCATCTCGGAGAAGTCATGGGTGAACGGTGGGACGCCGATGGCGGCCATTGCACTCGACTCTCTTCAGCTCGTGGAATGGCTCACTGTACTGGAAGAGGTTCTGGCGATTACAGCTGACCTCGATCTTCTTGACCTTAACCTAATGGGTCAGCTCACTGTTGACCAATTGCTGGATCGTGCACGGGATCTCGCCCTGCCGACCGATCGGTCATCCTCTCCATCATAATGACTCTATCGGGTAAGGGTCGCGTCTCGATTGGATGTCGATGACGGCCTTGCCCGTCTGATCCCGGCTGGTGCATCTCCTTGGATTGCCCGTTACCTGAGCTAGGTCGGTTGCGGCAGTTCGGGTCCCCTTTGCTTACGGCCATGTTCACTCACACGCGACTCCGACCCTCACCGGTAGGGACCGCCACCTCTCGAGCCCATTCAGCAGGTGCTCGATGAAATGGATCGTTCCGATAAGGCGAAACTCCTATACTCACAGCCCGGTCTCCATCTTGTGTTTTCCCCACGCCGGTGGATCGGCGTCCGCCTTCAGCACATGGCGCCGGCTGATGCTATGGGCCGATATCTACGCGGTGCAATATCCAGGTCGCGATAGGCGATTCCGCGAAGCCTCCTCGTCCGATCTTGCCGAATGGGCCGAACAGATCTCCGATGAGGTGGCGAGTCACGAAATGATCGAGGCCGGCCGGTTAGCACTGTTCGGCCACAGCATGGGTGCCCTTGTTGCTTATGAGACGGCGTCCGTCCTCGCGACCCGGCACGCTCTTGATGCGACTCTGCTGATTGTGGCAGCGTGTGCAGCCCCTGATCGGATCTCGTCTGAATGGGTCGGTCTGCCGGACGATGAACTCGTTCACACCATCATCCGGTTGGGGGGTCCTGGTGGCTGGCACATTCGCGAACTTAGGGAGCTCTACCTGCCAATTCTCCGCTCGGACTTGCAAGCGATAGCGGATTACGGGCCGCCATCAGCTCCTCCTACGAAGACGGCGATAGCCGTACTCGTGGGAGATTTGGACGAGGACGTGACAGCCGACGATGCTACTCGTTGGACGGAGTTTTCCCCCTTGCCCGTATCTTTCAAGGTACTGTCGGGAGACCACTTCTTTCCCCATCAGACTCACAGTGGAGTTGAGGCTACGATTGTCCGGCTGCTCGATGTCTGATACCACGGTACCAGATGAGCACCATACCATTGAGGATACGGGCTACCGGTTTCCGGCGACTCGGGCTTTTGTGGAGCATGCGTTGAGGAGAGGTTGGCATCGCCACATTCAGGTCTATGTAAGCCGCCAAGGTTTGCCGCAACTGGACCTTGCACTGGCAACGGAGGACCCGAACTTTGGACCGGGCTCGATGTTTCCGCTCCTTTGTGTAGCGAAGCCTCTCCTCGCGTTCGCTGTAGTCCAAGCGTGCGACCGCACCGGCACCGAACTTGCGACTCCGCTGGCTGATATTGCCAAGCACCTGGATCCGCAGGTCCACGGTGCCAGAATTCTGGACGTATTGACGCATCAAATGGGGGTCGGCCATCTTCCGTGGTCAGATGCATGGCTTCGAAGGTCGTGGGCAAGTTGCATCGAAGAGGCGTGCCGAGTTGGCTCTGAAGATGCCGCCGCCAAGCCTGCTGAGTTTGCGTGTTACCAGGAAGTGCGGTTCTGGTTCATATTGGCGGAGTTGCTGTCACAGCTCACTCATGTGTCTGCCCCGGAAGCGCTCCATGAGGGAACTCGAGACCTGCTCGGTCGGGGTGCGGCGGGACTATCGTCCGAATTCGCCTTCGGGGCTAAAGGCAATGGAAGCTCCGAAGGCGCAGGAAGTTCAGGCGTCGCAATCGACATTCGGGGACCCGGTTGCCGGGGGGAGGACATCCAAGCGGGATGGCGAGGCGGAATGACTTCCTTTGGGAGCGCGCGCGCCGTCGCCGAGACAATGCGCGGACTTCAGGAGCAGGAACCTCTGGTCTGCAATCATAGAGCGCTCTCTAGACGCTGGCGGCAAGGAACGTATGATGAATATTTTCGCTGCGTCCGTGATTGGGGATTGGGAGTGATGATCGAATCACGGCGATGGGGTAGCGAGTCAACGGTGTTTTGCCCGGAGGCGTCGGATAGCGCCTTTGGGCATACGGCTCGGAACTCTGTAGCGACGTTGGTCGATCCGGCACTCGGGTTAGCGGTAGGGCTAGCGGCGGACGGAGTCTTGAACGACTTGGCGAACCGCTTCTTTGTGCGGGGGGTTCTAAGAGCTGTGTACAAGGATCTGGGTTGAACCGGTCAGTGTGCGGCGGCTTTCGACGTCTCCGGGGCCATGATTCGATTTGGCGAGCTGCGCGTCGGACATCAACCATGTCACTAGCGCAGAAGACATATGCGCCATGATCGCAGAAACATGAGGGCGGGGAACGTGCAATGTCCGGGCACGTGATCGACGGGTGGATCTTCGTAAACGGGCGTGCCGGTCGTTTACGGGAGGGCGCCTGGACTCGACGGGTAGTCGACGATGCGCTACATGCGGCACTTGCCGAGTATCTGCTGAGTTCACACGAGAGTCAGGTGGTGATTGACCGTACTTGTCTCAGGTGCGGTCACGCTGAGCATGGTAAACCGCGGCTGGTCAGTAAAGGCCGTACTTGCGTCCCATCGTTCTCGATATCTCATTCTCGCTCCGTGTTAGTAATCATCGTGTCGTTAGAACATGAGGTGGGCGTGGACTTCGAGGCTCGATCGCGGCTATCTGATGAATGGATCAATCACGACGACTTCGCCGAGGCGATTCTCTCCCCCCGCGAAATGCGGATTGTGGCCGCCTTAGATGAGGTCGAGGGGCGATGGGCTCGGTTAGGGCTGTGGACTCGCAAGGAGGCGGTGCTCAAGGGTGCCGGAAGAGGGATCATTGATGATCTTCGCGAGGTTGAGGTTGCGGCGTCCTGGAGCGCGCTAGCTGAGGGGTCGCCGACACTGGTAAGGCTGGGAGGCGAGAAGTGGTATGTCAATACGGTTTCTCTTAGGGTCGGGGGCTTGTGTTCCGTGGCGTCCCGCGAACGGGACTCATTTATTAGATGGCGTGAGGTTTGCCTCTTGGAGGGATGATCCCCACTCCGACTGGCCGGGCTGACCACCGGCCCGGGAGATCCCGACGAGGTCGAGCAGCGAGACCTGGCCGTCTATGACCAAGTCACCGGGGTCGCCTGATGGCTTCGACCACCAAGACCCGACCTTCGGTCGATCTGGTCTACCTGTGCGAGCGTTGAAGACTCCGTCGCTGGCCGCGGCGGTGGACCGGCTGGCCGAACGGGCGCGCGCCGCGGCCTGGAGCCATGAGGAGTTCCTGGCCGCCTGCCTGGAACGGGAGGTGGCGGCCCGCCAGTCCAACGGCGGAGAGATCCGGGTCCGGGCCGCCCGTTTCCCGGCCCGAAGACGTTGGAGGACTTCGACTTCGACCACCACGCAGCCTCAAACGCGACACCATCGCCCATCTCGGCACTCTCGACTTCGTGGCTGGCCGGGACAACGTCGTCTTCCTGGGCCCGGCCGATCGTGGTTGACACTGGGTGTCCGCTCCAGCGGGAGAAGTTCAACGCCCCCGGACCGGGTGTGCGGAATAACTGGAACGCGCATACGGGAGGGTCACTCTCGACCGGTGTTGATACAGGATCAAGTACTGCGCGATACTACCGAGATGTTCGATGACGACGATTGTAAGTTCGCGGTGGCGTTCAACCACGCTGGGCAATTCTCGATTTGGCCGGCGGACCGCCTTGTGCCGGCTGGTTGGACACTCGAGGGGACTGTTGGCACGAAATCAGTTTGTCTCGAGGCGATCGAGAGGCTCTGGGTTGATATGCGCCCCCTGAGCATTAGAGCTCGCGAGGGAATGACTCACGCGTAGTTACAAATGTAGGAGTCCGCGGTCCGGGGCCAATGGGTGTTCCACTCGGGACGGAAGGGATGTCCCTTGGCGGGAGTCCGGGGGACCTCCGCCTTGGTCACATTGACGCCAAGAAATAACCCTCGTGGCGCCCGGCTCGTGCCTTGAGGCCGATGCGGGTCGTGGTAGCGGCAATGAGCTTGACGACGACCTAGTGGCTGGTGAGGGCGTGCTCCGCCGGCTCATCGATGTGGTGCGCCAGGTCGATAGGACCACCCCAGCGTCAGTGACAGGGCCGACCGGCTCTCGGGGTAATCAACGTCGGGGCGACGTGATGATCGCCGGGGAACTGGTGCAGAGTCAAGAGATTCTTCGGAGCTTCCTCGCTATCGCCCTCCGGCCACGCCGTGGTGTGCCGGCCACAACGCCGTGATCATGGGCCGGTCGGCGTCGGCAAGAGACTCTTGATACCGGGCTTCTGACGCGGACTCCTGCGCCTCGACCGCCGCCTCCACGGCCTAGCCGAGGAATGGGTCGGTCAGCTGCTCCTCACCGCCGCCACGGTCGGAGCCGATGGCCATGGCGGCCTCCACGTAACGCCGCACGGTGTTACGGGCACGTCTGCGTGAGGACGTAGGGGGTTGAATCGGCCGGGGTAGTTGGGGATCGACTTGGCGGAGGCGGGGGTTGGACGGCGGTGTTTGCCGCTGGCGAGGATCGGGGGGACCTGTGTGAGACGCGACAGGGCCCTCTCCCGCATCTGAGTTGGTCGCTCGTCGGAAGAGGGCCCGGAGGGGCTGTAAGCCGATGGCGATCGTATTTCCAACCGAGCTCGACGTCGAGACCTACGCCTTGGCGGGGCGGGAGGTGGGGTGCCCCGGCCGGACTGTCCGGGTTGCCGCCGGCCGATGGGGGGAGGTCCAGTTCACCCTCGTCTACCAGTCCAATCCGTCCGGCGGATGCCGGGGCATGTACGTGGCCATCGCCACCGCGCTGGGCGCCACCCCCCGGTTCCACAAGGCCGAAGCCATCAACCAGGCCGCCGCCCTCCTTGCAGCCGAGGAGCACGAACGACACCGCCGTGTGATTTTCGTGGTCGATGAGGCTCATCTGCTCTCGCCCGAGCAACTCGAGGAGCTGCGCTTGCTGTCCAACTCGGAGCTCGACTCGGCCTCCCCGTTCGCCGGCATCCTCATCGGGCAACCGACTTTGGCCGCACGCCTCCGCCAAGGCATCTTCGCTGCCCTCGATCAGCGCATCAGTGTGCGTTACACCATCGGCGGCATGGACCTGGCCGAGTCCATTTCCTACCTGCGTCATCATCTGGCCATCGCAGGGCGCAACGACCCACTCATCGCCGATGACGCCGCGGCACGTCTGCACCGCTACGCCAACGGGCTGCACCGAGCCCTCAACAACGCCGCCACTGCCGCACTCATGGCCGCCGCCGCCGACAACAAGAGCCTCGTCGACGACGCCTGCGCCAAGAAGGCAATAGCCGAGCTCACCCGCACCTGACCAGCCCCATCGACGGCGCCGGCCACCCAGGACCACCCTCGGGTTACCGGCGCCGTCGCGCGTCACCACGCAGGCATACCAAACGATCCACGCTCAAACCTGCCGAGAGGTTGTCATCCAAAATTGCCGGCAACACACGGTCTTGCGGTCGACTTGCGATAGCCGCTCGATTGAGCGCAAGCCCTCGTTGGCCAGCCAGAGTCTGAGCACTTCTCGGACCTAGAACACACGGACCCCCCTGAACACATCGCCGCCTTCCCGATCCCACTGACAGGAACGCGGCGATGCAAGCGGTCAGCAGTACCGGCGCTGGTGGAATCCCCAGGAGGTGGTCCCATAACGGGCGCTTGGGATGGTCCCATGGCATCGGCGCACCTCAGCTCAGGATGGTCCCATCCTGCTGGCGGGCGACGCGGGCCACCGACGAATTCATCGCCCAGCAACGGTTGGCGCCCCACCCCACCGGCCGGCCCCGCCGAACAATCGACCCACCGCGGCTCGGCAAACCCGGTCGAAACCGACCGGCAAAGCTGCCCGACTCTCCGCAATCCACCGCAACAAACCTCGCGGCAGCAAATCACTGGATAAATCAAACTCCATCTGACCATGAACACCCCTCTGAGCAAGGGCACCAGCACCGACTATACTAGTAGCACCGGTAGCGTTAGAGGAGCTGAGTACCGAATAGTTTGGCGTAGATCCCTCCCTCATCTGCGATGAGTGTTGCGTGGTTGCCGTTCTGCACGATTCTCCCTTTCTGCATGACTAGGATCTGATCCGATGCAATGATGGTAGATAAGCGATGAGCCACTACGAGTATTGTGCGACCCCTCAGTACTACGTCGAGGGCTTTTTGGACCAGTGCCTCAGAGGCCGAATCTATGTGGGCAAGAGCCTCGTCGAGTATTATGAGGGGCGGATCGGTAAGCAGAAGCCTAGCCACGGCGAGCCGTTGCTTTTCACCACCGGAAAGCCGGAACCCACGTTCACCAATAATGGTATGGTATCCATGTGGGAGTCGGGAGATCACTGCATCGATGTTAGCTTGTTCACACGCCTTGACTAGCATTTGATCTGACGCTGAAGGGCATGCCAGACGAAGATTGTTGGCGATCGAATCGTGGAAGAAGTACGCGTCCTGGCTGATGAGTCCGACGCGCCGATCGACATTCTTGTCACTGGGATAGCCGAGGTTCCGCTGTCCGAGTAAGACCTTGCCCCGACGCGGACTGTAGAGCCCAGCAATAACGGCGCAAAGGGTCGATTTGCCCGCTCCGGACTCGCCCACGAGGGCGGTCGTTGTTCCTGGAGCCGCAACGAAAGAAACGTCTGTCAGGGCAAAGGGTTCCTCGTTCACGCTAGGACCCTGGGTCGGCGACTCAAGTGAGGGAATGAAAGAGGCCGTCGCGGGGGGATACTGAAAACACAGATGATCACATACTAGAGCCCCCGGTATCGATTTGAGGACATGGTCAACGTCGATGCCGTCAGGAGGACTGGCGATCTGCTGGGAAAAAGGCGCATCGAGGATCTCGAATACGCGTTCTAATGACACTTGCGCTTGCAGAAGGGTAGATCGACTGGCCGAAAGCGTCAGGAGTGGCACGGTAGCGCGCATAATGTATGTCGCCAATGCTATCATAGTGCCCAGAGTTATGGCGCCTTTAGCTACTTCTATGCTGCCGTAAGTGTAGGTGGCAACCAGAGCAGCGATACCGATAAGGGCGGTGGATAATGTAAGAATCTGAACAAAGAAGTTAAGCCTGATAAAGGTGTTCCGAACTGCGGCGCCTTTTATTGAGAAGCGATGATATTCGGCCTCGGAATTGCCTAGCACCTTTATGAGGAGCGAGCCACTGATATCTAGGCGCTCACTTAAGAAAGAGGTCAAGGCGCCCAGGTCGGTGAGCTGATTGCGGGCGCACACTTGAACCCTTAGATTTATAAAATATGAGGGGACGAGTAGGGCAGGAATAATTAGGACGACCAGGACGGTCACTTTCCAGCTAAGCCAGGCCATTATTATGATCGTAAAGGTAAAGTTGAGGAGCATACCGAGAATACTATTAAATGCGACCGTGAGGAGTTGCTGGATTCCCATGGTGTCGTTTAGGAAGCGACTTATGATCATACCGGGGCGGGTTCGTACATAGAAAGCATGGGGCATGCGTAGCAGCTTGTGGAACATCGCGAGGCGGAGGTCGTAGATGACACCACTCGAGTACTTTGCCCCGACATAATTCCCGGCGGCGGTCAGGCCTTGAGCGACGACATACGTAGTAAGGGCAATTGATCCAAGGTAGATAATCTCGGTGGTATTCCTACGGTGGATCGCATGATCTACGATAAGCCGAAAGAAGAGTGGGGGAGCTAGGCCAAGAAGACTGGCAACTGCAATTATTGTGAGTAGGGCGAATGCTTGGCCCGTCCGGTGACGGGAGAGAGACAGCATTCGACGGAACACCGACCAGTCGAGCCGGTGCTGCTGGAATTCAGGGAGGTTGTCGGGGAAGGCGTGGGACGGATTGGGAAAGGTCACAATGGCCGCCTTGGACCGGTGGTTTGGCGGCGGGAGCGCGCTTTTCGGTTTGGTTCGAGCTCGCTTGTGCAGGTATGACTGAGATCCACGGCGGGCTAGGGTATCGCGGCCGCGGAGCAATAGCGGACGGCAACGGCCATCTGTAGACTGCCGCCTCGTTCGATAGACGGTTGCGGTTCGAGTGGCGTGGAGGCTGGGGTGATAGGTGCGCCGATGGGGGTATTCCCGCTGTCGTTCGCTCAGCAGCGGTTGTGGTTCTTGGACAAGCTCGACCCGAACAGCACGGCCTACATCGTGTCGGGCGCCGTCCGGCTGAGGGGCCAAGTAGAGCACTCGGCGCTTGCGAGCGCGTTCAGCGCCCTG